>OJBY01000050.1_pt1 | contig 76477 bp, 75 predicted proteins | sample 1591731 | NCBI WGS metagenome assembly OJBY01 (sample SAMN05416837, study PRJEB24817) | seawater metagenome | isolation source: Sea water | place: Canada:Atlantic | collected 2013-07
TTCTATGCCTCTGCCGTTGCAATTGTCGGCGGCGCGGTGATCGGCGAGGTGATGCTGGGCATTCCCTTCCTCACCTTCCTTGCAAGAATACAGGAAGTTGTGCCGATTTATGATTTCTTCGTCGGGCTGGCCAAGGCACCGGTCTTCGGCCTGATCGTGGCACTGGCGGGCTGTTACCAGGGCATGCAGGTAGAAGGTAACGCCGAAGAGGTCGGCCTGCGCACCACGCAAGCTGTGGTGCAGGCAATCTTCATGGTTATCGTGCTGGACGCCTTCTTTGCTGTATTCTTCACAGAGATTGGCTGGGGATGAGCGAAGACGATCTCCGTGACCAGGTGCAAGATCTTGCCGAGGACCAGCGGTCGAGGCCGGATAACGATTATCCAATTCGCATTCGCGGGCTGACCAACGCCTTTGGCGACTTTGTGGTTCATGACGAGGTTGATCTCGATGTGAGACACGGAGAGATTCTTGGCGTTGTTGGGGGGTCGGGCACTGGCAAATCGGTCCTGATGCGGTCGGTTATCGGCCTCCAGATTCCGCAAAGCGGCAATATAGAAGTGTTCGGGCAAGATATTATCGAGGCCGAGCCTGACGAAGTGATTGGCGTCCGTGATCGTTGGGGCGTTCTGTTCCAGGGCGGCGCATTGTTTTCGACACTGACTGTGGCGGAAAATGTGCAGGTCCCGCTCAAGCAATTCTACCCGGAGCTATCGCAGGAACTGCTCGACGAAATCGCCCGATACAAGACAGTCCTGACAGGCCTGCCCGAAGACGCGGCGAGCAAATTTCCCAGCGAGCTTTCCGGCGGGATGAAAAAACGTGCCGGCCTTGCACGCGCGCTGGCACTTGATCCCGAGCTTCTGTTTCTTGATGAGCCGACCGCCGGTCTGGATCCGATTGGCGCGGCCAAGTTCGATGCACTATTGCGCGAATTAACCGATACGCTGGGACTGACAGTGTTCCTCATCACGCATGATCTGGATACGCTTTATGCCATTTGTGACCGGGTGGCCGTGCTGGCCGACAAAAAGGTGATTGCGGTGGGGACCATCCCCGAATTGCTGGAAACCGACCATCAATGGATTCAGGAATATTTCAACGGGCCGCGCAGCCGTGCAGCAGCCGCATCCTACGAACGATCGCAGGATGACGGGAAAGCATTGGACAAGCCCCGTGGTGGAAAGGCATAGACCAAGCAGATGGAAACACGTGCTAATCACGTCTGGGTAGGGGCCATTACTCTCCTGCTGCTGGCTGCAGCGGCGATCTTTTTTGTGTGGCTGGCGCGATTGAGCGACCAGAACGACAAGGAGTATGACATCTTCTTCGAACAGTCCGTAGGCGGCGTCGCAGAAGGTTCTGTCGTTACCTATTCGGGTGTTCCCGTGGGTCAGGTCATCGATATTTCCATCTGGGAGCGCGATCCTGAATTCGTGAAGGTGCGCGTGCGGATCGAAAATAACACCCCTATCCTGGTGGGAACAGAAGCCAGCGTCTCCGCCAGCTTTACCGGTGTTTCGAACATTTCGCTTGCAGGCGGACGCAGCAATCTGCCTCCGATCAGCTGCGATACGACTGATTGCCCCGAAGGCGTGCCAGTTATTCCGCCCAAGCCCGGCGCGATTGGCGAAATACTTGCCAGCGCCCCGTTGCTGCTGGAACGACTCGCTACCTTGACTGACAGGCTGACCCGTGTGCTGGATGATGACAATCAGGAATCCATTGCCGGCATCCTGAGCAATACCGATGCCATCAGCGCCGAATTGGCGCGCACTTCACCGCAGATCGAAGCGACATTGCTGGATTTGCAGGCAACGCTGAACCAGTCGACAGATACGCTGGCGGCGTTTGAAGATACGCTGACGTCAGTTGATGGACTTGTCGAACGCGATGGTGCTGCCTTGACCGCCGATCTGCGCCAGACGCTTGCTTCTGCCCGTGAAGCAGCAGGTGCGCTGGAAAATGCGATGGTGAATATCGAACCGCTGACCCGCCAGCTTTCGCAGGATACGCTGCCCGCCGCGACGGCGACATTGCGCGATTTGCGTGCAACTTCGTCCAGCCTGCGCACGATGACGGAACGGCTCGAAACCGAAGGCGCGGGTTCGCTGCTTAGCGGTCCGCCCCTGCCCGATTACGAGCCATGAGAGTGAAAACGATGCGCTACAGTTCTTTTCGTACCCCGTTTGCCTTGGCAGCACCGCTTGCCGCGCTGGGCCTGCTTTCGGGTTGCATCAGCTTTGGCGGGGAGGCGCCCGAACAATTGCTGACGCTCACCTCGACCTCCAGCGTGCCCGCCGGGGCAGCGGCAGAGGGACAGGCGGAGGCCGCACTAGCGGTGATGGTCCCCGATGTGAGCCAGCGGCTCAACGTCAATCGCATCCCTGTCATCACTTCGGACAGTTCGCTCGCCTATCTGGCTGACGCATTCTGGGTGGAAAAGCCCGCGCAATTGTTTCGCACGGTTCTGGCTGAAACCATTCGCGCCAAGGGCAACCGCCTTGTGCTGAGTAGCGGCGAATTGGAATATGTCGCGCAAACGCAGCTCAGCGGGCAATTGACCGCGATGGACTACAACGCCGACAGTGGCACCGTGATCGTGCGTTATGACGCGGTGCTCGAACTGCCCGAAGGCCGTATCCTGACTCGGCGTTTTGAAGAAACCGTCGGCGGAGTTTCGGCGGATGCCAATGCGGTTGCCGCAGCCTTGAACGAAGCGTCGAACAGCGTTGCGGATCAGGTGGCGGAGTGGGTAGGCTAAGCGCGCACCGCGCGGGCAAAGACCGCCGCTTTTTCAAATGCTGTGAGCCGGGCTATGCGGTCTTCCTGCGCGAGGCTGTCCCAGCCCCATAGCTCGGCCTGCCAATCCTCTTCGGCATTACCAGCGGCGAACAGGGCGGGGATATCCGCATCTTCTTCCAGCACCGCCAGCGCCACCACCAGCGACGCCGCAAGCGATGCCAGCGTCACAGAAGCGGCAAGAGTGAAATCGTCCTCTCCTTCAAGACGCTCTCGTAAAGTGGCGATTGTCGTGCTGGGCTGGGCGTGGTGGATAATCCCGCTCACCCTTTCGAGCCTGATGGCATGGCGCGCCTCGCACGCATTGACGAGAGGCTCCCACATGTCCTGCTGGCGCTGAAACAGGGGCTCGCCGGGATCGGCGCGGTAGCACAGCGTATCGGTGCCCGCGTAATCCAGCAGCTTGTCGATAGTCGCAGCCCTTTCAGGCCGCACCATATCGAGCGCAAAATCGGCAAGATCGCGATGAAAGAAGCTGCGCGCATCTATCTCTTCGCCCTGAGACTGCCATTCTTCTGCAAGCAGCTTAGCGGCGGCCTTTGTGGGCACCGTTTGCGGTGTGCCCAGACCCTGTGTGCGTATTGGCCTTTCGTCCAGCAGTGCCCGCCAGCCGCCCTCAGCCTGCGCTATCGTCACATCACGGTAGAAACGTTTCATTTGCGCGGGGTCTTCCAGCGCCTCGCAAGCATGATCGGCATGATCAGAAATTCGAACAGGCCGAACAACAGAAGCCCGATACCCAGCGGCACCGGACCCGGGATCTTGTCCGCCAGGATAAGAATTGCGCCAAGGATCATCAGAAGACCGCCCAGCCGCATCAGCTGGATCATCAGGAAGCGCGCCTTAGCAGGATCAGGCGGAGTGTCAGCCATTGAGCAAATTCTCCAGTTCAGCGGGCTCCCCCGCCACCGCAAACGCTCCGGCGTCCAGCAATTCGGCCGGTTCATGATAGCCCCAGCTTACCCCGATGGCGCGTGTTCCGGCGGCGGCGGCCATTTGCATGTCATACACAGTATCGCCGATCATGATCGTATCGACCGGATCAGCCATCGCATCGGCCATGGCGGCTGCCAGCATCGCCGGATTGGGTTTGGAGGGGTGGCGATCTGCGGTCTGCGTGGTGACGAACAGATGGGAAAGTGAATTGGCCGCAAGGGTGCTGGTCAGTCCACGATCCGATTTGCCCGTGGCCACGCCAAGCGTCCAGCCGGATGCATGCAGGCGGCGCAGCACATCGGGAATGCCATCGAACAGCGGTTCGTGAAGCGAGCCGTCTTCCCGCGACTGGCGAAAGGCGAACTTATAGGCCTCGACGGCAGCGGAATGCTGAGTGGAAGACGCATCGGGCGCGAGCTGGCGTATCGCCTGCGGCAGGCTCAGGCCAACGATCCGTCTCACACGGTTGCGATCGGGCGCTGGCAGGCTTGCGTCCTTGAAGGCAATGTCCATCGCATTGCAGACGCCTGCCTGCCCGTCTGACAAAGTGCCGTCGCAATCGAACACGGCAAGGCGCACTGCGCTCATACCTTGCCGCCTGGCTTACCGCGCGGTTTACCTCCTGCCTTACCCGGTGGTTTGCCAGCCGGTTTGCCCCGGCCAGCGGGTTTTCCGGTGCCGGGTTTCTTGGCGGAGGCAAGGCCGCGCCCTCTGCGTTCGCCGCGGCGGGCCTTGCGATATTGCTTGGCGTGGGCCTTGGCTGCCTGCTTCTTTTCAGCGCGGTTGCGTTCAGGGGGAGGGGAGGCGACCGGCCCCGCTTCACTTTGCGTGATGTCGAAGCCCAATTGCTCCATGCTTTGCGCGAAATGTTCAGGCAATTCGGCGGTCACATCGATGGTTTCGCCCTTGGGCGCATCAATAATCAGGCGGCGTGCATGAAGATGCATCTTGCGGCTGATGCTGCCGGTCAGGAATGCATCCTGCCCGCCATATTTGCCGTCACCCACAATGGGGTGGCCGATTGCGGCGAGATGCACGCGTAATTGATGCGTGCGCCCGGTAAAGGGCTGCAATTCCACCCAGGCGGCGGCATTGCCCGCACGTTCCACCACGCGATAAACCGTGCGTGCCGGCTGGCCTTCATCCATATCGACATGCATCTTTTCGCCGCCGGTGCCTGGCTGTTTGGCCAAGGGTGCATCTATTGTACCTTCAGCGACTTCGGGAACGCCGACCACCAGGGCCCAATAGATCTTTTTGGCGCTGCGGCCTGAAAACCTCTTGGAGAAGAATGCCGCGCTGCCTGCAGTGCGCGCCACCAGCAATACGCCGGATGTATCCTTGTCGAGCCGATGGACGAGGCGCGGGCGCTGCTCTTCCTCTTCGGCAAACGCATCGAGCATGCCATCGACATGCTTGTTGGTCTTGGTGCCCCCTTTCGTGGCGAGGCCGGGCGGCTTGTTCAGCACGAGCGCGGATGGCGTGCGTTCGATCAGCATGGCTTCGGCTTCGTCGAGATCGGCCTGAGTCAGTTCGCGGCGTTTGCGCTGGGTGCGTCCGCCATCTTCTCCGCCCGGTGGAACGCGCAATACCTGTCCGGTTTCCAGCCTGTCTTCAGGGCGTGCGCGCTTGCCATCGACGCGCAATTGCCCGGTCCGCGCCCAGCGGCTGACCGTGCCAAAGCCGACTTGCGGCAGGTGGCGCTTGAACCAGCGATCAAGCCTGATGCCTTCATCATCGGGTGCAACGGTAAATTGCCGGACCTGTTCGTCCGGCCCTGTATCTTTTTGGTCACCGGTCATGAAAAAAGCCTTGTGGTGGCGAGCCCGAACAGCATGCCGGTGACGCCAAGCCCGATCGAAAGCATGATGTATAGTCCAGCAATCATCACCTGCTCGCGCTGGATCAGCATGGCGAGTTCAAGGCTGAATGCGGAAAATGTCGTAAAGCCGCCAAGCAGGCCGACACCAAGCAGCAAGCGCAATTGATCGGCATTTTCAGGGGTGCTGCGCACAAGCCAGCCCGCCAATAACCCCATGGCGACGCTGCCGATTGTGTTCACGGCCAGTGTGGCCCAGGGAAACACACCCATTGCGGGTGCGCCCATCCAGGCGGTCATCAACCGGCCCATCTGATAGCGGGCAAGCGCACCGATTCCGCCGCCAAGGGCGACATAAACCGATGCAAGAAACGGGGAGGTGGCAGAAGACATGGCGCGCGTCTTAGCCGCTGAGTGACGCAGGCGGAACCCAAAAGGCGCAGTGATGCTTGCCTTTTGCCCCCGATTCGCCTATTAATACGTCCAGAGAGCCGATCCTGAACGGGTTCGGCGCATTTTTCGTTGCTTATTTATATGGTGCAACCCGCGCCTATTCGCTGCGGGTTCTCGCCGTCTTTTGAAAGAGGTTGCTTAGTTTTATGCAGATCATCGTCCGCGATAACAATGTCGAGCAGGCCCTGCGTGCGCTCAAGAAGAAGCTGCAGCGTGAAGGGGTGTATCGCGAAATGAAGCTGCGCCGCCACTATGAAAAGCCTAGCGAAAAGCGCGCCCGTGAAAAGGCAGCTGCTGTGCGCCGCGCCCGCAAGATGGAGCGCAAGCGCATGGAACGCGACGGCGTCAAGTAATCGGCCCGTGCGCCAAGCTTGATTGATTCTCGCAGCTAAGCCAAAGGGGCGCGGAAAGTTTTTTCCGCGCCCCTTTGATTTGCGCGACTCATTTCTGGCAGGATTTTGATCAATGGTTGAAGTTACCCGCGTACCCTTGCAGCCGATAGCCAAGGGGTCTTTGCTCAAACTCTGGCTGGGTGTGCTCGTCGCTATATTGCTGGCCGCCGCCATTGCCTGGGCGGCCATGCCCAAAGGCGTGACGGTCAATACGATCACCGCTGGCGAAGGCCCCAGTCCCACGGCTGAAGACGTGGTGTTCCTGCGCTATACCGGAAAGCTGGAAGACGGCACCGTCTTTGATCAATCGCAGGAAGGCGGCTGGCCCGTTCCCGGTATCCTCCCCGATGGCGCAGCCCTGCCGCTGGGCCAGATGATCCCCGGTTTCACCGAAGCGGTGACGCAGATGCAGAAGGGCGGCAGCTATGAAGTCTTCATCCCGTCCGACAAGGGATATGGCGAGGACGTGCAGGAAGGTTCACCCATTCCGCCCAATGCGGATCTCTATTTCGACGTTCAACTAGTCGATTTCATGTCGGAAGAAGAAGCGCAGCAGCGTTATATGCAGATGATGCAGGTCATGCAGGAAACGCAGGGCGCAGAGGGTGAAGGAGGGGCTACACCGCAGGGTGCACCCGTGCCGCCGCAGCAATAACAAGCTGAGAAAGGCTGACGGCAATATGGAGAGCATTTCGCCGCCGGAATACAATCAGCTCGAAGCCTATCAGCTTGAAGACTGGCCATTGCGACCGTGGATTCTCGCGGCCATGCTGGCGGCAGCGGGGCTGCTGATCCATCTTTTCAGCGATGGCGGCGATACAGAAGCTCCAGCCCGGGTTGCGGCAGCTGTTGCCGTGGGCTTTGGGGGCATTGCCGCTGCTTTCACACTGAACGAGCACCGCCGGGTAGAGGCGGCAATTTTCTCCGCCATAGTCGGTCTCGTCATGGGTGGCGTCGCGTGGCACATCGTGCGCATGGATGAACACTTGGCGGGGCAGGAATTTGCCTTTGCAGCAGGAGTATTCTTCAGCGTGCTTGCGGTCCGGCTGTTTCAGGCAGGCTTCCACCGCACCCGTTTTGCCACCCCATACAGGCTAACTCATACGCATGTCTGGGCTGATGCGATAAGCGGGGGCGGGGCTGTGGCCTTCACCGCGATTTCGTGGCTGATGCTTCTGCTGCTCGATGGCCTTTTCGGCATCGTGGGAATCGATTTGCTGGGCGATCTGATGGGAGAGGGCTGGTTCGGCTGGTCATGGTCGGGCGCGGCCTTCGGCGCGGCGCTGGGGCTGATTCGCAACAACCTAAAGATTCTGGTTGTCTTGCAGAATGTCGTCATGCTGGTCCTCGGCCTGTTGGCGGTGCCGCTGGGAATCGCGCTGATCATCTTCCTCGTCGCGTTGATTGCATCAGGCGGACAGGCATTGTGGGAAGCGACTGATTCGGCAACGCCGATCCTGCTCACTTGCGCAGTTGGCTGCTTCGTGCTCGCCAATGCCACCATTCGGGACAGTGAGGGCGAGCGCAGCAGCAATATCGTGTTGCGCATTGCATCGCTGGTGCTGGTGGCGGGCATTTTGCCGCTCACCGTGTTTGCCGCCATCAGCATGGGTATTCGCATCGACCAGCATGGCCTGTCGCCCGAACGCATCTGGTCGCTGATCGCCATCGTGATCGCCTGCGCCTATGGCATCGCCTACTGGGCCGCGCTGGCGCTGGGTCGCAAGGATGGCTGGAGCCATCGTGTGCGCCACGCAAACCTGCATTTGGCCGCCACGACCTGCATAGTCGCCTTGCTGCTGGCAACACCCTTGCTCGATTTTGGTAAAATCTCCGCAAAGAACCAGGTCGCGCGGCTTGATGCAGGAACGGTGACGCTCGAAGAATTCGACTTCGCTGCACTGCGTTGGGAATTTGGTGATGCCGGTCAGCAGGCTCTGGCGCGTTTGACCAGGCGCGAGGGTGATGTAGCGCAGTTGGCGCAGGCTGCGCTCGAAGACACAGAGCGATATCGGTTCGACCGAGCTAGGCAGGGCGGCTCACCCGCAAACATCGCTTACGATTTCGAAGATCCTGAGTTGCGCGGATGGGTGGCAGCATATCTTGAGCGAGAGCCTTGGGAATGCGCACCCATTTGCGTAGTGCTTGCCCTCGGCATGGAGGCAGAGCGCAGGCATGTCGCGATTGTTCGGGCTGATAGTGTGCGACATGTCCGTTTCCGTGATGATGGCGTGCCTTATCCGCCGCCTCCTCCGCAGATATTGCCTTCTCCTGCCGCGACCATTGCACCGGAGGATGTCGAGATACGGGATTATTCGGGCCGCCAGATTTTTATCGACGGCCAACCGGTGGGCGCGCCGTTCGAATAGCTTGAAGCGGCCCGCCTGCGCGGCTAACGCGCATACATGTCTGTTACCCGAGAAGAAGTGGCGAAAATCGCCTCGCTGGCACGCATCAAGATGGCCGAGGAAGACCTCGACCATTTCGTGCCCGAATTTAACAACATCCTCACCTGGGTGGAACAGCTGGGTGAGGTTGATACCTCTGGCGTTGAACCGATGGCGGCGGTGATCCCGCAGGCGCTGCGGCTGCGCGATGACGTGGTCGATGCCGATCCCAAGACCGGAGGCGGACGCCGCGATGATGTGCTGGCAAATGCGCCGGTGGCCGAGCACGGGTTTTACGGCGTGCCCAAGGTGATCGAATAATGAGCGATTTCACACAGCTTGGCGTTCGCGACATCCGCGATGGCGTCGCCAATGGGGATTTCTCCGCGCGCGAAGTGGCGGAGAGTTTCAATGCCGCGGTCGCTTCTGCCGACGCGCTTAACGCATTTATCGTCGCCACGCCGGAAAAGGCGCTTGAGGCTGCCGATGCGGTCGACGCTGCGCGGGCGGGCGGCAAACCGCTTGGTCCGATGGCGGGCGTGCCTATCGGCATGAAGGATCTGTTCTGCACCAAGGGCGTGCAGTCCACTGCTGCCAGTCATATCCTCGAAGGGTTCGTCCCCGAATATGAAAGCACTGTTTCGGCCAATCTCTGGTCGGCAGGTGCAGGCATGCTGGGCAAGCTCAACATGGACCAGTTCGCCATGGGCTCTTCCAACGAGACAAGCCATTTTGGTCCGGTGAAAAGTCCGTGGAAGAAGACGGGTAGCAATGCCACACTGACGCCGGGCGGTTCTTCGGGCGGATCGTCTGCCGCAATTGCTGCGCGGCTGTGTCCGGCAGCAACCGGAACCGATACCGGCGGTTCGATCCGCCAACCTGCCGCGATCACCGGAACAGTCGGCATCAAGCCAACCTATGGTCGATGTTCGCGCTGGGGCGTGGTCGCCTTCGCTTCCTCGCTCGACCAGGCAGGGCCAATGGCGCGTTCGGTTGAAGATTGCGCGATCATGCTGGGCGCGATGGCTGGTTTCGATCCGAAGGATTCGACCAGTCTTGATGCGCCCGTGCCCGATTGGTTCGGCAGCTTGAATGCCGATCTGAAAGGCAAGAAGGTCGGCATTCCGCGTGAGTATCGGATGGAAGGCATTGACCCTGCGATTGATGCAAGCTGGGAGCAGGGCAAGGAATGGCTGCGCGATGCAGGTGCTGAGGTAATCGAGGTGTCGCTGCCGCATACAAAATATGCGCTGCCCGCCTATTACATCGTCGCGCCCGCTGAAGCTTCCAGCAATCTCGCGCGCTATGATGGCGTGCGATACGGTCTGCGTGATCTGCCCGAGGGCGCTGGTTTGCAGGATATGTATGCCGCCACCCGCGCCGCAGGCTTCGGGGACGAAGTGAAGCGCCGTATCATGCTGGGCACCTATGTGCTTTCAGCCGGATTCTACGATGCCTATTACACGCAGGCGCAGAAAATCCGCACATTGGTGCAGCGCGATTTCGACGCAGCATTCGAGCAATGCGACGTTATCCTTGCGCCGACCACGCCGACGCCTGCGTTCGCATTGGGCGAATTGCAGGCGGACCCGCTGGCGATGTATATGAATGACGTGTTTGCCGTGCCAGCCTCGCTTGCAGGGCTACCCGCGATGAGCGTGCCTGCCACGCTGACCAAGGACGGTTTACCGCTCGGCCTGCAAATAGTCGGCAAGGCGATGGATGAGCAAAGCGTGCTCAACGCTGGCCTCGCGATAGAACAGCGCGCCGCGTTCACAGCGCAGCCGGAGAAGTGGTGGTGAGTAACGTGCCCAATAGATCAGCGGAACTTCTCAGGGCACGTGATTTAAGTTCAGTAGCTGCTCTTACAATTCTCTCGGCTGCGATTGGTATGCGAATTGATCAATTAGACCAATCTTTTAAGACAGTTATCATCATAATAGTTCTGATTTTGTTTTTGTCTATTTTCGGAAAGATGATGCATCGTGTTAGCGACAATATGATAGATCATGCTCATGTCGAAGCAGGCTTTTGGATGACAGTTTGCCTATTGTTTGCAGTTTTTATTGCTTGGATGGTCAGTGAATTACTGATGACTGGATCCACCGTACCCTATGGGGTCATGTATGGGTGGTTGTTTAGTTATTTAATCTTATCGCACAGCCATCGGTTTGGAAAAAACTATGAGTAATTACCGCATTCACGGCGCGACGGGCGAGTGGGAGATCGTTGTCGGTCTCGAAGTCCATGCGCAGGTCACCTCCAACGCCAAGCTCTTTTCCGGCGCCGCGACCAAATTCGGGGCGGAGCCGAACTCGCAGGTCAGTCTTGTCGATGCTGCAATGCCCGGAATGTTGCCCGTGCCCAACCGCGAGTGCATCCGCCAGGCGGTGCGCACAGGCATGGCGATAGAGGCGGAAATCCACAAATGGAGCCGTTTCGACCGCAAGAATTACTTCTATGCCGATCTGCCGCAAGGCTATCAGATCAGCCAGCTGTATCATCCCATCGTGGGCAAGGGCGCTTTGCATATCGAGGCCGACGAAAAGGCCGGTATTCCTGAAGACAAGGTCATCGGGATTGAGCGTATCCATGTGGAGCAGGATGCGGGCAAGCTGATGCATGACCAGCATCCCACCATGTCCTATGTCGATCTCAACCGTTCGGGCGTGGCGCTGATGGAAATCGTCAGCGATCCTGACATGACCTCTCCGGCAGAGGCGGGCGCCTATGTCCGCAAATTGCGCGCCATCCTGCGCTATGTCGGCAGCTGTGACGGCAATATGGAAGAAGGCTCGATGCGTGCGGACGTGAATGTCTCGGTGCGCAAGGTCGGCGATACCGCCTTGGGCACGCGGACCGAAACGAAGAACGTCAATTCGGTGCGCTTTGTCATGCAGACAATCGAACATGAGGCGCAGAGGCAGGTCGATGTGCTGGAAGATGGCGGCACCATCGTGCAGGAAACGCGCCTGTTCGATCCGGGCACAGGCACCACGCGGTCCATGCGCAGCAAGGAAGACGCGCATGATTATCGCTACTTCCCCGATCCCGATCTGTTGCCGCTGGAACTGGATGATGCCTTTCTTGAAGCATGTCGCGCCAGCCTTCCCGAATTGCCCGATGCCAAGCGCCAACGGTATGAGAAGCATCTGGGGCTGACGCCCTATAATGCCCGCGAACTTACCGCAGAGGTGGAAACATTTGCCCGTTTTGAAACGCTTCTGGCAGAGACGGCGAGCGCTATCGGAAAACCCGCGGCGAAGGTGGCCACGCAGGTCGCCAACTGGTCGCTTTCAGTGGCGCCCGGCGTGCTGAAATCGCTGGGTGACGATGGTCATGCAGCCCATGCCACTGCCGCAAGGCAGGCCGCCATCCTCAAGATGCAGGATGCCGGTGAGATTTCAGGCGGGCAGGCGAAAGAGATTTTCGAGATCGTTCTTAAATCCGGCCGCGAACCTGATGAAATTGCTGATGCTGAAGGGCTTAAGCAGGTCAGCGACACTGGCGCTATCGAAGCTACAATCGACACGATCATTGCTGCCAATGGCGACAAGGTAGAGCAGTATAAGGCGGGCAAGGACAAGCTGTTCGGCTTCTTCGTCGGCCAGACGATGAAGGCAATGCAGGGCAAAGCCAATCCGACGGTTGTGAATCAGATATTGAAGGACAAGCTGGGCTAGTAGCTGCGCAGGAGCGGGTAAGCTGACCTCCATCGTCCTCGTTCATCCGGAAATTCCCGGTAACACCGGCGCGGTGGGCCGCACCTGTGTAGCACTGGACATGGAATTGGTGCTTATCCGGCCATATGGCTTCACCATCACCGATGCGCGGCTGAAACGCGCCGGGCTGGATTACTGGCAGCATGTGCGCCTGGCGGAATTTGCCAGCTGGGAAGAATTCCTGGCACAGCGGCGGGTGCGCGACGACCAATTGTTCCTGTTTGAAGATGACGCTCCCACCAGTTTCTACACACCGGAATATCCGGACGACGCCTTTCTTGTGTTCGGCAGCGAAACAGTGGGCCTGCCCCAGCCATTGAGAGCGGCACATCGCGGGCGGGAGTTTCATCTGCCGATGCGGTCAAACCATATTCGTTCCCTCAATTTGGCCAACACCGTTACTGCGGCAGCCTATCAGGCGCTGCGGAGGCGGTTCTAACCCGCTTCGGGCCCGCCAGGGTGCGCATAGGGCCGCACCATTTCACGCACATCGACCTGCGCTTTCAACCGCGCGCCGAGCAAGGCTGTGCCGCTGATCTTACGCTGAACAAACAGCGCTTCGACCGGGGGGATATGCCATGTGGCGCGATCTGCCGCCATCTCCATGCCTTCTTCGCGCAAAACCGAGACAAAGGCGCGGTCGTCAAAGTCGAAGGGGCCGGGACGGTTCATTTCACTGACGATAATGCCGATCATCCGGTCCAGCCGCTCTCCATGCCCGTCAAGCACGCCTGGCCCGATGAAGCCGGCCTCCACCGCCGCTTTGCGCACGGAAGCACGGTCTTCATCAAGGCCTGCAGCGAACAGTCTGCGATAGGTTTCAACAACCTGCGGGGCGACAGCGCGGGTGGCACCGAAATCCAGCAGCACCAGTTTTCCGGTATCGGGCTGATAGCGATAATTGGCGAAATTGGGATCAGTCTGCATCACGCCAAATTCGAACAATTCGCGCAGGACCAGCGCAATGACCATGCCGGTCACCCGGTCGCGTTCAGCCTGCGCCATGGTTTCGAGCACCTCCACAGGTTTGCCCGGCAAATAATCCATTGCCAGCACAAGGTCGGTCGAAAATTCCGGCGCGAGCGCGGGCACGACGAGATCGGGATGACCGTCTAGCCGTGCGCGATAGCGCATCATCTCTTCACCCTCGCGTAGGTAATCGGCTTCTTCATGCAATTGCCGCTTTGCTTCTTCGAGTAGCGAGGAAATGTCGAGTTCTGCGGGCAGCAAGCCTGAAACGCGCAAGAGCGTGGCGACATTGTCGACATCGGCATCGATGCTTTGCCTGACGCCCGGATATTGCACCTTGATCGCCAGTTCACGGCCATCCTTGCTGACGGCGCGATGGACCTGACCGATAGACGCGGCAGCGATGGGGCGGGGGTTGAAACTGGCGAAACCGGCGAGCCAACCCGTGCCCCATTGCGTATCGAGCACGTCGCGCAATTGCGCTGGCGGCATCCTGTCAGCCTGTTCGCGCACGCGGGCAAGGATCTGGGCAAGTTCGGGCGGCAGCATGTCGCCTGCATCCATTGAGATCATCTGCCCCAGCTTCATCGCTGCACCGCGCAAATGGGACAGGCGATCAGCAAGGCGCATAGCATTGCCTGGGGTAAGCATGACATCGCGCAATCGCGGTCTTTCCCCGCGCGCAAGCCGCCGTGCCCCTTCGGCCAGCACACCGCCCGCTAGACCACCAGCCAATCGCCCGAAGGTTCCGATACGGGCAGCGCGACTGCTGGGCACTTTGCGGCTGCGAAATGGCTTGTCCGTGTCGTCTTCCAAGATAAAATTCCTTCTGCCCGATACCCCCTAGCGGCGCACAGGCTAATTCCTGCAGGCCCCCATATGGTGTGTAGGCCATCCGTACCAGAAGAAGGACCTTGGTCCGTGGCCCGGCGCGTTGAAGCGCGGCTTCAGCTGTGGCGGACTGCCAACAATGGCAAATTGCCTATCATGCATGCATCTACTGTTCTGCGGAGTTTGTCGCCATCGACCACTCTCCCCTTCGTCGATGCCATTCGGTCATTTACCTATTTTCTGATCGGGCGTGGCCTTGGCAAAAGCAAAAGGGAAGCCAAAATGAATATCCCTTCACGCGGACCTTGTGTTGCAGAAATGCAACATTATCTGTCGTGAGAACAGATTTTGAGGGACACGATATGAATCTCGATAAATTCACAGATCGCGCACGCGGCTTCCTCCAAAGCGCGCAGACCGTCGCTATCCGCAGCAATCACCAGCGGATTTCACCCGAACATATATTGAAGGCGCTGCTCGAGGATGAAGAAGGGATGGCTGCCGGATTGATCCAGCGGGCTGGTGGCAATCCAGGCGCTGCGGTGCAGCAGGTGGATGCCTTGCTGGCTCAGGTTCCGGCGGTGTCAGGCTCTGGTGCGCAAGCGACGCCGGGGCTGGATAATGATGCCGTGCGCATTCTGGATCAGGCCGAACAGATTTCAGATAAGGCCGGCGACAGTTATGTCACGGTAGAGCGATTGCTGCTCGCTTTCGTGATGGCCAAGGATACCAAGGCGGGCAAAGCTTTGACGGAGGCCGGACTGACCGCACAGGCGCTCAACACCGCGATCAATGAATTGCGTCAGGGCAAGACGGCTGATTCAGCCAATGCCGAGGCCGCCTATGATGCGATGAAAAAATACGCCCGCGATCTGACCGAGGCTGCGCGTGAGGGCAAGCTCGACCCTGTAATCGGGCGCGACGAGGAAATTCGCCGCACGGTGCAAATCCTTGCCCGCCGGACGAAGAACAATCCCGTGCTGATTGGCGAACCCGGCACTGGCAAGACCGCGATTGCCGAAGGGCTTGCGCTGCGCATTGCCAATGGCGACGTGCCCGATAGCCTGAAGGATCGCCGCCTCATGAGCCTTGATCTCGGCGCGCTGATCGCAGGCGCCAAATATCGCGGCGAGTTTGAAGAGCGGCTCAAGAGTGTGCTTGACGAGGTGAAGGGCGCTGAAGGTGAGATCATCCTTTTCATTGACGAAATGCACACGCTGATCGGTGCCGGTGCGAGCGAAGGCAGCATGGATGCCTCCAACCTCCTGAAGCCCGCCCTTTCACGCGGCGAACTGCACACCATCGGGGCTACCACGCTCGACGAATATCAGAAATATGTCGAGAAGGATGCTGCGCTCCAACGCCGGTTTCAACCCGTATTCGTGGACGAACCGAGTGTAGAGGACACCATATCGATCCTGCGCGGCCTCAAGGAAAAATACGAACTGCATCACGGCGTACGCATCACCGATGGTGCAATCGTTGCGGCAGCGCAGCTTTCCGAACGCTATATTTCCGACCGTTTCCTGCCCGACAAGGCGATTGACCTGATGGATGAGGCGGCAAGCCGCATCCGGATGGAAGTAGAAAGCAAGCCGGAAGAAATCGAAACGCTCGACCGGCGTATCATCCAGCTCAAGATTGAGGAATCCGCGCTCGACAAGGAGACCGATCAGACAAGCAGAGATCGCCTTCATGCTCTGCGCGAGGAACTGGCCAATCTTGAACAGCAATCCTCCGAACTGACTACGCGTTGGCAGAACGAGCGCGACAAAATCAATGCCGAAGCGCGCATCAAGGAGGATCTGGACGCGGCGCGGATCGAATTGGAACAGGCTCAGCGTGCCGGCGATCTCGCCAAGGCGGGCGAGCTTTCCTACGGACGCATTCCGGAACTGGAAAAGGCACTCGCCGCCGCCGGAGAAACGACTGAGAACGCACTTCTGCGCGAAGAGGTGACGGAGGATGACATCGCCTCCGTCGTCAGCCGCTGGACCGGAGTGCCGATCGAAAAAATGCTGGAGGGTGAGCGCGAAAAGCTGCTCAAGATGGAAGATGAGCTGGGCAAGCGGGTTATCGGGCAGGAGCAGGCGGTCAATGCCGTGTCCAAGGCCGTGCGCCGCGCGCGGGCGGGGCTGCAGGACCCCAATCGCCCGCTGGGCAGCTTCCTCTTTCTTGGCCCCACCGGTGTCGGCAAGACCGAGCTGACCAAGACGCTGGCGGCATTCCTGTTCGATGATGATCAGGCGATGGTGCGCATCGACATGAGCGAATTCATGGAGAAACACGCAGTCGCCCGGCTGATCGGCGCGCCTCCGGGTTATGTCGGATATGAAGAAGGCGGGGTGTTGACCGAAGCTGTGCGGCGCAGGCCATATCAGGTGGTGTTGTTCGATGAGGTGGAAAAAGCGCATAGCGATGTCTTCAATGTGCTGTTGCAGGTGCTGGACGATGGTCATTTGACCGACGGTCAGGGCCGCAAGGTCGATTTCAGCCACACGCTCATCATCCTCACCAGCAATCTTGGCAGCCAGTATCTCTCAAACCTCGGCGATGACCAGAAGGTGGCCGATGTGGAAGATCAGGTGATGGATACGGTGCGCGGCCATTTCCGCCCCGAATTCCTCAACCGGCTGGATGAGATCGTGCTGTTTCACCGATTGGGGCAGGAGCATATGGCTCCGATTGTGGAGATACAGGTGGCGCGCGTGCAAAAGCTGCTGAAGGACCGCAAGATCACCCTGGATCTCACCGAAAGCGCGCGCAATTGGCTGGGCCGTGTAGGCTATGATCCTGTCTATGGTGCGCGTCCGCTGAAGCGCGCCGTGCAGCGTTACATGCAGGATCCTCTGGCTGAACTGCTGCTGGCAGGCAAAGTGCCCGATGGCAGCACCGTGCATATCGATGACGGTGACGGCGAATTGGAAATGACTGTCACTTGAACAGCCGGAAAACTGGATGAAAGCACGATAGGAGGGCAGGCGGTTTCCTGCCCTCCTATCGTGTTTGCAGGACGCAGGTCACATGGTGTCCTGAAGCATCAGGATGACCGCTCAACCTGTATCAAAAACCACATATTGATCGCCGCCAGAGCAATTAGTCTCTGAAATGAAATTACAAAAGACACTGATTTTATTATACTTTACCCATCGCTTGGGAAGTGTGTGAATTTAGTCACAGATAAAACTAAAATGGCACATACATCTGCCTGATGCCCTTTAGCCTTTTGACAAGAAGCGGGTGCTATAGCACTCAAGCGGTTGGTGGAAGGGGCGCAGAAATTCAGAATAGACCCCCTATTAGCCTCAGCGTTCGGAGAAGATTCAAGCCGAACGGTGTTGAGCTTTGTGTGAATCCGACTTTTCAGAGATGGACGGGACTAATATGAAAAAGTTTCAGAAAAACGCGATTACGGGCTTGGTGGCCTCTGTATCGACTGCGGCGTTGTTGGCTGGCGGTTCATCTACGGCTTTTGCCCAGGATGAAGGCGACGCCGGCGATGTCTGCGTTGTTGGTGGCGCATCGGGTGTCTTTGATGCTGCCGGAAACTGTGTACTCGACGATGAGCCGACCGGGGTGACCAGTACGCAGGATCCTGTCAGTGTTACCGATCCTGTCGCCGAAGGAACGAGTGAGCGTATCGTCGTCACTGGTTCGCGCGTTGTTCGTGACACCTATTCCAGCATTTCGCCCCTGCAGATCCTCGGAACAGAGGCATCGCGCGATGTCGGCGATTTCGATGCCGCGCAGATCCTTCAGCGTTCTGAAGCCGCTTCGGGCCAGCAGATCGACGCTACTTTCCAGGGCTTTGTACTTAATAACGGCCCGGGTTCGCAGACGCTCAATCTGCGCGGCCTCGGTGCTGATCGCACGCTGCTCCTGATCAACGGTCGTCGGCTTGCGCCTGCCGGTGTGGAAGGCGCTCCCACCAGCCCCTCCATCAACCTGCTGCCAGCATCGCTCATCGATCAGTATGATCTGCTGCTCGACGGCGCATCCTCCGTCTACGGTTCGGACGCTGTTGCAGGCGTGGGTAATATCATCCTGCGTAACGACATCGACGGTTTCGAAGTCTTCGCATCGGGCAATATCAATCCTGATGGCGGTGGTGACGATTACACGCTCAGCGCAGCTTGGGGTAAGGTATTCAGCAACGGTTTCATCGGCATTGGCGGCGAATATTCGTTGCGTGACGAAGTGCGTCTGCGCGATCGTCCGTTCCTGGCTGGTTGTGACACCAATTACGAAGTCGATCAGAATGGCAATACCTATACCGTGGGCCTGCGCGACAACGCAATTGTGCAGCGCGATTCAGGCGGCACGGTCTCTATTTCGGAAAGCCCCTGTAAGGTCGATGGCATTTCCGGCCGTATTTTCAATCCGTATAACTTCTCCGGCTCGATCTATTATCAAGCGGACGGCAATGGCAACTTCCCTGGCTATCCCGACTTCCCTTATGCCGATTCATCCAACGCCCTTGGCCAACAGCTTGATCGTGACGGCGACGGCATCCGCGATGTCGACTTCCAGGACGTAAACACCAACGCTGCCAATCTCGACCAGACCATCATCTCAGAGCAGAAGCTCTACAATGTGATGGCCTATGGTGAGTATACCTTCGACGGCGACATGAACATCACGCCGTTCTTCGAAGCTCTGTACAGCCGCGCCGAAGTAACGGCGCCGAACACCGGCACACCGCAGCTTTTCCCGTCTGTGCCTGATATCAACCCGTTCAACCCCTGTAACATCGATACAAACCCGGATGGCGTAGATTGCCGGGAAATCGACAATGCGCAGAACAACGGCTTCCCGCTTTATGGGCCGAACGGCGTGTATGGCGGTTCCGGCTTCAGCCTTCCGGTGGTGCCCCTTACCGCGATCCGCGGGGACCGAAACAATTCCGACGTGGTGCAGGAACAGTATCGCGGAGTGCTTGGTGTCCGCGGCGATCTGCCATTCGTGGGTGACAGCTGGAGCTTTGAAGCTTCGGGCGTATACTCGCGGTCTGAAGGACGATCGATCATCAGTGGCATCCGTGAAGACAAGCTGGCGCTCGCTCTGGGCATGGATCCGACCGCAGATTACAATAATGATGGCGTATTCGACAATAATGGTGACGGCATTGCCGACGATTACGACAGCAACGTCGATGTTTTCGGGGCATTCGACGATCCCCAATGGATTGGTGTTTGCAACACCGGCGGCCTTGCCAATCCTGATCTTGCCGCACCTGATCTGACGGCTGGCTGTGCACCGGTAAATCTGTTTGCGCCCAGCGTACTGACTGGTGCCATCGGCGATCTATCCAGCCAGGCGGAACGTGATTATCTGTTCGATCAGCGCATTGTTGATACGACTTACGAACAGATTACAATCTCCGCCTTTGTCACCGGTGATCTGGTAGAACTGCCTGCCGGTCCGCTGGCACTGGTGGTCGGCGGTGAATATCGGACGGACTCGATCTCCACGACGCCAAACTATCAGGCGGTTAACGGCCTGTTCTTCGGCTTCTATCGTGATCTTGGCACCAATGGTGAAAAATATATCGTTGAGGGCTTTGCCGAACTCGACATCCCTGTGTTTGATGATGATTTCTGGGGCGAATTCTCGTTGAATGCTGCAGGCCGTCTGACTCATGAGGAATTCTATGGTTCTGCGGAAACCTACTCGCTGCGGGCCGGCTGGCGTCCGGTAGAGCAGATTCTGCTCAAGGCGACCTATGGTACATCCTTCCGCGCTCCGAATCTGCGGGAGAACTTTCTCGGTGGTATAACCGGCTTCACCACAATCAGCGATCCATGCGCCGTGCCGGACGGGGCATTTGACGCGCTGAATGGTGGCTATCAACCGCAGGACGATGATCGCGATCCGCGTATCCTTGAAATCTGCGAACGTGAAGGTCGCGATCCGGAAGCGGTTGGTGTAAACGCTGCCGGTTCGAACACAGACCAGCTCAGCAGCATCGAAGTTGCCAACCAGGGTTCGCTGGATCTCGATCCGGAAACCTCGCGCTCATTTACCACTGGTATTGCTGTGGCGGATAATTTCGGCGCATTCGATATGTCGTTCAACGTGAACTATTATTCGATCATCGTCGAAGATTCGATAGCAGAACTGACGGCACAATATGCAATCGACGAATGTTACCTTGATGATGACGATGTACGCAGCGTTTTCTGTGACCAGATTCGCTATTCGTCAGGCGAACGTGCGCTGATCAGCCAGGCATTCCCGACCTTCCTCAATCAGGACAAGGAAACGGTCCGTGGTCTCGATTTCAACGCCACTTTTGGCTATGAAATCCCTATGGGCGGCGATATGCTCGACCTCGGGTTGAACCTGCGTGCCAACCACCTCATCGAACGCAGCACTCTCTTCGTCTCTGAGGATGGCGAGGACGATTTTGATGAGGAGACCGGCGAATTCGGCTTCCCGCGCTGGACGGGCCGTGCAATCGGAACTGTCGGCTATGGCGACTTCATGTTCACATGGCAGACCCGCTGGATTGGCAAGACCAGTCAGGCGGCAAGCGGCGTCGATGAATTCAGCGATGTGTTTGGCCGTGGCCCTGACGGCGCACCCACCGGCTTCAATTCCGATACCTGCCTCGGTAATGGTTCGGGCACCTATGATGACGTTTCCGGCGTTTTCACCCCGGATGGCGTGGTTGTTGGTGACGGTGTGTTCTGCCGTGACGTCGGCTATGCAGACGATTACTTCGTCCACACCATCTCAATGCGGTATGAATTCAGCGATTTCGTTACGCTGCGCGCGGGTGTGACAAACCTGTTCGATGAAGCACCCCCGCTGATCGACACCAATGAAGTGTTCGGCGTTTCGAACATATCAATTGGCAATGGCTACGATCTTGACGGTCGCGAATTCTTCGGTTCGATCTCGATCCGTTTCTAAGCTTCGTATTTTGCGACATCAGCAAGGGGCCTCGCAACTTTGGTTGCGGGGCCCTTTCTCTTTGCAATTCCCTGCACTGCTTGACCGGAAGGCTCGTGTCGGTAGGAGGCGCGGATGGCGATAACACGGAGGGAGGGTGGTTAGATGGCCGAATGGCACATCGGCGTGATTGGTGGCTCCGGCCTGTGTGAGCCAGGTGAGCTGCAAGACGCGCAGGAAATTCAGGTGAACAGCGCTTTTGGTGAACCTTCAGGCCCGATCGCGACCGGGCGCATCGGAGGCGTCAAATTTTCCTTCATCGCGCGCCACGGGGCGGGCCATCGGCTCTCTCCCTCGGATGTCAATTACCGCGCCAATGTGGATGCGCTCAAACGCTGTGGCGTGACAGATTTGATGGCGGTTTCCGCCATTGGCAGCCTCAGGGAAGATATCGCGCCCGGCGAATTCGTCGTGGTGGACCAGATCATCGACCGCACTCTGGTGCGGGAACGCAGCTTCTTTGACAAGGGCATCGTGGCACATGTTCCGCTGGCTGATCCTGTCTGCCCAAGGCTCTCGAAAATGGCGGGGAAGGCATCCGACAAGGCCGGCACCAGGGTGCATCAGGGCGGCACCTATGTCGCCATCGAAGGACCACAGTTCTCAACGCGGGCGGAAAGCCTGATGTATCGTGAATGGGGCGGCGATGTGATCGGCATGACCGCCATGCCCGAAGCACGCCTCGCCCGAGAGGCGGAGCTGCCATATGTTCTTATCGGCATGGTCACCGATTACGACTGCTGGCGTGACAAGGGCGATGTCGACGTGGCCGCGATTCTCAAGGTAATGGCAGGCAATGCCGACAAGGCGCGCAGCATGCTGACACACTTCGGTGCCGGATTGCCGAAACAGCGCAAGGCAAGTCCGATCGATACGATCCTTGATACTGCAATTATTACGCCGAAGGACAATTGGGACCCGCTTGCGTCAAGCAAATTGGACGCAATCACCCGCCGACTTTGGAAATAGGCTGGCGCGACGCAATAATATGGTTAAATCGCCGAATCTGAATAGCGTAAACTTGCAAAATCGTTGAAAATTTATCAAGAAGTTTCTTATGCAACCGACAAGTACACTTGCCCGCTTCCTTCCATACCAACTTTCGTTGGCATCCAATGCCGTGAGCGGACGTATTGCGCAGGAATATCGGCAGCGATGGGAACTGAGCATTCCTGAATGGCGCGTAATGGCGGTACTTGGCGATGCCGGCCCGCAGACCCAGCGAGAACTCACCAAGCGCACATTGATGGATAAAGTCGCGGTCAACCGCGCGTGCAAGGTGTTGGAAGAACGCAGCCTTGCTCAGCGTACACCCAATGAACATGATGGCCGTTCGCATCTTCTTGCGCTGACCAGTGAGGGCACGACCATGCATGGCGAGATTATGCCATTGGCGCTGGAAATGGAACGTCAGCTGTTTGCAGGCTTTTCGGCAGAAGAGCTCGATTTGTTCAGAACCCTGCTGGCGCGCGCTCGCGCAAAGGCAGAGGCTCTTTCGGATGATGATTTGCCCGGCACCGGCGGCTTGCGGTAACTCCTGCCAGGGCAGCAAACCGTCATGTAGAGACAAGAAAACCCCGCCCGGTAACAAGCCGGGCGGGGTTTTTCGTGCGATCCCACATTGCGGGATGGCGGTCAGTTGCTTCCTGGTCCATCTCCGGCGAATGCGTCGGCAATGGAACATGCTGCCGGACCCAGGATCACGATGAACAGCACGGGCAGAATGAACAGGATCAGCGGCACCGTCATGATGGCGGGTAGGCGCGCGGCCTTTTCTTCAGCGCGCATCATGCGTTCATTACGGAACTCGGCAGACAGAACGCGCAGGGCAGAGGCCAGCGGCGTACCGTAACGCTCGGTCTGAATCATCGTCGTTACCACGCCCCGCACGGCATCAAGATCGACGCGATAGGCGAGGTTCTCGAATGCCTGGCGACGTTCTGTGAGGAAGGCCAGCTCAATTGCGGTCAGCGCGAATTCATCGCCCAGTTCGGGATAGGCACGACCCAGTTCCTTGGCCACGCGGTTGAAGGCGGAATCGACGGTCAAACCTGCTTCGGCGCAGATCACCAGAAGGTCGAGCGCATCAGGCAGACCCTTCTGGATCATCTTGGTGCGCTTTGTGGCGATATTCTTCAGATAGACTTCGGGGCCCTTGTAACCTGCCACGACCATGACCGCAAACCCCATGAACCTTTTGAAGTTGCTCCAGTCGGGGAACATGTCGGTCCAGTAGAACATGACAACGCCGGCAAGGCCCAGCACAACGGGCAACACCATGCGGGCAAAGATGACGACGACAGCAAATTCCTTGTTGCGATAGCCAGCTTGCGCCAGCTTTTGCTGCACGTCCTTGATCTGGCTTTCCTGCAAGACCTTCATGCCTGCAAGCGTGTCTTTCACCTTTTCGGTAGTGTCAGTCTTGCGGACCAGGCTTTGCCGCTTCTTGGCAGTTTGGGTCAGCATGCCGGATTTAAGTTCATTACGGCGCTCGTTAAGCGCCTTTACGCGCTTGGCCATCGGGTCTTTCACCGTGACCGCTGCGTAGATTGCGAGCAGGATTGCGGCAGCGGCCATGCCAGCCAGGACCGAGCCGACCAGTACGATATCAACGCCGAGCAAGGTCGGACTTTGCGAGGGAGCCATCATTATCATTGTTTCCATCTCCTCCGCGCTCAGATCTCGAAGCTGACCATCTTGGCCATGATACCGGCCCCGATGCTCATCCACACAAGGCCACCAAGACCGGTTACGATCAGGCGTTCATCTTCGAAGAAGCCGCCGATATAATTGGGGTTGATCCAGTAGATCATGCCAAAAACGATAAAGGGCAGCGCGCCCACGATATAGGCGGAGGCCTTGGATTCAGAGCTCATCGCCTTGATCTTCAGTTTCATCTGCGCGCGTTTGCGCAACACGTCAGCAAGGTTGGAGAGCGTTTCTGCAAGGTTGCCGCCTGTTTCGCGCTGAATTGCGAGCGTGATGACGAAGAACTGGAATTCGGCCGTGCCGAGCTTGTCGGCTGTTTCCTGGAGCGATTCCTCCATCGTGCGGCCAATCTTGATGCGTTCCACAGCAGAGCGGAATTCGACACCGACGGGTCCGGGCACTTCCTGTGCTACCACCGTCAGCGTTTCACCCACCGGTAGACCAGACCGCAGACCGCGCACGAGCAATTCGATGGCGTCGGGGAATTTGGAGTTGAACTGGTTGGTACGACGTTTGATGAAATGGCCGACAATCAGATGCGGAAGACCCGCGCCGATCACGACACCCAGGCCCAAGGAAAGCATCAGGGCCCCTGATTGGAGAAAGATCAAGGCGCTCACCGCGATGATAAGGGCAAGCGATGCGTAAAGGTATTGCTGCACCGTCCAGCTTTTGCCGGCACGGTTCAAACGCACTGCAAGGGCCTCTGCCCGCGAACCGGAACCGGCTGCCTTGAACTTTTTCGGCTTGCGCGCGGCGATAGCCTTTTTGAGCTGGCTTTCGACCTTGTCGACCGTGCTGTCGGAATGGCGGTAACGCAAGGACTGAAGGCGTCGCTGGCTTTCCTTGTCCGGCGATTTTCCAGACACCAAGACGTATCCGAGGATCATCAATCCCATGAGGCCGCCGGCCACTAGCAGGAGCTGGATGATGTTCATGGTCCGCCTTCTCTTATTCTGGAGTCAATGGGGTGGGGAGTGGGGGTGGATCTCACCACCCCACGCTTCCACTATTCTGCAGCTTCAACTGCAGCGGCAGGCGCCTTGGACTTCTTTGAAGAGCCACTCAGCAGTGACTTGATGTCAAACTTGCCAAGCATGGAGCCTTGCTTGGCAGGCTGTTGCAGGCTCGCACCGTCATCCTCGCTGACACCGACAATCGTCTTGGCAATGTCGCGCAGGGGATTGACCGTCCGTGAAGCCTTGTTGGCCTGGATAAAGGTCTGGCCCAGCTTTGCCGCATTGGACGCAGCTTTCTGATCAAGGTTGATCTGATAATTGATCTTCTGTTCAATCGAGGCTTCGAAATCGGCTTTGCTGATTTCCGCCGCGCCGGACTGCATCTTGTTGCACACGATCATTGGATGAGCGTTGGGTGCGTTGGTCTTGAGCCAGGACAGCAGGCGGATCGTATCGCGGGCCGAAGCCAGCGTCAGCTCCGTTACCAGCGTGACAACATTCACTTCCGCCAAGAGGTGGGGGAAGTTGATCAGCATGTTGCGCGGCAGATCGATCACCGTCATGTCAAACGCCTGGCGGAATTCTTCCTCCAGCTGCAGGAACGCGGTGCCATCGGTCATGACCGGAGCATTGATTGGCGCTTCGGCAGACATGATGGCAAGGTTATCGTTCGCGCGGATCATGGCGCGTTCGATGAACAGGCCATCGATGCGGCTCGGATTGTCGATTGCGTCGGTCAGACCACGGCCCGGCTCGAGATCAAGCGAGAGCGCGCCAGTGCCAAAGTGCACATCGAGGTCGAGCAGCGCGGTTGAACGTTCATGTTCGATCGAGAACAGCCAAGCGAGCGAAGTCGCGATGGTGGAGGCACCAACGCCGCCGCGTGTGCCGACGACGGCGGTCGCGACATGTTCGTGCTCGGCTTCGCCTTCTGAACTGCGCGGGGCGGAGAACACTGCCTGCGCCTGCGTCAGGGCATCGCGCACCTGATTGGCCGAAAGCGGCTTCAGCAGGTAATCGTGAATGCCGCTGGCGACGAGATCGCGGTATAGGCGAACATCATTCACCTGGCCAACTGCAATCACCACGGTGCCCGGTTCGCAAACCTCGGCCAAGGCGTTGATATCGTTCAGCGGATCGCCGCTTTCGGATAGGTCGACCATCAGGATCGCGGGACTGGCTGCAATCGACAGGGACTGGATTGCATTGCGCAGACCGCCCTTGTTGCACTTTTCAGGCTGCCAGCCCATTTCGATAACCACCGGGCGAAGTGCATCGAGGGCACCTTCGTCGCAGATGTAGGCGGAGAACGGCTCACGATTTCCGAGCGGTCCGGGTTTCCATTGTGCACTCATCTGATTAGTCCCCTTCGGACGAAACTTCGGGCAGGGCGGTGCCGCCACCACCGGTGGGCTCGGCATTGCGGTAGGAATCGATCGCGCGGTTCGATGTCAGGACAACCGTGTCGCCGGAACCTCTCGCGCCATTGAGCAGATGCTCGGGATCGGCGACCATCGCGGCAATATTGCTGTTAACCGCGCAGCCGAAGCCGGGCGACGTCTGATTGCCAACTTCGACGCCATATTCATCTTTCCAGATCGGGCAGCCGGGCACATGGGCAGTGGTCCGCGTCACAACTACGCGGACATTACCGGGGTCGACATAGCCTACGGTCACCGGAACGGTATCGCTCAACAGGATGCCGAAGCGGCTTGCCACAGCAGCGACATCTTCACGCACGGCAGGGCTGTTTGCAGGGTCATCCAGGGCGATGCGATCGCCATACCCAAGTTCCAGCATTTCAAACCAGTCGGCCAGGCGAACCTGTTCAGGCACGGTCAGGCCGCTGCCGCTGCTGACCAGGTCGAGCGAAAAATTATCGCGTTCCACAACCGGCTGGTTGACTGAATTGAGCGACATGTTCTGCGGCTCTGTATTCATCGTGCCGCAGGCGGAAAGCCCGAAGCCGATGGAGAGCGCCAGGGCTGTCGCGGCAAGGCGTTTGGTACGGGTTGTCATGGCGATCACTCTCCGTCGTTGAAGCTGAAGCCGGGCGTGGCTGCCGCGGTTTGCGTTGCAGCACCGTTGGGGGCATTGCCGCCTGCCAGTGCCGTGTCACTCTGTTCGTTCAGGCTGATGTCCGGACCTTCGGGTGCGGGAGTTGCAGCACTCGGCATCGGGCGCATACCGCCGTTTTCACCGGCAGATTCTCGTCCCATCATGAACTGCTCGGCAGCATTGGGAACGCCGAAGCCATCAGTTGGCAGGCGGATGTCGCGATCGTTTACAGGGCGCACCAGATATGGCGTGACCACGATGACCAACTCGGTTTCGCCGCGCTGGAACTGTGTGGAGCGGAACAGATTGCCAAGCACAGGAATATCGCCAAGGCCAGGGGCCTGATCGATGGTGTTCTGGGACGCATTCTGTAGCAGACCTGCAATCATGAAGCTTTCGCCCGATCCCAGTTCTACTGTTGTTTCCGCACGGCGGATCGTCAGCGCCGGTATTACGAAGCCGTTAAGCGTTACAGCGCCTTGGCTGGAAAGTTCGGACACTTCGGGACGCACGCGGATCGAAATGCGGCCATTGGACAGCACGATCGGCGTATAGGCGAGGCTGACGCCGTAATTCTTATATTCTACCGTGGTGGTTCCAAGACCCTGGCTGAGCGGGATCGGGAATTCGCCGCCAGCAAGAAATTCGGCGGTTTCGCCCGAAAGCGCAGTCAGGTTCGGCTGGCTCAGCGTGGTAACAAGGCCGCGCGTTTCACCAATGTCGAGTGCAGCAGCGATATCCAGACCGAGGAATTCGCCCACGGCGCCGATTGTCGTGCCGGGGTTGATGCCGGCAATATTGGTACCCGCCTGTTCGATGAACTGGCCGGGATTGTTGGGATCGGGCACCTGCACTGTAATACTGCCGGTGCCGACGCCAGTGGCGGTGCCCGGATTGAAAGAGGTCGGCGAACGACCCTGTCCGACACCGAACTGGAAACCGCTGCTGCCGTCGATTGTCGTCAAATTCGCACCAAGGTTGCGAACAAGCGAGCGGCTGACTTCGGCGAAGCGGACGCGCAGATTGACCTGCAGGGGCGTCGACATGCGAAGGCGAGAGATGACGTTGGAGTCAGGTCCGACAAAGGCCTGCACCAGACGTTCTGCCTCCGAGGCATCTTCGGGCGCTGCCACCGTGCCAGTAAGAAGCACTGTGTTGGAGCCCATTGTCGCAACCGAAATATCGGCTTCCGGCATCGCCAGGCCCAGCATCTGATCGATGCTGTCGAGGTTGGAACCGACCCGGATATTGGCCGACCAGATGATATCGCCTGAAGAGTTGCTGGCGTAGATAGTGGTTTCGCCACCCGAAAGGCCGAAGACATAAAGCTGGCGCTGTGACTTTACCTGGACATCGGCAACGCCTTCATCGGAGACGAAGATGTCTGCCATATTGCCCGGCACGGTCACGAGTTCACCGCGGCCGATGGAAAGGACGATATCCTGTGCGGGACGCACGGTTTGGGCCTGGGCCGGAGCGGCGGGCATTATCGCCAGCGGCGCGAGCGCACAGGCGGCACTCAAAACAGTCTTGAAAAGACGACTGGTCATGGTCTTGCCTTTCGGAACGTTTCCGTTGGAACGTGTGTAATTTTGCGTGTGGTTCATCATGGCGATCACCGCAGGGTCGTCATGCCAGCCGGGGCGACGGCAGCGCCGCGTCCCATGGCATTGGCCTGACGGTCGAGCAGCGCACCTGCGCCCCGGCTGACAGGCTCTACAGTGGTGGCCTTGCCGCGAGATACACGAACAGTCGGGCCGGAGGGTATTGCAGGAGCTGCGAAGCCATCGGCATTTGCCTGTGCCCCAGCCTGCGGAGCTGCAGGAGCACGCGACGGAACCGAGCTACGCTGGAAGCGCGAGACATCTCCGCCGGTAGCAAAGGTGGTGCCACCTTCGGCAGGGCGAGAGATAGCAGTGCGGAGCAAGGCTTCTTCTTCTTCAGCGGTTGCATTATCCGGCAAATCGACGCTGCCTGATGCAAGTGCACGCTCGAGTTCAGTCTGGTTGTCCGCAATGGAGCGCAGGGCCAGGCTGATTGTGCCGATTGTCTGAGCGACGGCGATCTTTTCCGCGATGCGCGGTGTCACTTCGAGCGTCACTGTACGGAAAGCGCGTACAACGGTACGGCCGCTTTCGTCGCTGGTTGTCTCTGTGGATTGGTCGGTGGCAAGCACACGAAGATTGGTCAGGATCGTTTCAGACGCCTGCAATGGATCGGCATCATTACCAGTGCCGCGAACGGTTTGCGTCAGCACCATGTCCACACGGTCACCCGGGAATACGAAGCCGGCTACACCGGTGCGGGCAGATACGGAAACCGTGACAGCGCGCATGCCCGGGCCAAGCGCCGCAGCAAGGAAGCCGCGATCACCGGGGGATACGAGCGATCCCTGGGTTACCGGCTCACCCGCAGTCATCGGGTTGCGCACAACTGTGCCAAGAAGGCCGTCCATATCGGCTTCGCCGTCAATGAAATAGGCGTCCTGAACCAGTTCCTGCGGCCACAATTGGTAGGCAACGGCATCGGCAGTGATGATCGTGCCAACAGGCAGGCTGCGTTTGGCCACCAGAACCTTGGGGCCTTGCGCCTCAGGTTGGGCGGCTTCAACATCAGGAGCCGCCGCGCCGGCGAACATGCTCCGGGCAGCGAGCGCTGTACCGATTGCTACGATCAGCGCTCCTACCAGCAATATGAGCTTTTTCTTGTCCATGGTGCGTCAAGCCCCCTCAGTTGGATCGTGTATTAAGGTTTTCACCGGATACCCCGGCAATGGTTAAAATCAGGTTCACCCCGCGACACTCGCGGCAGCAGCTGCTGGAATATAGAAGGAGCCGATGGCCCACAGACCGGCGAGAGCGATGGCCACTCCATAGGGAATAGCCAGCTTGTCGCGCTGGCGGCGCATGATGTGCCAGGCACCGAAAAGCAGGGTCAGCACACCGCCCAGCAGCGCCATCATCACCAGCAGCTTCAGGAAGATCATCGGCTGGATCCACAGCGCAAGCGCGGTAAGTAGTTTTACGTCACCGCCGCCCATCGCCTTAATCGCGAACAGGATCGACAGGACGGCAAAGGTAGCAAGAGCAAGGCCGACTTGCATCGCGACATCGGGCCACAGGGCCATGTCACTGGCAAACCAGAACAGCGGAGCGCCAAGCGCGATAGTCGCATTCAGCCAATTGGCGATGCGGCGGCTTTTGAGATCGGTGAACGCAGCAATCAGCAGCGCAATTGCCAGCGCGGCGAGTAGTGCGTACTTGATCGGATCGTCTAACATATGGCCCCCAAATGTCCCTGGAGCCTTGTGCTAGCGCCCATGGCTTACCAAAAAGTAACCAAGGGTCGAATGTTGATGTTAGGTAAAACGAAAGGGTTTTTGCCACTCGTGTCCACTACAATGACCAAGCCCGCTACAGGGCAGGGCTTCGATCGCCGCGCTATCCCAGCCGCCGCGAGTGAAAGCGTGTGGCATGCCAAAGATGGCCACGAGATCCGCCATATTGACTGGCCAGCACCCCCTGCCAACGTCCCCTATCGCGGTTCAATGCTGTTTATGGCGGGGCGCGGTGACGCCTATGAAAAATATATCGAGAGCTTCGAACACTGGCGCCTTCGTGGCTGGCAGGTGAGTGCTGCCGACTGGCGCGGGCAGGGTGGTTCTGGTCGGTTGGGGCTGGATGATTCGACCGGGCATATTGATGATTTTGCCCTCTGGATCACCGATCTTGCAGATTTCTGGCGGAAATGGGCTGAAGGCAGGGAAGGCCCTCTGGCCTTGATGGGGCATTCGATGGGCGGGCACCTGACGCTGCGGGCGGTGATGGAAAAGGTCCTGACGCCTGTTCCCGATGCGCTCGTCCTGTCGGCTCCGATGCTCGACGTTTTCCCCGAAGCGGTGCCGCTGCCTATCAAGCTGGGCCTTGCGCGTTTGATGACGAAGCTGGGCGATCCGCGCCGTCCCGCATGGAAAATGAGTGAGCGTCCCGGTGTCAAGGCAGGCTTGCGCGGCGATCTCCTGACTCACGACAAGGCCCGCTATCAGGACGAAATCTGGTGGCGCAAACACCGTCCTGAGTTGCGCCTCGGTCCGGGCAGTTGGGGGTGGGTTAAGGGTGCGATGGAAAGCTCTGCGACCCTGTTCCGGCGCGGCGCGATGGAAGGGGTGGATATGCCTGTCTATATCGTTGCGACCAATGCCGATCGGCTCGTCAGCCCATCAGCCATCCGCAGCGCCATCGCCCGGTTACCGAGAGTGGAATCGCTTCTTTTTGGCAAAGAAGCCCGGCACGAGATCCTGCGTGAGGAAGACAGCATAAGGAACAGGGCGCTGGCCGGAATAGACGAATTTCTGGAACGGACGCTGACGCGCTGATGCCAGAACAATATGATATCGCCATCATTGGCGCCGGCATGGCGGGCGCCAGTCTTGCAGCCGAAATCGGCCTTGCGGCAAACAGGGGCCCAAGCAAGAGCATCATTGTTCTGGAGGCAGAAGACAGCCCTGGTTACCACGCCACAGGCAGATCCGCAGCCTTCTGGGAAGAATGTTATGGCGGACCGGACATAGCCCCTCTTACGATCGCATCGGGCCTGTGGTTGCGCGAACATGGCTTCCTGCAGGAACGTGGGGCACTATATCTTGGACGTGAAGATGATGAGCAGGTGTTGCAGGATTTTCTCCGCCGCTTTGCCAAATCCGACGTTGATCTGACGCGCATAGACAGAGACAGGCTGGAAGGCTTTGTGCCCGGAATCAGGCCCGCTTGGGACCGGGCGATCTACCAGCCTCGCTGTGCCGATATCGACGTTGCAGGAGTGCACCAGCATTATCTTGCGCAAGCCAGAAAGGCGGGGGCACATATTGCGTGCCGCGCACGGCTCCTCGAAGCTTGCGTAGGCGACAGGGGCTGGACACTTTGCCTTTCGGATGGTCGGCAAGTTCATGCCCATACAATCGTCAATGCGGCGGGGGCATGGGCGGATGAGGTGGCGCAGATGGCTGGGGCGCGGGCGCTTGGCATCCAACCCTATCGGCGCACCGTGGCACAATTGCGAACAGATCCCGCCCTCCACGATACATTACCGCTATGCCTTGATATTTCAGGGAATTTCTATTTCCGGCCCGATAGCGGCAAATTGTGGCTAAGCCCGCATGACGAGGTGGCTTCACCGCCATGCGATGCCGCACCTGAAGAAATGGACGTCGCATTGGCGATCGACCGGCTTGAAGGCGTGGTTGATTGGCGCGTGGAAGCGGTCGAGCGCAAATGGGCGGGCCTGCGCAGTTTTGCGCCCGATCGCAAACCGGTCTACGGTTTCGATCCGCGGGTGCCGCACTTCTTCTGGTTCGCCGGACAGGGTGGATATGGCATTCAGACCGCGCCCGCCGCCGCGCGGCTCGGCGCGCAATTGCTGCTTGATTTGCCCCGTAACACCATGACGAAAGGGCTAAATGTAAAATTATATATGCCCGATAGATTTGCCGCTGCAATGGCCTAGCCAAGGGCGGCATGATCGGTATGTTGCGCGCGGAAATCTAACGAGAAGGGTTATTAGATGGCGCATCAGTTCCAGATCTACAAAGACAAGGCAGGCGAGTTTCGCGTGCGCTTCAAATATAATGACGAGATCATGTTTTCTACAGAAGGCTATTCTTCCAAGGCGAGCGCCAAGAACGCTATCGCCTCGATTCAGAAGAACGGCCCCGGCGCCGAAATTGTCGACGAAAGCTAAGGTCTGCTGACCATACAATGGTGATGGGCCGGTCCTTCGCGGGCCGGCCTTTTGCTTATCGGTCTGCGATCGCTTCTGCCGCATCACTGGCTAGCTGGTCCACCCGATCGTTTTCGGGGTGGCCCGAATGGCCTTTTACCCATTGCCAATCGAGGGAATGCCGAGCTGCGGCTTCTATCAGATCATGCCAAAGATCGGCATTACGCACCGGTTTCTTGCTCGCATTGATCCAGCCCTTGCGTTGCCAGCCTTCAATCCATTTGGTCATGCCATCGATGAGATAGCGGCTATCTGTGTGGAGCGTGACATCGCATGGTTCAATCAGTGCATTGAGCGCCTTGATCGCTGCGGTCATTTCCATCCGATTATTGGTGGTCTCGGGCTCTGATCCGAACAGCTCCTTCTCATGTCGGCCCATGCGCAAAAGCGCGCCCCAGCCACCTGGTCCGGGGTTGCCCTTGCAGGCTCCGTCGGTGAAGATTTCCACTTGCTTCATGTGAAGATTCCGCTGCCCCCGTCACGATAAAATTCAAAGCGCCGCATGAAATCCATTGGATCCTTTTTCAAAACCAGTGCGTCGGCAGGCGTTTCGATCCAGTCCTGTGCACGGCTGGAAATAAACCGCATCGCCGCGCCCTGCGCCAGAACCGGCATGGCGGCGTGTTCTTCTGGTTGTAGAGGTCGCACCGATTCGTAACCGGCGATCAGCGCCTGACCGATATCGGCCCGATAGTCTTGTCCGTGATCGGCAAAGCTCCACGCTGCATGGGTCACTGCCAGATCATAGGCCATCGCATCATGGCAGGCGAAATAGAAGTCGATCAGGCCGCTCACCTCATCGCCCAGCATTAGCACATTGTCCGGGAAGAGATCGGAATGGATGATGGAACGGGGCAGGCCATGCGGCCAGCATTCAGCAACGCGCTGGGCTTCATCAATTGCAGCAGGCAGGGCCGGATTGATCTTCGCCAGAGCATCGCTGCCGCATTGCGCAAGCACGCTGGCAGAAACATCGGCACCAAGGTCATTGGCACGGCGAACCGGAAAATCCATTGCCGCTGCATGCATCTGCGCCAGCACCGCGCCGACATTGCGCGCTTGTGCAGGAGTAGGCCTGTCGACCGAAATGCCAGGCAGAAATTCGATCAGGGCAACTGATTTGCCATCAAGATTACGCCACGCCGCACCTTCCTTATCGTGTATCGTGCGCGGCACAGGGGCGCTGCTGGTGGAAAGATGATCCAGCAGGCCAAGGAAAAACGGCAGATCGGCAAGGTCGATCCGTCTTTCATACATGGTGAGGATGAAACGCGAAGACCCGCCCTCTTTATACGTTTCGATGAGCCAGTTGGAATTGGAGACACCTTCGGCAATGCCCTTTGCCGATACCAGTTCACCCACGTCATAATGCGCGATGAGCTCGGCCAGTGCCTCTGCGGAAAGCTGGGTATAGACCGCCATGGTCGCTCTCTATTCGGTCAATTCACGCGGCAGTTTGAAGATCATCTTTTCATCAGCCGTTCGAATCTGCTGTTCCTCTACAGTGCGCCATTCTTCCAGCTTGGCGATCACTTCGCGCACCAGCACTTCAGGTGCGGAAGCGCCTGCAGTAAGACCAAGTGTTCCTACGCCATCAAACCAGTCATGCTCAATATCCGAAGCGCGCCCGATCAGTTTGGAAGTGATGCCCATGCGTTCCGCCACTTCTACCAGCCGCAGTGAATTGGAAGAATTGGGCGCGCCGATCACCAGCACAAGGTCACAACTGGCTGCCATTGCCTTGACCGCCTCCTGCCGATTGGAAGTCGCATAACAAATGTCTTCTGCACGCGGTGCCAATATATCCGGAAAACGTGCCTTCAATGCGGCAATGATCTCTGCGGTATCGTCAACAGAAAGCGTTGTCTGCGTAAGGAAGGACAGATCATCCTTTGCGCCAAAGGACAATTGGGCGACATCTTCCACCGTTTCGACCAGAGTCATCTGGCCCTCGGCAACCTGACCCATTGTGCCGATCACTTCGGGGTGGCCTTCATGCCCGATAAAGATGATGTGGCGGCCCTTCTCAATCAGCCTTTCGGCCTGGCGGTGCACCTTGCTGACCAGCGGGCATGTTGCATCAAGATAGATCATCTTGCGCCGTTCTGCCTCTGCCGGCACCGCCTTGGGTACGCCATGCGCGCTGAAAACCACCGGGGCATCGGCGGGTACTTCATCCAGCTCTTCCACAAAAATGGCGCCTTTTTCGCGCAGGCCGTCGACAACGAAGCGATTGTGCACGATTTCATGCCGGACATAGACGGGTGCACCGAAGCGTTCGATGGATTTTTCGACAATATCGATCGCGCGGTCCACACCGGCGCAAAATCCGCGCGGAGCGGCGATCAGCACAACAAGCGGCGGTTTTACACTGCCATCGCGCGTTTCTTGAAAGGGGGCGTTCATACTCGCCCTTCTAGCGGTTGTCGCGCTCACGGGAAAGGGCTAGGAGCCAGTTCCTTCAGAGGCGGTATCTGCTTGCCGCGCTCTTGCCATATTCAAGGAAGTTTATGCAGTTTCGATCCGCGTTGATTGCTCTTGTCGCTCCCGTCGCCCTGCTTGCTGGGTGCAAGTCCGATGGCGAAATCGTTGTCGACCAAGGGGTGGGCATTACGTCCCTGCGTTCTGTGTGTCCGGCAGTTGGCGTGCCTGACTATACAGGGGACATAACGCTGTTTTCGCCTGCAAATGCCCGCACGGCCGATGCGCTGGACGTGACCGCGATGATCACCAATGTGCGCAGCACATGCAATGATACAGGCGAGCAGGTCCATTCTTCCGCTACGTTCGATGTGATCGCCATGCGTCGCAATACCAGCGGTGCACGCACGGTGGAGCTGCCGTATTTTTCAACCGTTACCCGCGGCGGATCTTCGGTGGTCGCAAAACGCGTTGGCACGGTTACGCTGACCTTCGCGGATGGACAGGAACGTGCGCGGACCAGTGGGACTGCCAGTGCCTATGTCGATCGTGCCGCAGCGACTCTGCCCGACGATATTCGTCAGCGGATTACTCGTCGTCGTCGCGCAGGCGATCAGTCGGCAGCGGTAGATCCGCTGTCCGAACCCGATGTGCGCGCGGCGATTGCACGCGCCACCTTCGAGCTTCTGATCGGCTTTCAGCTGAGTGAAGACCAGCTCGCCTACAACGCCACGCGGTGAAATAGCGCGATAAGGACGCTTTTCGCGCTTCGCCAAACAGGCTAACGGCGCAGCCCATGTCCGAAACGAAAACACTTTATGCCGCCTTTGCGCACAGAATTAACGCTGTTCTCGCCGCGCTGGAAGCCGAAGGCGCGTTGCCGCCCGATACGTCGCGCGGCAATGTCAGCGTGGAACCGCCGCGTGATCCGTCGCATGGCGATCTGGCGACCAATGCCGCGATGGTGCTGGCGAAAGCGGCAAAGACCAATCCGCGCAATCTGGCCGAAAAGATTGTCGAACATCTCGCGCGCGATTCCTTGATCGAGAGCGCTGACATCGCCGGGCCGGGTTTCATCAATTTGCGCCTCGCCCCAAAAGTGTGGATCGACGAGATCGGCGCCATCGCTGCGCTTGGTGCGCAATATGGCCGGTCTGACATGGGCGCGGGCAATCGCGTGAATGTGGAATATGTTTCCGCCAACCCGACCGGTCCTATGCATATGGGTCATTGCCGGGGCGCGGTGGTTGGTGATGCCCTATCCAGCCTGCTCGAATTTGCCGGGCATGATGTGACGCGCGAATATTACGTCAACGATGCAGGCGGGCAGGTCGATACGCTCGCCCGTTCGGTTCACCTGCGTTACCGCGAGGCCCTGGGCGAAGATATCGGGACCATTCCGGAAGGCCTGTATCCCGGCCAGTATCTTGTTCCTGTCGGCAAGGCGGTTGCCGATGAATTTGGTGATCGCTTCGCGGCTCAGCCGGAGAGCGAATGGCTCGCACTGTTCCGTGCCTTTGCTGTTGAACGGATGATGGAATTGATCCGGTCGGACCTCGCGCTGCTGGGTATCCAGCACGATGTTTTTGCCTCCGAAGCGGCGCTGCAGGCGGCGGGCAAGCCAGAAGCTGCGGAAGAATGGCTGCGTCAACACGATCTGGTGTATGACGGTGTGCTCGAAGCGCCAAAGGGCAAGGCACCGCCCGAAGATTGGGAAGCGGTTGAGCTGCCGCTGTTCCGATCCACCAAATTCGGAGACGATCAGGACCGTCCGATTCGCAAATCTGACGGGAAATGGACCTATTTCGGGGCCGATCTCGCATATCACATGCAGAAGGCAGAAAAAGCCGACTCGCTGATTGACGTGTGGGGCGCGGATCACGCCGGGACTGTCAAGCGCATCAAGGCTGCTGTGGCCGCACTGTCCGAAGGGCAGGGCACAGTAATGCCCTTCGACGTGAAGCTGGTGCAGATGGTGCAGCTTCTGCGCAATGGTGAACCCGCTAAAATGTCCAAGCGCAGCGGCAATTTCGTCACCATTGCAGACATGGTGGAAGAAGTTGGCCGGGATGTGGTGCGCTTCTCCATGCTGACGCGTAAACCTGAAGCGCAAATGGATTTTGACTTTTCCAAAGTCATTGAAACTTCAAAAGAAAATCCGGTATTTTATGTGCAATATGCACATGCACGGATTTGTTCGATCCTGCGCAAATCGACGGAGGAAGGCATTTCTGCGTCGTCCGATGCGCTCGAAAAGCTGGGTGAGGACGATCTGGCCCTGATTAAGCAGGCCGCGCAGTTCCCACGCGAAGTCGAGGCCGCTGCCCGCGCGCGTGAGCCACATCGTATCGCCTTCTACCTTTATGATCTGGCTGCGACTTTTCATGCTTTCTGGAATCTGGGAAATGATGATCCGCTAAAGCGCTTCATTGTAACACAGGACCCTGCGATGTCGGCAGCGCGGCTTTTCCTCGCGACCCAAATCGGGCAGGTACTCCGTAATGGTCTGGCGCTATTGGGTGTCGAGGCGGTCGAGGAGTTGTGACGATGGCCTATCCGGGTAATGAGGATGATGGTCTTGAATTGGGTGAAGAACTGAAAGCTTCCGATGAAGCGGAAGAACAGCTTGTTCTTGCCGATGAAGATGAAAGCCTTCCCTGGCTCGAATCCGACGAATATGAGGAAGAAGGCAGCTTCGACTGGCGCCTTGTCAGTTACGCCGTAATCGGCCTCTTAGTGGTCGGCTCGCTCCTCTCCGCGATCTGGTGGTTTACCCGCGACCGTGCAGCAATTGATGTGGTCCCGGACGGCAGCACAATTGCCGCGCCCGAAGGCAGCTACAAGCAACGGCCGGATGACCCGGGTGGCATGGAGGTCGCCGGCACGGGTGATCAGGCGTTCGAGGTGGCTGAAGGCAAGGATACAGAAGGCCGGATCGCCAGTAATGATGGCGGTGGATCCGATGCGCGTCCATCGATTGATCGCTCGCAAGGTGAAGATAGCGGCAATTCCGGAAATGCTGAAACTGCCAACGTAGTGTATGTCCAGATCGGCGCCTATGGCAGCCGTGCAGATGCCCAGACGGCATGGAGCAGCGAATCAACCCGCTACAGCGGGCTTTCGGGCATGCGCCACCGCATCATTGAAGGCGATGTGAGCGGATCAACGGTATATCGATTGCAGGTGATCGCAGGGGATCGCGCCAGCGCCGATGCGACCTGCCGCGCCATCCGTAACGCCGGTGGGGCATGCTATATCCGCTAGAGACGCGCTTTTCCCCCACGTCCTGCGGAGAAATCCTTGCGTAAAGAGGAGGTTTCAGGCGTAAATAGCGCTATGACACCCGCGATTTTCAGCCTGTCCGGCCTGGCCCTGACCGCAGACGAGCGCGCATTCTTCAAGGATGCCGATCCAGCGGGCTATATCCTGTTCGGTCGCAACATTGAGGACAGGGCGCAAGTGCGCGCTTTGACCAATGAATTGCGTACGATCCAGGGCCGCGAGAAGCTGCTTATCTCGATTGATCAGGAAGGTGGCCGCGTTGCGCGTATGAAGCCGCCGCAATGGGCTGCCTATCCGCCGCAGGGGCAATTCGCCAAGCTTTATAATGTCGCACCCGCCAGTGCGATTGAGGCGGCCCGCGCCAATGCGCAATTGCTGGCGCTCGATTTGCAGGAAGTGGGAATAACGGTCGATTATCTGCCATTGCTCGATGTCACCGTCGAAGGTGCGCATGATGTGATTGGCGACCGCGCGCTGGGGCATGAGCCGATGCAGGTCGCGGCTCTGGGCAGAGCTGTGCTGGATGGGTTGGCGCGTGGCGGCGTGGCGGGTTGCGTCAAGCACATGCCCGGCCACGGTCGGGCAACGGTGGATAGCCACAAGGATCTGCCGATCGTCGATGCGACCGAGGCGGAGCTTGCCATTGATATTGCGCCATTCGCGAAATTGACCGACGCGCCAATGGCGATGACAGCGCACATCCGCTTCACGGCATGGGATGCGGATCGGCCAGCCACTCAGTCGCAATTCGTCATAGAAAAGATCATCCGCCAAAGGATCGGCTTTGACGGTCTTCTGCTCAGCGATGACATCGACATGGAGGCGCTTGAAGGCACGATACCAGAACGCTCGAAGCGCGCCCTTGCGGCTGGATGCGACCTGGTTCTCAATTGCTGGGGCAAATTGGCTGATATGCGGGGAACGGTAGAGGCACTTCCGTCCATCACAGAAAAGGCCGCCGTGCGTCTTGATCGCGCACTAAAGGGTGTGGGCGAGCCTGCAGACAGCACACCACGTTCAGAATTGCTGGCGACACGCGATGGCCTGCTGGGTCTTACCGGGGTGGCGCCATGAACCATCCTGTCGAAGAGGGCATGCTTTTCGATGCGGTGGAACAGGGTGGCCCGCAGGCTGAGAATTGGGAAGGTATCGCATCGCGTGGCAGCGACGATACCGATGCGCTCTACCTTGAACTCGATGTCTGGGAAGGGCCGCTGGACCTGTTGCTTGACCTTGCCCGCCGGCAGAAGGTGGATTTGAAATCAATCTCCATCCTGGCGCTGACCGATCAATATATTGCCTATATCGAGCACGCGGAGGCGCTGAAGCTGGAAATTGCTGCGGATTACCTGGTGATGGCAGCATGGCTCGCCTATCTCAAATCCGCGCTGCTTCTGCCCAAGGATGAGCAGGAAGACCCCAGTCCCGAAGAACTCGCGCTGAAGCTGCAATTGCGGCTCCAGCGGCTGGGCGCAATGCGCGAAGCAGGCGCGCGTTTGATGGCGCGGGACAGGCTGGGGCGCGATGTTTTCGCGCGTGGAAATCCAGAGGGATTGAAGGTGCTGCGCAAGAATGCGTGGCAATGTGACTGGTATCAGCTGATTCATGGCTATGGGCAGGTCAAATTGCGAACCGAACCTGTCGTGCACATGGTGGCGGATCGCCCCGTAATGACACTCGATTCTGCGCTGGACCGAGTATCAGCGATGCTCGGCGTAAGTGTCGACTGGATGGAAATCCGTAGCTTCCTTCCCGGGGATGCCGAGCCGCAGCTGAAACGCTCCGCCTTGGCATCCAGCTTTGTCGCCGCGCTGGAGCTTGCGCGCACCGGCAAGGCAGAATTGCGGCAGGAGGCAATTTTCGGACCTTTGCATCTGCGCAGGGTAAGCACGTGACGTCGCCACCGTCTGATCTTGCTCGCGCCGTGGAGGCTTGCCTTTTTGCCGCCGAAGAAGCGATGACGTGTGAACAGATCAGCGCACATCTTGGCGATGCCGATGTGCGCGACGCACTGGAGCAATTGCAGGCATTGTATGACGGACGCGGCGTGGTGCTGGTGGAAAGGGGAAAACGCTGGCAATTCCAGACCGCACCCGATCTTGCGCATTTACTTCGCCAGGAAAAGGAACAGGTCCGCCGATTGAGCCGCGCCGCCACAGAAGTGCTTGCGGTCATCGCCTATCACGAGCCGGTGAGCAGGGCCGAAATAGAGGCGATACGCGGTGTGCAGACTAGCGCCGGCACTCTGGACGTGCTGATGGAAGCGGGTTGGGTGCGCGTCGCGGGGCGGCGCGATGTGCCCGGACGCCCGGTAATTTATGCGACCACACCTGAATTTCTCGGTCACTTTGGACTTGAATCGCGCAAGGATCTGCCGGGACTGGATGAATTGAAGGCTGCGGGCCTGCTCGATCCGGTTGATGCCAGCTATGAAGATCTGGTGGCACAAAAGGAAGAACAGCTTGCCGCTGAAGCGAATGTCGATGGCGATAACGATGCAGATGAAGTAGATCAGTCGGACGATGAATCGGGCGGTTATGCGGCAATGCTGGAAAGTCGCGACAAAGATGCCTAGATTGGCAAGGTAAGTTTACCACAAGGAAATTCTCATGCAGCCGGGTATTTGGCAGATTCTGATAGTCGCGATTGTCGTGCTCGTCCTGTTCGGACGCGGACGTATCTCGGAAATGATGGGTGATTTCGGCAAAGGTATCAGCAGCTTCAAAAAGGGCATGACCGAAGAAAACAACACTCCTTCGGAACCGAAGCCGCGGATAGAGACGCAATCTCCACAGGCTGGAACCACCAGCAATGGCATGTCTGCCGGCTCCGGAGCCAAGGCCGAAAAGGTCGAAACGCCGGCCCCGGGCGACAAATCCGCTTCCTAATTCTCCAACGCGAGCGCCGGCCCCATGTTTGATATTGGCGCAACCGAATTGCTCCTCATTGCAATCGTGGCGATCCTTGTGATCGGACCCAAGGACATGCCGCTTGCGCTGCGCACGGTGGGGCGCTGGGTCGGCAAGCTGCGCAAGCTTTCCGCGCAATTTCGTGCCGGTTTCGATGGCATCGTCCGCGAAGCCGAAATGGAGGAGATGGAGAAGAAGTGGAAAGCGCAAAACGAAAAGATCATGCGCGAACATCCGGATGGCGCGCCAGTCGAGATGGAGCCCACGGGCGCTTATCCGCCATCTCCTTATCCGCATACGATCTCACCTGAAAAGCGCGAGGAACTGGAGCATATCGCTGCAAAGGAGCGTGCAGCGGCGGCCCAGCATAGCGAAGAACCTGCTTCTACAGATAGCGTCGGTGATGCATCTTCTGCCGAAAGTGCCGCGCGCGATCCGGACGCGGGATCAAAGGCATAGACGATGGCATTCAAGTTGAACGATCTGGATGATTCACAGGCTCCGCTGCTCGATCACCTGATTGAATTGCGCGGGCGACTGGTCAAGGCGGTGCTGGCGCTTATCGTGGCATTTGCCGTGTGTTTCTACTTCGCGGATACGATTTTCGGATTTCTTGTCGTGCCCCTGACGCATGCCTTTCCCGAAGGGCAGGGGCAACTTATCTACACGCGCCTGTACGAAGCCTTTTTCGTCGAAATAAAGGTCGCGCTTTTTGCCGCCTTCTTTGTGGCATTCCCGATTATCGCCAACCAGTTATGGTCCTTTGTTGCGCCGGGACTTTACGCCCGCGAGAAGAAGGCTTTCTTGCCATTCCTGATCGCGACACCAGTGCTGTTCATCATGGGCGGGTCTCTGGCGTACTTCGTGGTCATGCCGCTCGCCTTCACATGGTTTCTTGGCTTTCAGGGGGAAGCTGGCGGATTGCAGGCGCAGGCGCTGCCCGCCATGGGGGATTATCTCGATCTGGTGATGCGTTTCATCCTCGCCTTTGGCGTGAGCTTCCTGCTGCCGGTGCTCCTGATGCTGCTCAACCGCGCAGGATTGGTGACGCGCAGCCAGCTGGTGGCGGCTCGCCGCTATGTAATCGTGGCGGTATTTGCTGTTTCAGCGCTGATTACGCCGCCCGATGTCGTCTCGCAGGTCATGCTCGCTGGGCCGTTGATCCTGCTGTTTGAGGGGTCATTGGTGTTGATGCATCTCAGCGAGCGTAAGGCAGCCAAACTACGCGCCAAGGAAGCCGCTGGAGAAGTGGACGGGCAAGAAAAACCGGACGCTGAAGCAACGGCCGCAGAGGACGCCGCGGAATAAAATCAAGCCTCAGCGGCCTGACTGCACATCACTATCTGGTGCATCGATCAGCGGATTTGCAATATTGGCGTCGAAAACTTTCCGTCCTGCAATCCATGTTTCGAGCACGCGGATATTACGTATCTCTTCAGGTCCGGACAAGAGAGGATCGGCGGAAAGAAACACAAAGTCAGCACGCTCCCCCGGTGTCAGACGCCCGAAGCGTCCTTCGGCAAAGCCTGCATAGGCAGCGTTCGCGGTATAGGCCGCCAATGCCTGTTCGCGGGACACGGTTTCACCCGGATACCAGCCGCCAAATGGCTCCCCCGCCGCATCTGTGCGGCTGATGGCAGTCGCAAGCCCTGCCATTGGGTCGACTTTTTCGACCGGTGCATCAGTGCCAAAAGCCAGAATGCCACCGTGTGCGAGGATTGAGCGCCACGCATACGCACCATCCAGCCGTTCCTCTGCAAGCCGCGCTTCGGCCATCACCCGGTCGCTGGCCTGGTGGACAGGCTGCATGCTGGCTACAATGCCGTGCTGCCCGAACATAGCGAGGTCCGCCGGATTGACGATTTGCGCGTGCTCGATCCGCCAGCGCCGGTCGCCGCCGTAATCGGCGGACAATTGATCAATAGCATTCAGCGCGTCGGCATTGGCGGCGTCACCGATGGCGTGGATGGCGACCTGGAAATTATCGAGCGCGGCACGGCTCATCATATTGCGCAGCTGCGTTCCGCTGGTCAAAGCCAGACCGCGGTTTTGCGGATCATCGGCATAGGGCTGCTTGAGCAAAGCACCGCGCGACCCCAATGCCCCGTCGAGGTAAATCTTCACGCCATTCAGGCGCAAACGATCATCATAAAGCCAGCGCGTCGGCCCCGGGCCACCAATCAACAACATTGTGTCGATTGAATCGGCATAGGCCATGATACGGATCTGCAACCATCCGGCATCGCCTGCCCGTCGGATTGTCATCCAGTCCTGGGGCGTGGTGCCCATGTCGGCCATGCCGGTAATGCCGTGGCTGATCAGCATTTGCTGTGTATTGTAGAGCGCGAGATCGCGGTCTTCGGGAAGCGGTGGGGGGATGCGGTTTTCAATGATGGACATGGCTTTATCAACCAGCACACCCGATGGCGCATCGCTGTCAGACAATCGTTCAATACGACCGCCAACTGGATCCGCGGTTCGTGCGGAGACATTCCCCGCTTGAAGCGCCATGGAATTAGCCCAACCGGCATGCCCATCCACGCGGCTGAGCCAGACGGGGCGATCCGAGACCACCGCGTCGAGATCGGCAGCGGTTGGGAAGCGGCCCAAACCCCAACGTTCCTGATTCCACCCATGGCCAACGATCCACGGTCTGTCGGGATAGGCCGCGCGATAGGCGGCGATACTGCTAAGCGCCTCTTCCAGAGATCGCGTCTCCGACAGGTCCAGCACCAGCGTCCCAAGGCCCAGTCCCATGAGATGGGCATGCGCATCAATAAAGCCGGGAGCCATCACGCGGCCATTGCCGTCGACGCGGTAATCGATCTGGCGCGTTGGCCTGTCATCCGCAGACAGCAGCTCGGTAATGCGTCCATCCTCGTCCACCACCAATCCGGCAAAGCGCGTGACAGAGCCATCGCGTGCGACGGAGATACCATCGACATTGTCGATCCAGGTATCAGCCAGTGCCGGTGTGGAAAGGCACAGCAGCGCCATTGCGGCTGCAAAACGGGTCAGCATTCTTTTATCTCCGGGAGATGTCGGATGAGGGCGCTGGTATCCTGCCGCGAACCGCCAGCAGCCTGCACCTGCGCATAGAATTGATCGACGAGCGCGGCGACGGGCAGCGACACGCCTTCCGCCTTTGCCTCGCCCAATGCGATGGCGATATCCTTGCGCATCCAATCTATCGCAAACCCGAAATCAAACTCGCCGCGCACCATGGTCTGCCAGCGGTTTTCCATCTGCCAGCTTTGTGCCGCTCCCCCCGAAAGAGCTTCCAGCACCTTGTCGGTATCAACGCCGCTTGCCTGCGCCAGCCGCACACCTTCAGACAGGCCCGCCAGCACGCCCGCAATGCACACCTGATTGACCGCCTTGCACGCCTGACCGGCCCCGGCATCGCCGATATGGACGATGCGCAAGGCATAGGCTTCCATAATGGGTGTCGCTGCGGCCATTGCGTCAGCCGATCCGCCACACATGATCGCCAGCTTGCCATTTTGCGCTCCGGCCTCTCCACCAGATACCGGCGCATCCACTGCCAGCAGCCCGCGCGCGCTGCATTCCTGCGCTACCTGCCGCGCAATGGCGGGGGAGACGGTGGTATGATCAATAAAAGTCGCTTCGCCACGCATGGCTGCAAGCACGCCGGTATCGCCAAGAACGATGGAGGCCAGATCATCGTCATTGCCAAGGCAGGTGAGGACGGTGTCGGCATTCTTTACCGCCTCTGCCGGGGTCGGCGCGATGGTAATGTCCAGCCTTTCATCAGCCAGCTTGGCCTGCCAGGCCTCGGCTCGCGATGCGGTGCGGTTATATCCGATAACATTATAGCCGGCACGGGCGATGTGGCCGGCCATTGGCGCGCCCATCACGCCAAGGCCCAAGAATGCGATTGTGCTCATACCCGCCAGCACTGCCTTAGCGCGCGCGATAAGACAATGTTTCTCGGGCGAATGTCTGCCATATCTGCCCTCCATCATGCTTCACGAAGGGCAATCTTTGTTAGCACAATGCGTGCGAGCTATTCCCCTCGCATCACAATCTGGCTAGGCGCTGGACCCCATGACAGAAGCGAAATTGACACTGGCCAATATCAAGGCAGCCGCGCAGCGCATCGACGGTGCGATTGTGCGGACGCCCACACTGCATTCCCAGACGCTTTCCAGCATTACCGGCGCGCAGATTTGGCTGAAGTTTGAAAATCAGCAATTCACTGCTGCATATAAAGAGCGGGGCGCGTTGAATGCATTGCTGCAATTGACTGACGAACAGCGCCAGCGTGGCGTTATCGCGGCATCGGCAGGCAATCATTCGCAGGGGCTTTCATACCATGGCACGCGGCTGGGTGTGCCCGTGACCATCGTGATGCCGCGCACCACACCCACGGTGAAGGTGATGCAGACCGAATCAGTGGGCGGCAAGGTACTGTTGGAGGGGGAGACCTTCGATGAAGCCTATGCGCATGCGCGGACCCTGGAAAAAGAGCTTGGTCTGACCTTCGTTCATCCGTTTGACGATCCGCATGTTGCCGCGGGCGCAGGAACGGTGGCACTGGAAATGTTCGAGGACGCGCCTGATGTGGATTGCATTGTCGTGCCAATTGGGGGGGGCGGGCTGATTTCGGGCATGTCGACCGTGGCAAAGGATCGCCAGCCTCCTGTTGAAGTGATCGGGGTCGAAGCGAAGCTGTTCCCATCTTCCTATAATGCCTTCAAGCATGAGGACCTGCCCAGCGGCGGGGATACACTGGCGGAAGGGATCGCGGTGAAGGAGCCAGGCACATTTACGCAAAGCGTGATCGATCGGCTGGTGAACGATATCGTACTGGTGGATGAACCGCATCTTGAAAAAGCGGTCAGCATGTTGCTGCAGATCGAAAAGACCGTTGTCGAAGGCGCAGGTTCGGCAGGGCTTGCGGCAATTCTTTCAAACCCTGAACGTTTCGCCGGAAAGAAAATCGGACTGGTACTGTGCGGCGGCAATATTGATACCCGCCTCCTGGCTAATGTCCTGCTACGCGATCTCGCCCGCTCCGGCCGCCTGGCCCGCTTACAGATTACCCTGCAGGATCGCCCCGGTGCCCTGTTCAAGGTTATGCGTGAATTTGACGCACATAATGTCAATATCATAGAGATTTACCACCAGCGCATTTTCACCAATCTCCCAGCAAAGGGCCTTGTGACAGACATTGAATGTGAAGCGCGCGACCGCCAGCAGCTCGAGGCCCTCGTGCAGGCGCTTACCCAGAAGGGTTACAAGGTCAGCCAAGTCGAGCTAAACTGACCCAACACAGGGCGCATGCGGACGGATGTCGGCTGCCTGTGGAAAATAAGTCTGCACAGCAGGCGATTTGTGGTTAACATGGTTCTCACAACGAATCCCCCATGCAAAAGGATTCAGTACCATGTGCATTCGGGCGCTTGGGGTATAATCACAACTGTAGAGAGGTCCGCCAAAAACGTGACGGCTCCGGTACGCTTCCCCCGCTTTTTCGTAACGAGCCCAGCGCCGTGCCCATATCTGGCGGGCAAAACGGAACGCAAGGTATTCACCGAACTCAAGGGCTCGCATGCCGAACAACTGAATGATGCGCTGGGCCGGATCGGTTTTCGCCGCAGTCAGACGGTGGCCTATCGCCCGTCCTGCGTGGATTGCCGTGCCTGTGTCTCTGTCCGTGTGGCGGCGCTCGAATTTCGTGCGTCGACCTCGCAGAAGCGCAATCTGAAGCGCAATTCAGACCTTGTTTCTACCGAATGTCGCCCCTGGGCAACGCCTGAACAATTTGCCCTGTTGCAGCGCTATCTTGAGCAGCGTCACCCCGGCGGTGGCATGGCCGCGATGGACGAAGTGGACTATGCCGACATGGTAGAACATACCAGTGTTTCCAGCTTTTTAGTTGAATATCGGGAGCCAAGCTCCGATGGAGGTGCTGGCCGTCTTGTTGCTGCTTGCCTCATGGATCGGCAGGGCGACGGGTTGTCGATGATTTACAGTTTCTATGACCCGGAACACGAGGATCGCAGCGGGCTTGGCACTTACGTCATTCTTGACCACATTCGACGCGCCGCGATCGATGACCTGCCATTCGTCTACCTCGGCTATTGGGTTGAAGGGTCCGAGCGTATGCAATATAAAGTGCGCTTTCGCCCGTTGGAGCAGTTGGGGCCCGACGGTTGGCGCCGCATTTCCGAAGACGAGCAACAGGCGCTCGTTAATCGCGTCACATCCGGGGATGGTGATAGAAAACCTGCCACAGATGGCGGTTCCAAAGACAATACGCCTGGCCTCCAGCGCGAATACAAGCTGGTCTGACCTCTTTCCCAAGCTGAAACCCTTGAATGGGGCCGCCACTGCAATCGCATTGGTTTTGGCGATGTGGACTACCCCGATTATTGCGCAAGCCAAGCAGGACGCACCTGAGCTGAAGGATCTCATCCCGGATTCTGCGGTGGATGATCCTGAAAGCTGGGCGGAGCAGGGCGTCAGCGCCGGAGCTGCAGCGCAAGAGGACGCACCGCTTCCGCTGGATGCAGAAGCACCGCTGGCTGATATGCCGAGCGTTACAATCGCCTGGCCTGACGAGGTTGATCTGCCTCAGCTCGATCCGCTCGAAGCGGAAGAGCCGATTGAATTTGCGACATTCGAAGAAGAAATTCCGGAGGTGCCCGCAGGCAGCGAAGAACGGATTTCGGATGAACTGGTTCTTGTCTTCCCAACGGACAATTCGTTGTTTCCCGAGCGTGACGAATTCCTCGACCGTTTCAAATCGCTTTCGACCATTGCCGAGTTGGAGGATGACGACAACCTCGCCCGTCTCGCCGTGCAGGCGCGCGGTGATGAGGAACTGCTTCATGAGATGCTGCGCGTTTACGGCTATTATGACGCACAAGTCATCCGCAGCGTAGGCAATGTGGAAGAAAGCGCCGATGTCGAGCTCGACGTGCCAGCGGCCCGGTTCGATATCATCCCCGGCGTTCGCTATCGTTTTGGTGCGGTCGACCTTGGCAATCTGGGCACGGGCGGGAATGCTTTTGAAGAGCTGCGTGCAGCGTTTGAGATTTATCCAGGCGATTACATTTCGCTCGATATCATTACGCAGGAGCGTGCCGATCTCGATATTGCACTGGGCGAAACAGGTTTCCCCTTTGCGGCCATTGAAGACCCTGATCTGTTGATCGATCATGATCGTCGCGAAGGTGATCTCACCATGCCGGTGGAGCCGGGTGGGCGATATGTCATGCGTGTGGTGACAAGTGACTCACCAGATTTCCTGTCGAGCCGTCATTTGACCCGCATCGCTCGCTGGGACGAAGGCGATCTTTATCAACGCAGCGATGAAATGGATCTACGCCGAGCCATTCTTTCCACTGGCATTGTCGGTTCAGTCACCCTTACTCCCGTAGTGGTGGAAGAGCCGCAGGGCGATCGGCCGGGCACGGTCGATATCGCCGCTTCTTTGACTGCCGCACCACTCCGCAGCATTGGAGGCAGCATCGGTTACGGCACCGAAGAAGGCATTCGATTGGAAGCGATGTGGGAACACCGCAACCTCTTCCCACCTGAAGGGCTGTTGCGTCTTCGCGGCATTCTGGGAACGCAGGAACAGCTTGCCGGCGTGACTTTTCAGAAAAGCAATTTCCACGGTCGAGACAGGATCCTGACGGTCGATGCCTTCGCCAGCACAATCGATTACAGCGCCTATGATGCGCGCGCCGTCTCTTTGGTCAGCACATATGAGCGTGTCAGCACGCTCCTGTTCCAGAAAGCCTTCAGCTGGTCTGTCGGGGTTGAGCTGGTAGCAACGGAGGAAAGGGAGGTGGACGCTAATGGCGTTTTTCTGCCGCGCGAAACCTATTTCGTCGCCGCGCTACCGCTATATGCAAGCCTCGATAACTCGGACGATCTGCTCGACCCGACCGAAGGCTGGCGTCTGTCCGGTCGCCTTTCGCCAGAGGTGTCGGATAGCAACAGCGTGCAAAGCTTCTATCTGCGTAGCCAGATTGATGCTTCCTACTATCAGAGCATTGGGGAGAGGAACGTCTTGGCGGGCCGCGTGCGGCTGGCAAGCATTCCGGGCACGCAAGTCGGGAACATCGCACCATCGCGCAGGCTGTATGCCGGTGGTGGCGGATCGGTACGCGGCTATGGTTATCAGGAAATCGGACCCCTCAGCGATATGGGCGACCCCATCGGTGGACGAAGCCTGGTGGAATTCTCACTGGAAGCGCGCATCGGCACCGGCCTGATGGACGGCGCGGTCAGCGTCGTCCCATTCGTTGACGCGGGATCGGTGGGCGAGGACGACATTCCTGATTTCAGCTCGATCAAATTCGGCGCCGGCCTGGGCCTGCGCTACGCCACAGGGTTTGGTCCGCTGCGGCTGGACGTCGCCGTGCCAATAAATCCCGGGCCAAATGATAATTGGATAGCGGTCTATGTCGCGCTGGGTCAGGCTTTCTGATGGCTGATGAGACTTTGGCGGATGAAGATGCGGCAGTGGAGGATTCCTCGCCGCGCAAAAGCAGGCGGCGCTTTGTCTCGCTTCCCTTCAAGGTCATCAGTTGGGCATTTATCGTGCTCGTCTCGATCCTGTTCCTGTTTATCGCCTTCCTTCACTCTCCGCCGGGCCGACAATTCATTGTCGATCAAATCGCGCAGGTTGCCCCTGCATCGGGTCTGACAGTCGAGGTAGGCGATATTGACGGATCTGTTTTGTGGAGCTCGACCCTGCATGATGTGCGGTTCCGCGACGCCAATGGCACGCTGTTCCTCGAAGTTCCGACTATCGATCTCAATTGGCGACCGCTCAAATGGTTCACGAGCGGGCTGGATGTCCGCCACCTCGTCTTGACGGATGGAACACTTTACACCGCGCCTGATCTGATACCGGGTGATCCCGATGCGCCGATACTCCCTGATTTCGATATCAGGATAGATCGTTTTGCCATCAGCAATTTCACCGTGGCTGAAGGGTTGCTGGGAGAGGAAAGGACTATCGATTTCGCTGCCGAGGCGGACATTCGCGAAGGGCTGGTCTATCTCGATACGGATGGCGAATTTGGCGGAGGAGACGTGTTTACCGCGCTTGTCCATGCCGAACCCGATGGCGACCGCTTCGATCTCGATCTTGATTGGCAGGCCCCCAAAGGCGGTTTCCTTGCCGCCATGGTGGGCGCGCAGGATGATCTTGCGGTCCAGCTGAAAGGCGATGGAACATGGTCAGCTTGGGAAGGCGAACTGGATGCGGTTCAAGGTGGCGAGGACCTGCTCGACTTTGATATTTACAATGAGGCAGGGCAATATCGCATTGTCGGGCGCGCGCGGCCCAACGGCTATGTAGACGGGATGGCGGCCCGTGCGCTGGGTGAAACCGTCATGCTGACAGCTTCGGGCACACTGGAAGACAGCGTGCTGGAGGGCGATTTCCTCTTGCGTGCGAGCGGCCTTAATGCCGACGGACAAGGCGCGATCAATCTGGCCGACAACGTCTTCGTCAACGTGGTGCTGGCTGCCCAATTGCTCGACCCGACGCTTTTTGCAGAAGACATCGCGTTGGAAGGAGCCGGGATCGAGGCGACCCTGGACGGTCCATTCCGCGATCTTTCAGTTCCACATCAGATACGCGTGGCCCAGATCGATGCCGCCGGAACCGTGCTGACCGATGTCGTCCAACGCGGAACGCTGACCTATGATGGCACGCGTTTCACCTTGCCTGTGAACGGCTCAATTGCGCGAATCGTCAGCGGGAATGAACTGGTCGATCCACGGCTCGTCAATGGCACGTTGGGGGGCACGCTAGTTTACGCCGGAAACGAGCTTCTGTCAGATGATCTGGCGTTGGAGTTTCAGGGCTTGCAGGCTGTACTGGGCCTCAACAGCAATTTTGACAGCGGGCTGACGCAGATAAATGGCCCTGTCACCATTGCTGATTTGGCGTTCGACGGTATCGGCGTGGTCGATGCAGGAGCGCAGATCAACGTAGTATTTGGGGGCGGCAATCCCTGGCGTCTCAATGCCGATGTGGATGGACGGATCAATCAGGTTACCAATTCGACGCTGGTAAATCTTGCCGGCAATAATATCCGATTAGGCGGCGGGATCGGGCTGGGATCAGGTGTACCCATCGCTTTCAATGATTTTCGCATCAATGCCAGCAAATTGACCGCCAAGCTGGATGGACAGGTGGAAAATGGCACCACCACGATCGCGGGAGCAGGCAGGCAAGCCGATTACGGCCCCTTCACCGTAGAAGCGACAATCTCAGACGATGGTCCGCGCGCCACGCTGGTATTTGCCGATCCACTGCCATCTGCGGGGCTTTCCAATGTGCGCGTGACATTGGCGCCAACGGATGACGGTTTTGAAATCGAAACCAGCGGTGGCTCCATGCTCGGTGCCTTTGATGGTCTGCTTTTCCTCAACATCGCGGAGAACGGCGATACTTCCTTAGATATTTCACGGCTGGACGTTTCCGAAACGCGCATCGCCGGTGTCCTGCAATTGCAGAGTGGCGGCGTGGCGGGTGATCTGGACCTGTCACGCGGCGGTATTGATGGCACAATTGAGCTGGCGCTTCGCGATGGTGGGCAGGGGTTCGATATAGATCTGTCGGCACGAAACGCGGGTTTCGGCGGGGACACGGCCTTGCTCATCAACCGCGGCACAATCGATGTCACCGGTCTGATTGCGGAAGGCAACGCGACCATATCAGGAAATGCCAGCCTGCAGGGTCTGTCCTATGGCGATATCTTCATCGGCAGGCTGGCTGCACGGGCTGAACTTGACAATGGCACCGGCCATTTCGACGCGGCGTTGACCGGGCGACGGGGCAGCCGGTTCGAAATGATGGTGAATGGCACCGCTTCTCCTGACAGGATCGCAGTGGCGGTCGATGGTGCTTACGCCGGTCGCGATATTTCCATGCCACGTCGTGCAGTGCTGACGCGTAGTGCTGATGATGGCTGGGAATTGCAGCGGTCGCAATTGTCCTTCGGTGATGGCTTCTTGATCGCGAGCGGTCAATTCGGCGGAAACCAGGCGATGCAGGGTCGCCTTGCTCTATCCGATTTACCGCTGAGCCTTGCTGACGTGGCGATGGGCGAGCTGGGTATGGGTGGCACGATTTCGGGTGTGGTAGAGTTTGCAGCGGGGGCGAATGGTCTGCCCACGGGCGAAGCGCGCCTTCTCGTGTCTGATCTTACGCGAGCGAGCGCATTGTTGACGTCGCAGCCGATGGACATCGCATTGGTGGCGGAACTTTCCGAAACACTTGCGCAGTTCCGAGCGGTCATTTCCGATGAGGGCAGGGCGGATGGTCGATTACAAGGCAGGATTACCAATCTGCCACGTGGCGGTAATCTGGCCAAACGACTTTATGCGGGTGACCTGTTTGCCCAGCTCCGCTTCACCGGTTCAGCGGCCGCACTTTGGCGCCTCGCGGCTATCGACCTGATTGATCTGACGGGCGATGTCGTTGTGGCTGCGGACGTACGGGGGTCCCTTGGCGATCCGCGTCTGCAAGGCTCTCTTTCAGGCGATGCCTTGCGGCTACGCAGCGCGCTGACCGGCACCGATATTGACGGCGTTTCAGCACGCGGGCGCTTTGAGGGTGGGCGGTTCAATCTGACCAGCTTCTCGGGCACAGCGCAAAATGGCGGACAAGTCAGCGGTAGCGGTTATATCGACCTTTCAGGCATCACCGCATCGCGCGGCCCCGGCATTGATATCCGTCTAGCGGCGCGCAATGCAGAAATTCTTGATCTTTCGAATATAGGCGCGACGGTTACCGGGCCAATGCGGATTGTTTCCAATGGAATGGGCGGGACGATTGCCGGGCGATTGCGAGCCAACTCAGCGCGCTGGGGGCTGGGTACGACTTCAGAGGCAATCGCTGAATTGCCGCAAATTGACACGCGGGAGATCAATCATCCCGGCGATGTAGCGCCGTCATCTGCAAGCACATCTCCATGGCGCTATCTCATCGATGTCAGCGCACCGGGGTCGGTGATGGTGGATGGCCTTGGACTCGAGAGCGAGTGGCGCACCGATAGTCTGCAAATTCGCGGTTCCACTGACGATCCGCGTCTTGACGGCAAGGTCGAAATCGTTCCGCGGCAGGGCTTCTATTCCTTTGCCGGCGTGCGCTTTGAAATCACACAAGGCGATATTTTCTTTGATCGCAATGTCCCGCTCGATCCCCGGATCGATATCGAGGCGGTAACTGAAGTGGACGCATTGACGGTAACAGTCGATGTGACAGGCAGTGCCAGTCAGACCGAGATCGCATTCTCCTCCGTGCCTGCGTTGCCCGAAGAAGAACTGCTCGCTCGTTTGCTATTCGGCGGGTCAATCACCCAGCTTTCAGCCACTGATGCGCTGCAATTGGGGGCTGCTGTCGCCAGTCTGCGTGGCGGATCCGGTGTCGGTCCGATCAACAAGCTACGCGATGCCATCGGTCTTGATCGGCTGCGTATCGTGCCCGCCGATGCGGCGCTTGATCGTGGAACCTCGGTGGCGCTGGGCAAAAACCTCGGACGTCGCTTCTACGTTGAGATCATTACTGACGGGGCAGGCTACAGCGCTAGCAATGCAGAGTTCCGTATTACCAGCTGGCTCAACCTGCTCGCGACTGTCAGTACCATTGGCCGACATAGCGCGGCTGCAGAAGTCCGGCGGGATTATTAGTGCAGGCACTATCACCGCTGATACAACATAAGACGCAAAAAAAGGGGAGGCATCTATGGTCGGTGCGCTCCCCATTTGTTGCCTTGAATTGTCGGTAGTCAGGCGGCGGGCTCAATATCTTTGAGCACGCTATCGACAGGGATCACCACACCATTTGCGCCTAGCATCTCTTCGGTGACAGAAGAAGAGGCATCCCCATCAGTGGTGGTCACAATCAGCTGGCCCTCATTCAAGCTGAAAGTTAGCGTACCTGCGCCCATAGTCTGCATTTCGACAGGTTCGCCGCTGCTTTCGATGGCAGACACGATATCGTCACGGGTGAGATAGCCTGGCACGATATGTTCCCGTAATATCGCGACCAGAGCTGGGCGGGCTTCGTCCCCTGCAAAGGTATCGCCCAATTCCCCTAACGCCGCATCATTGGGCGCAAATACCGTGTAAGCAGCGATGCCGTCGAATGTTTCGGCCAGACCTGCGTTTTCTATTAGCGCCTCTACCGATGAAAGCTCTGAAGATCCTGCAATGAGAGCCGCGATGCTTTGCGTTCCCGGACCATCGGCAAGCGTTCTGTTTTCTTTGCTATCGTTATCCCCGCATGCGGAGAGAGCGAGCAGACAACTTACCGAAAATACAGTGAGTGGCTGATCGAATATCTTGGAAATCATATTTGCGTCCCCTCAGAGCAGGAGTTCAATTGCGGCTGCAACAAGGCGCGTTTCAGGATCGACCTGATAAACATACCCATCATTGTATCGGTAGTAGGCGTCCGGCCCGTTACGATAATCATCACGATAGCTGTAAGGCACATTGTAGACGTCATACCCGCTTGGCACAGGCTGCCCGATGGCGAATTCCTCACCAGTCAGCAGCGCCGCGACCGAAGCTATCGCCGCAGTATCCGGATCCACGCGATACACCACATTATCGGCATAGCGATAATTGTCGCCCAAACCGTAATAGCTTGAATAATAGGACGGCATGCGACTATAGCCATAATTATCGGGCCATGCATTCCCGATAGACAAGGCACCGCCAAGCAGTGGAATATAGCCCGCAATGCCATCATTACCGTAACGCATCAGATAGCCATCGTCGTAAAAGTAATCTCCGCGATCATAGGGCAGACCCCACCAGTTAGGCGCATAAGTTGAATAGCGTCGATAACGATCGCTTTGTTGGCGCAATTGGCCCGGTGGGGTGCAGCCGTTGCGCTTCTTGGCCAGACCGGGCGGGCACCCGTCGGCCAAACCGGTTTCTCGATATAATACTCTGTCGATCAGCCCGCGATCACGGCGCGTTTCAATGCGGAAATTCACGCCATCGCCGCGGTCATGTACACGGTTTCGATTGGCATTGCGGTTTCCATTGTCGCCGGTGCGATTGCTGCGCGCGCTGTCGTCAATGTCGCGCCGATCGCTTCCGTTATGGCGCTGGGTCTGCACATTTTCGCGTGCTTCGCGATCCGCACTTTGGCGTTGGGCGTTTCCATTGCCGCGTTGGACGTTCCCATCCTGATTTTCGGCCTGGCGGTTGGCGCCGTTGCCGCGATTGCCACGTTCGGCGTTTCCATTGCCTCCATTCCCGCGCTCGGACTGTGAGTGCTGATCACCGCGAGAATTCCCGTTATTTTTGCCGTTCCCCTGGGCGAGGGCAGGGCTTGCTGCCAATGCCAATGTGGATACTGCTGCGACAAGAAATTTCATCGTAAAGACTCCTCTGCAAAGTCCAACGATAGGGATATGCGGCTGGTTCCTGACTTCCTTAGCCGGTTTTGCACTTCAGCCGCGTTGATAAAGCGCCGATTCTGCTGCCCTCCGCCGCACAAGGCCTTTCATCACGCGACCGCCTGCATGGCACCAACGGCCAAATTCACGCGCAGCCCCTGCATAATCGCCTGCCTTATGCTTGCGGGTGAGCGTAGAACTGCCAATCGCGCCGGTATTGTAGTGAAAGCTGACCAACGCATCGAATTGCCTTTGGCTGGTGGGTGCATCTTCCAGTGCGCGCGCCACATCGATTGCATAGCGCACGAGATCAGCCTCCAGGCGCTTGTCACATTGCAGCTGTGTCCAGAGCGTGCCGCGGGCAATCCCCTTGCCCGTTGCGCCCCAGCCGATGGTCCATGGATCGCCGCCAGTGCCCGGATCGGGATAGGCTGCTACCATACCGTCTTTGCGAATTTTGGCGCAGCCTTCCAACTCCTTAATAAGCGCGATTCCGTCCGGGCTGATGCTGCGCGGGCTGGATATGTCGTTGAGTGCGCTGCACGCATCATCTCTGCCTTGCGCGCATTCGATAGCCTGGTCGATTTGCGCAACCTCGGCCTGGCTGAAGGGCCTGCCAATAGCGCGACGGATAATATCGAAGAGCGGTTTGCGATCCATCGTGAGTCCTTTCCTGATCTGATTCTATGCCTGCGGCTAGGTGCCGAGGCGCTCTGTAGGAAAGGATCGACTACCCGGCACTCTCACGGATTGCAGCAGGACGACAAATGAAAGAGCCGCCCGGTTTCCCGAGCGGCTCTTCCTTGGTGATCTCATATTTGACTGCCGTCCTTGCCGTACATTCAAGCAAGGACAGCGTTTTGTGTCATGAGCTGTAATACATGTCGAATTCGATCGGGCTTGGCGTCTGCTCGAAGCGGTTGACGTCTTCCCATTTAAGCTTTGCGTATGCGTCAATCTGCTCTTTTGTGAACACGCCGCCCTTGAGCAGGAATTCGTGATCTTCGTCGAGGGCAATGAGCGCTTCGCGCAGCGATCCGCACACGGTTGGGATGCCGACCAGTTCTTCTGGCGGAAGATCATAGAGATCCTTATCTGAGGATTCACCCGGATGGATCTTGTTTTCAATCCCGTCGAGACCAGCCATCAGCAGGGCGGAGAAGGCCAGATAGGGGTTGCCCAGCGCATCGGGGAAGCGGAATTCCACGCGCTTGGCCTTTTCGCCCGCACCGTAGGGAATGCGGCAGGAAGCGGATCGATTGCGCGCCGAATAGGCGAGCAATACGGGCGCTTCGAAGCCAGGCACCAGACGCTTGTAGCTATTGGTTGTGGGGTTGGTGAAGGCATTGACGGCCTTGGCATGCTTGATCACGCCGCCAATGAACCACAGGCAGCTTTCCGAAAGCCCGGCATACTCATTGCCAGCGAAGGTGTTCTGGCCATCCTTCCAGATCGACATGTGGGTGTGCATCCCCGAACCGTTATCGTCCTTGATCGGCTTCGGCATAAAAGTAGCCGTTTTGCCATAGGCATGCGCAATCTGGTGCACGACATATTTGTAGATCTGCACACGATCCGCTGTTTCCACCAGCTTGCCGAAAGTGATGCCCAATTCGTGCTGCGCTGCAGCCACTTCGTGGTGCTGCTTGTCCATCGGCAAGCCCATTTCGAGCATGGTGGAAACCATCTCGGCACGGATATCCATGCAGCTATCGACCGGGGCAACGGGAAAATAGCCCCCCTTGGCACGCGGGCGGTGCCCCATATTGCCACCTTCATAGCTCTTGGAAGAATTATCCGGCAGTTCGATATCGTCAAGTTCAAAGCCCGAACCGGTGTAGCCATCATAAAAGCGCACGTCATCGAACATGAAGAATTCTGGTTCAGGACCGACATACATCGTGTCACCGATACCGGTGGATTTGAGATAGGCTTCAGCACGCTTTGCGGTGGAACGCGGATCGCGGCCGTAAAGCGAACCGTCGGAAGGCTCGACGATGTCGCAGAAGATGACCATCATCGGTGTTGCCGAAAATGGATCGATATAGACCGATTCCAGATCGGGCTTCAGGATCATGTCGGATTCGTTAATTGTCTTCCAGCCTTCGATCGAAGACCCGTCGAACATCAGGCCTTCTTCCAGAGCGTCCTCGTCAATGGCGACCGCATGCATGGAAAGATGCTGCCACTTGCCCTTGGGATCAGTAAAGCGGACATCGACCCATTCGATTTCCTCATCCTTGATCTGTTTCACGATATCCGATGCTGTGGCCATTGTCGTATTTCCTTCTAGATTGGAATTTTCTGTCTGGCTGGAACTGCGACTTGCGCGCAGGGATGTTACAGCCGGTGTTGATTGGTGCGCCCTTTTTAAAGCGCGGCATCATCCTGTTCGCCGGTCCGAATGCGGACAGCGGTGGTAATGTCGGACATAAAGATCTTGCCGTCGCCGATGCGGCCTGTGCGGGCAGCGCCTGTGATTGCTTCCACGACCTGTTCGGCAAGCTGGTCGGGTACGACGACTTCCAGCTTCACCTTTGGCAGGAAGTCGACAACATATTCAGCCCCGCGATACAATTCGGTGTGGCCCTTCTGGCGGCCAAAGCCCTTGGCTTCTGTCACGGTGATACCCGACACGCCCACTTCGTGCAGCGCGTCTTTCACTTCGTCCAGTTTGAACGGCTTGATAATCGCTTCAATTTTTTTCACGTTTTTCCATACCGTCCCTGTTAATTTTTCTGCCAAGCTTCATGATGACCATCGCTGAACGAGCCATGCCTGCGCAATGACTCCAACACGCATATCAAGAATCATGCCAAAGCGCGTGCCTGCAGATTAGACAATCGTGCAATCGAACGGAAGGGAGGATTCGCAACAAATTCGACGCGGGAGGGTGAATTCGTAGAACACTCGTGCGCAGCGGGCTGGCTGATGCTGGCGCGTTTGCGGGCAGCAGTGCCCGTTATTTGGGCATGAATATCCTGTTGGTGAGCCGATTGGACAGGCGTCAGAGCTTCAGCCCTGCCAACTCCGGACAACCTGCCATCAAATTTAACGACTGGATAGCAGCCCCGCTGGCACCTTTGCCCAGATTATCAAGCCGGGCCAGCAGCCGTGAAGCATTTCCTGCAGCATCGCTGAGGACCCACAGATCAAGCCGATCCGAAGCTGGTGCATCACTGCGCAGCAACAATTCCTCCGGAACATCTTCATGGATTGTCACAAGCTCTGCATTGACGTAATAGCGCGCGAGTTCGGAGCGCAAATCTTCAGGATTTGCTGCGCTGCGCATCGCGCCGATGGGTAAAGGAATCTCTACCAGCATTCCGCGGAACGCCGGCACTACAGCAGGAGAAAATACGGGCGGATAAGTGAGGCCGGCCTGCCGCTGCATTTCGGCAAGATGCTTGTGTTCAAGCGATAGGCCATAGGCGCGAAAAGCGATGTCACCATCTTGCTCGAAACGTTCGACCATCGCCTTGCCGCCACCGGAATATCCTGACACTGCATGCACGCTGTAAGGCCAGTCTCGCGGGAGCAAATCGGCGCGCACAAGCGGTGCAATCAGGGCAAGAAATCCGGTTGGGTAACAGCCGGGATTGGCAACGCGCTTTGCCCCGGCAACCGCTTTGGGGCCGACCAGTTCAGGGAATCCGTATATCCAGCCCGGTGCGTTGCGATGCGCGGTCGAAGCATCGATAATGCGCGTATCGCTGCTGTCATCGATCAGCGCGACAGCTTCGCGCGCGGCATCATCAGGCAAACACAATATTGCAAAATCGGCATAATTGAGCGCGGTCTTCCGGCATTCGGCATCCTTGCGTTCAGCATCGCTCAACCGCACGAGATCGAATTCCGGGCGGCCTTCCAGCCGTTCAAGGATTTCGAGGCCGGTCGTGCCCGCTGCCCCATCTATGAAAACCGTTTGTGCCATCAGTCCACCAGTTCCAGTCGATCCCCACGAATATACCCCACCGGACCGTTGATCGAAAGACAACCCCAGGCCCAATTCCCCTCGATAGAGAGAACTTCAAAACTGTCGCCTTCCAACAGGACGCACAATTCCTCCCCGCCGTCAGCGGGTTCCGCTAGCAGCGGCGCGCCGCCGGGCATCACGCTGCGCGGTTGGGGCACTGCATAATGCGGAACAAAGTGCTTCCCGGCCAGCGCAATATGCGCAAGGTCACCACGCAGCGGAACCTTGCGCGGGTCGGGGCGCGCGGCCTTGCCTCTCAGGACATAAGGCCCTTGAGCATGACTTTCGCTGAGAGGTGCATCACCCTTGTTCAACCGGCAAACCTTCGCATAATCCGTATTTTCCTATTGCCTGCGCGCTTAGACGCAGCATTCACCATCGGCAAGTTGCGGCTCAGCCATACCTGCCGCGCAAGGCGTGAAAGGCCGCGCGAAGGCCTAGTGCAGCGCCGCCCTTGGCACGGCCCGGTTTGGCAAAGGGGCGCCAGGCAAAAGTATCGAAATGCGCCCAGTCGATCGGTGATCCATCACTTGTAGTTCCGACGAATTTGTCGAGAAAAGACGCGGCCACGCTGGCACCTGCAAAAGCATTGCCATGTGCGTTGTTGGTATCGGCAATGTCCGACTTCAACCATTCCCCATAAGCTTCATGGATTGGCAGTCGCCACGGTTCGTCATCATGTACACGGCCCGCCTCGATAAGCTGGTCGGCAGTCTGGTCGCGGCGGGTGAAGAGGGCGGGGAGGTCGGGCCCGACAGCAACCCTGGCTGCGCCCGTCAATGTGGCAAAATCTATGATCAGTTCAGGCGAACCTTCGCTGGCAAGCGTGAGTGCATCGCCAAGGATCAGCCGCCCTTCGGCATCGGTATTCCCGATTTCAACGGTCAGCCCCTGTCGGCTGGACAGCACGTCTCCAGGCCTGAAAGCGTTGGCGGCGATGGCGTTTTCTACCGCTGGCACCACGCAATGCAGGCGCAGTTTCAGCCCGGCTTTCATGATGAGTTCGGCCAGAGCAAGGGCGTGGGCAGCACCGCCCATATCCTTTTTCATCAATTTCATGCCTGCGGCCGATTTGATATCCAGCCCGCCTGAATCAAAGCACACGCCCTTGCCGAGAATGGCGACGCGGGGGTGGCTTTCATCGCCCCAGGTGAACTGGATCAGGCGCGGGGCGTGCTTGCGTTCTGCGGCGCGGCCCACGGCGTGAACCATTGGGAAACCTGTTTCCAGCGCGTCACCGCGAATCACGTCCAGCTCTGCCTTGTGGTTGCCAGCGATGCGCTTCGCCTCTTCCTCCAACGCGGCGGGGCCGAGGTCTTCGGCAGGTGTGTTCACCAGATCGGCGACAAGACACGCTGCAGTTGCTTCGGCAATCACGAGATCGATTTTCGCTACGTCCTCGGTCAGCAGGATACGCGGCCCTTCAGCGTCGGAATCCTCACGATAACGGGTGAAGCGGTTTTGCGCCGTCTGCCAGCCAAACATGGCCGGGCCGGGCTGCCCATTGACACGGCGGTAAGTCCCGGCTGGCAGACCTTCTGCCAGCTTGGCCATGCACCAGCTGGACAATTCATCCGGAATGGCCACACCGCCAACCGCGAACCAATGTTCGCCATCAGGCACGATTCCCGTTTGATAGCCTGCGCCGGTAAACTTCTGCGCCGCCAGCGCGGCGCGCTGCGGTCCGCTCAAATCCTTCGCAAAGGCTTCGAACGTATCTTTATTAACAAGGTGGATTGCGACGGCGTCCTGCCCGCGATCCGGCTGGATCAGATTATCTGCTATGCTCATGGAATATCGCTTGCCGTTTTCATTCGCATTTGAAAAGGGATAGAAAGTGATCATGCGTCGATTAACCTGGGCCTTGCTCCCGATTGTCGTACTGGCGGCGTGTGAGCCTGCTGGCCCACCCGCTCCGGCTGTCGACCCGTCAGCGACTGCGACAGGCACGTCTGGGATGGCGCCCACCCCGTCAAAGACGACTGGTGGCGATCCCGCGCCGGTGGTTGGCGGGGCGCGGCAGATATCGGAACAGACCGATACTTTCGTCTTTGAATATTCCTATCCCGCCGAAGCCGGGGATCTGCCTGCGCTTGCTGCATGGCTGGACCGGCGGCTGGATCGGCAACGCCAGAACCTGGCGCGTGAGGCAAGCCGCGGTCGCGACGATGCGCGCGAGAACGGCTTTCCCTTCAACAAATATTCCAGTGGGACTGCCTGGAAGACGGTTGCAGATTTGCCCAGCTGGCTCAGCCTGTCTGCCGATCTCGACAGTTACAGGGGCGGGGCGCATCCCAATTATGGATTTGATACGATTGTATGGGACAAGGAACGCGACCGCGCTCTTGAGCCGATTGCCTTCTTTACATCACCTGCGGCGCTGGATGCCGCACTGGGTGAAAGACTGTGCGATGCGCTAAATGCAGAGCGTGCCGAACGGCGGGGAGAGCGGGTTGAGGGAAACTCTACCGACCCGTTCGAGGCTTGCATAAAGCCCGATGAAACCAATCTGCTGCTTTCGTCGCGCAGCGGGCGTAGCTTTGACCGCATCGGCATCCAGATCGCGCCATATCTGGCCGGGCCTTATGCCGAGGGATCGTATGAATTTTCCTTTGCGGTTGATGCCGAAATTCTGGAAATTGTACGTCCGGAATTCCGAGCAGCATTTACTCCCGAAGACTGATTGGGACGCTAATCTCACTGCTCGGCGTCATCAATCTCGCAATTGCTCGATCAAGTCGCTACATGGGGTCGCATGACGCAATATCAGCACGTAACCAAAGACACATCCGTCTATCGTGACGGCACGATCAAACTACATGGCCCGGAAGGGTTCGAAGGCATGCGCAAGGCCGGGCAACTGGCTGCCAGTATCCTCGATGAAATGGCGCTGCGGGTTGAGCCCGGTGTCACTACCGAAGAACTTGATCGCGTGGTTCGCGAAATGACGCTTGATGGCGGCGCGGTGCCTGCAACTTTGGGCTATCGCGGCTATACGCATAGCTGCTGTATCTCGATAAACCACGTCGTGTGCCACGGCATACCGTCAGACAAGCGGCTGAAGGATGGCGATATCGTCAATATTGATGTCACCCCGCTCCTTGATGGATGGCATGGCGATAGCAGCCGGATGTACCTTGTCGGCGATGTGCCCCTAAAGGCAAAGCGGCTGGTCGATGTCACTTATGAATGTCTGATGCTGGGCATTGAGCAGGTCCGGCCCGGTGCGCGATTGGGAGACATAGGTGCGGCAATCCAGAAACATGCCGAAAGCCAGCGTTATGGCGTGGTCCGTGATTTCTGCGGTCACGGGCTTGGTCGCTTGTTTCACGATGCTCCCGAAGTGGTCCATGCGGCCCGTGCAGGTACCGGTCCGGAATTGAAAGCAGGCATGTTCATGACCATTGAACCAATGATCAATCTTGGTCGTCCTCACGTGAAAGTGCTGAATGACGGATGGACTGCTGTTACGCGCGACAAGAGCCTGTCTGCCCAGTTTGAACATTCAATCGGCATCACCGACGATGGGGCGGAGATCTTCACGCAATCCGCAAAGGGATTGGACAGACCGCCGTATAATTGATCTGGCGCAATGATCAGATTGCATTGGTTCACTATGATTGTGAATTTGAACGGAAGGAACGATCATGCACCCAGTCTGCCTATATCTTGCTGCAGGAGCCTTGCTGCTGGGCGCGTGCCAACATGCAGAGCCAGCGACTGATACACATGCCGACCGGCAGGCGGGAGAAGGCCATGCACTGGCGCAAGGAGCGTGCGGGAGCTGCCATATGGTTGAGCCATATGGTCAATCGCCAAATGCACAGGCGCCCGAATGGCCGCGCATCGCCAATACGCCTGGCTTGACGCGCGAGACATTGACCGAGTGGCTGACCGAGGCACATAATTATCCCGAGCAGATGGATTTCTACCTCGAAGCCGATGAGGTGGAACTGCTTGTGGATTACATGATGACCCTGCGACGGGACGATTATCACCCCCCCTATCAATAACGGCGCATCAGCTTTCGCGCGCAGCCCTGATTGCGGCGCCACCTGCAAATGGCGCAATGGCTACCAGTATCAGACTTATCGCACTCGTCAGGGCGAGCCCGCCATCGCCAGCGGTTGAAAGGGAACCCGCGCCGAAAATCAGTAGCGGAACGGCAAGCGGAATGACGAGCAGACCCGAAAGCGCCGCGCCTCCGCTGCGCAACCCCACTGTGACAGCAGCAATTATGATACCGATGGCAGCCAGCCCCGGTGTGCCTGCCACCAATCCCAGCAGCACGATATGAAGGGTCGGCCCGTCAATGCCGACCAGCGCGCTTGCGGGGAAGGCGGCGATGATGATGAAGGGGCCAAAACTCAGCCAATGGGCCAGCAATCGCACCGCTACCACAATCTCCTCCGCTATTCCGCGCAAGGCCCATTGATCGAAGAAGCCATTCTCCAGATCCGGCGCAAACAGTCGGTCGAGCGGGAGAATGGCCGCCAGTAGGGCAGCCACCCAAAGCACGCCGCCGCCAGTTGCGCCCAGAAGTGGGGCATCCGGACCGATGGCGAAGGGGTAGAGCATGGCAACGGCGAGGAAGAACAGCAGCGGCAGCAGCGAATTACCGCGCGCCGATCCGGGCAATAATGCCGCAAGATCGCGTCGCAGCAGAGTAACGAATACATTCATATCGCGAAATCCGGCAAATGCAGATTTTTCTGGTCGGGCAGGGCAATCGGTTGATGGCTGGCGACCAGCGCAATTCCGCCGCCATCGCAGTGATGTGCCAGCAAAGCTTCAAGTGTTTTGCTGGCCTGCGCATCCAGACCATTGATCGGCTCATCCAGAAGCCATATCTGGCTCCCGCCGTTCAATAAGCAGGCCAGCGCGGCCCGTTTGCGCTGACCGGTGGAAAGAAAGCGCACCGGAACGTCCATAAGGTCTTGCAATTGCAGTGCAGACATTGCTGCATCGGGTGTGATGCAGCCATCCAGTCGCTGCCAGAAGCCGAGCGCTTGACCCAATGGCAGATGATCGTCCAGCGCCCGGTGATCATCCATTAGCGCGAGCGATCCGGTGCGCATCACATTTCCGGCAAAGGGGCGTAGCAGACCGGCAAGAATACGGATCAGGCTGGATTTGCCCGTGCCATTCGCACCCGTCACATGTATTGCATCACCTGACTGCAAATCGAGGGAAAGACCCGTAAACAGCAGGCGCTCGCCGCGGCGGCAAGCTAGTTGAGAGGCGGCTAATCGGCACGGTTCCATCATCGCCCGCGTTAGGGCATGGAAACCGCAACACGCAAGCACACGCTATAAGAGGGACAGGACATGGCAGTGGAAGGTCTGACACATGAAGAGGCGCAGAAACTGGTTGCGGCGCTAGACTGCTGGGCTTTCACCCGCGATGCAGAGGCCATTGGGCGCACCTTTGAATTCGATGATTTCAGTCAGGCATTTGCCTTTATGACGCAAATTGCCCTGCTGGCGGAAAAGCATGATCACCATCCTGAATGGTCGAATGTCTACAACAAGGTGCAGATTGAACTTACCACGCATGATGCAGGCGGATTGTCGATGCGCGACATGAATATGGCCCGTGCGATAGGAGATTTGCTAACGTGATCCGGATGGCTGCCAGTCAAACTGGAAGCCCCATTTTTCCGCCTCACGCAACTGGGTAAGGTAAGGGGCTGCGTTCGGCGCAATGCGGTCAGGCGGCAATTTCCTTGGTCAGGCCTTTTACGTGTTCGGCGCCATTGCGGATGTCCGCGGTCGACACCCCCAGCACATCGCCGACTTCCTCGGCGCGGCCACCGATGCAGGCAGCGAGAAAGTTCTCCGTGATCGCTTTGAAAGCGATGTTGTTTTCCGGGCGATGAAAGCCGTGCCCTTCATCCGGAAACAGAACATAGGTGACGGGCACGCCATCTCGCTCCATTGCATCCACGATCTGGTCACTTTCTGCCTGCTTTACGCGCGGATCATTGGCACCCTGGCCAATCAACAGCGGCTTGGTAATGTCCTTTGCCCGGTATAATGGACTGATATCCTTGAGGAATTGCAGCCCTTCTGGCGTGGTCGGATCGCCCATGCGTTCATGAAACTGCTTTACCATTGGCTCCCAATAGGGGGGGATCGTTTCCAGCAGGGTTTCAAGGTTGGAAGGGCCGACGATATCTACGCCGCAGGCAAATAACTCGGGCGTGAAGGCAAGGCCGACCAGCGTTGCATAACCACCGTAGGACCCGCCCATTATGGCCACCTTGTCCGCCTGAGCCACACCGCCTTCCACGGCCCAGTTCATCGCATCGAGCAGATCGTCATGCATCTTGCGGGACCATTCCAAATTGCCCGCATTGATGAAGGCCTTGCCAAAACCGGTGGAGCCGCGAAAATTGACAGAAAGCACTCCATAGCCGCGATTGGCCAGCCATTGATGCGTGCTGTTGAAGCCATAATTATCACGCGCCCATGGCCCCCCATGAACAACAAGAACAAGCGGCACCGGCGCTTCGGGGGAGCCTTTTCCTTGCGGATCACTCTGCGGCGGCAGGGTCAGATAGCTGGGCAGCACCATGCCATCGCGCGAAGTGATTTCGACCGCGTGCATCGGCTGGAGCGGCGCGCCCTCCAGTTCAGGACGTGTGCTGTAAAATTCGTGCAGGCTGCCTTTATCCCGATCGAACAGATAGCTTTTGACAGGGCCGGTCAGCGGATCGTTCCACACCAGCCAGCGGCGATCATCATCGGTGCGCGACTGGATGCCGAAATCGCCTTCCAGCTTGCCGCGCAACCATGCCAGCGCCTCGCCAATATCCTTGTCGAGCGGGTGATGTTCGGTGCGCAGATAGGTTGCACTCCACGCCTGCACCACACCGGTTTTCGGATGGCGCATGGTCCCGCCGATATCGGCCTTGTCATGGCTGGCGATCAGTGTGCGTTCGCCGCTTGCTGTATCTTCTGCAAATAGCGCGGCAGTGTCGCGTCCGCGTGAATCGAGCCAGTAGAGCACCGATCCATCGGTGGTGTAGCCCGCCATGCCAGTGGTCAGAGCATCGTCCAGCCCGGTCACTTCGCGCGAAGTTTCTTCCACCACGCCATCGACAATTTCGTGCATGTCCGTGCCGCCCGCAGCGTTCTGGCGAATGGCCCAGCGCAAGGTCAGCGCGTCATCAGCTTCAAAGCCTGCCCATTCGGTATTTTCGAAAACAAGATCAAGTTCGCCGGTTTTCAAGTCAAGCATGTGGACATCGTGGAAGCGCGCATCGCGGTTGTTGATGCCGACCAGCAATTTGTCCCGCAAGGTCTCGGAGCCACCAATGATCTGGACGCGGGTATCTTCGAACGGGGTAAGGCATTTCTCCTCGCCACCTGTCGCAGCAACTTGATAGAGCAGGAAATTCTCGTCGCCCTCCTTATCCTGAATATACAGCAGGCTCTGGCTATCGGGCGCCCAGCTGTATGACGGGATCGGGCGATCTTTCGCACTGGTCATGCGGCGAACATCGCTTTCATCACCTGCCGGAGCCAAGAAAAGGTTCATCACCCCTTCCCACGGCGCCATCCAGCTGACCCACTTCCCGTCCGGGCTGATCTGGCCACCGGATCGGGTTGGATTTCCGAACAGGTGATCACGCGGGATCAGAGGGGTGTCAGCTACGTTGTCGGCGGCGGTGGCTTCGGTCATGATCTCTCCGGATGTCCTGGCGTGATACCTAGGTGCCCTCTGGTGTATTTCCAAGCTAGAGCGCGGGATTGTTATAACAGTGCCAGGTGAAGATTGCGGTTGCGCCGCGATGCGGTCGCCATGGTTCGGCCAATGCTCGGGTAGGCTTTTCGTCCGGTCGTTCTTCAAGCCCAAGGATTTTGCCGATGCCTGCCATCACGGCGAGATCGCCCGCCGGCCAGATGTCCGGCCGACCTTCCGCAAACAGCAGATAAATCTCTGCTGACCAGCGCCCGATGCCCTTGATCCGCGTCAGTTCGGCAATCGCTTCCTCATCATCCTGCGGCAGGTCTTGAAGGTTAAGCTGATTCTGCGAGACCAATTCGCACAAGGATCGGGCATAACCCTGTTTCTGGCGCGACAGGCCGCAGGCGCGCAATGTGTCGAAATCGCGTTCGAGCAGGCAGGTTGGAGTGAAATTCTCGCCAAGTTCGGCCTCCAGCTTGTTCCACATTGAATTTGCTGCGGCGACGCTGACCTGCTGGCCGACAATGGTGCGCAGCAAGGTCTTGTAGCCGCGATCCCTGATGCGCGGTTCAGGATAGCCGGCAATTTCCAACGCACGGGCGATGGCGGGTTCACGGTCAGCCACAGTGTCGAGCGCCTGTGTGATCTGTGCCTGTGTTAGTCCCATCCCACGCCATCCTTGCCAAATTTAGCTCAATTGCCTAGCAGCCGCGTCGTCGAACATAAGAGGAATTGCAAGTCGATGGCCAAGCTTATTGTAGTCAACCGCGCCGGCGAGGAAGCCACGATAGAGGTAGAGGACGGCCTCACCGTGATGGAAGCCATACGCGACAATGGCTTCGATGAATTGCTGGCATTGTGTGGTGGCTGTTGTTCATGCGCGACCTGTCATGTGCATGTCGATCCGTCTTTTTCGGACAAGCTGCCGGACATGAGCGAAGATGAAGATGATCTGCTCGATTCAAGCGATAACCGCGACAAGACTTCGCGCCTGTCCTGCCAGCTGGCTTTCACGCAGGAACTCGATGGTCTGAAAGTCACCATCGCCGAAGAAGACTGAGTTTCCACGGGCCAAGGTGTTCGCGCGTTGCGCTTCGGTGCCTCTCATCCTAATTTGTCCTACATGACATCGCCTGCCGTCCATAGCGACACACTCGACCTTATCGGCAATACGCCGCTCGTTCTGCTCAAGGGGCCAAGCGAAGCTGCTGGCTGCGAAATCTGGGGTAAGTGCGAATTCGCCAATCCCGGGGCCAGTGTGAAAGACCGCGCGGCGCTGTGGATCGTGCGTGACGCCATGGCCCGCGGAGAACTGAAGACCGGCGGCACAGTTGTGGAGGGCACTGCGGGTAATACTGGCATCGGTATTGCGCTGGTGGCCAATGCGCTCGGCTTCAAGACCGTCATCGTGATGCCGGATAACCAGTCCAAGGAAAAAATGGACACGCTGCGGGCGCTGGGTGCTGAACTGGTCACCGTTCCGCCGACGAAATTCGCTGATCCCAACCATTTCGTCCACACCAGCCGTCGCATCGCTGAAGAAAACGAAAACGCGATCTGGGCCAATCAGTTCGATAATGTCGCCAATCGCCGCGCCCATATCGAAGGCACTGCGCCGGAAATCTGGTCGCAGCTTGATGGACGGCTGGATGGGTTCACCTGTGCTGTCGGCACGGGCGGCACGCTGGCAGGTGTAGGAATGGGCTTAAAGGCGCAGGACGAAAAGATCCGCATCGCGCTCACCGATCCGCATGGCGCAGCGCTGTATAATTATTACGCCAATGGCGAATTGGAGAGCGAGGGCAGCTCGGTGGCAGAAGGCATCGGGCAGGGCCGGATCACCGCCAATCTGGAAGGCGCGCCCATCGACACGCAATTCCGCATCTCAGATGTCGAAGGGCTGGATTGGGTTGCGCAATTGCTGCGCGAAGAGGGGCTGTGCCTTGGGCTCAGCTCGGGCATAAATGTCGCCGGAGCCGTGGCGCTGGGCCGACAGTTGGTTGCCGACGGGCGCAAGGATGCTCGCGTTGCGACAATCCTGTGCGATACCGGCTTTCGCTACCTTTCCACGCTCTACAATGCTGAATGGCTGGCAGCCAAGGACCTGCCCGTGTTCGACTGGCTAGGTTCATCTTGATCCTGTAGGCTTGCTGGATGGTAATCGACCCGCGCGAATTGCTCAGGACCGGCACGGCCAACAAACGGGGCGGTCCTATGCCTGCGCAAGCGGAACCACCCTCGGTGCCGTTGGGCGGCACCAAGGCAGAGCGGCTGCAACGTCTGCAAATCGGCGGCTTTGGTATATTGGCCATGGTGTTGGCCGTGGCGCTTGCCCAGATTGTGATGAGCAGGGCGCAGGAAACGCAGGAAGCCGCGGTCCCTGAAGCGGCTCCTACAGTGGTGGTCAGCGAATCAGCTGCGCCGCGCGATCCACTGGCGGAAGCCGGTATCGTGCCCGAGCTTTCTGCCGAACCCACTCCTTCGCCCAGCACGTCTGCGGCACCTGTTACGGGCGATCTTCCTCCACCAGCGGGGCAAAACGCTCCCCTCCAGTGATGCTGCGCGCGTTCCATACCTTTATAGTGGCAATCGCCACCACTTTGGCCTTGGCTGCGCCCGCTGGCTTGTTCGCGCAGGATATTGCTGCGGCAGATCACAAGGGCGCGGCTGAAGAAGCAGATGCGCGTCCTGTAGTCGCGCTAATGGGGACGATCCCGATTTATTGGGGCGAAGCTGCGGGATTTGATGAATTGCTATCTGGCGACACGCCTGCGCATTGGGCGCGGGAAGTGTTGGAGCGTTCAGTAAAGCTCGCTCCGCTGGATTATTTATCGCAATCTTCGCTCGCCCAGTATCACTATCTCTTGCTGGCCCAACCGCGCGGCTTGAATGCGGAGGAAAACGTCGCGCTGGATAGCTGGGTGCGCGATGGCGGCAAGCTGGTGCTGTTTACCGATCCGATGATGACGGGCGAATCTCGGTTTCATGTCGGTGACAGGCGTCGACCGCAGGATGTTGCCCTTCTTTCGCCCATCCTGGGCCATTGGGGTTTGGAACTGCGCTACGACACTGCCCAACAAGACGGGCTGCATATGCGGCAAGTCGCCGACCAGCCCTATCCCGTTAATCAGGCCGGAGAACTGGCAGAAGCAGAGGGCGGCAACAGCACCTGTTCGCTGGAGAATGAAGGATTATTCGCCCGCTGCAATATAGAGGATGGCTCTGCGCTGATCGTTGCAGATGCCGCTTTGCTCGATCTTGAAGGTCCGCATATTGGCGGCGAAACGTCATTAATGCGGATTATCGCGCAAGGCTTGGGGATTTTGCGGGAAGACTCGGGCCCTGAAGAGGAATTTCAACCATAAATACCCATAATCGAGAGATTGTGAGTTCTTACGCTAGGAAAAGGCCGCTGATTACTCGCGTAAGTTATCTTTTTATATCAGTAAGTTAAGAGCTTATCCCACAATTTCCCGCAGTTTCCCCTTCCATCCCGCGCTAACCCGCGTTATTCCCCAATTCTATCGGAAAGACCGAAAGTGTTGTGCCCATAGCAGGGCCTGTCCAGTCGCGCCTGTGCGTTTCTGGATGCGGGGAAGTCTTGGCCGACGGGGAAGTCATTTTTTGGAAGTGGGGACGTGTCAGTGCGACCGGCAGGATATAGGGGGCAGGGTTTTTCGCTTCGCGGCGAAAAGAACCGTTTCGTGCTGCCGCCCTCATTTCGCAAGGTCTTTGCCGACAATGGCGATGACAATGTCCTGTGCCTGATCCAGCATGATCGCTATCCCTGCCTGAGCGCATTCGGCCTTTCGCGCACAGACAGTTTCGAAGAACTGCTTGATAAGGAAGAAGAGAACGCGGTCCGTCGCAACCATGAATTCGACCGTGATCTGCGTTCTATGCAATTGTGGGGCTTTGCCGAGGCGGCTTTCGACAAGAGTGGGCGTTTCATCCTGCCTGAACATCTGGGTGGCCTGGTCGGCATTGACGACAACATCTGTTTTCTGGGCGGCGGCCAGTTCATTACCTTGTGGGATATCAATAAGCTGGCGGCGATGGGTGCGCCGTTCGCCGGGCCCCATGCGGCATGCGCAGCGCTGGCCGATGATGCACATGCCAAGGCTAAGGGGAGGGGCAAATGACCGCTCCTGTATCTCACGATGCGCCGCATGTGCCCGTTCTGCTGGACGAGGTGCTTGAGGCGCTTTCTCTCCATGCTGGCAATGTCATCATCGACGCCACCTTTGGGGCAGGCGGCTATACGCGCGCATTTCTTGATGCCGGGGCGACTGTTCACGCCTTTGATCGTGATCCTGATGCCATTGCCGCCGGGGAGCAATGGCCTGAAACGCAAGGCGATAGCCCGCGGCTGGTGCTGCATGCGCGCCGCTTTTCCGAGATGGCTGCAAGCATGGCTGAAGCCGGCATTGCGCAGGTGGACGGGATTGCAATGGATATCGGCGTTTCCTCCATGCAGATCGATCAGGCCCAGCGCGGCTTTGCCTTTTCCGTCGATGGTCCTCTCGACATGACGATGAGCCAGTCTGGCCCCACCGCTGCCGATTTCGTCAATGAAGCGGCGGAAAAGGATATTGCCGATGTCCTGTATCGCTATGGCGAAGAACGCCAGTCGCGCCGCGTGGCCCGCGCCATTGTTGCAGCGCGTCCGCTGTCAACCACTGGCGAGTTGGCGGAAGTCGTGCGCAAGGCGCTGGGCTATCGTCCGCATTCCAACAAGGGCGGGCCAAACAAGGATCCTGCAACGCGCAGCTTCCAGGCCATCCGCATCCATGTGAACGGAGAGCTGGACGAACTTGAGGCGGGACTGAGCGCATCGGAGCAGTTGCTCAGCGAAGGCGGCAGGCTCGCCATCGTAAGCTTTCATAGCCTTGAAGATCGCATGGTCAAAACCTTCTTCCGTGATGCCGCCAGCATGAATCCGCGCGGCTCGCGGCACATGCCAGAGGCGCGCACCGCGCCGCTTCCACGTTTCGCGCAATTGTCCAAAGCGATCCGTCCCTCTGCCGCCGAGATCGACCGCAATCCGCGCGCCCGTTCCGCCACCTTGCGTAGCGGTGTGCGCACTAGCACGCCTGCCCGGGAGAACGCCGCATGACCAACCACAACGGAATGATCGGCTCTCGGCCTCTGCGCCATATCAGCTGGTTTTTCGCATTGGGCGTTTGCATCTTTCTTTACGGGATGCTGCATATCAAGGTGACAGCGGTGCATTCCGATGTCGTGCGGGCAGAGCGTCAGATTGTCTTTCTGGAAGACGAGAAGCTGTTGCTGGAAACGGAGTTTCTCACCCGGTCGAACCAGGTGCAGCTGGCAGCATGGAACAGGGTGGATTTCGGTTTCCAGTCTCCGACTGCGGACCAGTTTATCGACAGCCATCGCCAATTGGCGCAGTTCGGCGTGCCTCGCGCTGCAGATGCCCCGGCGCCGATCCGGCTGGCTGGTCTGCGTTCAGGAGAGGACGTGCCTGAATTTCCGCGCCTCGTTTCCCCGCTCACGGGCAGGACGATTGATGCCAATCTGATCGAGGACAATCATGAAGAACCTGCCAGCGTCGCAATAACGATTGCTCCGGGCCCGCTGCGTGTGCCCATCGCCGGTGTGCAACATGCGGCCACAGGAGTTGCCACGCGGTGACTGCCTACGCTGCCCAGCGCACCGTCATCACCGCGCAGGGCGGGCTGGTGGATCATCGCCGCCGCTCGTTATTGGTGGCGCGGCTGCGGCTTTTGCTCATTATCGCTGTATTCCTGCTTGTTGCCATTGCTGCGCTGTTCAAACTGACCTGGATCGGCGTGGTTCAGCCCGGACCCGCGCAGCAGAGCATGGCCGATGCGTTGCTTCCGCCCCGTGGCGAGATCACCGATCGTAATGGTGTGCCGCTGGCGCGCGCTTTTCCTGCTTATGCGCTGTGGTATAATCCCGCCGCTATGACTGAAGGTGGCGATGGCGGTCCGCCGCTGGTTGGCCCGCCTGAAGAGGTAGCGCGCAAGCTTGTTGATATCTTTCCCGATCTCGATCTGTATGAAGTCACGGCCAAGCTTGAATCCGGTCAGCGCGGTTATTTGCGCCGCCGCGTCCTGCCTGATGATGCCAATAAGGTGACTGCGCTGGGAGAACTGGCGCTGGAATTGCCGCAGGAAGAAGACCGCCATTACCCGCAAGGATCGCTGGCGGCCCATGTGCTGGGCTATGTCGGCGCGGACGGCAATGGCCGCGTGGGCATGGAGCAGTTCTTCAATGAACGCCTGCTCGATCCCGCCAGGCGCGCCGATCCGGTGGCGCTTTCCATCGACATGCGCGTGCAGGGCGCGCTGGAAGACGAATTGCGCCGCGGCATGCTTTCAGTGAATGCGCTGGGCGCTGCGGGCATAGTGCTGGATGTGGACAGCGGCGAAGTGCTGGCGCTCGCTTCGCTTCCCGAATTTGATCCCAATGCTGTCACGCAGGAAGATGTCATCCTCTCGCCTGAACGCAGCGCAAATGACGAAATGCCGCGGTCATTCAACCGTGTCACCAATCAGGTCTATGAATTGGGCTCCACCTTCAAGCCGCTGACCGTGGCCATTGCCATCGACGCGGGGTTGATCACCGATCTGGGCCGTAGTTGGCAGGCATCGCGTCCGCTGATGGTAGGCGGAAATCCAATTCGTGACAGCCACACTATCGGGGACAGGCTTAACGTCCCGCAGACGCTTATTCATTCATCCAACATTACCTCCGGGCAAATCGCGGCCGAAATCGGTGGGCCGCGCATGCAGGATTATTTCACCCAGCTGGGAATGGCAGAGCGCGCGTATATAGAGCTGCCCGCACGAGGCGGAACGCTGGGCATGAACGGCAAATGGAACGAGGCAAAGGCGATCTATGCGGGCTTTGGCCACGGCATTGCAGTAACGCCGCTTCACCTCGCCAGCGCCTATGCCGCAATGGTCAATGGTGGTATCTGGCGTCCCGCCACGCTCCAGCGGATAGAGCCGGGCCGGGTCCCGCGCGGTCGCCGTGTATTTCGTGCCAGCACCAGCGCACGGATGAACCAGTTGATGCGGATGATCGCCGTTTACGGCACGGGCCGCAATGCCAATGCGCCCGGCTTCCGGGTCGGCGGCAAGACTGGCAGTGCGGAAAAGCCCGGCGTTGGCGGGTATCGCCGTTCGACACTGGTTTCCACATTTGCGGCAGCCTTCCCGATGGATCGTCCACGTTTCGTCGTCATCGCCATGCTGGATGAGCCGAAGGGTACTGCTGCAAGCTCCTATCAGCGCACCGCTGCCTGGAATGCGGCTCCCATTGTTGGCCGGCTGGTTCCGCGTATCGGACCGCAATTGGGGATCCTTCCCGATGCTGACCGCGATATTGACTTGTCAGATGTCCGTTCGCTTGTCGGGGGTGATCGCTGATGTTGCTTGCTAATCTGGCATCCACGGCAGGCGTTGATGCGGGCAAAGGCGGTGACGCGCGCATTACCGGCTTTGCGATAGATCATCGAAAAGTCGCGCCCGGCAATATATTCGGCGCGTTTCAGGGTAGCGCCGTGAATGGCGAGGATTTTATTCCCGCAGCCATCGCCAGCGGCGCCATCGCCGTGGTCGCGCGGCCAGACGCCAAGGTGGATGGCGCATTGCATCTGTCCGATGCCGCTCCGCGCAAGCTTTTCGCCACGCTTGCCGCGCGCTATTTCACCCCGACGCCCGGAACCGTTGTCGCGGTTACGGGAACGAACGGAAAGACGTCCACCGTGGAAATGACGCGGCAGATCTGGCGCATGTGCGGTTTCCGCGCTGCCAGCATCGGCACATTGGGAGTAACCACGCCCGATGAAAGCGCTTCCACCGGGCTCACCACGCCCGACATCGTAACATTTCTGGCCAATAACACCGGGCTTGCGCGTGAAGGGGTGACGCATGTCGCCTATGAAGCGTCCAGCCACGGCCTTTCGCAATATCGCAATGAAGGCTTGCCGGTCAAAGCCGGCGCATTCACCAATCTGAGCCGCGACCACCTCGATTATCACGCCGGTATGGACGATTATTTCGCGGCCAAGATGCGTCTGTTTGCCGAAGTGGTGGATGATGGCGGCACGGCGGTGATCTGGGCCGATGATGAATATTCGCAGCCTGCCATGGATGTGGCCCGCAAGCGCGGGCTCACCCTTTTCACCGTGGGTGCGACGGGCACGGATATTCGGCTGATGTCGCGCGACGTCACGCAATTGGGGCAAGAGCTTGAAGTCGAATATGGTGGAGAGACACGCCGGTTTCGGCTTCCGTTGATCGGGGAATATCAGGTTGCCAATGCGCTGACCGCCGCCGGTCTTGCCATTGCGACGGGGAGTGATGCGGGGCTGGTGTTTGATGCAGTGTCGCGTCTCCAGCCTGTGCGCGGGCGGCTTGAACGGGCTGTCATCGCCGGGTCCGGCGCGCCGGTTTATGTCGATTATGCGCATACGCCAGATGCCCTGTCCGCAGCAATCGCCGCCTTGCGGCCACATGTCGCAGGCAAGCTAATCACTGTTTTTGGGGCGGGCGGCGATCGTGATATTGGTAAGCGCGCACCGATGGGCATGGCTGCCGTGAACGGGGCCGATATGGTCATAGTAACAGACGATAATCCGCGTGGAGAAGATCCCGCGCGCATCCGTGCCGACATCATGGCAGGTGCAGTTGGCGCGCGCGAGATTGGCGGCCGGCGCGAAGCGATAGAGGCCGCCATTGCAGGGGCGGGGCGCGATGACATCGTGCTGATCGCGGGCAAGGGACATGAACAGGGACAGATTATTGGGTCGGGAGAAGATATGAAGGTCTTGCCGTTCGACGATGTAACCGTCGCGCGAGAATCCGCTGCGGAAATCACCTCCGGAAACGCGTCATGAATGCGCTGGCCCAGACGCTACGTTGGCCGCGAACAAGGGTGGACAAGCAGATTGGTGGCCTGCGTTTTGCACTGTGGAACCTGTCTCTTATACACATCTGACGCTGCCGACGAAGAGGATAGTGTAG
>OJBY01000051.1_pt1 | contig 76343 bp, 76 predicted proteins | sample 1591731 | NCBI WGS metagenome assembly OJBY01 (sample SAMN05416837, study PRJEB24817) | seawater metagenome | isolation source: Sea water | place: Canada:Atlantic | collected 2013-07
GATCTCGCCACCGATGAATTGATTGCCAAGAAGCGTGAAGCACCGCGTCGCCGCAACAACAGCCCCGATGGGCCGCCGGTCCGCCGCCCGCAGCGCGAGCAGGACAAGGGCGGCGTACTGGGCATGTTCGGCTTGAGTGAAGAGCAGGGCAACGAGATCATCATGGCTGCCCGCGCGCACTGGTTCGAGGACGAGGAAGAGGCGGCCCCCGCTGTTGCTGCTTCCGAGCCCCAAGCAGAGGAGGCCGCCGATGCGGAATCCTCACAATGACACATTAGGTTCGCCTAAAACCGAAGCCGACGTCTCCCCCGAAAAGGGGAGCGAGCGTCGTTGCGTGCTGACGGGTAACAGCGCAGGCCGCGACGAACTCGTGCGTCTGGCCGTCTCGCCAGATGGTGAAGTGCATCCCGATGCGCTGGCCAAGGCGCCGGGACGCGGTGCATGGATCGGTGTCTCGAAAGCCGAACTGGCCGAGGCAATCGGCAATGGTCGACTGAAGGGCGCACTGGCCCGCGCGTTCAAGACCGGCGGCCTGAACGTGCCGGAAGACTTGCCTACAAGAACCGAAGCTGCGTTGAAAAAGGCCTTGCTTGACCGGTTGGGCCTCGAAATGCGCAGCGGATGCCTTATCTTGGGATCCGATCGCATTGCAAATGAAGCGCGGATGGGGGCGGTTGCCGCCCTGTATCATGCCGAAGATGCGAAAGAGGACGGGCGCCGCAAGCTGGATCAGGCATGGCGCGTTGGCCTGGATGAAGAAGGTTCAGGGCGGACCGGTGGGCGTCTGCCACTGGACCGGGATGCCCTGTCTGTGGCATTGGGCCGCGAAAATGTCGTCCACTTGGCGCTGGCCGATGCGAAATCGGCGCAGCGGGTAGCAATCCCGCTGCAGCGTCTGCTGAACTTTATGGGGGCCGCACCACCGGCTGCTGATACGTAACTCGCCGGGTGGCGATTGTCGCCTTCCCTCGAGGGGGACGGCATGACTGTTTGATTTTGAAGGACTGATACGAGCACATGAGCGAAGAGAACGAAACCCCGAAACGCACCCGCAAACCGCTTGGCCTCAAGCGCGCCGTGGATGCCGGGGAAGTCAAGCAGACCTTCAGCCACGGCCGCACCAACAAGGTAGCGGTCGAAGTGAAGCGTCGTCGCAAGCTCGTGAAGCCGGGGGAAGAACCCGCGCCGACACCCGCGCCTGCGCCAGAGCCCGCAGCTGCCCCCGCGCCCGCGCCGGCTCCTGAACCCGTAGCCAAGAAGCCGGAGTCAAAGAAGCCCGCGCCCAAGAAGGCGGCACCCGACGGCGAAACTCCGCAGGAAAAGGTCGCCCGCCTCCAGCGCGAGGCCGAGGAAGACCGGCTGCGCCAGGCCCAGGAATCGCGCAAGCGCGAGGACGAGCAGGCCAAGAAGGCTGTCGAGGACGAGAAAAAGCGCCTCGAACAGAAGAAACAGGCCGAGGAAGAGGCTGAAAAGCAGCGCAAGGCCGAGGAGGAGGCTGCCGCCAAGGCCGCCACCGAAGCACCTGCCGAAGAAGCCAAGGCTGAGCCCGGGGCCGAGGCAACGCCTGCTCCTGAAGAACAGGGCGCGAAAGCGCCTGCCGCGCGTAGGTTCACGCCTGTTGCGCGTCCGGAGCCCAAGCGCCCCGAGAAAAAGAAGGAAGAGAAGAAGGGCGGAGGCCGTGCAGATCGTGGTGGCGGTGGCAGTGCCGCCGACAAACGTCGTTCGGGCAAGCTGACCGTCAACAAGGCGCTGAATGAGGACGAGGGCCGCCGCGCCCGCAGCCTAGCTGCGCTCAAGCGTGCGCGCGAAAAGGAGCGCCGCGCCCAGGGCGGCGGCGGTTCCAACCAGCCGCGCGAGAAGCAGGTCCGCGACGTTGTCGTGCCCGAAGCCATCACGGTTGGCGAACTCGCCAAGCGCATGGGCGAGAAGGGCGCAGACCTTGTAAAGGAACTTTTCAACCTCGACATGATGGTAACGGTCAACCAGACCATCGATCAGGACACTGCGGAATTGCTGGTCGAACAGTTCGGCCACAACATTCAGAAGGTGTCCGAGGCTGACGTCGATATTTCCACGGATGAAGATGTCGATCCCGAAGAGACGCAAGTTCCGCGCCCGCCGGTGGTGGCCGTCATGGGCCACGTCGATCATGGCAAGACCAGCCTGCTGGATGCCCTGCGCAAGACCAACGTCACGCGTGGCGAGGCGGGCGGCATCACTCAGCATATCGGTGCCTATCAGGTGACGACCAAGGACAAGTCCAAGGTCACCTTCCTCGATACGCCGGGCCATGCGGCCTTTACCGAGATGCGTCAGCGCGGCGCCAACGTCACCGATATCGTGGTGCTGGTGGTTGCGGCGGACGACGGCATCATGCCGCAGACCATCGAGGCCATCAATCACGCCAAGGCGGCCAATGTGCCGCTGATTGTGGCGATCAACAAGATCGACAAGCCCGAAGCCAATGCCCAGAAGATCCGCGAGCGGCTACTGGAGCACGAGGTGATCGTGGAAGCCATGTCCGGCGACGTGCAGGACGTGGAAATCAGCGCCAAGGAGGGCACCGGTCTCGACGAACTGATCGAGAAGATCGCGTTGCAGGCAGAACTGCTGGAACTCAAGGCGCGTCCGGATCGCGATGCGGAGGCGACAGTGGTCGAAGCGCAGCTGGACAAGGGCCGCGGCCCCGTGGCTACCGTGCTGATCAATCGCGGCACACTGAAGCGCGGCGATACCTTCGTCGTTGGTACCGAAAGCGGCAAGGTCCGTGCAATCGTCAACGATCAGGGCAAGCAGATCAAGGAAGCTGGCCCGTCGATGCCGGTGGAAGTGCTGGGCTTGGGCGGCGTGCCGTCGGCAGGCGAGAAGCTGACCGTTGTCGAGAACGAGCAGCGTGCCCGCGAAGTGGCGGAGTACCGCCGCGAAAAGGCAACCGAGAAGCGCACCGCGCTGGCCCCCACCAGCTTCGATACCATGTTCAACAAGTCGGACGTGATCGAATGGCCGGTGGTGGTGAAGGCCGATGTGCAGGGTTCTGTCGAGGCCATCACCTCGGCACTGCACAACCTTTCCAACGACGATATCAAGGTGCGCGTGCTGCACGCGGGCGTTGGTGCCATCACGGAATCGGATGTTATGCTGGCGTCGGGCTCCAAGTGCCCGATCATCGGCTTCAATGTGCGTCCCAATGCCAAGGCGCGCGAACTTGTGAAGCGCGATGGCGTACGGATGATGTATCACGATGTGATCTATCACCTGACCGACGAGATCACGAAGGACCTGCTGGGCGAGCTTGGCCCGCTCAAGGTGGAGAACGTGGTTGGCCGTGCAGAGGTCAAGGAAGTCTTCAAATCGGGCAAGAAGGACAAGGCCGCCGGCCTGCTGGTGGAAGAGGGTGTTATCCGCAAGGGACTGCACGCTCGCCTTACTCGCGAAGACGTTATCGTCTCTGCCACCACGATCGCCAGCCTGCGCCGTTTCAAGGACGATGTGGACGAAGTCCGCGCCGGACTGGAATGCGGTGCGGTTCTGGAAGACACCAACGACATCAAGCCGGGCGACCAGCTTGAGGTGTACGAGGTAAGAGAGGAAGAACGCACGCTCTGATCGAGCAACCCCCTCCCGCTATTCGGGAGGGGAGCGAGCCACCATGACAGATTTTTCAACTGCATTTCAATGGCCCTCGGCAAAGCTGATGGATGCCGAAGTCATCAACTATGACGAGGAGGCCCTCACGGTCGAAGCGGCATTTACCCTGCCACCGGAATTTGCTGCAATGCGCGGCTCGGCACAGGGCGGCCTGCTGGCAGCCCCGATCGACGAGGCATTCGGCGCAGCGCTGTACCTGGCACACGACGGCAAGCTGCAAATGTCGCTGGATATTTCCATGTCGTTTCTTCGCCCCGTCGCGATAGATCGTATCACGGTAAGGGCGCGGGCGGTTAAACGCGGAAAGCGCGTTGCCTTTCTGGAAGCCGAGCTGTTCGATCATGAGGGCAAGCTGTGCGTTCGCGCAACGGCGACTTCGATGTTGACGGACTGGCCAGGTCAGACAAAGGTAAAGGGCGGCGGGTGATGACCCGCCTCGTGGCGCTGCTCGGCTCCATAAATGTCGGCGGCAACAGGCTGAAAATGACAGACTTGCGGGACGCTTTCGAGCGCGCGGGTCTCGCCAATGTCGCAACCGTCACAGCCAGCGGCAATGTTCTGTTCGATGATGACGGGTCAAGCGACACTGAAGCACGGTTAGCCGCGTTGCTGGAAGACGGTTTCAGTATCGACAGCTTTGCTGCCGTGCGATCTACCGAGCAACTCAAGGCAGCTCTGGACGAAAACCCGTTCGTCGATAGCGGTGAGGCCAAGCTCGTCCACACCATGTTCCTCGAACGCCAGTCTGATGCCCACGCATTCGCACAACTGGAAGCGGACCATGCAGGGCGCGGGCCAGAGAAACTTGCACCGGGCGCGAAGGCGCTCCACATCGATTACGTCGATGGCGTCGGCAATTCGAAGCTGACCAAGCAATTTATCGAGCGCCGCCTCGGCTGCCGTGGCACCGCGCGCAATGTTACCTCGATCCGCCGGATCATGGAAAAGATGGAAGACTGATGGCCCGCCATTCCAAACCCGAAGACCAGTCCGTTCGCCTGCTGAAAGTGGGGGAGCGGGTGCGCCACATCCTCTCCGAACTGCTGGCACGGGGCGAGGCGCATGACGATACCCTGCGCGCCTCCAACATCTCCGTGACCGAAGTGCGCATGTCGCCCGACCTCAGGAATGCAAAAGTCTACGTAAAGCCGCTGCTGGGGGAGGACGAGGACGTTATCCTCAAGGCCCTGCGCACCAATACCGCGTTCTTCCAGCGCGAGGTTGCCCAGCGCCTCGGCCTGAAATTCGCGCCCAAGCTGCAATTCCGCCCCGACGAGAGCTTCGACGAAGCGGGCCGGATCGAGCAGTTGCTGGACGATCCCAAGGTTCGGCGCGATCTGGACGCCGACGAAGATGAAGAGGGCAAGGGCGAATAGCGCCGCAGATCATCGCGGACAACGAACCGGCGGCTCTTGAAAGCACGCTGGTTTGGCCGGAATGACATGGGCCATGGCCAAGCTCTATTTCTACTACGCCAGCATGAACGCGGGCAAATCCACCACGCTGCTGCAGGCGGATTTCAACTATCGCGAACGCGGCATGCGCACGATGCTGTGGACCGCGGCGGTCGACAATCGCACGGATCGCGCCATCGCCAGCCGCATTGGCCTTTCCGCGGACGCGCATCGCTTCACGCCGGGAACGGACCTGTGGCGCGAGGTTGCAGCATTGGCCGATGACGCGCGACCCGCCTGCGTATTGATCGACGAGGCGCAGTTCCTCACCGCCATGCAGGTATGGCAATGCGCGCGGCTGGCGGACGAAGCGGATATTCCCGTGCTGTGCTACGGACTGCGCACCGATTTTCGCGGCGACCTGTTCCCCGGCTCCGCCGTGCTTCTGGGTATCGCGGATTCGCTGGAAGAGCTGAAGGCCGTTTGCCACTGCGGCCGCAAGGCGACGATGAACCTGCGTACCACTGAAACGGGTGAAGCCGTGGGCGAGGGCGCACAGACCGAAATCGGCGGAAACGAACGCTACACTGCGCTATGCCGCCGCCATTTTGCGCGGGCGCTGGGGATGTGGTTGTGAATCGGGTTTCAAAAGGTACTAAGGAGACCATTCAAACAAATTTGCAGGCGCTTCTAGAAGAAGAACGAAGGCTTACCGAAGAAAGTACCGAACGATTAGGAAACATAGTTCAGATCGCGGAAGAGGGCATGGGTCTTCTCAATACTTGCATTGCAACGATCGCGCGTGGGAATGAACTGACAGCAGGTATCATGCTGGCGATCAACAAGAGCACCATGTTAGCTTATCTATCCTACGTCCGCTCACACTGTGCGCAGGGCGAGTTCAATTGCCGCCAATTGATCGAGTATTTCTGCCTCCAATCCTATTTTCTCGCGCATCCAGACACACCTATAATGCGAGACATGGAGGATGGCTCAACTGAGTTTATCAACAACAAGGTTATTAGTCAGAAAGCTCATAGGTGGATTAAAAAATCGTTGCCGGAAATTTCTGATGATCTCTTACAACACAAAGAAGCGATGAACGCATCTTTCCTTCATGCTTGTGTTTACGGTACATCGTTAACGATGAGCTACGAACCTAGTAATAACATTTACAGCGGTTCATTTTTCGACAATGTTGAGGCAGATGGACTGAGAGCGGGCTTGCTCAGGCTATGTCGAGTAATCGCTCTGGGCCTATCGGCAACCTACCAAGCAAACCAAATTCACTCGGTTATCGAGTTCCATGATGAGATTGGCCCCCGCCTCGAGCGCTACGCCGAAATTGTAGATCGTTACCAAAATGAGTGGCGCGAAAAAATGGAAGTTGGGGCAACGAAACTGGGTTAAGGGGCGCTCTCGAGCGGACACTCGGCTTGCCCTGTGCCAGCTAGTAGACAGAACTGTCGAACCAAGCTGTCGAACGCGATCAGAACACCCCCATCTCCAACCCTGCACCCAACGTCGCGCCCAATTCGCGCGCCTTCGCCAGGCCATCCTCGCCGATGGTTTTCTCGGCCAGGATTTCGTCCTTCGTCTGCGCGGCGACGTTGACGATAGGCGTCTCTGCCACGCGTTTCAGCCGCCAGCCGGTACAGATGCGCTCCAGCTGCTTTTTCGCGTTCTCGCCATCGGACCCGGCGCAGATCAACGCGGCGTAGGGGCGGCCTTCGATCCTGCCCAGCACCTCGTAATAGGTGCGGTCGAAGAAGGCTTTCATCACGCCTGCAATGGCGGCGAGGTTTTCGGGGCAGGCGAAGATATATCCGTCTGCTTCGAGGAGGTCGTTCGCGCCTGTCTCCTCTGCGGGAAGGAAGCGGACTTCGATATCGCCAGCCTCGCGCGCCGCATCGCGCGCGGCCTGCGCCAGTTGGCGGCTGCCGCCGGTGCGCGAATACCAGATGATTGCAAGTGTCGTCACTCGCCCGTCATAGCAGTTGGAACGTCGATGAACACGCTGGCATCCGGACCAAGCGGCAGGTTGAACACCACCCAGGCCACGGTCAGCGCCATGCCCGATGCCATGATGCCCACCGCATAGGGCATCATGGTCGCCGCCAGACTGCCAAGGCCAAAGCCCTTCACCCAGCGCTGGCAGAACACCAGCACCAGTGGGAAATAGGGCATTAGGGGCGTGATGATATTGGTGCCGCTGTCGCCCACGCGGTACGCGGCCGTGGTCATCTCGGGCGACAGGCCAAGCAGCATCAGCATGGGCACCATGACAGGGCCAAGTACGGCCCATTTTGCACTGGCAGAGCCTATCAGCAGGTTCAGGCCTGCGCCGAAGATCAATACGCTCAGCAGCATAGCCCAGGCGGGCAGGCCGCTGGCGCGCAGGGCGTCGGCCCCGTCCACCGCCAGCACCAGCCCCATGTTGCTCCACGCAAACATCGCCACAAAGTGCGCCGCAGCAAAGGCCAGCACCATGTAATAGGCCATGTCCTTCATCGCCTCTGCCATCATGTCCACCAGGTCGCGATGATTGGCGATGGTGCCCGCAGCGCGGCCATAGGCCCAGCCGGGCAGCAGGAACACCAGCAGGAAGAAGGGCAACAGGCTGCGGTAGAACGGCGTCAAACGGCCTTCGGGCGGGGCGTCGGGGTCGATCAGCGGGGCGTTCGGCATCAGCACCATTGCCGCCCACAGCGCCACCAGCGCCAGCACCACGAGGCCCGCATTGCGCAGACCGCGGCGTTCGTCCTCGGTGGTGGCCGTTTGCTCGGCCTTGTCATCCACGGCCCCCGCCGCACTGCCATCCAGCACATAGCCCGACAGGCGCGGCTCGATCATGCGGTCGGTGACATACCAGATTACCGGTAGGTAGATCAGCGTCATCGCGGCGATGAAGAACCAGTTGCCCGCGATATTGGCGGTCCATCCCGCGAAGACCGTGTTCACGCTCGCTTCCGTTATGCCCAGCAGCAGCGCATCCAGTTGACCCGGTAGGAGGTTGGCGGAAAAACCGCCCGATACGGCAGCAAAGCTGGCGGCGATGCCCACCAGCGGATGTCGTCCGGCGGCGTGATAGACGATGCCCGCCAGCGGGATCATCACCACGAAGGCGGCGTCGGCGGCGTGATTGCCCATCATGGAAACCAGCGCCACGGCTGGCGTCAGCCAGAAAGTGGAGACCTTGGCCATGCTGGCGCGCATGGCGGCCGCGAACAGGCCCGAACGCTCCGCCACGCCGGCGCCCAGCATCACGGTGAGCACGTAGCCCAGCGGCGGGAAGTGAGTGAAAGTCTCGGGCATCTGCGTCAGCAGGCGGCGGATGTTTGCGCCCGAAAGCAGGCTTTCCACCGCGATGATGCGATAGGTGCCGGTATCGGGATCGATCTCTACCGGATGCGCGGCGGACCATCCCGCCCAAGCCGCCAGCACCGAAATGCCGACCAGTGCCAGAATGAACCACAGGAACAGGAACACCGGATCGGGCAGGCGATTGCCCGTCCTTTCGATCCAGCCGAGAATACCGTTCTGCGATTGCACCGTCGCCGTCGTGCTCATTGCCGACCCCTGTTGCTCCCTCGTTTTCCCTGACAGGCAGCATGACGACAAGGCGGGCACTTTACCAGAGCCCAGATAAGCCCCATCTAGCGCGCAATGAGTGAAACCATCCTGTTGGCAGCGATCCTGATCCCGTGCCTGATCGTCGCCATTGTCTTCCACGAGGTGGCGCATGGCTGGACCGCACTGATGCTGGGCGATCCCACGGCGAAGGAACAGCGCCGCCTGTCGCTGAATCCTATCCGCCATGTCGATCCTGTCGGCACTCTGCTGGTGCCCGGCGGCCTTGCCTTGGCTGGGCTTCCGGTGTTCGGCTGGGCCAAGCCCGTACCCGTTATCAAGCAGCGGCTGGATAACCCGCGTTTCGGCATGATGGCCGTGGCCGTTGCCGGACCGATGACCAACTTCATCCTCGCGCTTTTCGGCGCGGTAGTGCTGGGCGTGGTGGCGATCCTGTTTCCGGCAGACGTGGCACCGCCGCAATGGCTGACGGATGGCGTCTATTATTTCATCGCGATCAACGTGTTCCTCGGCCTGTTCAACCTGCTGCCGATCCCTCCGTTTGATGGATCGCATATTGTCGAGGGATTGTTGCCGCGTTCTGCCGCGCGCGCCTACAACAAGGTTCGCCCTTTCGGCTTTCCGCTATTGTTCGTTCTACTGCTGGTAGTGCCCTACGTATTTCCGCAGGCCAATATCATCGAGAACGTGGTTTTTCCCCCGGTGGAATGGGCGATGAACCAATACGCCGCCGTAGCCAACTGGATTGCCGGTGGCTGACAAACTTCCCCAACATGGCTGGATCATCCTCGATAAGCCCGTCGGTCTTGGCTCCACCCAGGCCGTGGGCGCGATGAAGCGCAACCTGCGCGAAGGCGGCTATCCCAAGGTGAAAGTCGGCCACGGCGGTACGCTGGACCCGCTAGCAGAGGGTGTTCTGCCCATCGCGCTGGGGGAGGCGACGAAGCTTTCGGGCCGAATGCTGGACAGCGACAAGACCTACGAATTCACCATCCAGTTCGGCGAGGAAACCGATACGCTGGATAGCGAAGGTGAAATCATCGCCACATCGAACCGGCGGCCGCCGCGCGCGGCCATCACGGCCATCTGCGAACATTTCACTGGCGAAATAGAGCAGGTGCCGCCCAAGTATTCTGCCCTGAAGATCGACGGAAAGCGCGCCTACGATCTGGCCCGTGCGGGGGAAGAGGTGGAGATGAAAACGCGCCGCGTGACGATACACGCGCTACAACCCGTCGGCGGCTTTTCGGACGACCGGCTGCAATCCGCCTTTGCCACCACGCTGGGCCGCCCGGACCCCTACGATCCGCAGGCTCCACTGGAACTGGCTGACAGCGCCACGCTGGTCGCCACCGTATCCAAGGGCACCTATATCCGCAGCCTTGCCCGCGATATCGCGCACGCCCTTGGAGCCCTGGGCCATGTTACCTATTTAAGGCGCACGAAGGCCGGGCCCTTCAGCGAGACACAGGCGATTTCGCTGGACAAACTGAACGAAATCGGTAAGGGCGCGCCACTTCAAGACCACCTCCTGCCACTGGAGGCGGGGCTGGACGGTATCCCGGCCCTCCCTCTCGATCCGGATAGTGCGCAGGCGGCCCGACAGGGCCGGGTCGTATCCGGATTGCCCCAACCTGACGGGCTCTACTTTGCCAAGCTGGAGGAAACTCCGGTGGCATTGGTGGAACTTGCAGGGGGCGCGATGAAAGTCGTGCGGGGTTTCAATATCTAAGGATACTGCGAAAGGTTATAAAACGCATGACGATTACAGCAGAACGCAAGCAGGAAGTTATTGCCGAGAATGCCCAGAACAAGGGCGATACCGGTTCTCCGGAAGTGCAAGTCGCGATCCTGACAGAGCGTATCCGCAACCTGACCGATCACTTCAAGGCCAACCACAAGGATAACCATTCCCGCCGTGGCCTGCTCAAGATGGTCAACAAGCGTCGCAGCTTGCTGGCATATCTGAAGAAGTCGGATCTCGATCGCTACAATGCGCTGATCAAGAAGCTTGGTCTGCGTAAGTAAGAGTTTCTCGAAGGGGCGGCCTAAAAGTCGCCCCTTTGTTTATCTGCGTTCCGTCACATTAGGGGCGCATGGAAAACGGCATCCTTCACAATTCGGTGGAGGGGCCTGGGGCCGCAAAGGCTTCGCACCGGACCGGGACGGACCACCCGGAACAAGTAGGCCCCGCGACGCAATGTGGCGTGCGGGTTCAGAAGGATAATCAATGTTCGACACGAAAACTGTATCGCTGGAGTGGGGCGGGAAAACCCTCACTCTGGAAACCGGCCGTATTGCCCGTCAGGCTGACGGCGCCGTTCTGGCCACCTATGGCGAAACCGTGGTGCTGTGCGCAGTGACCGCTGCCAAAAGCGTGAAGGAAGGGCAGGACTTCTTCCCCCTTACCGTTCACTACCAGGAAAAATTCTCTGCCGCGGGGCGTATCCCCGGCGGCTTCTTCAAGCGCGAAGGCCGCGCGACCGAGAAGGAAACGCTTACCTCCCGCCTGATCGATCGCCCCGTGCGCCCGCTCTTTCCGGAAGGTTTCTACAACGAGATCAACGTGATCTGCCAGGTCCTCTCCTATGATGGCGAGACCGAGCCCGATATCGTGGCAATGATTGCCGCTTCTGCCGCGCTGACCATTTCCGGCGTGCCCTTCATGGGCCCGATCGGTGCTGCGCGCGTCGGCTTCGTCGATGGCGAATACGTGCTGAACCCCAGCGTTTCGGACATCTTCGAGGAAGGTCGTCTCGACCTCGTCGTCGCCGGCACGCAGGACGCGGTGATGATGGTTGAATCCGAAGCCAAGGAACTGACCGAAGAGGAAATGCTCGGCGCCGTCATGTTCGCGCATGAGGAAAGCCGCAAGGTCATCGGCGCGATCATCAACCTTGCCGAGCAGGCTGCCAAGGATCCGTGGGAACTCGACAAGGTGGAGGACAAGTCCGCCACCCTGGAGGAACTGCGCGGCGTAATTGGCGATGATCTGGCTGCTGCCTACAAGATCACCAACAAGGCCCAGCGCCAGGACGCGGTGAACGCCGCTCGTGCCAAGGCGCGTGATCACTATGCCGATCTGCAGGAAAGCGATCCTGCCGAATACATGGGTCGCCTGAAGCTGGTGAAGAAGCTGGAAAGCGACATCGTTCGCGGCTCCATCATCAAGGACGGCACCCGCATCGACGGTCGCAAGCTGGACGAAGTTCGCCCGATCGAGGCGATGGTCGGCCTGCTGCCCCGTACCCACGGTTCGGCGCTGTTCACGCGCGGGGAGACGCAGGCAATCTGCACCACCACGCTGGGCACCAAGGATGCCGAGCAGATGATCGATGGTCTGGAAGGCCTGTCGTACAGCAACTTCATGCTGCACTATAACTTCCCGCCCTATTCCGTTGGCGAAGTGGGCCGCTTCGGCTTCACCAGCCGCCGCGAGACGGGCCATGGCAAGCTGGCATGGCGTGCGCTGCACCCCGTGCTGCCCAGCCAGGAAGACTTCCCCTACACCATCCGCATCCTGTCCGACATTACCGAATCCAACGGCTCGTCCTCGATGGCGACGGTGTGTGGTGGCTGCCTGGCCATGATGGATGCAGGCGTTCCCATAGAACGTCCCGTTTCCGGTATCGCCATGGGCCTGATCCTGGAAGGCGACAACTTCGCCGTCCTGTCCGACATTCTGGGTGACGAAGATCACTTGGGCGACATGGACTTCAAGGTGGCAGGCTCTGAAAAGGGCATCACCTCTCTCCAGATGGACATCAAGGTTGCCGGCATCACGCAGGAAATCATGGCGAGCGCGCTGGAACAGGCCAAGGCCGGCCGTGCGCATATCCTCGGCAAAATGAACGATGCGCTTTCGGGTGCGCGTGGCGAAGTTTCCAAGCACGCCCCGCGTATCGAGACGATGCAGATCGACAAGTCGAAGATCCGCGACGTTATCGGCACAGGTGGCAAGGTGATCCGCGAAATCGTGGCCGAAACCGGTGCCAAGGTGGATATCGACGACGAAGGCACGATCAAGATCAGCTCCTCCAATGCTGATGAGATCGCCGCTGCACGCAAGTGGATCGAAGGCATCACCGAGGAAGCTGAAGTCGGCAAGATCTACGAAGGCAAGGTCGTCAACATCGTTGATTTCGGCGCATTCGTGAACTTCATGGGTGGCAAGGACGGTCTCGTCCATGTTTCCGAAATGAAGAACGAACGCGTCGAAAAGCCGACCGATGTCGTCTCCGAAGGTCAGGAAGTTAAGGTCAAGGTGCTTGAAATCGACCAGCGCGGCAAGGTCCGCCTGTCGATGCGCGTCGTCGATCAGGAAACTGGCGAAGAGCTGGAAGACACACGTCCCCCGCGCGAAAAGCGTGAAGGCGGCGGCGGCGGTGGCCGTGGCGGCGATCGTCGTGGTCCGCGTGGCGGCGGCAGTGGCCGTGGCGGCGACCGTGGCCCGCGTGGCGGTGGTGGTGGCCGTGGCGGCGATCGCGGCGGTAATGATGCTGGCGGCAATGCCGATCACATGCCTGCCTTCCTCAAGGACGACTAAAACCAATTGCAGATGGGGGCGGAGGCGCACTGGCCTTCGATCCCGTCTGCTCACACTTTGCTGGCGGTATTTACATGCCGATAGCACAGCGAAAGGGGCCGCCCGGGCAAATGTCCGGGTGGCCCTTTCAATTGCGGGGCACCTTTGAGGAGGGGAGACAAGGGCGAACGCTCGTAAAAAATGCGAATTTCTTAAACCTCCCACTCCTCGAAGCCGCGCAATCGTATAAGACCGAGGGGAAGTGATGAAATCCTGGACTTCCGCGCTTTTCATCCGACTATCGACACCGGCCCCGGACTTCGGGCTGAAAAAATGGCTCGTACCGGGTCAGGGGAATTGAAGAATGTTGCCTCGTGAAGAAATCGCCACCGCCCAGATCCCTGGCGGAGACACGCTGACATTGATGAGCCACGGGCGGGACTTCATCATCATGCTGGGCCGCGATGAACTGATGGGCACGCGCATGCAATTCAGCGAAGAACAGCTTGCCCAGCTTACGCTCGAACGGCTTGAAACCCCCGCGCCGCGAATCCTCATTGGCGGCTATGGCATGGGATTTACCTATCGCGCTGCGCTGCGCTACGCACCTGCCGAAAGCGCTATCATCGTGGCCGAGGTCGTGCCCGAAATACTCGAATGGGCGAAAGGCCCGCTAGCCGATCTCACCGGCGACTGTCTGACCGATCCACGCGGTGAAATCGTGCTGGCCGATGTCGCTGCCCTCATCGATGATGCGGTGGATGACACGAGCGCGAAATACGATGCCATATTGCTTGATGTCGACAATGGGCCGGACGGCATTGTGAGGGAAGGGAACGAACGGCTCTACACGCGCACGGGAATTGCCCGTATGCGAGATGCCTTGAACCCCGGCGGTCTTATCGCAATCTGGTCAGCAGCGCCCGATCACAAGTTTACCGGCCGGCTGAAAGACGCACGGCTCGATGTGGAAGTGCGCAGGGTGCGCGCCCGGCCCAATAACAAAGGCCCGCATCATACGATCTGGTTCGCCCGCCGCAGGGGCTGATCCGGGATCGCACGCATTATTGTCAAGATAATGTGGTACGCAATTGTCCCATGAAAGCCGTCTTGCCCAGCTTGACGCCCTTCATCCGTAGGATCCCATAGGCGGTTGTCGCGTGGAAAAAGAAGTTCGGCTGGCTAAAACTGAGCAGAAAATCCTCTGTCGCAAAGGGGATGTCGATCTCGCGCGCCGGGAATGTGAAATGCATCTCACCGTCAATGAAGCTGTCGACTTCGCCCTTTGACAATGCACGCATCGTATTTTCGGCCGCACCCAGGGCAAGGCGCATCGTTTCCAGATCAGTCGGCGCCTCTTCCAGATCAGGCGAAAAGCTGCCCTTTCGCGCGCCCTCGATTGCGCCAACCGAATGCGTGATCATACTTCTGGCCTGATATGAAAACGGTAACATATCCTCGATCAGCCTAGTCTGTGCGAGCTCTTCTTCCGCAATGCCACAGCTTTTCGCACTGGCGATCCAGCCCTGTCCGGCTTGAAGTATTTGAATCATCGTAGGAACGATGGCTTCATAAAGAGAAAATGACATATTTTTAACTCTAGTCCCACATAATTAAATAAAGGGCGGTTTCAATCTTGCCTGACTGGCAGCAGAACCTCTCTTATACAAGTTATACCGGATTGCTCCACATGGCAGGACATGGCAGTATTCTCCGACGCTGCCTTCTAGCCTTCCATGTGTATTGAGAGTAGAAATGAGTTGATTTAAAGCTAGTACGGGGCTTTTGAATGCAAATTTCCAGAACTGCATTGACTGAAATACTAGCCGCTATGTGCGTAGCAGAGAATTTTCGTGCTCTGCGCGACGCAGTTATCCGTGCGGCTATGCTTCTTGGCACGGATCGGGTCTATTTTGTTGCGCCATTGGTGCGCGATGCGCGAACGGGGCGCGTGCTTGTCGAAGCGGGACTGCCAAAGGTGTGGGCACGCCATTATCGTTCAGCGCTGCATCAGATCGATCCTATTCTTCAGCACGCAATCCATGTCAGTGCCGCCTTCATCTGGCCGAGAGATATCGATTATGAAAAGCTGACCGATCAACAACGGCGTTTCATGAAAATAGCAGCCCGATATGGCCTTGAAAGCGGCATCGGTGTCGCTTGTTATGGTCCGCAGGGCCGAGCAGGTTTTCTAGGAATGACATGGTCGCAGGACACACCGGCTTCGGACGAGATGCTGCTTGCCGTTCACCAGGTTGGGCAGGTGTCCTTCCAGCGATATTGCCAGATCGTAAAAGAGAATTTCAAGCTCACCCCGCTTTCGAATCGGGAATTGGAAGTGTTGAGCTGGATGTGCGGGGGTAAGAGCAATCCTGCGATGGCCAAGATCATCGGCGTCTCACGATCATCTATCGACGCCTACATCAGACGGATTTTCGCCAAATTCCAGGTTACGGACCGCACTGCGGCATGCATGCGCGCCTACTCGCTCGGGATTGTCGCCAGCGATGAAGTAAAAAATATGGTCGAATTGGCAAGAAAGCGCGATGAAGAGGGCTCATGACGCGGCAAGACGATTGCAAATGTAAATTGCTGTAATTCCCCGCAGAATCAAGCGATCGCGTAACATGACGCGGTAGCGAACCGTTCATATATGGCACTCCTGAGGCGTAAACGGGACTTCGGGTCGCACCGTGGATCGTTTGCCGTCTCGGCGTCTCGGGACCCACACCCGAGACGCCAAAATTCGCCGTATAACTCAGTCGCTTTCGAAGCGGCCACCTCCTTGGCCATCATTTCAAGGATGACGCGGTCATGCGGCGCACCCGACGCCCTTCCGGACTTCCTTCCGGGAGGGCGTTTTTTTGGCACGAAAAAGCCCGCCGGTCGAAATGACGCGGCGGGCTTTTCATAACGATACTGGCCGAGCATCGATCGCTCTTGCCGGGAAGCCTTATCTCACGCGCGGGCCACCGAAAGGGAGTGGCGGCGGGGGACGTCGGGCACCACGGGGTAGCTGTGCCTGATAGGCCCGACCGCAATGTTCCACGCAATAAGGAAAACCCGGGTTCACCTTTTCACCGCAAAAATGGAAATCGGCTTCTCCGGGATGTCCCATCGGCCAACGACATACGCGATCATTGAGATCGAGCAGGCTGGTCTTGTCCGCGATTTCAGGACTGGGCTTGGCTGGCACCAGTCGGCGGGGCGGAGCAGGGGGTATAGGCGGTTGCTGATCGCCGGGGCCTTGCCGCAGAAACCCGCCAGGGCCGTATGACACGATCTTGGGCAGCCCTTCCTGACGGTTGGGGATGGGCTGGCTGTTAGTACCCGAGTTTGCTGCTGGTGCGGCAGCGGCAGGGCTTGCCTCTTCCTGTGGTGCGGGTTTGGCCGCTTCCCTTTTGGGGGCTGGCTTGCGCACAGCTGGCTTCGCCGCAGGCGGCGCTGTTGCAGCCTTTTTGGCGGCAGGCTTTTTCGCGTCCTTTGCCTTAACCGGACTTGGCCTGGCTTTCAGACCCAGCCGATGCGCCTTGCCAATCACCGCATTGCGTGAGACTCCGCCCAGCTCATCGGCGATCTGGCTGGCGGTCGACCCGCCTTCCCACATCTTGGTTAGCGTGGCGATGCGTTCTTCGGTCCAACTCATGCAGTTTCTTCCAGTCCTTTGGTCGCGCATTTCGCGCGGCTATTTCTTGCCAGCCCGGCCAGCTCAAGATAGGTGCTCTCCCATGTCCGAACAAGCATCAGAACCCTCCGGATTGGCACCCGCCAACGCCGTAGAAATCTCTGCCACCAGCAAATCCGGTGGGAGCCAGTTCCCGCCAAAGGGGGAGCCACAGATTACCGGGTTCAACCGGGTCGGGCTGTGGAGCCTCTATATTAAGGAGATCCGCCGGTTTCTCAAGGTGCAGACGCAGACGATTTGGGCGCCGGCTGTCACAACACTCCTTTTTCTCATTATCTTCACCGTGGCGCTTGGCCGCGGAGGGCGCGAAGTGTTGGGGGTGCCATTCGGAACATTCGTGGCCCCCGGGCTCATCATGATGGGCATGATGCAGAACGCCTATGCCAATTCCAGCTTTTCGCTGCTTACGGGCAAGATGCAGGGCACCATTATCGATCTGCTGATGCCGCCTCTGTCGGAAGCCGAATTGATGCTGGGGATCATTGCAGCCGCCATGACGCGCGCGGTGCTGGTGGGCGGTGCCGTAACGCTGGCAATGTGGCTGTATCCGGGCGTAGAGATCCGCATGGCGCATCCATGGGCCATTCTCTGGTTCGGTCTGATGGGCGCTGCAATGCTGGCCATCGCCGGATTTCTAGCGAGCATCTGGGCTGAAAAATTCGATCACAATGCTGCAATAACCAACTTCGTTGTGGCGCCACTCAGCCTGCTTTCAGGCACGTTCTACGTCATTTCCAACCTCTCGCCGTTCTTCCAGGCAATCAGCCGCGCCAATCCGTTTTTCTACATGATCTCTGGCTTCCGTTTCGGTTTCCTGGGGGAAAGCGATATCGGTAGTACCAATAGTGCGGTGCTGGGCGCTGCAATCGGTGTCGGGATACTCAATCTCGCGCTCGGTATTCTGGCTTATCGCGTGTTGAAGAGCGGGTGGAAGATCAAGAGCTGACCGATAGGCTTTCAAATGCGCGCAGCATCTCGCGAATGCTGCTTTCAGCATCCATCACGCGCGGCACTGCGTCGATTTCGAAATAATCGACCTGCCTGTCACCGTCACCATCCTTGCTGGCACCGGTTGCGATCTTGAGCGAACCCACCCCGTCACGCCCTTCGCTGCGTTTGATTGAGCCAAGCTTGCTGGCGCGCACCGATGTCGTAACAAGCCGCCGACCCAGCCTTAGCTTGATGAGCCTGCGATTTGTGACGGCATAAAGCACCTTGCCAGCTTCCAGCAATGGCAGAAAAGGGGCCGACATCATCCCCAATCCGACAAGGATGAAGGGCAGACCAAACAATGGAAATGCAAAGCGCAGCACGCCGGCGTCCGTCGAGTCTGATCCGCTGACCCCCGCAAAGGCCATGGCAGTCCAGAACAGCGCAAAGGCTGTCCATGGAACGGCGAAAACATAGAGAGCGAAACCGCTTGCCCTGATCCGGTTGAGCGGTCGTGCCTTCCACAACACCTCTTCACCCGTCTGCAATTCACGTCGCAACGCGATTTCAAGAGGGTCGGAATAGGGGTGGCCCGCAAAATCCATACATGCTCATCCCACAAAAAGGTTTCGCGATGATGGACGGTGTTTCCGGCCTAATGCGTCAGGCTGCGTCGCAGGCGGTAGCGTCCGCCGCGAAATTCCTCGAACAATTGGGAGACTTGTGGATGATCGATCGGCTCATCATCGTTGTCCATCAGCAAGTTCTGCTGGCTGACATAGGCCACGTAGGAACTTTCCTCATTTTCCGCCAGCAAGTGATAGAAGGGCTGGTCGCGCCGCGGCCGCTGTTCTTCCGGAATCTGTTCGAACCATTCTTCCGAATTGGCGTAGACAGGATCGATATCGAAAATGACGCCGCGAAAATCATGGCTACGATGCTTCACCACGTCCCCAATAGCGAAGCGAGCGCGTGAACGGCGGGGCGCCGCGATCCGGCGACCGGCCTGCGAAGAGTAAAATTCCGACCGTTCCATGGGATTGAATATAGGCGCCTTCGCACTCGCAACAAGACTTGGTCTTGCGCAATCACCGGATTTGAGGTGATTGCGCCACGCAAGGGCTTGGCAAGCCAGTGCCCATGAGCTAACCGCCCCGCTGCCCACTGGCCACGCAGATATTGTCTCGCAGGCCCATTCTCGCGGAGAGGTGCCGGAGTGGTCGAACGGGACGGTCTCGAAAACCGTTGTGCCCTTACGGGTACCGTGGGTTCGAATCCCACCCTCTCCGCCAGCTACCCTTTCCCAGCCGTTCCCATCTCTCCCCCATCTGGCGGGGAGCCATCCGTAAAGCCCGCGTTTGGCGTTCCTGCGTCGACCTTGCCGTTCGCTTCTATCCGCGCTATTGTGTGGTAGGAAACGTGGGAGTAAAGGCATTGGGCAGTCTGACAGCGACGCAGGTGAGTGCATTGGTCCGGGACAGTAGGCCGGGCCGGTATCAGGATGGGGACGGGCTGGCGCTTCTGATTGGCAAGCGCGGTGGGCAAAGTTGGATGGTCCGCATTCAGAAGGACGGGCGGCGACGCGATATTGGATTAGGCAGCGCTAAGAAGGTTTCGCTCAAACTGGCGCGCGAGCGTGCGGCGACGGTTCGTTCGCAGGTGGAAGCCGGGATCGATCCTATCGCCGAGCGCAAGAAGGCGGCTGGCGTGCCTACCTTTCGAGAGGCGGCGGCATCTGTCCATGCCGAGCACAAGGGTAGCTGGAAAAATGCCAAGCATCGCAAGCAATGGCTCACAACGCTGGAAACCTATGCCTTCCCCGCATTCGGGGATCGATCGATTGCACTAGTGGATGCGCCAGCCGTGCGTGACGCGCTCGCTGAAATTTGGCTGGCCAAGCCTGAAACCGCGCGGCGATTGCGCCAGCGGATTTGCACGGTGATCGATTGGGCGGTTGCCAAGGGCTATCGCGAGGCTGGCTTGCCCATGCCCGTTATCGACAAGGCATTGCCAAAACAGCGCGCCAAGCCAAAGCATCATGCTGCGTTGCCCTATGCCGACCTTCCCCTATTCTTACCTAAATTACGCAAGCGCGAGACCATGGGGCGGCTGGCACTGGAAGCGGTGATATTAACGGCAGCACGGTCTGGTGAAGTGCGACTGGCCGAATGGAGCGAGCTTGATCTGGATGCTGCCACGTGGACCGTTCCAGCCGAGCGCATGAAGGCAGGGCGCGAGCATGTGGTGCCACTATCACCGCAAGCCGTGGCACTGTTCAAGCGCATGAAGCTGCACAGGCGCGGCGAGAGCGACTTGGTGTTTCCCGGCACGAAGCGCGGCAAACCGCTTAGCGATATGACGTTGACAAAAGTGCTTCGCGATATGGAAATGGCGGTAACCGCGCATGGGTTCCGCTCCACCTTCCGCGATTGGGTTGCCGAGCAATCAAGCTGGCCAGCCGAGTTAGCCGAGGCGGCACTGGCACACGTTGTCAGCGATAAGACTGTTGCGGCTTATCAGCGCGGATCGATGCTGGAAAAGAGACGCGAACTAATGTCCGCTTGGACCGACTATTGCGAGGGGGCGAGCGGCGGCAATGTCGTGCGGCTTGCGCAATGAAAGAGTGTAGGTGCGAGGTGCAGTTGTGCGAATTGCACAAGTCGGAAATCGAATTGGACGAAGGCGAATTTCTCCATTTAGATCTAAGCGTCTGTGACAAACACTCATTTGCTCCAATGCATCGACACAATGTCGACTTGGAGCGCGTGCAGCGATGTCATTTGGGTAATGACGAAGAGCCGATGGAGTTCGACGAAAATTCGATTGCGCAAATGCTACAAAAAATCGCTGATGATTTACGATGGAGGCCCGGAGCATTTGAGCTGAGGGCGTTGGCAAATGCCTTGAGGGGTGAGGATGCTCACCACAAATTGATTCTTAAACAGGCGCAACGCGGCACTTGGCGCTCTCCATCAGATGAGCACTCCCGCCGACGGCAAGAGATTGCATGGATCGTTAGGCTAGGTCGGCTAGAAAAGCAGGGATGGCAAACCGATGCAGCGATACACCGAATTGCAGAAACCACTGGCAACAGTGTCTCGAGTGTTTACGCGCGCATCGCCGGTCAGCGGAAATGGCAGATTGATATGGTTGAAGCTACAAAATCCGTCAGCACACTTGGTAAGCTCGGCAAATCTAAGCGGGATTCTCCAGATTAAAAATTTTGCATTTGGAGCGGCATTTTCTCGCAATCGCCCTGTAAAATTATATTCCTAGCAGCTCCCCGGCACTCGCTGGGGACGGCACGGCGGACCGTGCAGCGCAGCTAGGAAAACCCAATATGGAAATGCCCGAACTGATAACCGTGGCGGACTTTTGCGAACGCTACTCCATCGGCAAGACCTCGTTTTATCGCGAAAAAAATGCTGGACGCTTGAAAACGCGCAAATTCGGCACGGCCACACGCATTGCACGCGCCGATGCAGAGGCATGGGCCGACAGCTTACCTCTCAGCACAGGGGATGTCTCATGATGGACAATGTTGTACCGCCAGAAAAAGGAAAGGCCCCCTTCGCGGCAACGACAGGGGGCCAGCCGAAAACTGTGGAAGCCAACGGCAATAGCCTTATCGTCTATGATAGCAAAGCTGGCAACCGAATTGTCGCCTTTCGCGCGGCGGACGGTGCCACCTACAGCTATCGCGGAAAGCGCGGGCGCGTGCTCGCCATGCTGGTCAAGAGGCCGGGAGGCGTAACGCAGCACGATACCTACCCGTGGCATACGCGGCTGGGCGGCACGATCCATGCATTGCGCCAAGACGGCCTAAGTATATCGACAGAGATTGTAGGTCGCTATCGCCATGCCCGCTATCGGCTGGCAACTCCCGGGTGCCTGTTAAAACAGCGAAGTGCCAGGGAGAGCGGCCAATGAGCGCGCGCGACGGCTTCACAGCTCCCCCGGTCTGGGTATTGGCCAAATATGATGGGCTACTTATCGCTGGTGAGCGCGAGTTTAAGGGGAGGCAATTTTTCGAATTCCGGCTCTGGGCTGGCGAGCATGGCGACAAGGCAACGGCGAAAGGCGTGACAATGCCGATAGAGGCCGTTCCAGACCTAGCGCGGGCATTGACGGCATACGCTGCCACGATTGCGCCAAGCGGGCCTGAAATCGGCTCCTAGAGCCTGGAAGCGGGGCGGATCAATCCAGCCGGATAATGCCGCCCCGTTTCGACAATCTTGAAACTTCACCGCAATGGCCAGAAACGCATCCCCGCGCGCCGATGTCGCTTGTTTGATAACGGCGGAAAACGGGCGCTTGCCCGACACTGGCACGGCGCTTGCAAACTATAGTCCTACTTCTAGTTGCGACCTTGCCCAGCCGAATGGAGGCCAACGGGGCACATGGGGCGGTGCCCGCAATCGTACTGACAGGGTGAGCTATGGCCTGAGTGATAAGCAGGTCTTAGCTTTGATGGAGGCGGCACAATTTGCATTCGATACGGGCCGCGTATTTCAGCGACACTGGACGGTCCATTATGGAAAGGCTGGTATCCAGCCGAGCGACGCAATGCGGTTTATCGGCAAGCTCCTGGACCTAATTGGAAAGCAGGCGCGGCGCGAAGGCGGGCGCGTGTCGGCAATCTGGGTGAGAGAGTGCGCCAGCGGCAAGGGCGAGCACGTGCATATCCTGTTGCACCTGCCAGCCGGGATGAGCCTGAGAAACCGCACACGGCGCTGGATCGTCGCGGCTGGTGGGCAATATCGGGCCGGTGTCAGCAAAGTGACATTGATCGGTGGGCGATTGCCTAAAATAGGCGAAAATAGAGAACAGCGGCAGGTTGCGAATGCCGAAAACGTGGCGCGCTACATGATGAAAGCGGCAAGTGGTGATACGGGCGTATTGTTAAACCTGCCCCGGCATGGCGAAGGCGGGCGGATTATTGGCAAGCGGTGCGGCACAACCAATGATCTTAACGACAAAAGAGCTAAGCGCAGCACATTGATTGATCCAATTTAGGGTGTTGAATGACCTAGGCCGCTATTACTTGCGAGCCTTGGAGGCTGCGAATGCGGACGAAAACGAGCCCTGGTATGTGCAAAATGACGACCCTAGCGCAGTGACATTGGAGCATATTCTACCAACAAACGCAGACGCTCAAGACTGGAAGCAATTCGATGAAGAGGATCGGCGACGCTTTACGAAGCGATTGGGAAATCTCTGCCTACTTACAAAGAGTGGCAATGAATCTGCGGGCAACCTTCCGTTTGAGTCAAAAACCGCAACATATACATCTTCGCCATATGCCTTAACCAACGAAGTTGGCGCATATGGCGCTTGGACTTCAAAAGAAATCGAGGCGCGACAAGCAAGGCTATCCACCTTGGCTTTGAAGGCTTGGCCGATTTAATTGCCTTGGACAGGCTTACAAACGAGCGAGGAAAGATGGAACCGTTCCGAATTGTAATCCTACGCTCGCAAGCTAACGTTCGCCTTTCTTTCGTCGCGTTCCATTTGCTGGATTCCCCAATTGATTTAGGAAAATATCTGGCGGAGATTCCAGCAGACTCTTAGGTTGGCAGCATGGGCGGATATGGTTCTGGACGAAATGGCGGAAGGCCAATTGCCGAGCATTGCTTGCGGATCGATCTGGCGTGGATGCTGCGCAGGAATTTTGCATGCGAGGGACGCGACACTAGCGGCACTTTGAATTGGACTTGTCGCGGCTCTCCCAGCGGATCGATTGGCTATCGCGCCCACCTATCCCAGCCGGGAAGCGAGCGGCTGGAATTGATCTATACGCGGGGCAAAGGCGATGATGCCGAGCAAGTGCGCCAAACTGTGACGCTGTGCCACACAGTCCCGCACTATGGCGGCAAGCGTTGGTGGATGATTTGCCCCTATCGCGGCATTCGCGTTGGCAAGCTCTACATTCCCCCCGGTGGCGACAGGTTCGCATCACGCAAAGCTTGGCGGTTGGGCTATCAATCGCAACGCGATACGCCGCGAGATGTGCCATTCGAGCGGCTTTTCAGATTGCAGGAAAAGCTGGGATGCGAGCGCGGCTGGGGCCAGTATCCGAGAAAGCCCAAAGGCATGTGGTGGCGGACCTACTGGCAGCACATGGAACGCTTCGGTAAATTGGATGCCGAGTGCAGCTCCGAGATGATGAATTGGATTGGGCAGCTTTCCAAGCAGTCAGAATAACACGCGTGTTTCGCACGATACCCCAATCGCGGAAGATCTGAGAACGATGTGTCTCTAAAATGGTTTAAGCATTTAACTTCTTTGCAATCTTTCAAATATAGGTAACTTCCAAACTGTTATGCGCAGGGGGCGTATGGCAACAATAGGACTTATCTATGAAATTTTCGACATGCGTGACCATCGCTGCACTTTTGGGTGTGTGCACCATTCCAGCTTCTGCGCAAGACACGGCGCAGACCGTCGTGCCCACCTCGGCTGTCCCTGTATCCGCACCGATCCAGGAAGCGCCTACTGCTAACGCAGTGTTGCGTTCGGGAACACCTGTCCAGCTCCGCTTCATGGAAACTGTCACTACGAAGGATAAGGCTGCCAGTGTCGGCCAACGAGTCCAGATGGAGGTCGCCGCTCCCATAGAGGTCAACGGCGTAGTTGTAATTCCAGCAGGCAGTCCGGCATGGGGTGAAATAACCAGTGTGCGGAACAAGGGCATGTGGGGCAAGTCCGGCAAACTCGAAGGGCGCGCTCTCTTCGCGCGAGTAAATGGACGCCAAATCCGGCTATCCGGTACTTTCGATGACAAGGGCGTCACCGGCACCGCGGGGGTTGTGGGAGCGATTGCCTTGGTTCCCGTAGCAGGTTTTTTCATGACAGGCACCAGCGCCGAGTTGCCACTGGGCGGTGAAGTTGGTGCTTTCATTGACGAGGATGTTGAGTTGGCCATTGCTAACACTCAGCCAGGCCCGATGGTTGTCGGCGCTCCTGCACCTGCACCACAACCTGTCGTCGCAGCTGACGGTCAATAAAACGAGTAAGGCGCCGATGGTTGATTCTCGAGCCGTCGCCCGCCCCCTTAGCGTCCTAATTGCAGCCATCGCTTGGCTCAGCAAGTCCTGCGGAGCGGACAACTTTGCAAGCCATAGCGCTCTTAGCCTAGCCGGTAACACAGCGGCATTTCATTTTCGCAGCATAACGAAGGCGCGAACGTTCGGCGCTTCTTTCCCCGATGCGACCCTTGTCGATGGCACGGTTTCGTCAGCCTATGAATTAGCGAGGAGGAAGGGCAAATGAGCGGACTTGCGGCAATAATGTTGGCAATGCTAGCGCCTATCCCAGCCGAGCAAGCGACCTTTTCGATTTGCGGCACCGAGCGGCGCGTTACGTGTGTAGTGGATGGCGATACGTTTTGGCTGGATCGGGTGAAATACAGGATTGCAGATATCGACGCGCCAGAGGTGAGCAACCCGCAATGCCGTGCGGAGGCGGAAGCCGCTAGTCGCGCAACCGCTCGCCTCTTGGCTTTGCTCAATGCAGGACCGTCTGAATTGCATACGCAGGGTTTGGATCGTTATGGTAGGTCGCTAACAACGGTTTCGCGCAATGGTCGCTCGCTGGGTGCTGTGCTGGTGCAGGAAGGCTATGCAAGGCAATGGGGAGATAGGCGGGGATGGTGCTGAAGGAGGGCGGCTTGTGAAGTTTTACCACAAATCGATTTGGACTTGCTGTGCTGTATTGGCGCTTGGCGCATGCAGTGAGCAGAATTCGTCTTCGATTGAGTCTGAAGGGAATTCAGGGAAGGTGACGCTTTATCGTAATTCGGAACTGTTGAGAACAATGCGAATTCACTTCGCCACGTTCGACGCGCCGGAGAGTGAGGCCTTTAATTACGCGAATTGTCAGATGGCCGCGCGGTTGCTTAATGCGAACGTCAAAGCGGTGATGGAAAGCAACGGTTCCGAAGCTGAGCCATCAGTGGGGTTCTGGTGTGAGTTAGGGACAATGCAAGAAGATGAGCCCGTGCCAGCTAGCTTCGATTCCGAATATCCCACTGAGGTGTAGTGACATCATTATGGTGTGGTAAGATTCGTGGGAGTATTCAAGAGCCTTGCAAAAATATCAAGCTTTATCAGCCTTTAAGCGAAAACCTTAGGCGGACACCCTCTCCGCCACCGATCGTTTCGGGATTATCCAATACAAGCTTCGCGATTCAAGACATGGCGATGTGCGTTGGTGTACCTTCACTGCTTGATTGCGGTTACTCTCAGAACCGGTGGATCTCTGTTCCTGTTTGGTAAATCAGATGCTCAGCGCGAGCTTTTCAACCTTGGTGTAAAAATTCGGCATGTCGGTTTGCGCTGTGGCGCGCTAACTACGGGTATAAGGATCAATTCAGGAGCATAGAATGCAAATCGATGGAATCGCAGCAATCGTCACCGGCGGAGCATCGGGGCTTGGTGCAGCTACTGCCAGCGCCCTTGCTGCCCAAGGGACCAAGATCACGATCTTCGATCTGAATGAAGAAGCAGGTGAAGAGCATGCGGCGAGTTTCGGAGGCCGGTTTTCCAAGGTCGATGTGACAAGTGAAGACAGCGTGACACAAGCACTCGATGCAGCAGAACAAGCGCATGGCACGGCGCGGATTCTGGTCAATTGCGCCGGGATTCTTGGGTCCAAGAAGGCGGTAGGCAAGCATTTCGTGCCGCATGACATGGCGAGCTTTCGCAAGGCGGTAGAGATCAATCTTGTCGGGACCTTCCTTACCAGTTCCCGTTTTGCGGCACGGCTTCAGCAGGCAGAGCCGCTGGGTGAAGAGCGGGGCCTGATTGTCAACACCGCCTCGGTTGCTGCATTCGATGGACAGATCGGCCAGCCTGCCTATGCCGCTTCAAAGGCGGGCATTGTTGGTATGACCCTGCCGTTGGCGCGCGAATTTGCCCGTGATCAGATTCGCGTCATGGCCATCGCACCGGGCATTTTCTGGACACCGATGCTGGCGGGCCTGCCGGATGCCGCATTGGACTCTCTCGGCCAGATGGTCCCGCATCCCGCACGCCTTGGCAAGCCAGAAGAATATGCTGATCTTGTTGTGGCCATTGCGGGCAATCCCATGCTTAATGGCGAAGTCATCCGGCTCGATGGCGCGATCAGAATGGCGCCCAAGTGACGATTGGGAAAAATCCATCGCCGCGCACAAAGGGAGGGTTGGACAATGGCTGGCAAGTTTTTTGAGCAATGGGAAGTGGGTGAGAAGATTGCCCATGAAATCAGGCGCACAGTGACGGAAACGGATAATCTGCTCTTTTCCACCATGACGCATAATCCGCAGCCGCTTCACCTCGATCTTGAGGTAGCCAAGGCAAGCGAGTTCGGGCAAATATTGGTCAATGGCACCTTCACCTTTTCCCTCATGGTAGGCCTGACGGTAGCAGACACTACGATTGGCACGCTGGTTGCCAATCTGGGGTATGACAAGCTGCGGCACCCCAACCCGACATTCCTTGGCGACACGTTGAGAGCCGAAACTGACGTGGTGGAGAAGCGTCAGAGCAAATCGCGGCCGGGATCGGGCATTGTGACGTTTCAGCACCGCTTGCTCAACCAGCGTGACGAAGTGGCATGTGAGTGCCTGCGCATGGCTCTTATACAGGGTGCCGAAGCGTGAAGATGCGAAGCCTTTTGTTTGTCCCCGCCGATCGGCCAGAACGCTATCTCAAGGCAGCCCAAAGCGGAGCTGACGCGATCATCATCGATCTTGAGGATTCGGTGTCACCTGCCAATAAACAGGCGGGCCGCGAAAGTGTGGCGGACTTCTTGCAAACTGCAAGTGAAGCGCCGGTAATTGTCCGGGTCAACCCGCTCGATAGCGGAGAAACTGCCGCCGATCTTGCCGCAATCCTGCCACAGCCACCTGATGCGGTGATGCTGCCCAAGGCCGAAGGCGCGGCGAGCGTTCAAAGGCTGGTGCACCTTATGGATGGCGCGCAGATGCCCGTTATTCCTATCGGAACAGAGACACCCGCGGCGATATTCGAACTTGGCTCCTATCGCGATGTGAAAACGCCAATGATCGGCCTGACCTGGGGCGCGGAGGATTTGCCGGCTGCGATCGGGGCGACATCTGCGCGCGAACCGGACGGCAAATACACTCCGCCCATCGAAACGGCGCGCAGCCTCATTCTGTTTGCTGCCCATGCCGCAGGCGTGCCTGCCATAGAGACCGTTTATCCCGATATTCGCGATCTGGAAGGTCTTGCCGCCTATGCTGCGCGCGGTCGGCGTGACGGGTTTTCGGGCATGATGGCAATCCACCCAGCACAAGTCGACGTGATCAATCATGCCTTCACTTCAACGCAGGAAGAGGTCGCGCGCGCGCGCGCGATCATCGACGCGTTCGAGCAGAATCCCGGCGCGGGGACGCTGCAGCTTGATGGCAGGATGATCGATCGACCGCATCTGCTGCAGGCCCGTCGATTGCTGGGAGAAAGCTGACCGTTGCGACGGTCTGGCTGTTCGGGCGTAAGAATTGGATGGCTTTGCAAAAGACCAAGGCGCGGTCGGGAAACACGCGTTCGAACACGGGTGGCGTGGACAGCTTCGCCGCGCGAATCAGTGGAAATACGCATGCATTTCATGCTGGAAAAGCTCGCCGGAACAGACATTGGTTCAGCCTGTCGCCGTGTCCATTGCACCTTTGCCCCATAGCGGTATGTAGGGATGTCCTTTCATTTGATACGGGTTTCCAATGCTTCGCACATTCTCGCTTGTTCTCGCGTCCAGTCTCCTTGCCAGCACTGCCTATGCGCAGGTCCAGCCGCCAGCTGATCAGGCACAGCCGCCAGAGGAAACGGAAGTCACCGAAGACGAGAATACACGCACAGCGCCTCCCGCTGATCCAGCACCCGGGCAATCTGTAGAAACCGAGGCGGCTCCCGAGGTTGAAACCGCAGAAGCTGACGATGGGGCGTGGGATGTCAACAACCCGCCCGGAGCGATCATATCGCAGGTGCCCATTCAGGTGGATGAAGGCACGTGGATGGATATTGATGTCTCTCCTGACGGATCGACCATCGCCTTCTCCTTGCTCGGCGATATCTACACCATGCCGATCGGCGGCGGCACGCCCACGCGCATTGCTGAAGGGCTTGCCTGGGAAGTGCATCCGCGCTTTTCGCCTGATGGTAGCCGTATTGCTTTCACATCCGACCGGGGGGGCGGGGACAATATCTGGTTGATGAATGCGAATGGGGCGGACAAGCGCCAGTTGACCGATGAGGATTTCCGCCTCCTCAACCAGCCCACATGGTCGCCTGACGGGCAGTTTATCGCGGCGAAAAAGCATTTTACCACCGGCCGCTCGCTCGGCACCGGTGAAGTATGGCTCTACCATGTTTCGGGCGGGAGCGGCGTGCAACTGGTGGAACGGCCCAATGAACAGCACCAGAAGGAACTGGGCGAGCCAATCTATGCGCCCGATGGCAGTGCCATATATTACACTCGCAACATCACTCCTGGTTCCACCTTCATCTATGCGCAGGATTCCAATCAGGACCTGTTCAATATCGAACGCTATGATCTTGCATCGGGCGAGATAACGACGGCTGTCTCAGGCTTGGGAGGGGCGGTCCGCCCTACGCCTTCGCCCGATGGTGAAATGATCGCTTTCGTGCGGCGCGAAAACCTGCAGTCTGGCCTTTATGTCCGCAATATCGCGACTGGCGCAGAACGGCATATTTATGATGATCTGGACCGTGACGTGCAGGAAACCTGGGCTGTTACGGGGGTCTATCCAAACATGGGCTGGACGCCCGACAGCCGTTCCATCGTATTTTGGGCAGGGGGCAAGATCCGCCGCATCAATGCGGATGGATCGAACCTGGCAGAGATTCCTTTCAGCGTGAACGATACGCGCAGCGTGCTCACAGCGCCGCATCCGCGCATCCCCGTCATCGCAGACCAGGTCGATGTGACGATGCCGCGTTTCGCCTCTGTGTCTCCTGATGGACGCACAGTCGTGTTTGAAAGCCTTGGCAAGCTTTACACCATGCCCGCCGGGGGCGGGAGCATGCGCCGCCTTACCAGAGAAGGCGGCAATGCCCGCGAAATGTATCCAAGCTGGTCGCGCGATAGTGATCAGATTGTCTATGTGCACTGGACCGATGACGGACTAGGTGAAATTCGCATCATGGGTGCGAATGGGCGCAACATGCGCACGATCACCAGCCAGCCGGGCCATTACGCGCGTCCGCAATTTTCTCCCGATGGCCGCAGCGTGGTCTTTGAAAAGGGCGAAGGCGGCTACCTCACCGCTCCTGAATACAGCAGCAATCCGGGTGTTTACCGCGCGGCTGCAACAGGCGGTACGCCAGTGCTGGTCAGCCGTGATCATGCGCAGCCGCATTTCGGCGCCGCGAATGATCGAATCTTCATGACCGGAAGCGAAGGCGGCTCGCAAATGCTCGTCTCTACCGATCTCAACGGACAGGACGCTCGCACCCACGCAACCGGAGAAATGGTGACGGGCTATCACGTATCTCCCACCGGAAAATTCGTTGCCTTCACCGAGAATTACGATGCTTTCGTTATGCCGCTGATGCCGGGCGGGCAGACTGTCAGCGTTTCAGGCAGCGGAGGCAATCTGCCTGTTGTCGAAGTGTCCGATTCAGCCGCGGATTTTGTCCATTGGGCAAGCGGTGGCGAACGGTTGCACTGGTCGCTTGGGCCGGTGCTCTACGCCGCCAACCTCGCCAATCTATTTCCTTCCGCACCACCCGTTGAAGGGGAGGAGCGCGCCAGCTTTACCCCGCCAACAAGCGGGATTTCCATGCTGCGCACTGTCCAGGCTGACAGGCATGATGGCGCACTTGCGATCACCGGCGCACGCATCATCACCATGGCGGGCGAAGATGGCGGAGTAATCGAAAACGGCACCATTCTGATTGACGGCGACATCATTTCCGCAGTCGGACCTGCAGCAGAAATCGTCATTCCGACTGGCACGCCGACACTCGATGCAAGCGGTCGCACAATCATGCCGGGAATCGTAGATGCCCATGCGCATGGACCGGTATCGGCAGATGGCGTGGTGCCCCAGCAGAACTGGAGCCTGATGCAGGCGCTGGCGCTGGGCACGACCACTATTCATGATCCCTCCAGCGATTCGCCCTTCTTCGTGGCCGAAGATATGCAGCGCACCGGCATGATCCTTGCGCCGCGCATGTTTTCGACCGGACGCATCATTTATGGCGCGCGTAATCCCTATGCCTATGCCCAGATAGACTCGCTTGACGATGCGCTGGATCATGTCCGCCGCCTGCGCGCAGAAGGCGCGTCCAGCGTGAAGAACTACAATCAGCCCCGGCGTGAACAACGGCAGATGGTGGTCGAGGCGGCACGCCGCGAAAACATGCTCGTGGTGGCAGAAGGCGGGTCACTCTTCGGTATGGACCTGAACCTGATAGCCGATGGCAATTCGACGCTGGAGCACAATATTCCGGTCGAGTTTCTTTACGAGGATGTCCTGCAGTTCATGGCGCAGGCCAACACCAACTACACGCCGACGCTGGTTGTCGGTTATGGTGGTCTTGCAGGCGACCCGTATTGGCGGCAGGCGACCAATGTCTTCGAGCAGCCTCTGCTCAATGCCCATACGCCCCCGGCAATCCTGCGGGCTGGCAATGCGCGCCGTACCACGGCGCCCGAAGGCGATTTCGTTGATGACGATGTCGCGCGTGAAGCAAAGAAGCTCTCGGATCGCGGCGTCATCGTATCCATCGGAGCCCATGGCCAGCAGGCCGGCATCGCCGCGCATTGGGAGATCTGGTCCTTCGTGCGCGGCGGGATGACCCCGCTCGAAGCATTGCAGACAGCCACGATTTCGGCCGCGCGTTCGCTGGGCATGGATAGTGAGATTGGCTCGCTCGAAACTGGCAAACTGGCTGATCTCGTGATCCTTGCCGGCAATCCGCTGGACAATATCCGCAGCACTGAACAGGTCGAGACAGTTGTCCTTGGTGGACGCGCCTATGATGCCCGGACGCTGAATGAAACCGCCACGGGAGATGCTCGTCGCGCACCCTATTGGTGGGAGGACTAGGCGCGCAGGCCGTCTGCGGGCCTTGCTTCCGCTTTGTGGGCAGCTAGAACCATGAGGGTGAAACGTGATGGTATCTTCACATCGGACCCGCTTGCGCTGGACGTCATTGCGACGAACCCCATTGCATCGGTGGTGAGTAATCCTCGTCTGCTGGACAATCCGATAATTGCCTGCAATCAGGCATTTGTCGACCTGACACGATATGGCGAAGAAGAAATCCTGGGGCGCAATTGCCGATTTCTTGCAGGATCGGGGACGGAGCCGTGGCTAACTGACGCTATTCGTAAAGGCGTGCAGCAGAGAAAATCCGTGCTGGTTGAAATCCTCAACTACAAAAAGGATGGAACGCCATTTCGCAATGCCGTGGTCGTTGCGCCAATTTTCGACGAACGCAATGAATTGGTATATTTCCACGGTTCGCAAGTGGAACTGGAAGAGGGGGCCGAAGCGCCGATGCTCACCCGCCGGGTGCGTGCTGCGGAGAAGGTCAAGACCTTGTCAAAACGCCAGCATGAAGTGCTGACTATGGTTGCAGGCGGGCTGCGCAACAAGCAGATCGCTTACGAGCTTGGTCTGTCTGAAAAGACGATCAAGATGCATCGCGGTCTGGCGATGGAAAAACTCGGCGCGCGTAGCAGCGCAGACATGATCCGGCTGGCCGTCGAAGCGGGAATATAGTTTAATGCTCGCCGATTCAGATGTTTCCAGTCGATACGGCTTTAAGGCCAGCTTTCGCCAATTCTTACCATCTCATATCCCCTTACTGCACCGCAATCGGACTAGCGGGGTGCTTACTCCAGCCCTGTGAAGCCATTCAGAATTGTCCGATTGCGGTGTTCTTTTCTGACAATCAGACGCGTCAATTCCCGATCCGCGGTCTTTGGTCCGGCCCGATACTGTAAAGTATATCGGTGCGATCGGGCATTTCTGTAAGAATATGGCGCGTCAGCCGCTCGTAGTGGGAGATGAAGCGCACCAGCGCCTCTTCATCCATCAGGCCGGGGCCTATCGGATTGAGATCTGCCAGCTTCTGTTCCTGCAAGCGACGATTGGCGAGCACGGAATCGAAACTGTCGACCTTCAGCATCACCAGCAGATCGATCAGGCCGAAAAGCTGTTTGTAATCTTCTCCCAGCCAGTGATTGACCAGCGTCCGCCAGGTCCCCTCTGGGTCTTCCTCGGCTTCCAGCAAATTAATCGGGCGGGCAAGGGCTGAGGCCTTCTCCGGCACGGCGCCGATACACCAGCCTTCAAAAAGCAGGACGTCGACTGGCCCTGAGACACGGGTGACGTCATTGGAGCGATCATCACAGGACTTGTCAAAGTGTGGTATTTCAAATTCGCGGCCTGCCAGAACGGCTTCGATGATAGAAAATCCCATCGCCACCGCATGGGTTCCGGGCACACCCCGTGTTTCAAACAGTGGGTGGACTTCGGCTGCCAGTTGCAGCCGCTCTGCCTGTGTGAGGTAGAGATCATCAAGCGCAAGCGTCACTGCGCGCAGACCCCGTTGTTTCAGCAACACCTCAAGAAATTTGCAAAGCGTGCTCTTGCCCGTGCCCTGCGCCCCGTTGATGCCAACAATCAGAGGTTTGCGGTTGGCTGCGGCACGCGCAATGCGTGTGGCCAGCGGTTTCCAATGCATCTCCACGATCTCGGCATAATCGGCGGGTAGCCGTTCTGCAGCTATCAGCAATTCGACAGGATCGCTCATGCGATGTCGCCCACAGGATCCGGACCGAGCGCGAGCAATATGCGTGTATCGATGCCCAGGCCGCCTGCACGAAAATCAGCGACGGTCTGCGCCAGATCCGCCAGCTTGACGCGGTGAACCGTAATGTCCTCACCTTCAACGCCGCCGCCGGGGCCGGTCTTCGTAAGTCCGCTTGCCCTGAGCAGGGTAAAGCTCTCGTCAGTCATGCCGGGGGATGAATAAAATTCGCCGATCACTGCCCAATGCGCGGCGCAATAGCCGGTTTCTTCCTCCAGTTCACGCTGTGCCGCGCGCAGCGGATCGTCATCGCTTCCGCCATCATCATCCCCGATCAACCCTGCTGGCAGTTCGAGGCATCGCCGGCCCAGCGCAACGCGATATTGTTCCACCAATACAATTTCACCGTCTTCCATTGCCAGGATTACAGCGGCGCGGATATCGCCGCTGCGGCTGACATATTCCCAGCGACCGCGGGTCTTGGCGGTGATCCATTTGCCTTCCCAGGCAATACGCTCTGGCTCGTCCATGTCGGGTATCGTCATGCAGACGGCGCTAACCGAGCGTCAGACCTCGATCAAGCGATCCGGCAATTCGTTTTCGTCATCATCGGCGCGCGGGAAATGGGGCGACAATACCTTGCCCACGTCGCGCACGCCGACAGCGATACCTTCTGCGATACAGCCCTTGCGGATTTCGGCCAGCATGTCTGCCATGGCCTCTCCCCAGACTTCAGCCGGGACAAGATCGGCAATGGAATCGTCAGCAACAATTTCTGCACGGTGTTCGCGCATGGACAGGTAGAGCAACACGCCAGTCTTGCCCTGCGTGCGTCCCTCGGCACCGACTTTGAAATGGCGCACCGCGCGTTCATGCACGCGCTGGCGTTTGAGCGGAGTGGGCACGCAGGAAAAGCGCAGACGATCCCAACTGAGCATCAGCCAAACGGCAATAAATACGAGCAGCCCCAGGCCAATTGTCCAGGCAAGCACCCCGCCAAATGTGTGGTCCACGCCCCAGCCGCCCATCAGCCAGTCAATCCTGTCGAGCAGGACATTAGGGAAGGCAGCAAATATGCTCATTGCCGTGAAAGCCGCGGCTGCCGCCCACACAAGCACCACGTCATTATAGCTGTCAGACCTGTCAGCAATGACCGGCACGATCTCTCCGCTGGTGGAAAGTTCAGCCTCTGTCACCGCGTCGGAGACGAGCTTGTGTTGCGCTTCGTTGAGGAATGCCATCAGCCTGCCTTACCAACCACCCGACGCGCCGCCGCCGCCGGACATGCCACCGCCAAAGCCGCCGAAACCACCACCGCCGCCAAATCCGCCGCCCCAGTCATCATGGTCCGAAAGACCGCGCGCGACTGCCTTGCCCGCTTCCCACAGCATGATGTCGCCAACCACTCCGCCGACCCCGCTGCGATAGCGCCGCCTGCGGCCACGGCCAGAAAACATGGGGATGACGAAGAAGAACAGGAGGAAGCCGATCCAGATTAGCGTACCGACGGGGAAACCGCCCTGACTGCGCTGGTTTTCAGCTGCGGCCTGGGCGGCTTCTTCAATGGCGATGGCGTCTTCCGGGGTTTCGGCAAGGTGTTGGAGAATGGCATTGACCCCTTGTGTCACCCCGCCATCAAAATCGCCCGCCTTGAAATGGGGGGAGATCACATTGTTAATGACGCGACCGGCCATGATGCCGCCGAAATACGGGTGGAGACCATAGCCGACTTCAATGCGCAATTCACGATCATCGCGCGAGATGAGCAGTAACAATCCGGTATCGCGCTCCGCCCCGCCTATGCCCCATTCGGCAAACATCGCAGTTGCGTAGGGCTCAATACTGGCACCGCCCAGATCGGGGACGGTTGCCACGACAATCGCATGGCCGGTGCGTGCATTATGTTCCCGCAGCCGCCCGTCGAGATCGGCTTCTGTCGCGGCAGACAACATGTCTGCGCTATCCAGCACCGGCCCATCAGGGCGCGGCGGGAAGTCGTAATCCTGCGCCAATGCAGGGGCCGCCAAAATAGCGGCCCACGCCATCAGCATGAGCAGGATATTGCGCAAAAGGCTGCTCATGCCATGCCTCATCCTGCGGTCCGAACTCAGTCTTTTCCTCCGGTGATGTTGTTGAATTCAACATCGGGATTCTCTTCTGCGCCTTCTGCCGCTTCGAAATATTCAAGCGCTTCCGCGCCGTGGATGATGTTGGCACCAATCGAGGAAGGGAAGGTGCGAATTTCGGTGTTATAATCGCGCGCACTTTCATTGTAGCGACCGATTTCAGTATTGATCATGTTGTTGGCCTGCTCAATCTCCACCATCAGATCGGCGAAGCGCGCATTACTCTGCAGTTCGGGATAGGCCTCAACAATGGTCCGCAGCTGGCCGAGCGCTTGCGTCAACTGGTTCTGGGAATCCTGGAAACGTTGGAATTCCTCCGGATCGGACAGATCATCGGTAGTGATATTGATAGAGGTTGCGCGTGAGCGAGCCTCGACCACGCCGGTTAGAATATCTTCTTCCGATACCGCTGCAGCCTCTACAGTCGAAACCAAATTGGGAATGACATCAGAGCGCCGTTGAAGTGCTGCCTCTACATTGGCCCATTGGGCCTTTGCAGCCTCCTCCTTCGTGGGAACCGAGTTGATGCCGCAGGAGGCGAGGGCAAGGCTGCCCAGCACCAGTGTTGCCAGCATGGCGAGACGTTTGAACATGCGCGAAATCCTCCAGAACCTGTCAGGTGTGTTGCCTGTATAGCACGGTTAAGCCCGGATACAAGGCACGGGCAAGGAGTTATCGTTCCCATGCGCCTTGCAATCAGGGCAGTTGTCAGACGGGTGAAGAAAGGCAGTACTATGGTCAAGCAGTTCAAGAAATTTATCGCGCGGGGCAATGTTTTGGACCTTGCTGTGGGTGTCATCATCGGTGCTGCCTTCGGCAAGATTGTCACCTCGCTCAACGAAAGCATGATCATGCCGATCATTGGCTGGCTTTTTGGTGATATTGATTTTTCCAACTGGTTTTTGATGCTGGGCGAGATCCCGGAAGATTACACCGGCAGCACGACCAATTATGCCGAGCTGAAGGAAGCTGGCGTGCCAATGCTGGGCTATGGCGATTTCATCACTCAGACGGTCGATTTCCTGATCATCGCACTGGCGCTGTTTTTCCTTATTCGTACGATCAACCGCGTGCTTGATGAGATGCAGGAACAGGCCAAACAAACCGAGGACAGTTCCAGCTCCGACGATATTCCCACAGATCCACAGCTTGATGTGCTCAAGCAAATCCTTGGCGAAATGCGTAAAAATTCACAGCCGAGTTGATTTTACAATATTTCACCACGCCCTGTCTCGTTTCTTGCGCGCTCCTGTGAGAGATTGCGCGTTCAAATTTGAACAGGACACTTCACTATGCTTTCAGAATTCAAGGATTTCATCGCCAGAGGCAATGTCATGGAACTGGCCGTGGCAGTTATCATTGCGGGTGCCTTTGCCGTAATCGTTGCCTCGCTGACGGCAGATGTCATCATGCCGATCATCGGCGCGATCTTTGGTGATGTCGATTTTAGCAATAAGTACATGGTGCTGAGCAGTGGTGAATTGATCGAGTCGGGAATGAGCCTTGAAGCGGCGCGCGAAGCCGGAGCCAACGTGTTGGCCTGGGGCGCATTCGTGACGGCAATCATCAATTTCGTGATCCTCGCCTTCATCATTTTCATGTTGGTGCGTTACACCAAGAAGGCGCAGGAACGCTTTGAGAAGAAAGAAGAAGTGATTGAGGCTGATGCAGGTCCGACCGAGCTGGAGTTGCTTGCGGAGATCCGCGACGCATTGAAAAGCGGCGCGTCACCTACACTCTGAATTTGCATCATAGGCCGGTTTGCAGCGCCTCGGCGCGCTACATACACTTCACATTAAGCGGGCAGGGCCTATATAGGTCCTGCTCGTTTCGGCGGGATATGGCGATAAATTGCGGTGTGCAATAGGCACAGCGGACCCGGGGGCAGTACCCGGCGGCTCCACCAAAAACGCTGAGAAATCAGCGCATTCTGATGGGGCCGAACTAGGATCGACGTGTGTTGAAAGGCACTGTTTTCGCCCGGGCTGAGATCCCCCGTTAAACGCTCACAACACACAAGTGCCAACGATAATGAAGCACTCGCAATCGCTGCGTAATTTGATGTCCTAACGGACTGAATTTACAAGGCTAAAGCGCGGTTGGACCGACCGGGCAACAGAACGGATTCCGGGGCTCCGGGGGTAGCTAGCAACAGAAACCCCCACCTTCACGAAATTCTGATTATCAGAAAGCGGGCTTTACCTCTCGATGCTCGCGCTCATATTTCAGGCAATCGAGGATTTTTGCGCCAGCCAGGAATACGGCGCCGGTGCAGGCAAAGAACAGGGCGTATCCGCCCCAGCCTGGGTATTCCACGATATAATCGGCCCCGCGCGAGGTTGCGCCAAGGGCAAGGGCATAGATGATCAGAAACGCTTCCCAACGGGTTTTGATAACAAACAACCTTGCAATTTTCTGAAACATTTGTGCCCTTTCTTAACACCTTACACAGCAAATGCCGTGCCAGCCGCTAAGTTCCGCCATTTCTGATGGTTAACGCAGAGCGATGTGTAAAGCAAACCGACAGCTTCGGGCGCTTCAGACAAGTTCGGATAGATGCAACGCGTCCAGCAGACGTGCCCGTGCATTGCGGACCCTTTCTGCCAGCCTGTCGCTGCCGATCTGATCGGGCGCGATGCTTTCCGGCCAATATTGGCCGACGACATGCTCAATTGCTGATGCCTTTGTATCATCCAGCATGAAACGCTGATCGACCGCAGCGGGATCGGTCACAACGCGCAGACGCAGGCAGGCGGGGCCGCCGCCATTGGCCATGGATTGGCGCACTTCCACGATTTTCACATGACGAATAGGCCCATTGCCTGCGAGCATGTCCTGAAGCCATTTCCAGACCGCATCGTTCCTGCGGCACTCCTCCGGCACTACCAGCGTCATTTCGCCATCGGCCGGGGTTAGTAATTGCGCGTTGAACAGATATGATGAGACTGCGTCCGCAAGGCTGACAGCGCGTGCAGATACTTCCACAACCTGCGCGCCGGGGCATTTTTCCTCTATCGCGGCATATGTGCCGGCCGGATCGGCAAAGGCTTGCTCGTGGGTGAGAAGCACATTTTCATTCGCCACGGCCACCACATCATTATGGAAAGCGCCGGCAGCGATCGCCTCTGGTGCCTGTTCGACAAACAGGACACGATCTTCTGCCAGTCCATGTTGGCGCGCGATAATGCGGCTGGCCTGTTCATGCTGACGGGCGGGGAAGGGGCCGCCCATCCGTCCATAGACGAAAACCTCCAACGCGGGCGCATCATGCGCCCTTGCAAGCCGCATGTGATTGGCCGCGCCTTCATCACCGAAACATGGCGGCACCGGCGCGTGAACGGCGAAATGCGCAGTATCCGCAAAGGCGATCTGCAATTGTGCCAGCGTATCGGGCCATTCATGGCTGCGATGTGGCATGGTAACAAGGTTGGCGACCGTCAGATGGCATTTGCCGTCGGCAGTATCGGGGGCCGGAGACACTGTGGCAGCATTTGCCGTCCACATTGAACTGGCCGACCATGCTCCTGCCATCAGGGCAGGCTCTGTCGTGTCATCGGCAGCCAGCGCCTCCAGCCAGCCGACATCGGGACGGGGCAACGGCAGAAAGAACCCCTGCGCCACGCCCATAGCCATGTTGTGGCGCATCTTGGCGACGCCCTGCAGCGCCGCAGCGCGCGGGTAGGAATGTTCGCCTGCATTTCGTGTCGCGGCGAGGTTGCCGAGACTGAGGCCGGCATAATTGTGGCTGGGGCCGACTATGCCATCGAAATTGATCTCCACCAGATTGCTCATCGTAGCACGCTCCACACAGCATCGCCTTCGCCGATTTGCAGCAGGTCCGCGGCTTGCGTGTCAATCGCCACAGCGTCACCGCGCACTTCGCGGGCCCCGAAACAGCAGCGAAAATTATGCAAGTGGCCTGCGGCGATGAGCGATTTTTCGCCCTTGTCCAAAGTGGTCGATTCCACTGCCCCATGATGAGCATCGGCGATGGAGCGCACCTTGTTCGTCGGGGCTAGCATGGTCGGCCCGCCATCGAAGATATCGACATAGCCCTGATAGGAATAGCCTTCGTTCTCCAGCATGCGCATTGCTGCCCTGCCGCTTGGGTGGGGGAGGCCGATGACCTTGCGCGCCTCTTCGCTCAGCATAGCGATATAGACCGGGTGCTTGGGCATGAGATCAGCGATAAACTGGTTGCCGTGGATGGCGTTGAATTCGTCCGCCTCCTGAAAGCTCATGCCGAAAAACTTGCCACCAATCGCATCCCAGAAAGGTGAGCCGCCGCGTTCATCGATAATGCCGCGCAATTCAGCCAGTAGCTTGTTGCCAAACCGCTTGCGATGGCTGGCGATGAAAAGATAACGGCTGCGCGCGATTAGCATGCCAAGGCCACCCGCGCGTTGACCTGGATGAAGAAACAATCCGCCCACTTCGCTGCAACCGCCAAGATCATTCACAAGGCTCAACAACTCAGCCGTGATGGTACGTTTCAATTCCTGCGAATGCTGGGTTAGCGTGGTTATGCGATAGGAATAGAAAGGCCATGCCTGACCTACAGCAGTGAACAGCTGGCAGGTGCCGCGCACAGCGCCAGTGTCGGTGTCTTCCAGCACCAGCACGAAGGTTTCGGCCTCGATTTCATCTGCCGTGCGGGAAAAGGCTGCGTCAGAGTTTTCCAGCTTGGTAGTAAGCGCATTGCGATCAGGTGGGAGATTGGTGAAGCCGCCACCGGTCAGCTTGGCCATTTCATACAGATGTTGCAAATCCTGCGCCGTTGCAGCGCGTATGACAAAGCTCAAAGCGGATCTCCCATGGCTAGGCGATGGAGCACGATGGCCGATAGCTGCGCGCGTTCAGTGAGAGATGGCACGATCATGAATTCTTCCGCCGAATGTATCTTGCCGCCGCGAACGCCCATCGTATCGACGACGGGGACATGATTGGCCGCAATATTGTTGCCATCGCAAACGCCGCCCGTGCTCTGCCAGCTGATTTGCTGGCCAAGCGCTGCGCCAGTATCGCGGACGAGATCAAACAATTTCTGCGCCCGCTCATCCACTGGCTTCGGCGGGCGCGAAATGCCACCATGAAGCTGAATGTCGACTTCATGCTCCTGCTCAACTTCGGCCAGCATTGTCTTGATATCCTTCGTAAAGGATTCGGCAGCCTGGGTAGTGCGCGGACGAATGTTGAAGCGCAGCACGGCACGGTCGGGCACGACATTGTTTGCCGCGCCACCATCAATCCTGGCCGGATTTATCGGCAGATCATCATGCTGCATCGCGTTCAGTTTAAGCACGCAATCGGCGGCCGCGACAATGGCATTGCGGCCATCCTGCGGATTGCGCCCCGCATGGGCGGAGCGGCCTGTAAACGTAACCGCATAATTACCGCTGCCGCCGCGCGCATGGGCCAGCGTGCCATCTGGCAGGGCAGAGGGTTCAAAGGTAAGTGCGGCATGCTTGTTCCGGGCAAGGGCATCAATCAGCGCGGCAGACGATAGCGATCCGGTTTCCTCATCAGCATTGATCATCACGTCATAGCCGACAGATTGCGCAGCCTCACTCGTCTCGAAAGCTGTAAGCGCCTCCAGAATGATAGCCAGGCCCGCTTTCATGTCGGCAGTGCCCGGACCGTTCAACGTGTCATCATCCAGCCAGGTCAGATCCTGAAAGGGATGATCGGCGGGGAAGACCGTGTCCATATGGCCAGTAAGCAGGAAGCGCCGCTGCGCTTCTGGCCGCACTGAACAGACGAGATGGCGACCGTGTTCCTTTTCCACCTCTCGGCCATCGGTATCAACGACGGTTACAGGGGCAGGATCGTGCAAGGTGATCTCACCCGGCAAGAGGGAAAAGTCGGCAGCCAGCGCCTCTGCAACTTTGGCGAGACCCGCAAGATTTGAAGTGCCCGAATTGATAGACGCCCACGCTTGCGTGCGCGCCAACATGCGCTGCTGGTCAATCCCGGCAATCAGGCCGCGCTCTTCTTGTGAAAGTTGTTTCATATGTAACGGCTCTGAAGAGGCACGCATCATGTGTCAAACAGGGCATGGGATATTGTGGCGCGAGAGGCAAGGCGGGCCGAACCAGCTCTTGCCGGCAGATGCGGATCAGCGGCGCTGATCGAGCAATTGCGCCAGCGATACGAAGTCTTCCACCAAAAGCGTTTCTGCGCGGCGCGTAGAGTCAATTCCAAGCGTTTCAAGCGCACTCAATGCGCCTTCAACCCCCTTGAGACTCTGCCGCAGCATCTTGCGTCGCTGGCCAAAAGCGGCCTCCGTAACGCGCGCCAGAGTGGATATCCGCACACCATCGGGTGCGGCAATCGGTTCGCAATGAATGATAGCGCTCATTACTTTGGGTGGTGGAGTAAAGGCGCTGCGATGCACCTTCATCGCCAGCTTTGCGCGAGATCGCCATTGCGCCAGCACCGCCAGCCGCCCGTATTCGCCCGAACCTGCAGCCGCCACGATACGGCGGGCAACTTCTTGCTGAAACATCAATGTCAGGCTGGTCCATCGCGGCGGCCATGTCTGATCGGACAGCCAGTTGGTGAATAGCAACGTCCCGATATTATAGGGTAAATTGGCGACAATGGCGTAAGGTTCACCCATCAGATCATCGTGATTGATGCTAAGCGCATCATCTTCGATCACACGCAATTGACCGGGGAAAACTTCCTGCAATTGGGCAAGGGCGGGGATGCAGCGGCTGTCGCGTTCAATTGCCGTAACGCGCGCGCCAGCCCTTAACAAAGCGCGGGTCAGGCCGCCCGGACCCGGTCCGATTTCCAGCACGGCCTTGCCCGCAAGATCGCCCGGAATGGCAGCGATGCGATCCAGCAATTGTTCGTCGAGCAGGAAATTCTGGCCCAACGCCTTTGAAGCCGAAAGGCCATGCGCCTTGATCACTTCGCGCAGGGGCGGCAATTCAGCCATGGGCGCGCCGCGCCGCCATTTCGCCTGCCATCCGTATTGCGGCGATCATGGCGTCAGCACGCGCAATACCCTTGCCTGCAATGTCAAAAGCGGTGCCGTGATCGGGAGATGTGCGTACAATCGGCAGGCCCAGTGTCACATTGACACCTTCATCGAAATCGAGTGCCTTCAAGGGGACAAGTGCCTGATCGTGATACATTGCGATGGCGGCGTCATAGCTGCCGCGCTTGTGCGGTGCGAAGAGCGTGTCAGCGGGATGCGGTCCCGTCACATTGATGCCGTCTGCCTGCAATTTGAAGATTGCGGGCGAAATGATTTCAATCTCCTCGCGGCCCATATGGCCATCCTCGCCAGCATGGGGATTGAGCCCTGCAATGGCTATGCGCGGATCGGAAAGGCCGAAATCGTCCTTCATCGCACGGGCCACAATGCGGGTCCGGCGCATGATCAGCTCTTGCGACAGCCGCCCGGGAACATCGGCGAGGGCACAATGCACCGTCAGCGGAACAGCGCGCAGCGAAGGTCCGGTTAGCATCATAACGGCGTTTTCGCGCGCAATTTCGCAGGCATCGGCGCAGAACTCCGTCTGGCCAATGAAGCCCGGCGCGATTTGTACGATGGCAGATTTTGCTACCGGCGCGGTGACAATCCCGCTGCATGTGCCTTCGCGCACCAGAGCAACTGCTCTTGTAAGCGAAGCCAGAGCAATCTGCGCTGATGCCGCATCGGGATGACCGGGAAGATAGGCGCCCTCTGGCCCTTCCATGGTAGGAATTTCGTTTCCAAGCGGCAGATGCGAGAGAACCTGGCTGCCACCGATCACACGAAACGGCGGTAGATCGAATTCTTCACGGCGCGCCCATGCCGCTGCGATAATTTCGGGTCCGATGCCCGCCGGATCGCCCAGCGATATTGCAAGGGGCGCGGTCGGGGCGGCGCGCTTCGCTGTCACAGTGTCAGCGACCTGACCCTAGTCATATTCAATCACGGCATCGCGGCGAAGATCGCGAAGATAGCGCTGGGCACGGCGATTGATACGCTCTTCTTCGATCTGCTCCATAATGGCGGCCACGCTAGGTCCGGAAGTGTCAGTAGGATCGTCCCGGCCGCACAGCATTAACACGCGGATGCCCTCTGTCAGATCGCCGAATGGCGGGGTGACCTGCCCGACGTTGAGTTGCAACATGATCCCCTGCAAAGCCTCTGGAAGCGCGCGGACTGGAATTCCGTCATTGTTGACGGTGGTGGCGCCAATGGCGGCAGCGCGCGCATCTGCATCACCGCAGCCATTCATGGATTGCACCGCGCTGATGAATTCGGAACCGCGCTGCTCTGCCTCGGCCTCGGTAATTCCGGCCGGGAAGGCTATGGAAATCTGCTTGAGGCTGAGCAAAGCGTCACGCGGATCGGGCATGCCGATCTGGCGCACGTCAATCATCAGCAGGATGGAAAATCCGCCCGGAATTTCCAGTGGGCCGACCAGCTGGCCAGGAGTCATCTGCGCGGCAGCTGCTTCAAGCTGCGGCTGTTGCAATTGGGCGAGCCTGATCCATCCAAGGTCGCCACCGACCACAGCGCTGGACGCTTCGGAGAACTGCCGCGCATAAGCGACGAAACTGCCGCCAGCACGAAGCTGTTCAATAATCTGGTTGGCATTGGCTACAACCTGATCGCGATTGTTGGGATTGGCGGAAAGGAAGATCTCTCCGAGCCTATATTCTGTCGTTCCGCGAGATTCCTGCAAGCGCTCCCACAGATCAGTCACTTCGCCCTCGGACACATTCACGAAGGGCGCGATATTGCGGCGCAGCAGATTGTTCCAGGCTAGCTCACCCTGAATCTGACGCTTCACGCTGCGTGACGATGATCCGATCGAAGTGAGATAGGCGTCCAGTTCGGCAACGCTCATTCCACGCGATTCGATAGCAAACCGTTCATAAGCCTGATTGACTTCTTCCGGTGTGACAGGAAGTTCCAGGGCAGCAGCCTCCTGCACCTGCAAGGTTTCATCAATCAGATTGCGCAGGACCTGCAACCGCAGCCGCGCGACTTCTTCAGGCGGGATGGCAACTTCTTGCGCAGCGAGGATAAGTGCAACGCGGTGATCGACATCGGTGCCCGTTATGATGGAGCCATTGACCCGCGCCGTGGCGCGGCGTTCATTCGGGTTGTTCGGCTGAACGATGAAAGAAATGTCTTCGGGCAGGTTAAAGGAGTCATTAGAGCTTGGCTGGGCCTGCCCCTGCGCACCGGTACTTGTCAGCGATGACATGATGAATGCGGCGCCAAGACCGGCGAGCGCAAATCGAGTGGTTTTCTTCGCGAAGACTTTCACGTGTTTCATTATCCTGTCGACGACGCGGTAATGTTGCGCCCTATGATGCGATGCCTAATGGAAAATCCCGGCTTAACCCTAGCTGAGCCAATGGCTGTCCCATCCCCCCTAGCCAACTGTGTCCGCAGTTCCAAATCACGCGCGCAAACTCTTTGCTGTGCATCGTGGATAGTGCCTAGATGCCGATGTTGCGGAGTGAGAAATAGACGCGGAAGCTGTTACCGCTCTGGGCATCGGCAAGCTCGATATAATCGCGCCGCCACGTGAAACCGAATTCAAGGCAGTCATCAGCATAGGCGATGCCCAATCTCGTCCGCAGCGGTTCGAAGCCATCGGCTTCCAGCGTCGGATCTTCGTCGCGATTGGTAAGATTGACCACGGCCGAGCCGAATACAGACCAATGGCGCGCAAAGGCGACACGGCCTGCCAGCCGCACTTCCTCGCGATCCTGAAGATCTTCCAGCGAGAAATCGATATCGCGGTTCAGCCGCAGATAGCCTATTTCCGCATAGGTGCGATCCGTGCCGACTGTCGCGTCAACCTCGTTCCGGCGCACACCCAGATTGTCTTTGTCGAGCCGGAAACGGTGCGTGAACTTGACGAAATCATTATATCGCACTTCAGTCCGCCCGACGAAATCGGAGAATTTCTCGTTCAATCCGGTTCCGTCAGGAAACAGCGTTTCCTCGTCCGTCAGGCGGTAGGATTGCCCGATAGTCGTCTTAATCCGCCAGCCGGGGATATTGGCCTGCCAGTCGAGGCCATAGGTAACGCGAACGCCGTCTTCCACGCGGTCATAGCCAGAAAAACGATTGAGCGCGAAGAGGTTGGAATCTTCAAGATCAATGGCGCGCGCATCTTCATTGGGAATGTCCAGATTACGGATTTCAGGCGAAGCGACCATTTGCACACGCGGAGTCAAAATCTGTGTGCCGCCAAGAAATTCACCGATAAATGGCCATTTGACATCCACAGCGGCGGTCGCGATGCCGCGCGCCTGCCAGCCGCTTTCGCCGCGATAGCTTGGCGTAAGGGTCAATTCGTTCTGATCCGAATGATAGACATCGCCGCGGACGAGACCTGTCAGGGTGATCTCCTGCCCCATTTGCGTTATGCTGCGCAGATCCCAACGTGCACCAGTGAACGCCCTCTGGGTATCCTGCCCTTCTGCCCGCGTGACTGCGAGCGTATTGGCCTGTAATTCCACTGTTCCGCCAAAGACCGGATCCTGCAGCCGATAGCGTGCATCTATGAGCGGCAAAGCCCAGGGCACCCGCCCTTGATCGGTGCTTACCAGCAGCGCCTGCGTTGCCCATCCCGCAATCGAGATATAGGAATTTTCATCGATCCGCTCCAGCTCGATCGTGGAACGGATGCGGTCATCACGGCTGATGTCGTAACGCCGCAGGAAGGTGCGGTCGCTGGCAACCCTGATGGAGCCGGACGCTGTCCAGTTTTCGTCCAGCTGGAAGCGGCCATTGGCAGCAAAATAGCCGCGAAAGTCATCTTCCGATGAAGGTTCGGAGGCATTAAGCGGGATGCGTGAACCATATGTCCCATATCCGGTTATCTGGAATGCGCCATTGTCCGTCAGATGGCGATATTCCGCAGACAACATTGGCGCGGCTTCGGTAAAGACATAGCCTGTCAACGTCAGATCGCGATTGTCGGCGATCCGCCAATAATAGCTGTCGCTGATTTCGACCCCGTTAGAAGCGGTAAGGCCGATATCGGGAATGAAAAACCCGCTGCTTGGCCCGCCATCGGCGCGCAAGGTCACCCCGATTAAAGGCAGGATTCGTGTGCCGAACAATTCCAGATAGGCGCCGGAAAAACGGATGCGCGCCGTTTCGTCATCGTAGAATACCCGCTCTGCCGTTATGCGCCAGCTGGGACTTTGCGGGCATCCTTCATCATCCACCACGGGGCAGGAAGAATAGGCCGCACGGGTCAGTTCGATATCGCCACCGGCAGTTCGCGTTGCCTGTTCGGCAGCAAGCCGGCCTCCCTGTCGGAAAGCGAGCAGCAGATTGCTCATCGCGCCTGCCTCAAGTTCATCGGTCAGCGTGACGCTATCCGTGAACAGCTGGTTGCCATCCTTGTCCACCAGACGGACATTACCGCTCGCCACGATTTCGCCGGACTCGCGGTCCCACGAAACGGTTTCGGCATGGACCGATTGATCACCTGATTTCAGCAGGACATTGCCGGACGCGGTGATCGTGTTGGTTCCCTGGTCATATCCCAGGCTATCTGCTTCAAACCCGATCTGGCGCTGTCCGCCTTCGTTGAATTCGGGAATTACCGGACCGATTGGCGCTGGGCCTGCATCCCCCGCCGGATCGTCACTTGTGTCCTGCGGGTCTGGCAGGTCCTGCGCATTCGCAGCGGAATACGAACAGGCAAGCATCGCCAATGCCGCAGACGCGGTGGAGAAATAGCGACAAAATGTGTGCGGTGCCTGCATGGCACCGGGAAACGAGCCGGGGAGCATGGCTTGCCTATCGCACCGTGCGCTCTTAACTGCAACGACAGCTTTGCAGGGTGAACGATCCTGCAGGAACAGCGACTGACTCGAACTCCCGGAGCCGCCATGAATATCGAATTTCGCCCCGACCTTGAAGCCGCCAGCCCGCACCTTGTTGCGCGTGTCATCGATCAGGGGAAATTGCCTGCAGGCTTGCCGCCCACTGTCGCGAAAGGGGCACAGGCATCGCGCTTTACGGGTAAGCCGGGGCAGATATTCGAAGGCTTTTATGAGGTTGGTGGTGATGTTGTGCGACTGGCGCTGGCTGGTGCAGGCAAGAAAAATGACAAGGCACGGCACGCCGCGCTCGAAAAAGCCGGCGCTGCACTTACTGCAAAATATCTTTGTAGCGGCGAAAAGGAAATGGCGCTGGATGTCGCCTCCAGTGGATTGGACGCAGAGGAAGCGGCCGCAGTGCTGACAGGTGCGCGCCTGCGCGCATGGCGTTGGGACGAATATCGCACCCGCCTTCGTGACGAACAGAAACGCACCCTGGCCAGCATCGTGGTCGCAGGCGCGCCAGATGGCGCAGAGGCTGCGTGGGAAGATGCGGAGGCAGTGGCCACCGGTGTCGAATTCACCCGCGAACTCGTCGCTGAACCAGCGAATATCATTTATCCCGAAAGTTTTGTGGAACGCTGTCAGGGCCGGTTTGAAGGCACTGGGGCCGAACTGGTCGTGCTGGATGAAGATCAGATGGAGCAGTTGGGCATGGGTGCCTTACTGGGTGTGGGGCGCGGCTCGGCACGAGCATCGCGCATTCTGGCGATCAAGTGGATGGGTGGCAAAGCTGGTGAGGCACCCGTGGCCTTTGTGGGCAAAGGCGTCACTTTCGATTCCGGCGGCATTTCAATCAAACCGGGTCCCGGCATGGAAGACATGAAGTGGGACATGGGCGGCGCGGGCGCCGTGGCAGGTGCAATGCTTGCACTTGCTTTGCGCAAGGCCGAGGCGAATGTCGTGGGTGTCTGCGGCCTGGTAGAAAATATGCCGGACGGCAAGGCCATGCGTCCCGGCGATGTTGTTACCACCATGTCCGGCCAGACAGTCGAGGTGCTCAATACCGATGCCGAAGGCCGGCTGGTCCTGTGCGATGCGCTCACCTGGGTACAGCGCGAATTCAATCCTGCACGCATTGTGGATCTCGCCACATTGACAGGCGCGATGATGATCGCGCTTGGTTCTGAGCATGGCGGCGTTTTTTCCAATGATGACAGCCTTGCAGACGATCTTCTTGGCGCGGGCAGGGAAGCGGGCGACAAGCTGTGGCGTTTCCCGCTCGCACCTGAATATGACAAACTGCTCGACAGCCCCATTGCCGATATGAAGAACATCGGACCGCGCTTTGCCGGATCGATCACCGCTGCGCAGTTCCTTCAGCGATATATCGAAAACGATACGCCCTGGGCGCATTGCGATATTGCCGGGATGGTCTGGTCCGACAAGCCGGGTGCCACCTGGGACAAGGGCGCAACCGGATTTGGCGTGCGGCTGCTTGATCGCTTCATCCGCAACACTACGAAGGCGTAAGGCCTTCAATGGCGCGCATGCAGCGCAAGTCGGATCTTCCGAGCAAGGTTTGCGCTGCATGCGGCCTGCCATTTGCGTGGCGAAAGAAATGGGAGCGGGACTGGGACAATGTCCGGTTCTGTTCTGAACGATGCCGGCGAAACAAGCCAACAAGCCCGGCATGCAATGAGACGGCAGGGCGATAGATGCGCGTCGATTTCTACCTCTTGTCCAGCGATACTGCAGCGGCTGCCATCGCCCTTCTGTCGAGGAAGGTTCGCGAAGCGGGAGAACGATTGGTAGTGGTTGCCGATGATCTGGAACTGATCGAAGAAATCTCGCGCGGATTGTGGAGCGCTTCGCCCGAAGCTTTCCTCGCCAACGGGATTGCGGGCGATGCGCATGATGCGCGCCAGCCGATCCTCCTTTCCGATGAGATCAATCGTGTCAACGGGGCAAGTTTTCTGCTGATTGCCGACGGACAATGGCGTGAACCAGGCGACGGGTTTGCACGCGTTCTCTACCTTTTCGACCAGCAAACCATCGCTGGGGCGAGAGCGACCTGGAAAGCGCTGCAAGATCGTGAGGGGCTGGAATGCAAATTCTGGAAGCAACAAGGGGCAAAGTGGGTCGAGGGGCCCTGAACAGGGTTTGACGCTGCACCAATTGCTGCCAATCTGGCTGCAAGATTTCTTACAGGAGAGGATATCATGCGCATATCGGGAATAGCCCTCGCGGCGATTCTGCTGGCATCATGCGACAGCAGTGCAGGCGACGAAAACGAAATCAGGATGAGCGATGACGAAGGCAATGAAAGCATAGTGACCAGCAGCACGGCGGCGGTTGTCCTGCCCGACGGTTTCAGCATTTATCCGGGCGCCGCGATAGAAAGCACGACGACCATGAGCGGGGCCGATGGTGAAGGGCAGCTTATCATCATGACCAGTTCCGCTTCGCCCGCAGACGTATTGGCCCATTTTCGCGAACAGGGCGAAACCGCCGGCTACGAAATCGATATGGAAATGAATACGGGCAAGGCGCATGTGATCGCCGGAAAGCGCGCCGATGGCGAAATGTTCACCGTCAATGCAAGCGCGGCGGAGGGTGATACGACCGCCATGCTGATCATCGGCAAGGAAGGCAGCAACTAGCAGCAGGCTTGCCGAGAGAGGGCAGTGGCGCTATCGGCGCGCGCAACCTGCGTTTCCACGACATCTCTCTGAAATCTCTCTAAGGAACATCCCATGGCGGTTACCCGCACTTTTTCGATCATCAAGCCCGATGCCACCCGCCGCAATCTGACCGGCGCAGTCACCAAGATGCTGGAAGATGCTGGCCTGCGCGTCATCGCTTCCAAGCGTATCCAGATGACCAAGGAGCAGGCAGAAGGCTTTTACTCCGTGCACAAGGAACGTCCCTTCTTCGGTGATCTGGTTGCATTCATGACCAGCGGCCCGGTTGTGGTGCAGGCCCTTGAAGGTGAGGACGCCGTGCTGCGTAACCGCACGATCATGGGCGCAACCAATCCCGCCGATGCCGACGATGGCACGATCCGCAAGACTTTTGCCGAAAGCATCGAAGCGAATACCGTCCACGGTTCGGACAGCGACGAAAACGCCAAGATCGAAATCGACTTCTTCTTCGACGAGAACGAAATCGTCGGCTGATATCAGTAGACATATCGCGCATTTTGAGGGCGGATCGTGTCAGGCTAAAGGGTCTGCGCGGTTCGCCCTTTTGCTATTGCGTGGGTGCGGCGTTCTTGACGGTAGAGAATTGCCCGATCTGCCCCTTGTGCGCGCCAAGTTTTGATAGTTCCGGGCGGGACTGTTCCTGCCGCATTGCGGACAATATCGCGTTTGAAATGGGCAAATTCAGATCGCCATAGACCTGCGTGATGGCGCTTTCCCAATCGGCATCAAGCGCGTCAAACTCCACCCGGGCGAGCGGGCCGTTGAATGCCTTCAGTGCCTGGTCCATCCTGTCTTCGCGCAACGCGATCTTGCGGGCGACCTCCGCCTCGATCCAAGCAAGATCGACCGAGTTGGACTGGATCGTCATCTGATTTGCCACAAGCGACACCGCGCTGCGGATAATCTCCGCATGATCGCGCCGGGTCATCACGACGCGGGCATTGGGAAACTCACTCAGCAGTGAAGGAAGGTCTTCAGCAAATTGCGGCACTTTGAGCACGCGTGGGCGATTTGAATTACCGTGGAAATGTGCGTCAGTACGCAGGATGCGCGCAAATTCGCGATATACCGGTGCCGGGTCGCGCGTTTCTGAAAATGCGCTGAAACCGGGGATTCGCCACTGCGCTTCATAGGCACAGTGATCGAGCGCGCAGGCGAGCCAGCCCAATTCTTCATCCGCGCGCGTGGTGCCGAAGGGATGAATCGAATCGAGCCACGGATCAAGAGTGCGGGCAAATAGAAGGGACAGCGCGGACCACGCCGGCCTTGTATCGGGGCGGCGCGGGACCGGTAGCCAGCTGTCGCAAAAGCGCGTGGCGGAATGTGCCGGATCGGCGGCGAGCAGGCGGTGCACCCGGGTCGTTCCGCTGCGCATCTGCCCGACGACAATTATCGGCGCGACCAGCGGGTGATCGACCACTTCCGGGCGGCTTCGCCACATTTCGCCAAGTTCCAGACGCTGGCGGATGACGCGCACCAATTGTCCATGTGCCATGGTGAGACCAAGCGCATTGAGCTGCGCTTCTGCACTCAGCGATTCGGCAAGCACTTCCAGGCGAAGCCGGAAATCGGCCTTCTCTGCATCGCCCCTTGGCCCGCGCTCGCCTTCTGCTGGCACTTCGCGCAGCGCCTTGCCCCACAGGATATCGGGATCAAGCGATGGACGTGTTGCGATACCTTTCGCCCAAGCACCTTCCAGCCAGCCGCATACCCGATCGACACGAGGAGAGCGGGCGAGGGGGTGCGGGCGCGGTGGAGGGCTCATGCCTCAGAACTGGTCCGCAGCATCATGCAATTTCGTGAGCCGCTTGGGTGCGACCATACGCCAGCTTCTGCGCAACCATTCGCCGACATTGTCCCAATCAACATTTGCCTGGTTGAGAATGATGCCGATCCAGCCACTGGCGCCATAATAGGCAGGCTTGTAATAGGTTTCGGGCGCTGTTTCGACGAGACCAGCCAGTTCATCCGGCCCGCTCGTCTTCACCAGCAGGGCGATATGTTCGCTGCCGTGATGCCTATCATTGAAATGGGCGAAATATTTGCCGCTCTTGCCGCCGCATCGCCAGCCCGGCGCGCCGTGGCTTTCGCGCTCTTCCGCTTCGGGCAGAGCCAGTGCCAATTCGCGGGCGCGTTCCAACAGCCAGTCAGCGCGGTATTGCCGTCCCACATATTCGGCCACCATGCGCGGGTAGAGCTGGTATTCGGCAAGGATCACCCGCCGCGCGAGGCTGTCTGCCGTGTCATCCGGCAGAATTGCCACCGGCACCTGCCCCAGCACTGGCCCGCCATCAAGTTCCGACGTCACGACATGGACCGAACATCCGCCGGACGCATCGCCAGCATCAATGGCGCGTTGATGCGTATCGAGGCCCTTGTATTTAGGCAGAAGCGAAGGATGGATATTCACCATCCGGCCTTCCCATCCGGCGACGAACTCCTCGTTCAAGATGCGCATATATCCGCACAGTGCGAGATATTCGGCCCCGCTATCGCGCAAGGCGCAGTGCATGATCTTCTCGTGCTCACGGCGATCCATGCCGCGATGATCATGCGCGAAGGTCGGAATGCCTTCTGCCGCTGCAATCTTCAGGCCGGGCGCGTCCGGGGCATTGGAAGCGACGAGCACGATTTCATAGGGGCAATCAGGCAGGCGCGAATGGAACAGAAGCGCGGACATTGTGGTGCCATTACCCGATAGCAGGCAGGCGATCCTGGCCTTGGTCATTGGTTCATCGCCACGACATTGGCGAAAAACGGCTCACGCATCATGCGCAGCTTCCCAGTCTGCCTTGCCCGACCATGTGCCAGCTGATCCGCGTACGCTGCATCCGCGCTGGCCGGCCACGATTTCACCAATGGTGAATACGGTTTCGCCAGCATCCGTCAGCGCTGAACTTACGGTTTCGGCCTGATCTTGGGTCACCGCCATAACCATGCCCACGCCGCAATTGAACGTGCGCGCCATTTCGCCCGGCTCGATATTGCCCTGAGCTTGCAGGAAAGCCATCAATCCGCTCTGCTCCCAGCCATCGGCATCGATGATGGCCCGTGCGCCTTCGGGCAGAACGCGCGGAAGATTTTCCAGCAATCCACCGCCGGTGATATGCGCCAGCGCGTCGATCTGTCCGGCGCGGACGATTGGGAGGAGGTTTTCGACATAGATCCGCGTGGGTTCGATCAGCGCGTCTATCAGCAGGCGGTCCTGGTCGAACAGGGCAGGGCGGTCGAGCTTCCAGCCCTTATCTTCTGCAAGACGCCGCACCAGTGAAAAGCCATTTGAATGAACGCCCGAACTTGCCAGCCCAAGCAGCATATGGCCGGGTGCGACCTTGTCACCAGTCAATTGTTCGCCGCGTTCGACAGCGCCGACGCAAAAGCCCGCAAGGTCATAATCGCCTGCAGCATACATGCCCGGCATTTCCGCAGTTTCGCCCCCGATCAATGCGCATCCGGCTTGCTGGCAACCTTGCGCAATGCCTGCAATCACCCGCTCGGCGACGCCGTTATCAAGTTTTCCCGTGGCGAAATAATCGAGGAAGAACAGCGGTTCTGCACCCTGCACGATCAGATCATTGACGCACATGGCGACCAGATCGATGCCGACGCTGTCATGCCGATCATTTTCTATGGCAAGCTTGAGCTTGGTGCCCACGCCATCATTGCCCGCGACCAGCAGCGGATCCTTATAACCTGCAGCGCGCGGATCGAAGAAGCCGCCAAAGCCGCCGATTTCGCCATCTGCGCCGGGACGCATGGTGGCCTTGACCAGCGGGCCGATTGCCTTGACGAGCCTGTTGCCCGCATCGATCGACACGCCGGCTTGCTCATAGGTGTAGGAGGTCGGTTTGGAACTCATGGCCCTGCCATAGGCTTTCGTGCTTGGATTTCCACTCGCCTTTAGGCAAAAGGCACGGGATTTCCCCGATGAGCGTATTTTCTCTCCCCTCCCGCCTGTCTTCAAGGCACCTTCCGGCCCTTATTGGCGGCGCGGCCATCATGCTTTTCGGCCTGGTGGCTGTGGTGGCCTTGTTTGCGCAGATTTCCGGTGAACGCGGTATCGCCCCTGTGGCGAGCAGCACGGATATCGACATTGGCGGGATAGAGGTGAATGCAACGGGCGATTCGGCAGAGGAAGCGCGCGTCAATGGCTGGCGGATGGCCCAGCGCATGGCCTGGGAAGAACTGGACGGTCCGGACATACCCGATTCGCGCCTCGATTCGCTGGTTTCAGCCATCGTAGTGGAAGAAGAACATATCGGCCCGCGCCGCTATATTGCGCGCCTGGGTGTGATTTTTGATCGCCAGCGCGCCGGATCATTGCTTGGTTCTCAAGGCAGACGAAGCCGTTCAGCGCCAATGCTGACATTGCCGGTCATGATTTCGGGCGGCACGCAAACCATGTTCGAAGTGCGCAATCCGTGGCAGCGTGCCTGGGCTGAACACCAGCTTGGCGCCAGCACCATCGATTACGTTCGGCCCTCTGGTGCAGGCGGGGAATCCTTATTGCTGACCTATGGCCAGACCGGCCGCCCCAGCCGTGCCTGGTGGAACAATATTCTTGACCAGTTCGGTGCGGCAGATGTGCTCGTTCCGATTGTTCATCTCCAATGGGAATGGCCGGGCGGCCCTGTGAAAGGGCATTTCACCGCTCGATATGGGCCGGACAATCGCTATCTTGGCGAATTCACCATGCAGGCGCAAAACGCTTCGCAACTGCCCGCCATGCTCAATCGGGCAGTGCAGCGGTTCGACCGCATGTTCTCCGCTGCGCTTGCATCGGGAACCTTGCGGCCCGACCCGACGCTGACGCTCGACAATCTGGAAATGAGCCCGGAACTGCGCGCCCTGCTCGAAGAAGCGCGCCGCGCCGAGGAGGAAGAACGCTTTGCCGCAGCCAATGACAGCGACACTAGCGGGGACGAAACAGCAAGCACCTTAACTGGCGACACGGAAGCTGATCCTGCGCCTGCTACCTCCTCCGCCTTCTCCGTGCAGGTCGCCACACCTGATGCCGCGTCCTACGACAATGCCCTGACGCTATTGCGCGGCACACCGGGTGTCGGCGGGGTGTCCGTGACATCCACGGCGATTGGCGGTGCATCGGTTCTGCGCGTGAGCTATCGCGGCGAGTTATCCGCTCTGGCCGAGACGCTGCGTTCGCGCGGCTGGGCGGTTAACGAGGGGCAGAACGCGCTCGGTATTTCGCGTTAGTCTCCGGCAGGAGCGGTGTAGATGGAACAGATCGCCCTACCTCTGAAGGCCGGAAACGGCCCTGCCGGCATCGTGGTGGGTTCTGCCAATGCGGTCGTGGCAGAGGCGCTTACCATGCCCGAAAGCTGGCCGTTTCGTACTGCTGTTCTCACTGGACCACCGCGTTCGGGAAAATCGCTATTTGCGCGCTGGTTTGCCGAAAGCGGACGCGGTGACGCGATAGACGATGCACAGACCCTGCTCGAAGATGCCGTCTTCCACCGCTGGAACAGGGCGCAGGAAAGCGGCACGGCGCTGCTGGTCGTAGGCGGAGAACCGCCATGGAATATTGCCCTGCCGGATCTGCGCTCACGCCTTGGCGGCTCGCTCCAGCTGGAAATCACCCAGCCCGACGATGTAATGGCGCATGAATTGCTGTTGTCGCTGGCTGATGAGCGGGGCTTGTTGCTGCCCGTGGAGGGGGCAGATTATCTCGTGCCGCGCGCCAGCCGATCTCAGGCAGAGCTGGAGCGACTCGTGGCGATGATCGATCGCTTGTCTCTCGAACGAAAAGCCCCACCTACGCAAGGCATCTGGCGTGCCGCGCTGGAAGCCGTGCACGGCCCTGTGGAGCCGCGCTTGCTTTGATCGAGTTTTGATGGGAAACTTGTAAACATCATGTTTGAACAGCTGAAACTCTATCTGGACTCGGTCCATGTCCGCGACCCGGCACCGCGCTCTCGCTGGGAAATCCTGCTGTACCCTGGCGTTCTGGCGCTTGGCATGCACAGAATTGCCCATTGGTTGTTTGAAGCGGAGATGTATTTCCTGGCCAGATTCGTCAATCATACCAGCCGCTTCCTTACCGCGATCGATATTCATCCCGGTGCCAAGATCGGCAAGAACCTTTTTATCGACCACGGCTTTACCGTTATCGGTGAGACGGCTGAAATCGGGAACGATGTGACGATTTACCAATGCGTTACCCTGGGCGGGACCAATCCCACCAATGGCGAAGGCGGTAAACGTCATCCTACCTTGTGTGACAATGTCATCATAGGATCGGGCGCGCAGGTGATCGGGCCGATCATCGTGGGTGAACGGGCGCGCGTGGGCGCGAACGCCGTGGTAACGGACGATGTGACAGAAGGGGCGACCATGATCGGCCTCAAAGCACGATCCACGCTGGTTCCTGCAGAGGAATGGATGAAGGAATTTATCCCCTATGGCACGCCATGCGACGAACCGTGCGAGCCTGGCTCTGATGATCGCGTGCAGGCGTTGGAAAACCAGCTCGCCGCACTGTCGGACCAGATCAATGCGCTGCGCAAATCGCTGCCGCCTGCCGATACCGACAATGTCGAACGCGTAACGGCACGCAAGAGCGGTACGCAGAACTGATGGGGCCGACCTCCGGCGCTCCTAATATCCTCCCATTTCCCGGCAATCGCGCGCCTTTGCAAACGGGTTTTGATCGGCATGAATTGACCCGCATCCTCGATCTTTATGGCCGTATGGTCGCAGCGGGGGAGTGGCGTGACTACGCGATGGATTTTACCAGGGATTGCGCCGTGTTCGCCGCTTTTCGCCGCACAGCGGAGGTGCCGCAAATGCGGCTGGAAAAGCGGCCATCGCTGCGCAAACGCCAGGGCATGTGGACGCTGTTTGGCGAAGGCGGGCAGGTGCTCAAACGCGGGCATGAGCTGGCGGGCGTGCTCGCCCCGATAGAGCGGCGTCTGGTCAAGGCAATCGACGGCTAATTTGAGGCAAGACCGTCAGGCGGGGCTGTATTGGAAAGCCTATATACCTGCCTGATCGAGTGTCTGGAGCGCCTGCGCCAATTCATCATAATGGTCGATCATGATATCGCCGTCCAGCTCGGCAACCGGAACATCGTGATAGCCGAAACGGCAAGTCACCACCGGGATGCCGGCATTGCGCGCCGCGCCTACATCAAAGGTGGAATCGCCGATCATCACTGCGCGTCCGTCGCCGCAATCACTGATGGCGGCGTGCAGCATGTCCGGTTGGGGCTTGGACCTTTCGCGCCCAAGCGTATCGCCCCCGTAAAGCGCGGTAAAGTGATCTGCCATTTCGAGTCTGGCCAGCAGCCGACGCGCAGCGTCTTCAGCCTTATTCGTGCAGACAGCCAGCGTGCAGCCCTGGCGGCGAAGCTGACCGAGCGCTGCGACACAGCCGGGATATGGCACGGTATTATCCGCGATATGTTCCACATAATGGTCCAGCAGCGACTCAGTCAGTGATGCGAATTCGGCATCCTCGACCATGCCGCCGGTCGCCTCCAGCGCCCGCTGCAGCATCAGCTTTGCTCCACCGCCAATAAATGTCCGCGTCATGCTTTCGGGTACCGCGCGTCGTCCGGCAATCGTCAGGGCGTGATTGACTGCAGGAGCAAGATCGCGTGCGGAATCGACCAAAGTTCCATCAAGGTCGAACAGGACGATATCAAAGGGAAAATCTGCCATGTCGCCCGCGCTGATAGACGTCTATTTGTAAACCGCAATGAATTGATGGCGCAACAGTTTGAAGGCGCCGCGATTTGGTGGCATGGCCCGAAGAATGAACGAAGCCGACACACAGCACAGACCGATCGCCGCGATAATCCTTGCCGCAGGTAAGGGTACGCGCATGAAAAGCAGCCGTCACAAGGTGCTGCATGATGTGGGTGGCAGGCCGATGATCGAACACTTGCTTGCCAGTGTAGAGGCCCTGGCCCCTGCCAGCCTCGTCACCATCGTGGGCGAAGCGCGCGAACAATTGCATGACCAATTGGGAAAGCGCACGCAATTTGCAGTGCAGGAACCGCAGCTGGGAACAGGCCATGCCGTGCAACAGGCCAAGGACGCGCTCAACGGATTTTCAGGAGATGTGCTGGTCCTTTACGGCGATGTGCCCTTCGTTTCTACCAGCACAATGCGCGCGATGGTTGATCGGCTCAACGCCGCGGACTCGCCGGCCGCCGTGGTGCTGGGTTTCGAACCGGCGAACCCGCTGCGTTATGGCCGCGTAATCGCATCCGGCGATCACATCGAAAAGATGGTGGAATGGAAGGACGCGAGCGAGGTGGAAAGGGGCTGCACCACGTGCAATTCCGGCTTGCTGGCTGCCCGCGCGGAAGATCTGTTTGCGCTGCTGGACCGTGTTTCCAACGATAATGCCCAGGATGAATATTACCTCCCGGATATCGTCAACATTGCAATTGCCGACGGACGCAATTGTGCAATTGTCAGCACGGACACGCCCGATGAAGTCATTGGCATAAACAGCCGCGCCGAACTGGCGGCTGCAGAATTGCAGTGGCAAAATCTGAAGCGGGCCGATGCGATGGAAGCGGGGGTGACTTTGCGCGCTCCTGAATGCGTATATTTCAGTTATGACACCCAGATCGCAAGCGATGTGGTGGTGGAGCCACATGTCGTTTTCGGCCCCGGCGTAACTGTGGAAACGGGCGCGCATATCAAGGCGTTCAGCCACCTCGAAGGCGCGCATGTTGGTGAGGATGTGGAAGTTGGCCCCTACGCTCGCTTGCGTCCCGGTGCCGTGCTGGAAAAGGGCAGCAAGGTCGGCAATTTCGTCGAGATAAAGAAGGCTACCATCGGCGAAGGCGCCAAGGCAAGCCATTTGTCCTATATCGGTGATGCAACCGTGGGTGCGGATGCCAATATCGGTGCAGGCACAATCACCTGCAATTATGATGGCTATTTCAAACACAAGACCGAAATCGGGCCGCGCGCCTTTATCGGATCGAATAGTGCGCTGGTTGCTCCGGTCAAGATCGGTGCCGATGCCATCGTTGCCGCCGGAAGCACAGTCAGCCGCGATGTCGGTGATGGCGAATTGCGCATGGTGCGGGCCGAACAGCTGGTAAAGCCGGGCTGGGCAGATCGCTTTCACGATACGATGAAAAAGAAAAAGGCGGAGCGCAAGTGAGCGATCGCTATGATGGCAAGCCGTTCCTCCGTCTGCTCGATTCCTATGTACTTTCGGCAATTGGCGCACTCGACCAGGCGAACGAGGACTGGTTGACGCAGAGTGAGCCGCATTTCCGCCATACCTTTGGCGAGGAAGGCAGTTGGCGGGAAATCGTCGCCAGCCGCATGCAATTTCCGGAAGCGATGGAAGCATCCATTCTCGAAGTCTGGCAAAAGGGCCGGATCAACTTTTTATGGGATAGTGGCGCAGAACCGGATGCAGTCCAGTTCACGCACACTTTTGTCGACACCAATTTCCCGCACTGACGCGGAAGAAGGCCAGAACCTATGTGCGGAATTATCGGAATTGTTGGTCAAACCAGTGTGGCAAGTCGGCTTGTTGATGGGCTGCGGCGGATGGAATATCGCGGTTATGACAGCGCCGGAGTCTGCACACTTCACAATGACGAGATGATCCGTCGCCGGGCTGAAGGAAAGCTCAACAATCTGGTCGAGGAACTGGCGGGCAACCCTGCGCCGGGCACCACGGGCATCGCACACACCCGCTGGGCCACGCACGGCGCCCCCACGCAGAAGAACGCTCACCCGCACGCCACCCCGCAGGTAGCTCTCGTGCACAATGGCATCATCGAAAATTTCAAGGAATTGCGTGACGAATTGCGCAAGGGCGGTCGCAGCTTTGAAAGCGATACCGATACAGAAACTGTCGTTCACCTGATCAGCCGCGAGATTGAAAATGGCGCTTCGCCGCAGGATGCCGTTGCCAATGTCCTGCCACGGCTGCGTGGTGCCTTTGCGCTGGCGATTGCCTTTCGCGATCACCCAGACCTGCTGATCGGGGCACGGCTCGGTTCGCCGCTGGTCGTCGGACATGGCGAGGGTGAGATGTTCCTCGGATCAGACGCGCTGGCGCTCGCCCCGCTCACGCAGCAGATTTGCTACCTTGAAGAAGGTGACTGGGTCACCATCACAAAGGACAGTGCGACGATACGCGATGTCGAAGGCAAAGAGGTGCACCGCGATGTGCGCGCATCGGGCGCGTCGGCTGTCGCGATGGAGAAAGGCAATTATCGCCACTTCATGCAGAAGGAAATCTTCGAACAGCCGACCGTCGTAGCGCAGACCCTGCATTCCTATTTGCGTCCGGTCGAACAGCAGGTGGCATTGCCACAGATCGATTTCGATATTTCCGCGATAGACCGTGTCACGATAGTGGCCTGCGGCACCTCCTATTATGCGGGCATGGTGGCGAAATACTGGTTCGAACGGTTCGCCCGTGTTCCCGTTGATATCGATTTCGCTTCCGAATTTCGTTACCGGGAACCGGTGCTGCCCGAAGGCGGGCTCGCCCTATTCATCAGCCAGAGCGGCGAGACGGCAGATACGCTGGCGGCCTTGCGCCATTGTCGTGAACAGGGGCAGGTTATCGCTGCCGTCGTCAATGTGCCCACCAGTTCCATGGCGCGTGAGGCAGACCTTTTGCTGCCCACCCATGCCGGGCCGGAAATAGGTGTCGCATCGACCAAGGCGTTCACGTGCCAACTGGCCGTGCTTGCCGCGCTTGCTGCGCATTTCGCAGTGAAAAAGGGCCGCTTGTCCCGTGCGGAGGAGGCGAAAATTGTCGATCACCTTCTGGAAGCACCCGCCTGCCTGAATGCGGCGCTCGATCATGATGATGACATTGCCGCGATGGCGCATCTCATCGCGCCCGCCCGCGATGTTCTTTATCTGGGACGTGGGGCCGATTTCCCATTGGCGCTGGAAGGCGCGCTGAAACTTAAGGAAATCAGTTATATCCACGCAGAAGGCTACGCCAGCGGGGAAATGAAGCATGGCCCGATCGCGCTGATCGATGAAGAAGTGCCGGTTATCGTTCTCGCTCCGTCAGGGCCGTTGTTCGAAAAGACGGTGTCCAACATGCAGGAAGTGCAGGCTCGCGGCGGCAAGGTTGTGTTGATTTCGGATGCGGAAGGAATTGCGCAGGCAGGAGAGGATTGCATGGCAACGATCCAGATGCCCACTGTCCATCCGCTGATCGCGCCGCTGGTCTATGCCGTGCCGGTGCAATTGCTGGCCTATCATGTCGCCGTGCTGAAGGGCACCGATGTCGATCAGCCGCGAAATCTGGCGAAGTCCGTTACCGTGGAATAGCTGCGCCGCGATGGCTGCGAACCCCATAGCATTTACGTAGCACTAACCATTCGTGCCTATTGCGTGGGATGTGAGCAAAAATCCTGCCGGACTACCGAAATTGCCGCTGCGCCTCGGCCCGCTGCAAGTGATCGGTCTGCGCGACCCTGATGAGGGTGATTGGGCACGGCTGCGTACTTTGCAATATGCCGATTTATACAAAAGCTCGCGCATACGGTTTGCAGGCCATGGCATTGCGGCCATCATGGTTGCCGCGCTCTATCTGCATACGATACCCGCATGGATCCTTGGCATATGGTTGATTGCTTTGCTGGGTGCTGTGGCAAACAGTGGCCGAGTGGACCGGCATTTTGCCAATATTTCCCGCAGGCAGATGACCAGGTTGGAATACCGCAAGCAGGCAGGCACCGTCGCCTTGTGCGCCGTGCCATGGATAACGGCTCTGCTATTTTTCGCGCCGGTTGGATCATCAACCCAGCATTTTGGATTGTGGACGCTGGTTGCCATGCTTGTTGCCGGCGGTGCCGCAACATCGAGCACTGCGCCGATTTCAACAATTGTATTCGATCTGATCGTTGGTGTGGCGGGCGTTTCCTCTTTCGTGATTTCGGGCGATTACGTCTTCGGAATTGCCAGCTTTGCCTTCGTCGTCACTATCGTTGCAGGCGCGTTGAATTCTGCCCGCACTAATCTTTCCGCGCGCATCGCGGAAGCTGGCGTCGCAGAAAAGGACGAGGTGGTTTCCCTGCTGCTGCGTGAATTCGAGGAGAAGGAATCGGACTGGCTGTGGCAGGTGGACAATAATCGACGCCTGCGCTCCGTCAGCCCGCGGTTTGCCTTTGCGTTGGGCCGCGAACCTGCTGATGTGGAGGGTGAACGCTTCATCCAGCTCATCGGCGGTGACAATTTTGAAAGCGGGGACGTGCCCCGCAGCCTGCACGATCTGGTCGAGCGGCTGAAGCGGCGTGAAAGTTTCTCCAATTTGCTGGTGCAGGCAGTTATCGGCGAACAGCGCCGCTGGTGGGAGCTTTCGGGCACCCCGATCCGCGATTCTGCTGGCAATTATGTAGGTTTTCGCGGGGTCGGTTCGGATGTGACAGAACAGCGAGAAAGCGACGAGAAAATCGCCTATCTTGCGCGTTACGATACGTTGACTGGCCTGCCCAACCGCCTGATGCTGACGGAGGCGCTGGGCGAAGCGATGCGCTATTCAGCGCAGTGGCGGACGCGTTGTGCCTTCCTGATGATCGATCTCGATCGCTTCAAATCGGTCAATGATTCGCTTGGGCATCTGGTCGGAGACAGGCTGCTGGCCAAGGTTTCCGAACGGCTCAACAGCGTCTGCACTGATAACGAACGATGTGGCCGTCTGGGTGGTGACGAATTTGCCGTGGTGATCCGCGATGCAACCGATCACACGCGGGTGGACCGGATTGCCGAAACGATCATCGAACATCTTTCCCAGCCTTATATCGTCGATAATCACACGCTCTTCATCGGGGCGAGCGTCGGATCTGCCATTGGCCCTCGCGATGGGCAGAGCGTGGAAACGCTGATGCGCAATTCAGATCTCGCGCTTTATCGGGCGAAGGATGATGGCGGCGGTATGCATTGCACCTATGTCCCGTCACTTCATGCCGATGCCGAAGAGCGCCGCACGCTTGAACTTTCGCTGCGCCATGCCATCGCGAAGGAAGAAATGCATCTCAACTTCCAGCCGGTCGTCAATGCGCAGAGCGAAGGAATCGTCAGCTTCGAGGCCTTGCTGCGCTGGACAAGCGAAGAGCATGGCATGGTCAGTCCTGCCAAATTCATCCCGCTGGCCGAAGATACACGCCTGATCGTCCCCATCGGTAAATGGGTGCTGCACGAGGCATGCCGACAGGCAACGCGTTGGCCTGAAGAGATCAAGGTTGCGGTCAATGTTTCCGGCGAACAGCTTCTGGAACCCAACTTCACCGCCACTGTGGTAGAGGCGCTTGCCGCAACCGGATTGCCTGCAAACCGGCTGGAGCTGGAAGTCACGGAAAGCGTGTTCCTGCGGGATGGACGCACGGCGAATGAAGCGCTGGAAGCTATTATCGCGCTGGGCTGCTCCATTGCTCTGGATGATTTTGGCACTGGCTATTCTTCGCTCGGTTACCTGCGTTCAATCCGCTTCTCGACTATCAAGGTCGATCGCAGCTTTGTGCAGGGCGCGGCACAGGAAAGCCCGGAAAGCATCGCAATTATTCGCGCCGTGGTGGCAATGGCGCAAAGCCTGGAAATGCAGACCACTGCAGAAGGCGTGGAAACGGTCGAGCAGGCGGACATGATCCGTGAGCTGGGCTGCACCAAGATCCAGGGCTATTATTTCGGCCGCCCGATGGAGGCGAGTGAGGCCTATTCGCTTGTGGCGAAGCGCCGCAATGCTGCCTGACAGGCTATCGGGGCCGAGCGGAGCCTAGCGGGGTTCAGCGCAGCAGAACAAGGTCAGGCGTTTTCCAGTAGGCCGAGAACGCTTTCGAAAAGCCGCCGTCCGTCACTGCCACCATGCGCATCCTCGATGGCGCGTTCCGGATGGGGCATCATGCCGAGCACATTGCCCGCTTCGTTCAAAATGCCAGCAATATCTCTGCGTGAGCCATTACCATTTTGCGTATAGCGGAATGCGACACGGCCATCCCCTTCAAGCCGGTCCAGCATTTCATCATCGGCAAAATAATTGCCATCATGATGGGCAACAGGAATACGAATCTCCTCGTCGGCGGAATAGGCGCGGGTAAAAGCGCTTTGCGCATTTTCTACCTTCAGCGAGACTGTTCGGCAGATGAAAGTCTGGCCGGCATTGCGCATCAGGGCACCGGGCAAAAGCCCCGCTTCGGTGAGGACCTGAAAGCCATTGCAAACGCCCAGTACCGGCACACCGGATCGAGCGGCGACAGCAATGGAACGCATGATCGGGCTGTTGGCCGCCATCGCGCCGCTGCGCAGATAATCGCCATAGGAAAAGCCGCCGGGAAGGGCGATGAAATCAAGGCCCTTGGGAAGATCGGCATCGCCGTGCCAGACCTTTACCGGATCGCTACCCGATACATCCCGCAGCGCGACCAACATATCACGGTCACAATTGGAACCGGGGAAGGTGACGACGGCGGTCTTCATGCGGCGACCTTTTCGATTCGGTAGTTTTCAATAACTGTATTGGCGAGCAGCTTTTCGCACATCTCGGCGATAGCGTCATCGCTGGTGTTGTCCGCCAGTTCCAATTCGATCAGACGACCGATGCGGACATCATCCACGCCGGCAAAACCAAGCCCTTCCAGTGCATGATGAACGGCGCGTCCCTGCGGATCGAGAACGCCGGGCTTGAGCGAGACGTGGATGCGGATCTTCATGAAAGCGGCCTTTCGCATGGATTAGCGTTTGCGCGGAGCCTATGGCGCTTGACCGCGCTGTCGGCAAGAGTGTGCGGAAACCCAACCCCCATCTCAAACGATATATAGGTGCAGGTTTGATAATGAAACGCGGGAAGGACACCAGATGATCGCCACCGAGAAATTCACCTTTACCGGCAAGAACGGACAAGAGCTCGACGGTCGGCTGGAATTGCCTCTTTACGAAAAACCGCACGGCGCGGCATTGTTTGCCCATTGCTTTACCTGCACCAAGCAGAGCCACGCTGCGACACGCATTGCCTCTGCCCTTGCGGCAAAGGGGATTGCAGTGCTGCGTTTCGATTTCACCGGACTTGGGGGCAGTGCAGGCGATTTTGCCAATGCCGGATTTGTCAGCAATGTCGAAGATCTTGCTTGTGCCGCGCGGGCGCTGAATGACCGCGGCCTGCCGCCACTGCTCATCATTGGCCATTCACTGGGCGGTGCGGCGGTGTTGGCGGCAGCAGAGCATATCCCGCAGGCGCGCGGCGTCATCACGCTCAATGCGCCTTTCGATACCAGCCATGTATTCGAACATTTCGGCGATTCGGTTGAACAAATTGAGGCTGAAGGCGAAGGCGACGTCATTCTGGGTGGGCGCAAATTCCGCATTTCGCGGGAGTTTCTGGAGCAGGGCCGCGGCCAACCGCAGGAAACCCGGATAGCCGATCTTGGCCGCGCGCTGCTGGTCATGCATGCCCCGCAAGACGATACTGTTAAGATCGACAATGCCCGTCAGATCTTTGAAGCGGCGCTCCACCCCAAAAGCTTTGTCACGCTGGAAGGGGCGGACCATCTGCTGACCGAAAGCGGATCGGCAGAATATGCCGCCACCATGATTGCTGCCTGGGCAACGCCGTTTTTGGCAGATCTCCATTCAGAAAAGCGTGCTGATCTTGCAGGAACGGTGGAGGTGTCCACCGCAGGCGGCAAGTTCGCGCAATGGGTGCGCACGCCCACACACCAGTTCATCGCTGACGAGCCGAGGGATTTTGGCGGATCAGATCACGGGCCGACGCCCTATGATCTCCTGCTTGCAGCGCTGGGTACCTGCACCAGTATGACTATGAAGATGTATGCTGATCGTAAGAAAATCCCGCTTGAAAATGTGCGGGTCGAACTGGAACACAGCCGTGACCATCATCTCGATTGTCAGGATTGCGAGAAGGGGGGCGAGGCCATTCAGGTGATCGACCGCGCGATAGAATTGTCGGGCGACCTAACGCCCGAGCAGCGCAGAAAGCTGATGGAAATCGCCGATAAATGCCCTGTTCACAGGACTATAAAGGGCGATTTGCACATTCATTCGACCGAAATCACCTAATTTCGAAAGCTGATGATGAAAGGGGTGGCGGGACTGAAGACCTGCCCCCCTTTCCTAACCTATTCGTCAGATGCTGCGTCGTCATCTTCTGACGGTGCAACGAGAATGCGCGTATCGGCGCGCCGCTCTGGCACGAGATATGTTTGCGCCAAGGCTTGCAGCTCTGCAGGTGTAAAGCTGCGCAACACTTCTGATTGCTGGCGCACCCGGTCTAGCCGGTCCGCTTCGCTCTGCGCAGTAGATGCAACGTCAAGCCAGAACCCATTATCTTCTCTGGCCAGACGAATTCTCTCAAGCACGGGCTGGCGGGCGCGCAGCAGGAAATCCTCGCTGACGGGCGTTTCGCGTAATTCGGCTGCGAGCCGTGAGATAATATCGCGCACCTCGTCGGCCTGCGCCGGATCGATGACGGCAGACAGGCTAAGCGTGCCGAAGTCGACAAAGTCCGAACTGGTCGATGCCGAGACAGAAGGGCTGTATGTTGCGGCCAATTCTTCCCGCAGGGTTTCCAGCGCCTTCAGTCGCACAAGACCGGCCAACAGGGTCAGGCCCATGTCCTCGCGGAAATCACTATCGTCGCGTGTGTGCCAGATGCTGCCGATCAATGCCTGATCGTCCTGTCCGGTGTGGGTGTAATCATTCACCTCATCACCTGAAAGATCGACATATTCGAGGACGCGCTTGTCCGCATATTCAGTGAATTGCGCATTGCGCGCGGGCAGGGCACCGAAACTTGCTGCCACTGCGGCGATTGCTTCATCGGGGTCGATATCGCCCACGATGCCAATCTCGATCGCTCCGTCAGCTGCTGCCGCCAATAGCGAATCGCGCAAGCCCTCACGGTCCACTGCGTCAAGGTCTTCGCGGGTTGGGAAGGCGACATAGGGGCTGTTGGCGATCTGTTCGCCCGCTCGCAGGCCAAATACCTGCGAAGGTTGAGACAGGATCTGGTTCCAGACCGCGTCAATAACCGCCTCAAATCGCGCGTCGGCCTCCGGGCGCATGCCAGGATCGGTGAGATAGGCGGCGCTGATCTTCATCTGCGTCGCCAGATCTTCAGGCGTGGTGACGCCGCCTGAATTGAAATAGTCCGTACCATTGCCAATGCCGGAAGTGATCTGTTTCCCGGCCATCAATTCGGTGATTTCATCGAAACTGTGCTGGCCAAGCCCGCCGACCTGGGATGCGATCTGGAGATAGATGCCTGCTGCAGTGGGATGCACGTCTTCAAGCGCAAAGGCACCGCCGTCCATCCGCACGTCAAAGCGCACGCGGCCAGGTTCAAGATCAGTCTGCTTGATGTTGAGGCGGACGTTATTGGCAAAGGTGACGGTGCGAATGCCCAGATCTTCGATCATGGTGTCGGCGGCGATGGTGCCGGGCATGTCACCCCAATTGTCATAAGCAAAGACACTGATGGCCACGTCTTCCGGCTCTGCCACCGCGACCGTAGTGCTGGTATTATAGGCCGCTGCCACAGCGTCCACCCCGCCTTCCAGTTCCTTTGCCGTCACACGGACAAGCGGATGGCCTTCGCTCCACAAATAACGGAAGCGCGCGTTGACGGCATCAAGGGTCAATTGCGGACGCATCTGCTGGAACATTTCCAGCCGGTATGCCGGATCGGTTACGAAGTAGTTTTCTGCCGCGACATTGACGATGGCCATGGCCAATTGGCGGTTATTGCGCGCCTCTGCCTGCGCGGCGCCGCGTTGCAACGCGCTTTCAATAGTGGTCAGCGCGTAATCGAGTTCGGATGGGGTGAAGCCATATTCCAGCGCCCGCCGCAATTCCTGTTCCGCGATGGCAAGGCCTTTGGCCCATGTCCCGTCGCGCGTGCTGATGCTGACAGCTGAATAATCGGCCACGCCTTCATCGCTGGCCGTGCCAAAACCACCGCCCAGGATCGGGCTGTTTTCACGATTGGCGATGCGGGTAATGCGCCTGTCGAACATGGTCTCGGCCAGGCTCTTGAGCTGATCCTTGTAGCGTTCCTCTACAGTGTCCAGCGGATCGGTATAGGGCCGCAACTGATAGATCGCGACGCTAGAGCCGATGGCGGGATCAACAAAAGTATCGAACGCTGTCTCTCGGCTCAGATCGACTGATCCCGGTGCTGGAATGGCCCCGGCATCGCCGCGGGGCTGCCAATTGCCAAAACGTTCGCGAATAGCCGCTTCCATTTCCGCAACATCGAAATCGCCTACTGCCACCAGCGTGGAATTTTCAGGGCGGTAGAAGCGGTTATAAAGACCCTGCAGCCGTTCTGCCGGCGCTTCGCGCAGCACCGCATCAAGGCCGATGGGGAAGCGGGTGTTATAGCGTGTGCCGGGAATGCGGAATTCAAACATGTCGCGGTAATTGCGCAGGCCTGCCGTATCGCGCAGGCGGCGCTCATTCACCAGGATTTCCCGTTCCCGGTCAACAGCTTCTGGCGTGAAGGTCAATTCGCTGGCTGTTTCGCGCAGCAAGAAGAGCGCGGTATCGAGGCCTTCCTCATTCGCATTAGGCACATCCAGCATATACACCGTCTCATCAAAGCCGGTGTAGGCATTGGTATCCGGTCCGAAAGCGAGGCCAAGCCGTTCGAGCAGCGGGATCATTTCGCCTTCGGGTACATTGGTGGAGCCGTTAAAGGCCATGTGTTCGATGAAGTGAGCCAGCCCTCGCTCATCTTCCCCTTCGCCCAAAGATCCGAAATCGAAATGCATCCGGAAGGAGGCTGAGCCTTCGGGTGTGTCATTATACCGGATGGCATATTTCATGCCGTTTTCCAGCGTGCCATAGGTGATGGAGGGATCGGGCACCACGTCGCTCGCCTCAACGCCCCAGCCTTCTGCCGGACCTTGCTGCGCGAGCGCGGGTGCAGAGATCGCGAGCGACAGGGCAAGGGTGGTGGTCGAGATTGTTGTGGCAAGAAGACGGCGGATGGTCATGGAGCTTTTCCTCTCAATTCAATGAACGGCGTCAGTAAGTGGAAGCTGCGCGCCCGCATTTCCCCCGATGACGAGAGATTATGCACAGACAGTGCCGAAGGCGCAAGCGCGACATTCGGCCATATCCCATTGAATTATGACAATTGCTTGACCGGAGCGGTGCTGGATTTGCGCTCCTTTGGAAGGCGCCTATTTCTTGGGCTTGGGCGATGTCTGGCGCAGGCGCGAGCGGTGGGCATTCATGTCGAGCACTTCGCCCGGAGAGCCATCGTCCTCTTTCTGCAACAGGCCGAGCCGGCGAGCGACTTCCTGATACGCCTCTTCCTCGCCGCCCAGATCGCGGCGGAACCGGTCCTTGTCGAGCTTTTCGCCTGTGTTGAAATCCCACAGACGGCAATTGTCGGGGCTGATTTCGTCAGCAAGGATCACACGGCTGAAATCGCCATCGTAAATGCGGCCGAACTCAAGCTTGAAATCCACCAGCCGGATATCGATTGCGGCAAACATGCCGGACATGAAATCATTGATGCGGATCGCCATTGCGGCGATGTCCTGCATTTCTTCATGATTGGCCCAGTTGAAGCAGGCAATATGCTCTTCGGAAATCAGCGGATCACCAAGCTCATCCGACTTGAGGTAATATTCGATAAGCGTATGCGGCAGCATCTCGCCTTCTTCGATGCCCAGCCGCTTTGAAATAGAGCCGGCCGCGACATTGCGCACCACGACTTCCAGCGGAATGATATCCACCTGTCGCACCAATTGTTCACGCATATTGAGACGGCGGATAAAATGCGTGGGGATGCCGATATGCGCAAGGCGGGTGAAAACATGTTCGCTGATACGGTTGTTGATCACGCCCTTGCCGTTGATCGTGCCGCGCTTTTCAGCATTGAAAGCGGTGGCATCATCCTTGAAATACTGGATGATGGTGCCCGGTTCGGGGCCTTCATACAGGATCTTGGCCTTGCCTTCGTAGATCTGGCGACGGCGGGACATGGCAGTAACCTTATTGCAAAGCGCTAAGGGCGCTAGAAAAACGAGCGCCCCAGCATGGCAAACCAGGTTTGCCATGCTGGGGCGTTGTGAACGCTAGCGCTATACACCCAAGCATGCAGGCTGGCAATCGGGCGACATTGCGCTGGGCCTGCAGATGACTTTCCAGCACTTCAGGTGCTTCGGATACCTCCTGCAAATAACCTTTGCTGCGCCCCTGGCAGAATAAATCTGCGCGGTTAGACGGGCAGCCAAGGCTTTCCTACATCAATCATGCGGAACCTTCCCCCGTTCTATGAAGTGGCTCAGGGTCGCGCGTTGCACCAACACGCTGAATAGCACAGCGCCAAATGTCGCCGCCAGCAGCAGATCGCGAACCAGCCCTTGCGGCAAGGACAAAGCGAGCGCGACGGATATGCCGCCGCGCAGTCCGCCCCACCACAGGACGCCCCAGGCGCCATCGGCCTGGGGTTTGGCGGCGGGCACGACGCGGGTGGACAAGGTCACTGCAGCGGCACGGGCGAACAGGGTGATGGGTATCGCCGCAAGCGACAGCCAGAACTCTTCAACTTCCGGCACCAGCGCGATCATTTCCAGGCCGATCAGCAGGAACAAGACTGAATTGAGCAATTCGTCCAGCACTTCCCAAAACTTGATGACATAATCGCGGGTCATGGCGCTCATCGCATAGGTTACGCCGTGATTGCCGATCATCAGTCCGGCCACCGCCATCGCCAGAGGTCCGGACAAATGAAGTGCGGTGCAAAGGGCATAGCCGCCCATCACCACAGCCAGCGTGATGGTCACTTCCAGCGCATATTCATCCAGCGAGCGCATGGCACGAAATCCGAGCCAGCCGAATAGCAGTCCGATCAGCAGGCCGCCGCCGGCCTCGATCGCAAATAGCCGCACGCCTTCCGACAGCGAAAAATCCTGCCCCGTCACCGCGGCGCCCAGCAGGATGGTAAAGACCACAATACCCACACCATCGTTGAAAAGACTTTCGCCCGCGACGCTGGATTGCAGGCTTTCCTCTACCTTCTCTTCCTTGAGCACGCCCAACACCGCGACCGGATCGGTGGGAGAAATCAAAGCGCCGAAGACAAAATACCAGATCGGTTCTATCGGCAGGCCCATCAGCAGGCCAACGCCCCATGTGAGTACGCCGACGACGACGGTGGAAATGATGACGCCGACGGTCGAAAGCAGCAAGACCGGCAACCAATCCGCCTTGAGCCGATCCAGATCAACATGCAGCGCGCCAGCGAACAGCAGGAAGCTGAGCATGCCCTGCAGCAGCGTTTCGGTGAAATTCATCTCCACCAGCAGCCGCGCAACAGTGTCATCGAGCGTGACCCCTGGAATAAACCTGTTGGCCAGCAGCAGGCCAATGGCTGCCGCAGCGCCGATCACCGTCAATCCCACGACATGCGGGAGCTTGATGAAGTGATGGTTGAACCACCCAAACAGGGCAGAAGCGACCACCAGCATTGCGGCGATGTCGAAGGGCGATATTGCGGCGGATGTTTCGTGCATGGCTGGGGATTAGACGGCCTGACGACGTAAAGCTACATCGTGACGCAGCACAAGCAGATGCGTGCTGGCTCTTCTAGGCCGCAGCTATACGAAAAAATATCTGGCCGGATTGAGAGAGTGGTGCCCGGGGGCGGAGTCGAACCACCGACACGACGATTTTCAGTCGTCTGCTCTACCACTGAGCTACCCAGGCATCGCTACGACATCGAGCATCTTCGAAGTGCCCGGTGAGCGAATGAAGCGCGCCTATGGCGAAGCGCAGGCCGCTTGGCAAGACCTCAGTTCAGTCTTCCTGCGCGATATCTTCAGGACGCGCCGCTTCACCGGGCAGGGCATATCCATCATTAAACCACTGCGCGAGGTCGCGATCACGGCAATGGCTGGAGCAAAAGGGCGTGAATTCCTGCGTACGGGGCTTCCTGCAAATCGGGCAGGGCCGGGCTTTGGCTGCGTTGGTCATCGCGGAGTAAGCTGGGCATGCGGGGCGTCGAGCGCAAGGGTGGCGTCGGGCCGCATCGACAGCTCCTTGCCTGTCCGTTGGCGGAGTTTGCCCAGCCAGTCTTCGCTCAGGCGCGCCATGACAGCGGGATGCGCGGCAAGTTCGATTCTGCCGGGACCGGTGAGCGTTTCAGCACGGCGCAGCAACAGGCGCACTGCTGCTCCGGCGCGATCGTGCTGGAATAGGTGCAATATCGATGGGCGTTCAAATCTGGCGACGATCTGAACGAAGCCGAAGCCGTTCATCGCAGTGCGTTCGTGATCGAAATCCGCCAGTGCCGCTTCCAGCGCAATATCCACTGCCTTGCGGTCGGCCTTCGCCTCAAGCGTGGGGAAATCGATACCGATAATGCCGCCCATGCCCAGCAGCGCAATGGCGCGTGCAAGAGGCTCGACTGCGGCAAGTGCAAGATCGCGCGGAGGTAAATGTCCGTCAACATCGACCATGACCATCGCCGGAGTAGGTGCAAAATGCAGTGATCCGCCGGAAAAGGATACGGTCCCCTCAAATGCGAGGTCGCTAATGTCCTCCCAATCGCCATGCGCAAATGCAAATATCGTGCGTGCGCCTGGTAGAATGGCCGTGAGCGCCGGGGCTGGCCGTTCGGGCTCTTGCGTTGGCCGCACCTGAGCCAGTTTTATGCGGTGCGCCTCTCCTATGGCGGCGCGGGTAACGGCAAAGCGCATCCTAGCCCCTTCGCTTGCATCGCGTGGCAATTTGTCCACCAGCGCTTCTTCCCCGTTAGGGAAGACAGCATGTCCCCGCGTCGATCCTCTCGTTCTGGAAACAAGCAGGCCTTCCACCACAGCGCCCGGTTCAAGCCCGTCCGGCCAGCGCAGACGTGCAGCCATCACATTGCCATCCCGATAGCAAAGCGCGCGTTCCTCGCCGATGCCCTGCTCTACAAGCCAGCCGTCAGCAGCCGCATCAGCCAAGGGAAAATCCGGCAGCTTTCAGCACATTGCGCGTCTCATACAGCGGCAGGCCAATCACGCCGGAATGGCTGCCCTGTATCCAGGGAATAAGCGCCTCTGCCGTGCCCTGTATCGCATAACCGCCCGCCTTGCCGTGCCATTCCCCGCTGACGATATAGGCGTCGATCTCACCCTCTGTCAGACGCTTGAACTTGAGCTGCGTCTCGCTCAGCTTTTCGCGCAGGCTACCATCAGGACCGGCAAGGGCGATGGCGCACAACACGCGGTGGCGCCTTCCCGAAAGGAGCTGGAGACAGCGCCTTGCTGTCGACTCATCTTCTGCCTTGGGCAGGATGCGCCTGCCGCAGGCCACCACCGTATCGCCAGCCAGCACGTGCGATGTGCCACCTTTGACGGCCAGCGCCTTTTCGCGCGCCATGCGGATGGCATAGGTGCGGGGCAGTTCCGCTTTGATCGGCGTTTCATCGATATCGGCGGGGGTAATGCCATCGGGCGTCACCCCGAGCCGCGTGAGCAATTCACGTCGCCGCGGGCTGGCCGATGCAAGAATGAGGGAGGGGCTGGTCGAAGCCATGCCCGTGCCGATTAAGGGTTATACCCCGGCGGGCCGCTGCGTCCCGGCATAAAGCGGTAGGTGATGCGTGCCTTGGTCAGATCATAAGGCGTCAGTTCGCACAGCACCTCGTCACCCACGAGCACGCGGATACGGTTCTTGCGCATGCGCCCGGCAGTGTGGCCGAGAACCTCATGGCCGTTTTCGAGCTCTACCCGGAACATCGCGTTGGGCAGCAGCTCCACTACCTTGCCGCGCATTTCGAGGAGTTCTTCTTTAGCCATCCAGTTTCTCTAGTCCTTTGCGTGATGTGTGAATATTGGCGTCGGGGGCGCATAGCCGCCTCCCTTGCAAAAGGGAAGAGTGCGCTTGCGTGTAACCATCTCGTTCATATGGCCGCAATTGTATTGCGACAATTTGTTACTTTGCTCCGCTTGCCGCGGGTAGCGCTCTGCCACATATGCCGGGCATAGGTGGGGACCAGACAAGTCAATTCAAGGATTAGACGTGAATATCAGGATTTCCACCAGCTTGGCGGCAATTGCCGCAGTACTTGTTTGCCCGCCCCTTTCCACCGTCGCTCTGGCAAAATCTGCGCCCGCAGCCGCGCAACAGGCTGACCAGGATCCGGAGACATCGCCGGACCCTGTGCAATCGGAAGACGATATCAATGAGATCGTCGTTTATGGTGCGCGGCTGATTGGCCGCGTGGATGCGCCGCAGCCGCCCATCCTCGAACTCGATCAGGAAGATATTGCCGCTTATGGCGCCGGTTCCATCGCCGAGCTGATAGAGGCGCTGGGCCCGCAGGTTTCAAGCGGGCGCGGCAGAGGGTCCTCCGGTCAGCCGGTAATCCTGGTGAATGGCGTGCGGATTGGTTCTTTCCGTGAATTGCGCAGCTATCCGCCCGAAGCGATAGAGCGCACCGAAATCTATAGCGAGGAAGTGGCGCAAAGCTTCGGCTATTCGCCGGATCAGCGGGTGGTGAACATCATCCTCAAGGACAAATATTCCAGCCGCGAGCTGGAGCTGGAATATGGCCAGCCTTTTGACGGCGGCTATTCCACCCAGCAAGTCGAAGGCACTTATCTGCGCATCGACGGGCCAAGCCGCCTCAATGTGAATGTGGAATGGGACAATTCCAGCAGTCTGACAGAGGGCGAGCGCGGCGTTGAGCAGTCCATCGGTAGCCATCCGATCATCGCAACTGATCCTGACCCGGCAAATTTTCGCAGTCTGGTAAGCGACTCGGCAGGGGTGGAGGCCACAGTCAACTGGAACACCGCCCTTGGCGACAGTGGCAATCAGTTGAGCCTCAACGGCACCTATGAACGCAATGACAGCCTCAGTTTGCAGGGCCTCGATTCAGTCGTGCTGGAAGATCCTTCGGGCAATACTGCCCTGCGCAGCTTTAACCCCGCTGATCCGCTGGCGGTAGACAGGCGGACGAACAGCTATTCAATTGGCAGCACATTCAACGCGGGATTTGAAGGCTGGCAGGTTACCGGCACGCTTGACGGTACCTATTCCGATACGCGCAGCCGCACGCAATTATCGCTCGACACCACGGCTCTGATGGACGCGGCGCTGGCCGGCGATCTGGCGCTGGACGCTGATCTGGGCGAATTTGCCGAGGCTGGTTTTGACGAAACACAAAGCGAAAGCTGGAGCCTGAGCGCACTTGCCACAGCCCGCGGCTCTGTCATCGAACTGCCCGCAGGCGATGTGCAGATGACGCTGGATGCCGGATATGATTGGAACGCCATTGAGAGCATCGACACGCGCAATCCGGGCGTCTTGACCGATCTTTCGCGCAACCATTTTTCCACCGGTGTAAATGTCTCGATACCGATCACGAACCGCGATTATGAATTTGGCGGCGCCATTGGCGATGTAACGCTCAACCTCAATGGCGGGATCGACGAGCTTTCCGATTTCGGCACTTTGTTCGATTGGTCCGCAGGGCTGACCTGGGGTGTGTTTGACGGTATCACCTTGAGTGCGACCTATATCGCCCGCGACAGCGCACCCACGCTCAGCCAATTGGGCAGCCCCGAGATAGTGACACCCAATGTCGCGACCTTCGATATTGCGAATAATGAAACCGTGCTCGCCACGGTCATCACCGGCGGCAATCCGGATTTGCCCGCACAATCGCAAAATGATTGGAAGCTGGGTCTTAATTGGGAATTGCCCTTCATCGATCGCGGCAGCTTCCAGATCGAATATTTCAACAACCATTCTGAAAATGTGACAGACGGCTTCCCGGTTTTGACGTCCGCAATCGAGGCGGCATTTCCCGACCGCATAGAGCGTGACACGAACGGCCAGCTGACCCAACTCGATCAACGATTCGTGACCTTTGCGGAGCAGGATGTCGAACGCCTGCGCTTTGGTCTCAATCTCAACGGGCAATTTGGTGGCGGTGAGGAAGCGACTGGGGGCAGGCAGGGACGTGGCGGAGGCGATGCGGCTTCTGCTGGCAGACAAGGCGGTGACCAGTCCGGCAGACCGGCTGGCGCGCGCGATCCTGAACGCCTTGCCGCAATGCGCGCCCAGTTCTGCGAATCCGAACCCGATGCATTGCTGGCGCAGTTCAATGCCGCATTGCTGTCTCTTATACACATCTCCGAGCCCACGAGACTAGGCATGATCTCGTA
>OJBY01000052.1_pt1 | contig 76144 bp, 73 predicted proteins | sample 1591731 | NCBI WGS metagenome assembly OJBY01 (sample SAMN05416837, study PRJEB24817) | seawater metagenome | isolation source: Sea water | place: Canada:Atlantic | collected 2013-07
ACGAGATCATGCCTAGTCTCGTGGGCTCGGAGATGTGTATAAGAGACAGGGAAGAAATCGCAAGAGTTCGAGCCGCTGCCGAGAAGGAAACCGAAAGCCAGCCCGTCCTCCCGACGGTCCTGCGCCCGCTTACTGTGCTGCGCGGCCTTGCCATCCGGGCTCTCAGACGGAACGCGACAGAAATGCTGGATGGTCCGGGTGCCATGGCAACGGCCTTGCGCCTTGGTATTATCGGGCGCTAGCGTAACTGCCCGAATCCTAAGGGGGAATACGCATGAATCGAGTTATCCTTGGCGCTTTCGGCGCCCTGCTGCTTGTCGGCCTGGGCCTGTTCTGGATGCAGGGCAGGGCGCAGGTGGAGCAAGGCGCGCCACCGCCCGAGGTAGACGAAACCGCAAGAGAAACCGACGATCCCAATGCGCTTCCCAGCGCAGACGTGGCGGACCTGACCGGTCCCGAACCTCCCGAGGCAAGCGAGTTGACGCGCGAGCAGCGTCGCTTCTTCCGCTATGATCGCAACCGCGACCTGAAGATCACGCGCAGCGAAATGCTTTCTTCGCGTACCGACGGCTTTCGCAAGCTGGATATCGATGGCAACAACCTGCTGACATTCGAAGAATGGGCTGTCACCACGGCATCGCGCTTTGCGGAGATGGACGGCAACGAAGACAACGAGCTGACGCAGGCCGAATTCGCCACCAGCGCGCCTGCCCCGCGGCCAAGTTCCCGTCCTCGTTGCAACTGCTGATCAGGCGGGCACCTTGTCCATCTGCGCCAGCCATTCGCCGAAATCGGCCTTGGCGCGGTTTGTGTAGGCTTCCTTGCGCTCTTTCTTCTTCACTTCGTGCAGAGGTGGAAAAAGCCCAAAATTCACATTCATCGGCTGGAAGTGCGCAGCGTCCGCATCGCCGGTGATATGGCTCAGCAAGGCACCCATCGCGCTGGTTGCAGGGGGAGGGGACCACGTCTCGCCCGCCAACTCGCTTGCCGCCATGATTCCCGCCATTAGGCCCACCGCGCTGCTTTCGACATAACCTTCGCACCCCGTCACCTGTCCGGCAAAGCGGATATGGGGTGCCGATTTCAGACGCAGTTGGCGATCCAGCAGTTCGGGCGAATTGATGAACGTATTGCGATGCATGCCGCCAAGCCGTGCAAACTCGGCATTCTCCAACCCCGGAATAGTGCGGAACAGTTCCACCTGCGCGCCGTATTTCATCTTGGTCTGGAAGCCGACCATGTTCCACAGCGTGCCCAGCTTGTTGTCCTGCCGCAATTGCACCACGGCATAGGGCCACTTGCCCTGCGGATGCTCCTCGCTGGTGTCGCGCGGGTTATCGAGGCCCACACCCTTCATCGGGCCATAGCGCAAGGTCTCGATCCCGCGCTCTGCCATCACCTCTATTGGCATGCAGCCGTCGAAATAGGGCGTGTCGGCTTCCCATTCCTTGAAGTCGCCTTTCTCCGCGTCGATCAGACCTTGCACGAACGCCTCGTACTGCTCCTTCGTCATCGGGCAGTTGATGTAGTCGCCGTCCTCATTGGATGCGGCGGTGGTCTTGTTCCACCGCGACTGGATCCATGCCTTGTCCATGTCGATGCTGTCGCGATAGACGATGGGCGCAATGGCATCGAAGAAGGCGAGCCTGTCCGCGCCTGTGGCTTGCACGATGCTTTCGGCAAGACTAGCGGCGGTCAGCGGGCCAGTGGCAACAATGGTGAGACCTTCGGACGGCAGCTGATCCACCTTCTCGCGCACCACATCGATATCGGGATGCTGCTCGAGCCGCTTTTGCACTTCGGCGCTGAACACGTCGCGGTCCACCGCCATGGCACTGCCCGCGGGCACACGCGCCAACTCGCCTGCGGCCATGATGACGCTGTCGAGCCGCCGCATTTCATGATGAAGCAAACCGACGGCGTTTTTCGCATCGTCATCGCTGCGGAAGGAATTGGAGCAGACCAGTTCAGCCAGTCCATCGGTATGATGCGCCGCTGTTTCGCCGCCTCCGCCGCGCATTTCGGACAGGCGCACTTTTATGCCGCGCTGTGCCAGTTGCCACGCCGCCTCGCTCCCTGCGAGACCGCCGCCGATGATATGGACCTGATGTGTCATGCGGGGCAGATAAGGGTTCGCAGGCGCTGGCGCAAACGGTGAGGCGCGGCTAGGGCATTTTCATGCCGAGACGTGCTCTTGCCGAAAAACGCCCCTTTCTGCTGCTGAGCGTAATCGCCGCACTGGCGTTCTACTATCTGCAAGCAACGAAGCTGCCCGGCCTGTATCTCATCCCGATCAAGGGTTTCGCGGTCGGTTTCCTGGCTCTCTACGCCTACCTACGCCACCAGAGCGCAGATTCGCACCGGCTGGCACTTGCGCTCGCCGTGGCAGCAGTAGCGGATATGGCAATAGAATTCGATCTGCGCGTGGGTGCGGCGGTGTTCTTCGTGTTTCACATGCTGGCGGTGTCCATCTTCATGAAGCATTCGCGCGGAAAGCTGCACGGGTCCGATCAGTGGACCTTTCTCGCCATCCTGATCCTGCCCCCGCTGATCGGCTATTTTCTGCCCTACGACCGCACGATGGCATGGGCTGTGGCGATATATGCCGTGGCCCTGGGGCTGATGGCAGCGAGTGCGTGGATGAGCGATTTTCCGCGTATGCGCGTCGCGGCAGGTGCGCTACTGTTCGTGGTCTCCGACCTGCTGATCTTTGCGGAGCTTGGGCCGCTGTCTGGCAGTGCTGTGCCGGAGTATCTGGTATGGCCGATCTACTATCTGGGCCAGTTCCTGATTACGATCGGGGTGGTAACGACCTTGCGCAAACGCAACCCTGAGCTACGAATGGTGCATAGGCGGGAGGACTGATAGCTGCTGAGAGAGCGAACTTAAGGCGAGCACGCGGGGGCGGCTGAACCGACAGAGGGGGGATCGAACTTCGAAATGGGCTGGCTTGCGATCCTCGTATTCGCGGTAGCGCCGCTCGTGGTGGTTGGCACACTCACATGCGCGCTCTTGCTCTGGCTGTCTGGAGATGCTCCGAAAGAAGATACGGATATCGAACACAGCCGCGGACTGATCAGGAAAATGCGCCGCTGGTTCATGAAGACAACGCCGAAATTGACCTACAGACGCGATAGCAAGGGGCGCTTCCGCAAGATGCGCAGGCGGTGACGACAAGAAGCTAGTCCAGTGTCGTATCCGCAGGCCGGCGACGCAGCAGCATGGCGATGCTGACAACGGCGATGAAACTGATCCCGGCAGCCAAGAGTTTATCGAGGCCGCTTTCGCGACAGCCGATATAGATCATCACTCCAAACAAAGCGAAAATGGCACTGGAATGCTTGCGAAGAAATTGTAGCACCATGGTGTCACCTTTTGCCCGGGCCAAACTCGAAAAGTTGTCGGCACCGGGCTGGAAAAACTGACCTTCTCGGCTGAAAATTATTCCGCCTCACCATCCTCAATATTGTCATCCCGATCAAGCGTCGTATGCGGCGCGGTTTCGTCACCACCGCCGCGGCGCTCCACCATTTCCTCGACTACGGCTTCCTCAGCCTCGTTTTCAGGGCTTTCGTCCTCGTCGATGCGCGCAGCTCCGACAATGGTCTCACCCTTCGCAACATCGAAAATTCGCACGCCTGACGAACTGCGGCCGATGATCGAGAAACCTTCGTGGTTCTCGAAACCACCCGCGGTCAGATGGCGGAACTTGATCGGCAGACGGATGAGCTTGGCCCGGTCCGTTACCAGCATTAGCTGCATGCCGTGGCGTACGGGGAAGCTGGCGACTACCGGGCCGTTGCGATCCGGATTGCTCGACGGCTCGCCGATGTTGGTCAGGCCCTGTCCACCGCGACCGATGGTGCGGTATTCATACGCGCTGGATATTTTGCCATAGCCGTTGGCGGTGACGGTAAGGATGAACTCCTCATCTTCTGCCATCGTTTCCACCTGATCGGCAGGCAGGGTAGCCTCAGCATCATTGTTCTTCCATGCCGCCGCACGCAGGTATGCATCGCGCGTTTCCATATCGGCATCCAGGCGATCCAGCACGGCCAGCGATACGACCTTGGCATCGTTCTTCAACGCCATGCCGCGAACACCGATGCCGGTGCGGCTCTTGGTTTCGCGCGCGTCGGTGGCGGGGAAACGGATGGCCTTGCCGGAATTGGATGCAAGGAAGATTTCCTGTTGCTCGTTCAGCAGGCGCACGCCGATCAACCGATCGCCGCTATCTTCCACGAAGCCCATCGCGTATTTGCCGTTCGACGGGACATTGGTGAAGGCATCCATCGAGTTGCGGCGAACCATGCCCTGTTCCGTGGCGAACACGATGTTAAGCGCATCCCAATCGTTCTCGTCCTCCGGAAGTGGCAGCACGTTTGTGACGCGTTCCTCGTCACCCAGCGGCAGCAGATTCACCATCGGGCGGCCCTTGGTCGTCGGACTGCCCTCGGGCAGTTTCCACACCTTCAGGCGATAGACGCGTCCCGTATTCGTGAAAAATAACACGGGATTATGCGTCGAAGTTACGAACATTTCGACAACGGCATCCTCTTCCTTCGTCGCCATGCCGCTGCGGCCTTTGCCGCCGTGACGCTGCGCCCGGAATGCCTCCAGCGGCGTGCGCTTGATATAGCCGCCGTGCGTAACGGTAACGACCATGTCCTCCCGCTCGATCAGGTCTTCGTCGTCGATACCATCCCATGCGGGCGCAATTTCTGAAACGCGCGGTGTGGCGAACTGGTCGCGAACGTCCTGCAGTTCCTCGCGCATGACGCCATACAATTTTGCACGGTCTGCCAGCAGCGAGAGGTAATATTCGATCTTGTCGGCAAGCTCCTGAAGTTCGTCGCCAATCTCGTCCCGACCCAGTGCGGTGAGGCGGTGCAGGCGAAGGTCGAGGATGGCTTTCACCTGCCGTTCGGAAAGCTGGTAGGTGCCCTCGCTCTCATCGGTGGTCGGTTCGATCGCTTCGACAAGCCGAATATACTGCGCGATGTCGCCAATCGGCCATTCCTTGGTCAACAGCTTGGCGCGCGCAATCTGCGGGTTGGACGAACCGCGGATCATCGCCACCACTTCGTCCAGATTGGAAACGGCAACCACCAGACCCAGCAAGACGTGCGCCCGATCCCGAGCCTTGTTCAGCTCGTACTTCGTGCGCCGGGTGATGACCTGTTCGCGGAAGGTGATGAAGCTGGAGATGAATTCGCGCAGTTCCAGCGTTTCCGGCCTGCCACCGCGAATGGCCAGCATGTTGGCAGGGAAGCTGGATTGCGCTGGCGTGTGCCGCCAAAGCTGGTTCAGCACGACATCCGCGGTGGCATCGCGCTTCAGTTCTATCACCACGCGAACCCCCGCGCGGCTGGATTCGTCGCGAATGTCGGCGATACCCTCGATCCGCTTTTCCTTCGCGGCGTCGGCGATCTTCTCCACCAGCCCGGCCTTGCCGACCTGATAGGGAATGGAGGTGAGCACGATGCTCTCCCTGTCATTCTTGCCCAATTCCACCTCGTGGCGGCTGCGCATCAGCACGCTACCACGGCCCGTGGTATAGGCAGAACGCGCACCCGACTTCCCCAGGATCAGCGGGGCAGTGGGGAAGTCGGGTCCAGGAATGATCTCGTGCAACTGCTCAGACGTAATTCCCGGATCATCCATATAGGCGAAACAGCCATCGATCACTTCGCCAAGATTGTGTGGCGGAATATTGGTGGCCATGCCCACGGCAATGCCGCCAGCGCCATTTACCAGCAGGTTGGGATAGCGCGCGGGCAGGACGGAAGGCTCTTTTTCAGAACCATCGTAATTGTCGACGAAATCGACCGTATCCTTGTCAAGATCGGCCAGCAGCGAATCCGCAGCCTTCGCCAGACGGCTTTCAGTGTAACGCATGGCTGCCGGAGGGTCGGGGTCCATGCTGCCGAAGTTGCCCTGGCCATCGATCAGGGGCAGGCGCAACGACCATGGCTGCACCATACGCGCCAGCGCGTCATAGATCGCGCTATCGCCGTGCGGGTGATACGAACCCATCACTTCACCGACGATCTTCGCCGATTTACGATAGGGCTTGGTGGAAGTGTAGCCGCCAACCTGCGCGGCATAGAGAATACGCCGATGCACGGGCTTCAAACCATCGCGAACATCAGGAAGAGCGCGGCTGACGATCACGCTCATCGCGTAATCGAGATAGCTCGTCTTCATCTCATCGACGATGTCGATGCGTTCAAATTCGCCCGGATTATCAGGGGCGCTGAGAGTTTCGGTCTCGTCGCTCACTAAACTGGTATTCCATTATTGTTCTGGTTGCCTGCCAATGTAGGGATTGGGGGGGAAAGGCACCATAGGACGAAGCGTAAACCCGCCGTATTTCCGCCGCTTTTCCACACTTCCGGGCGCCAATCCTGAATTTGGTCATCCTATCCCGTTAAATCGCCATTCAGCGCGGCCCCGCTAAACCATGTTTGCAATCTCGGCAGTCCATGTGCATGAGGCCCGACCGGGAACGACAGTCATCGCAAATTCGTTTGCAGGCTGACAGAATTTTCAGGAGAGACAATTAATATGCTTCGCGCCATCCGCCCCACTCGCTCCAAATCCTTTCGCGGAACCGTTGCCGGTTTTGCCCTTGCCATTGCCCTTGCAGGTGGTGTCGCCATGGGTTCGACCGCAGTAACCTCCGATGCCGCCTATGCGCAGGAAAATTCGCGCGGGTTTGTTGAAGCCTATCATCCGGTCGCAGAACTGGTGAATGACGAAACCCCCGACTACGCAGCAGCCAAGGCTGCGCTGCCTGCTCTTTACGAGAAGATCGAGAACGAAAACGATCGTCAGGTTGCCGGCAACCTGACGCTAATCGTCGGTAACAACACCGACGATAAGGCTCTCCAGCGCCGTGGTCTGGAAATGATGCTCCAAAGCGGACTGGTTGCCCCGGAACAGCTTGGCCAGTTCAATTTCTATGTCGGCAGCCTTGCCTATCAGGCGGAAGACTATGCCGCCGCACGTCAGGCGCTGCAAGCCGCCAAGGATGCTGGGTATACCGATCCCGAAACCGATCTTACGATGCTTATAGCAGACACCTACACCAGGGAAGAAAATGCGCGCGGTGCGTTGGACTATCTGCTGCAATCCGTCAGCAGTGCAGAAGCTGCGGGCACGACGCCGAACGAGCGTTGGCTGCTGAGCGCACTTCAGACGACCTACGACTTCGAATTGACCAATGAGGCCGTGGACGTGTCCGAAACCCTGCTACGTCACTATCCTACGCAGACCAATTGGGTGAACTCACTTCAGGTCATCAATGCCCTGAACGAGTTCGAACCGGCTGCGCGCGTCGATCTGTTCCGCCTCATGTCGCAGACCGACGCTTTGACCCAGCGTGCTGAATTTGTGCGTTATATCGAAGATCTCGATCCGCGCGTCATGGCGAATGAAGTGCAGGATATCCTTGCCAGCGGTGTAACGGCGGGTACCTTCACCACTGACGATCCTTATTATGTCGAAGTGAAGGGCATTGCCGATACCCGCGCTCCGCAGGATCGCAACGGGATCGAAGGCCTTGTTTCCGATGGTCAATCGGGCGACGCCGTCGATGCGCTGAGCGCAGGCGACGTGTTGTATTCGCTGGGTGACTTCGCTCGCGCCGAAAACATGTATCGCATGGCGATGGAAAAGGGCGCGGATGCCAACCTTGCCAACACGCGTATCGGCATCGCCCAGGCAGAGCAGGGAAATTATGCCGCTGCTGTAGATACCTTTGGTATGGTCGAGGGCGTACGCAGCCCCATCGCTCGCATGTGGGCGGCCTACGCGTCTTCGATGATGTAAGCTCTAGCCAGGTTCGGCAACTGAAACGGCGCGGGAACCATGGTTCTCGCGCCGTTTTCGTGTGTGCAGACTGTTTTGCGTCCTCGCGTCAGACGTTGAACTTGAAGAGCAGGATATCGCCATCCTGCACAACGTATTCCTTTCCTTCCTGCCTCAGCTTGCCAGCTTCGCGTGCAGGAGCCTCTCCGCCCAGTTCCACATAGTCGTCAAAGGCGATGGTCTCGGCACGGATGAAACCCTTCTCGAAATCGGTGTGGATTTCGCCGGCTGCCTGCGGTGCCTTGGCATCGGCAGGGGTCGTCCAGGCCCGTGCTTCCTTGGGTCCGCAGGTGAAGAAGGTCTTGAGATTCAACAGTTGGTATCCCGCGCGAATCACGCGGGTGAGGCCGCTCTCTTCAAGCCCGAGTTCGGACAGATATTCCACCCGCTCGTCGGTCTCCATGCCCACAAGCTCGGATTCGATGGCGGCAGACACCACCACCGCCTGCGCACCTTCAGCCTCGGCCTTCTCGAACACCTTGGCCGACATCGCATTGCCGTTGGCGGCCTCGTCCTCCGCCACGTTGCAAACGTATAAAACCGGCTTGGCAGTGAGCAACTGCGCCTGTTCGAACAGGCGCGCTTCCTCGTCATCCTGCGGCTGCGTAAGGCGCGCGGGCTTGCCATCGCGCAGCAGATCCAGCGCCTGGCCCAGCACGCTGGTTAGCGCCTTGGCTTCCTTGTCCCCGCCCGTCGCGCGGCGTTTTGCATTCTCGACGCGCTTTTCCAGGCTTTCGAGGTCCGCCAGCATGAGTTCGGTTTCGACAATTTCGGCATCGGCCAGCGGATCGACCCTGTTTGCGACATGCTGGATATCGTCATCCTCGAAACAGCGCAGTACGTGAACGATGGCGTCCACCTCGCGGATGTTGCCCAGGAACTGGTTGCCAAGACCTTCGCCCGCGCTCGCGCCTTTCACAAGGCCAGCGATATCGACGAAGGATAACTGCGTGTGAATGATCTTGGCGCTGTTCGCGATACCGGCGATCTTTTCCAGGCGCGGATCGGGCACCGCGACCTGTCCGACATTCGGTTCGATCGTGCAGAACGGATAGTTTGCGGCCTGCGCGGCCTGTGTCTCTGTCAGAGCGTTGAAAAGGGTCGACTTGCCTACATTGGGCAGCCCCACGATCCCGCAGCGGAATCCCATAACTTCATGCCTTCGTTTGATTGCTTTGGATGTTGCGCCGCGCCTTAGACGTACGGAGAGCGGAATGCCAGCGTCGCAACACTGCAGCCGACCATTGGTAAGCGATTGTTTGCCCTTTCGCGCTACGGCTTCGCCCATGATCCTTACACGCGCCATCATCGCCGGCTGCATGGCGTTGAGCCTTTCGGCCTGCTCTCTGCTTCTCGATGATCCGGTCGACAAGGCTCGAGCTGCCTTCGATGCCCAGGACTATATCGCTGCGCGCGCTGACGTGCAGGTCATCCTTTCAGCCGATCCCACCAATGCAGAAGCGCTGGAACTGCTGGCTCGCATCCAGCTGGCCACGGGGGAGGGGGGCGATGTGGCGGCAACGCTGGACAGGCTGGAACAGGCGGGCGGCGATCCGCAGGATGCAGCATTGCTGGCGGCAGAGGGACTGTTGCAATCCGGTAAGTCCGATGCGGCGCTGGCCTTGATCGGCGACGATGCCAGTGCGCAAGGCTGGCGACTGCGTGCATTGGCGGCAGCAGCGAAAGGCAACGATGCATTGGCGCGCGATGCTTTCCGGCAAGGTCGCCGCGCCAAGGGCGATCGCGGAAAGCTGTTTGCGGCAGAGGCGAGCCACCACCTCGCGCGCGGTGATCTGACCGCCGCCGCGCAGGCCGTTGCACTGGCTACCGATGTGGCGCCTGACAGGGTGGAGACGCTGTTCGTTTCCGCCAGGTTGGCAGAGATGCAGGCCGACCACGTTATGGCACTTTCCAGCTATTTGCGGATCATAGAGATCATGCCGCTGGATCGTCCGGCGCTGATCGGGGCAATCTATGCCGCGGAACGTGCCGGGAAACCCGATGCCACCCGGCACCTTATCGCTTACGGCGCCCAGACTCGCCCGCTGGACCGTGAATTCGTGTACCAGCAAGCGCGCGTGCTGGCGTGGGACGGAAATTGGGAACAGGTGCGGGCGAACTTGCAGCAACACGAGGCGGAACTGGCCGATCACGACGCAGCCCGCCTGCTCTATGCAGAAGCCTTACTGCAACTGGGCCAGGTTGAAACGGCGCGAGCTATTGCTGCGCCAGTCATTGCGCGCAGCCAGGGCAATGCGGATGCCGCCCGCATCGAAGCGGCGATCGAGGCTGCAAGTAGGGGTTGAAGTATGGTGCCTCTGGGCCCGAACATCGAGCGAAAGCCTGAACTCAGTCCTGCATCTTCAGCGCATATTCGCTCATGAAGCGCGGGTCATCGCCCGCTGCCAGCCAATCGGCGCATGCACCGATGGCACCCAGCATCTGCACAAGATCGTCCATCTCTGCCTTGGTGTAATTGCCAAGCACGTGGCCATGTACGCGATCCTTGTGACCGGGATGGCCGATACCGATGCGAACGCGGCGAAAATCCGGACCGAGATGTGCGTCGATAGAGCGTAGTCCGTTGTGGCCTGCATGGCCGCCGCCCTGCTTTACCTTTACCTTGAACGGAGCAAGATCGAGCTCGTCGTGGAAAACGGTAAGCGCTTCGGGCGCTAATTTGTAGAAACGCATTGCTTCACCGACGCTGCGACCGCTTTCGTTCATGAAGGTGCCCGGCTTCAGCAGTAATATCTTCTGATTGCCGATCCGGCCTTCCTGCAACCAGCCCTGGAACTTCTTCTGAACCGGTGCGAAATCATGCATATCGGCCAGCACGTCACACGCCATGAAGCCGACGTTGTGGCGATGCATCGCATAGCGCGGACCGGGATTGCCCAGACCTACCCAGAGTTGCATGGGGATCCCCCCTTAACGCTGGCCCTGCTGCGGCACGCCGGTCTGCGGCGCGGGCTGCTGCGGCATGTTGGCCTGTGCATTGGTATTGCCCAGCACTTCCATCACATTGAGATAGAAATTCGCGCAGGTGCTTGCGAAACTATCCAACTGCTGACGATTGGAATTGGCGATCAAGCCGACGGCCGACCTGAATTGCGATACAGCTTCGGCGGAGGAATAATGGCTAAGCCGTCCGGCATAAAATGCCGAAATAATGGTGAGATTGTTCAGGATATCGACGCGCTGATCCGCTGGCATCGAAGTTAGGTTCGAAAGCTCGGTGCGCCGTTGCTGCATCAGCACGAAGCACTGAAAATCCTGAGGATCTGCCGGAAGAACCCCGGCATCCTGGGCGAGGGCGGGGGCCGGCACAGTGGCCAGCCCCGCACCCAGCGCAAGCGCGGCAAGAGTTGCGCGCATACGCATTATTCGCTCTTCTCTTCCTGCTCCTCGGCAGCGTCCGCATCCGGACCCTGTTCGGTAGCAGCAACACCGCTTGGATCGACGTCTTCCTCGTCCTCGCCTTCTCCTTCGTCGGAGCGCTTGAGAGCAGAGGGAGCCACGACGGTGGCGATGGTGAAGTCACGGTCGGTGATCGCGCTTTCCGAACCTTCGGGAAGGGTCAGGGCGCTGATGTGGATCGAATCGCCGACTTCGAGGCCGGTGACATCGATCTCGATCTCGCCGGGGATCTTGTCACCGTCGCAAACCAGTTCCAGTTCGTGACGAACGACGTTCAGCACGCCGCCCTTCTTCAAACCGGGGCTTTCTTCCTCGTTCACGAACACCACGGGCACGTTGACTTCGATCTTGGAGCCCTTGGTCAGGCGCAGGAAGTCAGCATGGATCGGGCGATCGGAAACGGGATCAAGCGACACATCCTTGGGAAGGGTGCGCGTTGCCTTGCCATCCACTTCGACCATGACGATCGAGTTCATGAAGTGACCGGTCATCAATTGCTTGACCAGTTCCTTTTCCTCCACATGGATGGGAGTGGGTTCTTCCTTGCCGCCATAAATAACGGCGGGTACGCGGCCTTCGCGACGCAGCGCACGGGAGGCTCCCTTGCCAGCCCGTTCGCGCATCTCGGCCGGCAGTTTCAGAGCGTCGCTCATCAGTAAAGCCTTTCGATTGCAGATACATATTCCGCCGCGCCTCCAGGGATGACATCAGCGGAAGGCGCGCGTCTAGCAGGAAACGGTGCAAAAGCAACTACTGGATACGCCGCGCGGCAAAGCCCCGTACCTTCAGCAGGGCCACCACGCCTTCCTCTGCGATAACATGGCCCGCGCCCACGGCAACGAAGGGCTCGCGCCCTTCTTCTATCAATGCGGCAATGCGTGGAACCCAGCGGTGGTTGCGATCCGTCAACAGTACGCGCCGCAATTCCGGCGAAAATTGCAGGGTATCGTTCACGTGGCCTGCCAGCCGATCCACGTCACCTGTCACCCACGCGCGCAACATGCCATCGTCGGAATTGATCTCATGCGAACGCGCGACACCATAAAGCAGGTCGCTCTGGGCTTCGGGAGAAAGTGTGTCGAACATGGTCAATTGGCCGGAAAAGCTTTCCAGTCCGATAACCTCGTCGGCGTTGTGGATCATCGCCCTGTCCACGCCATTGGCCGGATCGCCCGTACGTACCTTGCCGGACAGCACCATGGCGGCGGCCCAGCTTTCGATACGGCCGAAGTCGTCATCTTCCATGCCCGCGTCCGCCACCAGCTTGCGCAAGGCATCGCGCTCCTCCGGCTCGACACGCGTGGAAAGGGCGAGCTGACCCGGCGTTTCGGAAAGGTCGGCGAACAGGCCCATCCCGGCCGGATCATCCAGATTGGCGACCTCCACCACAACCACATCTGCCCGCGCAAATGTTTCGTCGAGCAGCGCAGTGCCCCAGGAGAGATCATCGGGCAGGGCATGGACCGTGCCGAAAATCCAGCCGACTTCACCCGATGGCGCGGAAACCTCCCAGATAGCGGGGGACGGCTCCGGCCAATCGCTTTCAGGCTCGAAAGGGGCGCCGCAGCCTGTCAGCCACAGCGCCCCTGCAACGAACAGAGGTTTGAAAAACCTGACGATCAACGCGCCACCCGTTCTGCGTTAAATCCGCGTTCGGAAAGGATCTCCTGCACGCTGTCTTCACCTGCAAGATGGCCCGCGCCAACAGCAATGAAGACGGTGCCGGGTTCACCCATGCGGTTCTCGATCCAGTTCACCCAGTTGCGGTTGCGATTTACCAGCAGGGTTTCGTAAAGTGCGGGATCATCCAGTTCATCGTTCATCAGTTCGCCAAGAGCATCGGCGTCGCCTTCCAGCCATTCGGTCTTCATCGCCTCGATGGAGGAGACAACGTTATCCATGTTTTCCACCGTGGCATCCAGCAATTCAAGCTGCGCATCCATGGGCATGGTGTCGAACAGCGCGACCTGTTCCTCCATCGTTTCAAGAGCGGCACGGGTCTTGTCCTCACCGCGCTGGCGCAGCACCATTTCCACACCTTGATCGGGCTGGTAGCCAGCTTGCACCAGTGGCACCATCGAGAGCGTCAGCGTCGCAGCCCAGGGCTCCACGGGATCGAGCGCGGCGGCGGGAATGCCGATGCTTTCCAGCGCGGTCTCGTACTCGGCAAGATCGTCCTCGGCCATCAGGCTGCGCAGCGTCTGTCCTTCGGGCAGCATGGCAAGGCCCTGCATCATTTGCGCCGCACCAGCCATGTCATCCATGTCGATCTCGAACACCAGTTCCTCCGATGCATCGAAAGCGGTGGAGATACGCTCGTCATACCATGTTTCACCTTCGGGAAGCACGTGGATGGTGCCGAACAGGTAGATCGTCGTGTCATCGTCGGACACCTGCCACAGGGCGGGGCCGGTAGCGGTTTCCTCATGATCGTCAGCCACAGCCGGCGAGGACGAGAAGCCAAGCATGAGAGCGATGGCAGAAGCGGTGAGTGCAAGATTGCGGCGCATATTTCATATTCCCTTAATGCGAATTCAGCAGTGGTGATTGATTAACGCAGGCCCAGTTTCCGCAGACCGTAGGTTAGCAAGATAACCGAGAAACTGGCGAAGAAGATTGCATAATGTTGAACCGGGCCAACCAGTCCTGCTTCATGGGCAAAGTGCCATGCCCCTAGTGCAGCAGCGTAGAAGTAGAACCCGAAAAACGACGACCAGAGATTATCGAGCAAATCAAGCTCGTCGATCTGGCGTGTGTAATCCCACGTAGCCCAGCCGAAGGCCACGATCGCCAGACCTATAAAAGCGAGATAGGCCCAGCCCGGCAGCATTCCGTCTTTCACGGCATCGGATGCAAATCCGGTCGAGAAGCCGAATAGCGCCGCCACGACCATTCCAATGGCAAGATTGCGCCACAACCGGTTTCGCCGGTTTTTCAGCCGGACCTCTCCGGTGGGTCCGCCAGCGGCAGGGCTACTCTTGTCCATCATCAAAGATCTCCTCGATAGGCATTTCAAATAGGCGCGAGATGCGGAACGCCAGCGGCAGCGAAGGGTCATGCTTGCCGGTCTCGATCGCATTCACCGCCTGACGCGATACGTCGATCCGTCCGGCCAGTTCGGCCTGGCTCCAGTCGCGCTCTGCACGCAGCACCTTCAGACGGTTTCTCAACGGCTATCCTTCCAGCGCAGGAACAGGAAAATGACGACGAACAGTAGGTAGAATTCGCTTGATATGGAAAACGATAAAGAAGGCCGTCACGATTACGAAGCCTGCGGTGTTCGCGAAAAATTTACTCTTCAACTGCGTATCGACGTGCACCTTCATTAAGTCATGCGATAACCCTAACAGCGACGATCCGGGCATCAAATCAATGCTGCTACCAGGCGACGATTGATCCGATCGGGGTTTTTCTGAAAGCATCGGCATCATCCTCAATACCTTGGAAAACCGGAGCCGACGGGTTGGAGTGTCGGCCCCGGCACCCAGCGCTTATGCGCCGAGATCTGTCGTAATAGCAGCGAGGTGTACTTCGCGTGCCCGTACGATTGCCAGTTCAACCCGTGGGGCGAAGACTTCGGTAAGGTTCTAACGGCATGCTGTTTCCTGGCGCCCTGACTCGTGATCAAATCCTCCGCTGCGGCAGGCGCGGCGAATGGCGTGCTCCACGCGCTTATCGAGGCGTACCTGATCGGTCGCATCGGCAAGGTCGAGATCTCCGATGCGCACTTTGGCGGTTACGTTTTCCCCATGGGTTTGCGCGACCGCCGGGACGGCGGATGCGATAACAGCGACTGCGATAATGGCGGAGGTGATCTTGAGCATGGCACTTGTCCTCACTTAATGTGGTTCTGTCTGGTTAACCTGTCCTAATGTCAGGCTACCCTTACTTTATGCTTTATCCAGATACCTGTGTCAATAAGACCTTACATAAAGTCGTACAAGCATGACTTGATTTCTAATAACAACTTGATTTAAAGCAATTATATTGGCAAACGCCTGAACCCGGTTAGCTTCTGGTTAGCGCGGTCTCACTCGTGCGAGAAAGGATTCTAACCCCGAGGGATGGCCGGCTTTATCCAAGAGCAGCGTCCTCCTGAGTTGGTCGATTCGCATCTTTGCTCTGGTCTATCGTTGTCGGTAGCGGAGAACGGACCACATGAGCTGCGTAGGCACCTTCGCGCTTGCGGCATTGACGCTAAGCAGGGCATGAGCCAAAGCGCGCAGCGATATGACCAACTCGCTCTTGGGCCCCATGGAACGCAACCCGCAACGCTCCTTTCAGGACATGATCCTTGCCCTCCACGATTTCTGGAGCGCGCAAGGCTGCCTCATCCTGCAACCCTATGACATGCGCATGGGCGCGGGCACGTTCCACACCGCGACCACGCTGCGCGCGCTGGGACCTGAGCCGTGGAATGCCGCTTTCGTGCAGCCGTGCCGCCGTCCTACCGATGGGCGCTATGGCGAAAACCCCAACCGCTTGCAGCATTACTATCAGTATCAGGTCATCCTGAAACCCAGTCCGACTGACATTCAAGAACTGTACCTGAAGTCGCTGGAGGTAATCGGCATTGATCCACTTAAACACGATATCCGGTTTGTGGAGGATGACTGGGAATCGCCCACGCTGGGCGCCTGGGGCCTGGGCTGGGAAGTGTGGTGCGATGGGATGGAAGTCACCCAGTTCACTTATTTCCAACAGATGGGCGGCTTCGACTGCAAGCCGGTGGCTGGCGAACTGACCTACGGTTTGGAGCGCCTTGCGATGTATATCCAGGGCGTGGACAACGTGTACGACCTGGACTTCAACGGTCACGGGGTAAGCTACGGCGAGGTCTTCCTCGAAAACGAGAAACAGATGTCGAAGTGGAACTTCGAGGTTGCCGAAACCGATGCCCTGTTCGACCTGTTCAACAAGGCCGAGGCCGAATGCAGGAACGCGCTTGAAGCTGATGTTCCCATCGCCGCCTACGAGCAGGCGGTGGAAGCCAGTCACCTGTTCAACCTGTTGCAGGCGCGCGGCGTGATCAGCGTGCAGGAACGCGCAAGCTACATGGCCCGCGTGCGAGACCTGGCGCGCGGCTCCTGCGAAAAATACGCGCAGACGATGGCGCCTGAGTGGCAAGCCAAATATCCGGAGTGGTCGCTATGAGTGATTTCCTCCTGGAACTGCGCAGCGAAGAAATCCCCGCCCGCATGCAGGCAGGCGCGCGCACCGAACTGGAAAAGCTGTTCCGCCGTGAAATGGATGCAGCGGGCGTCGCCGTGGGTGAGATTATCGTCTGGTCTACCCCCCGCCGCCTTGCATTGATTGCCCGCGCACTGCCCGAAGCCACCGAAGCGGTGAGCGAGGAAGCCAAAGGCCCGCCCGTCGGCGCACCCGATCAGGCGGTGGAGGGCTTTTGCCGCAAGAACGGCGTCAACCGTAACGATCTGGAAGTGCGCGACGTGAAAGGCCGCGAAACCTATTTTGTAGTGAAGAACGTGCCCGGCCGCGCCACGAAAGACCTGCTGGCCGAAGCCATCCCCGCGGTCATCCGGGATTTCTCCTGGCCCAAGTCCATGCGTTGGGGCGAGGCTTCAATGTCTACCGAGAGCTTGCGCTGGGTGCGTCCGCTGTCGGGTATCGTCGCGCTGCTAGGCGAGGATCTGGTGGAGTGCGAGGTGCATGGCGTCACCTCCGGCTGGGTCACGCTGGGCCACCGTTTTCACCATTCGGGCGATATCACCATCGGCAGCGCTGATGACTACCCCGAGAAATTGCGCGCCTGTCACGTGATCGTCGACCACGAAGAGCGGCAGAACATTATCCGCGAAGGCGCAGAAAAGGCGGCGTCCGAAGCCAACCTGTCGCTGGTGGAGGATGAAGGGCTGGTTATCGAGAACGCGGGCCTGACTGAATGGCCCGTGCCGCTGCTGGGCCGTTTCGACGAGCAATTCCTGGACGTGCCGCCCGAAGTCATCCAGCTTACCGCGCGGGTGAACCAGAAGTATTTCGTATGCGAAGATGGGAAGGGCAAGCTCGCCAACGCCTTCGTCTGCACCGCCAATATCGAGGCCGAGGACGGCGGCGCGGCGATTGTCGACGGAAATCGCAAGGTACTGGCCGCACGCCTTTCCGATGCGCGCTTCTTTTGGGAACTGGACCAGAAAACGCCGCTGCGCGACCACGCGAAAAAGCTGGAGCGTATCACCTTCCACGAGAAGCTGGGCACCGTTGCTGACAAGGTAGAGCGGGTTGCAAAGCTGGCAGCCTGGCTGACCTCGGACGCGCGCGCCCCCAATGGCGATCACAATCTGGCGAGGCAGGCCGCGGAACTCAGCAAATCGGATCTAGTCACCGAGATGGTTGGTGAATTTCCCGAGCTGCAGGGCCTCATGGGCGGGTATTACGCGCAGAAGGAAGGCTTACCCGCCGAAGTCGCGAACGCGATCCGCGACCATTACAAACCCGTGGGTCAGGATGATGACGTGCCTACCGCACCGATTACCGTCGCAGTCAGCCTGGCGGACAAGCTCGACAATCTGTTCAGTTTCTTCAACATCGACATTCTGCCTACCGGTTCGAAGGATCCCTTCGCGCTTCGCCGGGCCGCGCTAGGCTATCTTCGACTTGTCCAAACCAACGGGCTTGAACTGTCGCTTGAACAGGCCGCGCAGGCATGGGGCGGGCCGGGGCATGCAAAACTGGGCACGAAGGTTGCAGAATTTCTTTCTGATAGACTGGCAGTTCAGATGAAGGAAGAAGGCGTGCGGCACGATTTTATCGCGGCATCGCGGGAATGGGACGGCAGGCCCGACGCCCGGACCGATCGTATCGAGGCACGCGCCCGTGCGCTCGCTGAATTCCTGAAGACTGATAACGGCACCAACCTCCTTGCCGGATACAAGCGTGCCGCGAACATTCTCAAGAAGGAAGAATGGCACGGCATCGAGGGCGAGATCGCGCGAACAGGCGAGGAAGACCCGCTGGCGCTGGTGGACGATCCCGACATGAAGGCCGTCGTCGATGCGAAGATGAGTGAGCGGCATGCGCGCGAACTGTCCTACACGCCCGAACCTGCCGAAAAGTCGCTGATCGAGGCGCTGGATGTGGCAGAGCCACAGGCGAGCGAAGCCATCGAGAAAGAAAACTTCGAGGCCGCGATGTCCGCCCTTGCCAGCTTGCGCGCCCCCATCGATGCCTTCTTCGAAGCGGTTACGGTAAATGACCCGGATCCGGACAAGCGGGCAGCAAGGCTTGACCTGCTTGCACGTTTTCGTGCTGCAGTGCACAACGTAGCGGACTTCTCGAAAATCGAGGGCTAGGAATTTCACTCCAGAACACTGTTCCAGGTGTTCCAAATTACAGGAAATGTAAGGCGTAATGACGCAAACGGTCTACACTTTCGGCGGCAACGCCCCGCATGACGATCCCCGCCAGCGCGACAAGACCGTGGCCGGCGGCAAAGGCGCAAATCTCGCTGAAATGGCCAGCATTGGCCTTCCTGTTCCTCCAGGTTTTACGATTACTACCGAAGAATCGGTCAGCTATCTAAATCGTGGCGAGGCGTTTTCGGACAAGCTGCGCAGCGATGTGGCCGATGCACTGGCGCATATCGAGAAAAGCGTTGGCAAGACATTCGGCGACAAGGCCGATCCGCTCCTCGTCTCCGTCCGCTCCGGCGCGCGCGTTTCCATGCCCGGCATGATGGACACCGTACTGAACCTGGGCCTGAATGACGAAACCGTCGAAGGCCTGGCCAGCGCCAGCGGCGATGATCGCTTCGCCTGGGATAGTTATCGCCGTTTCATCCAGATGTATTCGGACGTTGTCCTTGCCCTCGATCACGGCGCATTCGAAGAAGCGCTGGAGATCGCCAAGGAAGATCGCGGCTATTTCACCGATACGGAAATGACCGCCGACGATTGGCGTGAGCTTGTCGGCGAATTCAAGCAGATCGTACTGGCAGAACAGGGCAAGCCGTTCCCGCTGGATGTGAACGAACAGCTTTGGGGCGCGATTGCTGCCGTGTTCGAAAGCTGGGATGCAGAACGCGCCAAGGTCTATCGCCGGTTGAACGGCATTCCCGGCGATTGGGGCACCGCCGTAAACGTGCAGGCCATGGTGTTCGGCAACATGGGCGATACCAGCGCGACCGGCGTCGCCTTTACGCGCGATCCTTCAACCGGTGAACGCAGTTATTACGGCGAATGGCTGGTGAACGCGCAGGGAGAGGACGTGGTTGCCGGCATCCGCACGCCGCAATATCTCACCAGGGCACGGCGAGAGGCGGCAGGGGCGGAATTGCCCAGCATGGAAGAAGCCATGCCCGATGCTTACGCAGAGCTGGCGCGCGTGTTCGACCTGCTGGAAAAGCACTACAAGGATATGCAGGATATCGAGTTCACCGTGCAGGAAGGCGTCCTGTGGATGCTGCAAACCCGCAGTGGAAAGCGCACCGCCAAGGCCGCACTGAAGATGGCGGTGGACATGGTGAACGAAGGCCTGATTGACGAGAAAACCGCGATTTGTCGCGTTGACCCGATGGCGCTGGACCAATTGCTGCACCCGACGCTTGATCCCGATGCTCCGCGTGACGAACTGGCGACCGGTCTTCCGGCGTCTCCCGGCGCAGCATCGGGTAAGATCGTGCTGGACGCCGACACGGCAGAACTGTGGGCCAACCGCGAGGAGGACGTAATCCTCGTCCGCGTGGAAACCAGCCCTGAAGATATTCACGGCATGCACGCAGCGCGCGGTATTCTGACGGCGCGCGGCGGCATGACAAGCCACGCCGCCGTGGTGGCACGTGGCATGGGGCGCCCGTGCGTGTCGGGCGCATCCGGCGTCTCGATCAACCTGGAAAACCGCACGTTGCGCATCGGTAGCCGCGAGTTGAAGGAAGGTGATGTCATTACGCTGGACGGCGCGAAGGGCCAGATCATGGCGGGCCGCGTCGCCACGATAGAGCCGGAACTGGCGGGCGATTTCGGCGTGCTGATGGAATGGGCGGACAAATACCGCCGGATGGGCGTGCGCACCAACGCCGAAACGCCCGAAGACTGCAAGATAGCGCGCGGTTTCGGCGCGGAGGGCATCGGCCTTTGCCGCACCGAACACATGTTCTTCGATGCAGGCCGCATCAGCGCCGTACGCGCCATGATCCTCGCCGATGACGAGAGTGGCCGCCGCACCGCGCTGGAGCGGCTGCTTCCCGAACAACGCAGCGATTTTGCCGAAATTTTCCGCACCATGCACGGACTTCCCTGCACGATCCGTCTGCTTGATCCGCCGCTGCACGAATTCATGCCCACGCGTGACGAGGAATTCCAGGAACTGTCCGACAGCCTGGATGTCAGCATGGATCACCTGAAGCGGCGCGCGGGCGAACTTCATGAGTTCAACCCCATGCTGGGCCATCGCGGCTGTCGCCTTGGCATCACCTTCCCGGAAATATACGAAACGCAGGCCCGCGCTATTTTTGAGGCGGCCTGCGACGTGACCGCTGAAGGCGGCGATCCGGTGGTGCCCGAAGTGATGATCCCGCTGGTCGCCACGCGCAAGGAACTGCAGATCCTGCGCAAGCTGGTGAACGACACCGCGCAGGAGGTGTTTGCCGAAAGGAACGCTTCGGTCGAGTATCTGGTGGGCACCATGATCGAACTGCCCCGCGCTGCCCTGATGGCGGGTGAGATTGCCGAAGAAGCGCGTTTCTTCAGCTTTGGCACCAATGATCTGACGCAAACTGCGCTGGGCGTCTCTCGCGATGATGCGGGCAGGTTCCTCTCTCCCTACGTGGAGAAGGGTATCTATGCGCGCGATCCCTTCGTCAGCCTGGACGTCGATGGTGTGGGTCAGCTTGTCGAGATCGCGGTGGAGCGGGGCAGGGAAACGCGCAGCGATATAAAACTGGGAATTTGCGGCGAACATGGTGGCGACCCGGAAAGCATCGCTTTTTGCGAGAAAGTCGGCCTGGATTACGTGTCTGCCTCTCCCTACCGCGTGCCGATCGCGCGTCTGGCGGCGGCGCAGGCGGCGCTACGTTCCGGCGAGTGACCTGCGCCCGCTGAGGGTGAGGATGGAGAAGGTCTCCGTCACGCGGCCATCACCGTCGACCTCTTCCAGGAACGCGGCCCGCGCCCGGCCAAGTCCGTCACGGGTAAGGGGCGGGGCGTGCGACGCCAAAACGTTTCCAAGCCCCTGTTCGCGCAGGTCAGCCACAAGCCGGTCCAGGGAGCCATAACGGACCTTCAGATCGTGCGAATCGACCACTGGGTCTTTCCACCCGGCACGCTGGAGAAGCTCCGCCGCAGCGCGGGTATCTACCAGCGGGTGCATGCGGGCTGCGGGCCTGTCCGGCTCCGCCGCGTAGATCGCGCTGCGCAACTTCGGGAGCGAGCCGGCCCCGGGAAACATGGCGATCACCAGACCTCCAGGAGCCAGCGCCTGCCGCAGATGGATCAACGCGCCGGGCAAGTCGTTGACCGTGTCGAGCAGACCGAGAACGCCGATAAAATCATAGCCGCCGGTGGGAAAGGGTTGCTGCAAGTCGATTGCCTGCTTGCCTACAATATCAGCGCCGTCCACTTGCGCAGCAGTCGGGAAGGCCAGTTTCGCAAGATTTCCTGAAAAGTCGCCGATCACCAATGCTTTGGCAGGATCATGACGCACAAATGCAAGACGCTCGGCGATGTCATCGACCATGTCATCGTGCACGAACCGCGCTGGGTCCTTTCCGCGCCGCTGCAGAGCCAGCACGCGCAAACGACTGGATTTTCGACGTTGTTCCGAAAAAATTCTTGGAGGTCTCGTATCCATCTCGCTTGCCTAGCGTCGCCTGTGCGGGCAGCATAGCCTTGATGGCCGTGAAAGACGCATTCGCTCCGCTGGTAGACCTGATCTATCCGCCACGCTGCCCGCTATGCGGCGAGGCCATCGCGGCGCAGAAGGGCTTGTGCCTCGAATGCTGGTCCGCGCTGGAGATACCAGCACAAACGCACGATGGCGTGGCTGCTGCCACGCTTTACAACGATACGGCCCGGCAACTGGTGCTGAATTTCAAACACGGCAGGAAGATCGCGCTAGCCCCGATGATGGCGCGACAGATAGCCGGACGACTTGGCGAACTTAATGGCGATTGGCTGGCAGTTCCCGTACCGCTCCACCGCAGTCGATTGTGGCAGCGCGGTTTCAACCAGTCGGCGCTGATCGCGCGTGAACTGTGCAAGGTGACGGATGCCAAACTGATGGTGGATGCGCTGCTACGTCCGCGGCGCACCCGCAGCCTTGGTGGGTTGGGACGGATAGAGCGCGCAAGAGTGCTGAACGGTGCGATCGTCCCGAATCCGGCGCGGCTCACCCGGCTGGCGGGTGCCCAGGTGCTGCTGGTGGATGATGTTCTGACCAGTGGAGCCACGACCGATGCGTGCAAGGTTGCGCTGAAGATGGCTGGTGCTTCCCATATCCGCGTGGCCTGCTTCTCCCGTGTGCCGGAAGGGCATTGAAGGGGATAGTAGATGCAAAACGCCCGGGCACAAAGACCCGGGCGTTCGCGTGACGATAATGCTGGAACTTTCGCGCTGCCCCCCAGCCTGCGCGTCCGTTCCAAACCCTCATGAACCTGTCATCCCTGATCGTTCAGGTGATTTCAGAACCCCCCACACCCTAGCCGGTATGGCAGGCGGCCCGTCGAGCCGCAGGTGCATTCATCCCATCGAAAAGTCGAAACACAAACAACGAAGTCGGTAGGTGGCAGTTTTTACCGTATTGATGTGTTCATCTTGCAACAATTGAGTACACGGAGTGAAACTTACTGTGCGAATGCGAAAGGATTGGAACGATTTCTGAAAAGATATCAGATCGAGAGGCTGGAAGCACTTTCATGCCCAAGTTCGATGCCGCAGGCTTGCTGACAGCGGTCGTACAGCATGTGGACACGGGCGAGGTGCTGATGCTCGCCTTCATGGACCAGGAAGCGCTCGACGCCACACGCAAGACGGGCATCGCCCACTTCCATTCGCGCAGTCGCGGCAAGTTGTGGATGAAGGGGGAGACCTCGGGCAACATCCTCTCCGTTATCGAGATCCTGGTAGATTGCGATCAGGACGCACTGGTGCTGAAAGCGCAGCCTGCAGGACCAGCGTGCCACACCGGGGCCCCCAGCTGTTTTTTCCGCAAGCTGACCGGCGACAAGTTGGAATCCGCAAGATAAGCCATGAACGTGGAGGGCGCGCGGAAGCCGTACGAGAAAACCCGGGGATGCTGCCTCAAGAGGCGTTCGTTCGCGCTGGGCTTCCAGTGTTTCGTCGAACGGCGCATGCGTGGCTTCTTAGCTCCGCCTCTCAGCGCTGGCTTCACATCGCGTTGCCGGAATGTCGAGGGCGCGGGTTGGTGAAGACATGCTTCCCACCCGCGCAGGAATGGAAGTGTCGGCCGCCCCTGCCGAAGTCTATGACGAAGATCAGCAATCCATCTGTGCTTTCGATACTGACGAGCGCACGAAGCGACTCACGCTGGCGGAAAAAACTTATGCGTTTCGCGCATCTCGCCCGCGAACAGACGCGTTCTGTCGAAATCCTCTGGTGCCAGCGCGAACGCCACGGCCTCTAAGCCAGGCGTGGGGTTCTTTATCGACGGAACGACAAGCGCCGCGCGGTCCGCCTCGTGCCGGCACCACACATCAACCCAGTTCGAACTGCCTCATTCGTCAGGCCAAAAGTCGGGCACGGAGAAATAGCGTTCTCCGGTATCGTAATTAAAGCCCAGCACCCGGGTGCCAGCGTCCAGTTCGGAAAGTTTGGCGTCGATCGCTGCCAAAGTCGCGCCTGAACTGATGCCGACCAGCAGTCCTTCCTCTCGCGCGCAGCGGCGCGCCATTTCCTTGGCATCTTCCGCGCCTACCTTGATCGCGCCGTCTATGGCGTTGGTGTGGAGGTTGCCTGGAATGAAGCCAGCTCCGATGCCCTGGATAGGGTGCGGGCCGGGCTGGCCGCCTGAAATAACCGGCGAGAGTTCAGGCTCTACCGCGTAGGCCTTCATCTCGGGCCATTCCTTTTTCAAGGCTTCGGCGCAGCCGGTCAGGTGGCCGCCGGTGCCCACGCCGGTTATCAGGCAGGATGGCGGGGTATCACGGAAATCCTCCACTATTTCGCGCGAGGTGGTGCGAGCGTGGATTTCGACGTTGGCCGGGTTTTCGAACTGCTGCGGCATCCACGCATTGTCGGTTTCCTCCACCAGTTCCGCCGCACGCTCCAGCGCGCCCTTCATTCCCTTTTCCTTGGGCGTAAGGTCGAAGCTGGCACCATAGGCCAGCATCAGGCGGCGGCGTTCGATGCTCATGCTTTCGGGCATGACCAGCACCAGCTTGTAACCTTTGACTGCGGCTACCATGGCAAGACCAATACCGGTGTTGCCGCTGGTCGGCTCGATAATCGTGCCGCCGGGTTTCAGCGCACCGGATTTCTCTGCGTCCTCCACCATGGCAAGGGCAATGCGATCCTTGATCGAACCACCGGGATTGGCGCGTTCGCTCTTTACCCAAACCTCGTGGTTGGGGAACAGCCTCGACAGGCGGATATGCGGCGTATTGCCGATGGATTGCAGGACATTGTCGAATTTCATGGGTCAGGCTCCCTTTGCTGCCGGGTCATGCGCAGTATTGCCGACCGGCGTATCATCTGTCTCTACCAATTCATGAGGCGGGTCGAAGGTCCGGGTTGTTCGCAAGACAGGGAAAATCACCGCCCACAGACCCACGGTGACTATCGCCCCGACACCGCCCAGGGCGACGGCCGCCACCGGGCCGATCAGGAAGGCGAGACTGCCGGAAAAGAAATCGCCGAACTCGTTGGACGCGCTGACCGTCAGTTGCGACACGGCAGACACGCGGCCGCGCTTGTCATCAGGCGTATGCAGCTGGATCAGGGACTGGCGGATATAGACGCTGAACATGTCTGCTGCGCCGACGATGAAGAGCATTGCCAGGCTCAGCGGCATGGATTTGGAGAAAGCAAAGATCACGGTCGCGCCGCCGAAAGCCCCGACGGCCAGCAGCATCTTTGGACCGACACCCGTTCTCAACGGACGGAAGGAGAAAATCAACGCTGTCAGTGCAGCACCAATGGCAGGCGCCATTGCCAGCTGGCTGAGCCCGGTCGCGCCCACCTGTAGAATATCGCGCGCGTAGACCGGGAACAGGGCGGTTGCGCCGGCAAGAAACACCGCGAACAAGTCCAGCGTGATCGAGCTCAGAACCATCTTATTGTGCCATACATAGTCCAGACCTTCGCGGATTTGCTTCATCGGGCGGGCCGGCCCCTGGGTGTTCCCGCGGGGCACCTGCCCGATGAAGGACAATGCAACTGCCGACACTGCGAACAGCGCCGCAGATGCTACATAGGGCAGGGCTGGCACGATGTCGTAAAGGACGCCGCCCACCGCCGGACCTACGATCATGCCCGTCTGCCAGGCGATAGAGGATAGCGCGATGGCATTCGGCAGAATCTTGGCCGGAACAAGGTTGGGCGCCAGCGCTGAAAGGGCTGGGCCTGCAAACGCGCGCGCGATGCCAAGGACTATGGCAACGCAGTAGAGCACCTCAATTGTAATTGCGTCCTGCCAGGTGAACACCGCCAGCACTGCGGCGCACAGCAGTTGCAGCAGTACCATCAATTGGCCCAGATTACGCCGATCCAGACGGTCTGCTGCCAGCCCGGTGAAGGGTGTAAGGAGGAACAGTGGCACGAACTGGAGAAGGCCGATCAGGGCAAGCTGGCCGGATGCCTCTCCCACGCTCATTCCGCCGTCGCGCGCAAGGTTGTAGGTCTGCCAACCGATGATCAGCATCATCGCATATTGCGCCAGCATCATAGCCAGGCGGCCAAGCCAGAAGGCGCGGAAATCGGCTATGCGAAAAGGGGACGTCTCGGAACTCATCCGCGCGCAATGACAGCGCGAATCGCGCTTGCCAAGCAAATCGAAATTGGGTGGCCTAAGCGTGAAGCTGTGACGCGCTTCAGCTGCGGCGACGGAGCGCAGGGTTGGGTTGCATTTCCGCAATCATGGTCTCGAACACATCGAAACGGATGATCCGCTCGAACTGAAAACCAGCTCTGTCATCCGTGGTCCAGATACAATAGGCTTCGATCCGGCCAACCGACGGCAAGCGAATGATCATGCGGTCACCCCTGCCGATCCCATCCACTTTGCTCACCATGAAACCATGGGCGGAAATGTTGGAAATCTGCAGCGTGATATCGCCGTGCTGGAGATGTTCGGCGATGACCGAGTAGTCGACCGGATGCCGCGTGGAACGCCGCATGTCAGTGACGGATAGTTGTGCCCCTCCTGCCATGACCTTTCATTTCCTTTCGTGTGATGTGACCCGAAAAATGGTCTGGCAGGAAATGGTGCACTTTTGGTAAAGTCAGCCGCGTCGCAGGATGGCGTGCCGCTTCTTGCCCAGGCTCAACTGTGCCTCCTCACCTGTATTGAGTTCAATAAGATAGCCGGGATCGGAGATCACCGAGTCCTCCAGCTTGACCGCGCCTTCGGCAACCTTGCGCTTGGCATCTCCGTTGGATTTGGTGAAGCCCAGTTCGGTCAGCGCAGCGCCAACACGAATGCCATCGGCGGGGACTGCAAGAGCAGGAAGATCCTCACCCTTTCCTCCACCGGTGAAGGTTTGCTCCGCAGTGGTGCGGGCGGAGGAAGCTGCTGCTTCTCCGCGCACCAGTTTCGTCACCTCGTCAGCCAGTACGATTTTCGCCTGGTTGATCTCGCTGCCTTCCAGCGATGCCAGACGGGCGATCTCGTCCATGGGCAGGTCCGTAAACAGCTTGAGGAAGCGGCCGACATCGCGATCGTCGGTGTTGCGCCAGAACTGCCAGAAATCGTAGCCGGGCAACTGCTCCTCGTTCAACCAGACGGCACCTGCGGCGGTCTTGCCCATCTTGCCGCCGTCGGCGGTGGTCAAAAGCGGCGTAGTGAGGCCGTAAAGTTCAACACCGTCCATGCGTCGCCCCAGCTCGATACCGTTGACGATATTGCCCCACTGGTCGCTACCGCCCATTTGCAGCCGCGCGCCCATGTCCTGCGCAAGATGCCTGAAATCATAGCCCTGCAGGATCATGTAATTGAATTCGAGGAATGTCATCGGCTGCTCGCGATCAAGACGCAATTTTACCGAGTCGAACGACAGCATCCGGTTGATGGTGAAATGCGTGCCGACCTTGCGCAGCATCTCGATATAGCCGATGCCGCCCAGCCAGTCGTAATTGTCCACCATCACCGCGTCTGTCGGGCCGCCGCCGAAAGTCAGTATCCGTTCAAACACCTTGCGGATCGAAGCGATGTTGTCGGCGATGGCATCTTCCGTCAGCATCTTGCGGCTTTCGTCCCGACCGGTCGGATCACCGATGTGCGTGGTTGCCCCGCCCATGAGGACGATGGGCTTGTGCCCCGTCTGCTGCAAACGACGCAACATCATGATTTGCACCAGAGAACCTACGTGCAAAGAGGGCGCCGTTGCATCGAAACCGATGTATCCCGGAACGGTCTGCCGCACGGCGAGGGCATCCAGTCCCTCTGCGTCGGTCAACTGGTGGACATAGCCGCGCTCATTGAGCAGTTGCAAAAGTTCGGAATCGTAAGTCGTCATATCGGGGGGATCTGGCTACTGGATAATTGGAATTGGGGGCGCGTAGCACGGGGACACTTGCTTGCAAACGTACGATCTGGTCGCACATGCAACCACACCGCCACTCGCCGTTCGAAGGGTCGAAGCGCGAGTACTTTCACTGACAGACAACTGGGTCCGCGTTCGCTGGCGGATCGACGGGCCGAGCAAGCTCGTTCTGCCACCGTTTGCCGGGCGCGGCAGGTCGGACAATCTGTGGGAGTCCACCTGTTTTGAGCTGTTCATGATGGAAAAGGACGGGTCCAATTCCTATTCGGAATTCAACCTCTCTCCGTCGGAACGCTGGGCTGCCTATGACTTTACCGACTATCGCGAGGGAATGAGCGAACGGCATTTCACTCGCGAACCCGACTGCGCCATGCGCATGGGTACCGCCATCGCGATTTTCGACGCCGCATTGCCGCGCACGCAGATGCCGGAACCGCCTGCGGCCATAGGCCTCGCGGCGGTGATAGAGGAAGAGGGCGGGATGAAGAGCTATTGGGCTATCTCGCACCACAAGGATAAGCCCGATTTTCACGATCCTGCTTGCTTCGAAGGATGTATTGCGCGAACCCGCGCTGCATGAAATTTGGAATCGACCGGCTGCTTGCCGAAGCTGAACTGAGAAAACCACTGGACGGCAAACGCGTGTCGCTTGTCGCCCATCCTGCATCCGTAACCGCAGATCTGACCCACAGCCTCGATGCGCTGATAGGTGCCGGCGTCAATGTCACCAGCGCTTTCGGCCCGCAACACGGGCTGAAGGGCGACAAGCAGGATAACATGGTGGAAACGCAGGACGAGGAAGATGCTGTTTACGGCATTCCCGTCTTCAGTCTCTACGGTGAAGTGCGCCGTCCTACGCCTGCCATGATGGACAGCGCGGACGTGTTCCTGTTCGACCTGCAGGATTTGGGTTGCCGCATCTACACCTTTGTCACCACGCTGCTGTACCTGCTGGAAGAAGCCGAGAAGTATGGGAAATCGGTATGGGTGCTGGACAGGCCGAACCCTGCGGGACGTCCGGTCGAAGGCACACGGCTGATCTCCGGACTTGAGAGTTTCGTAGGCGCGGGCCCCATGCCCATGCGACACGGGCTTACTCTGGGAGAAATGGGGCACTGGTTCATCCGCCACTTTGGTCTGAACGTGGATTACCGCGTCATCACCATGCATCATTGGCTGCCGGAGGCTGGGCCGGGCTTCGGCTGGCCGGAAAACCGCATCTGGATCAACCCCAGCCCCAATGCCGCCAGCCTGAACATGGCCCGTGCCTATGCGGGAACCGTGATGATCGAGGGCGCGACGCTGAGCGAGGGCAGGGGCACCACGCGCCCGCTCGAAGTGCTGTTTGGCGCACCCGATGTCGATGCCAAGGCCGTGCTGGCCGAAATGCAGCGCCTTGCGCCCGAATGGCTGGCGGGCTGCGCCTTACGCGATTGCTGGTTCGAGCCGACCTTTCACAAGCACGCTGGCCAGTTGTGCAACGCGCTAATGATCCATGCAGAAGGCGAGCTTTACGACCACTCCGCCTTCCGACCGTGGCGATTGCAGGCGCTGGCATTCAAGGCAATCCGCAATCTGTATCCCGATTACCCCATCTGGCGCGGCACGGATTTCAAATATGAATACACGAATGAAGTACTAGCGATCGATGTGATCAACGGCGGGTCTGCCTTGCGCGAATGGGTGGACGATAAAGGTTCGGTGCCAAGCGATCTGGACGCTATTGCTGCGCCTGACGAAGCAAGCTGGCGCGCGGAAGTAGCGGACCTGCTGCTCTACTGAGCGGGAATGAAAACCGCCTGGCTCTTGTCTTCCCGCAAAGGACGCATCAGCGCGCCGTCTGTCATGACAAGCAGGCTGCATCCGTTCACTTCATAGCCAACGGCATGCATTGGTTTTGGCGTGCTAGGCCGTGCCGGGTCTCGGAACAGTTGCGCGTCTCCCTCGACACCCTGCACCAGGCGCGGATCATCGTCACAGTCTGAATTAGTATCCGGATCGGAAACAGGCGTTTCAAGTCTATTCGATTCAACGCCGGGCGGGATCTGCGACTGGGATTGGATATCCTGGCTCGCCACTTGCACGGCACCGGTAAGGAAAATCATCGCAAAAGCTATTTTCAACATGGCTGACCTCGTGTTTCGGCGAGAGGCTACCACAATTTGCCGCTGCCTTCAAAATGGGCGATCGCTATTGGCGCGCGGGTTAGCCTCGCTTGCGGCTGAGTGCGCGCATCGCATCGTCCAGCCCATCCAGCGTGAGGGGATACATGCGATCGTCCATGATCTGCCGGATCATCTGGGTCGATTGCGAATATTCCCACGCCCGCTCCGGCTTGGGATTGAGCCATGCGACAGCGGGGTAGGTATCGACCACGCGCTTCAGCCAGACCTCGCCCGGCTCATCGTTCAGATGCTCCACGCTACCGCCTTCCCAGGCGATTTCGTAAGGGCTCATGGCGGCATCGCCGACGAAGATGATCTTGTAATCGTGGCCGAACTTGTGGAGCAGGTCCCAAGTCGGGATACGCTCGCTCCAGCGGCGCGAATTGTCCTTCCACACGCTTTCGTAAAGACAGTTGTGAAAGTAGTAGAATTCCATGTTCTTGAATTCGCTGGTGGCAGCGCTGAACAGTTCTTCGGTCACTTTCACATGGTCATCCATCGACCCACCGACATCGAGAAATAGCAGCAGCTTTACCGCATTGTGGCGCTCTGGTCGCATGCGAATATCCAGCCAGCCCTGCTTGGCCGTGCCGCGAATGGTAGCATCGAGGTCCAGCTCGTCCGCAGCACCTTCGCGCGCGAACCGGCGCAGGCGCCGCAGCGCCACCTTGATGTTACGGGTGCCCAGATCGAGCGAGCTATCGAGATTGGCGAATTCGCGCTTTTCCCAGACCTTGATCGCGCGGCGATTACGGCTTTTCCCGCCGATGCGCACGCCCGCCGGATTAAATCCCGAGTGGCCAAACGGGCTGGTGCCACCTGTGCCGATCCACTTGTTTCCGCCCTCGTGCCGGCCTTCCTGTTCTTCGAGGCGCTTTTTCAGCGTCTCCATGATCTCGTCCCAGTCGCCCAGTTCCTCGATCGCGGCACGCTCCTCCTCGGTGAGGAATTTCTCCGTGACGGCGCGCAGCCATTCTTCGGGGATCGTGGCCTGTTCCTCGCCCAGTTCGGAGAAGACGCCGTTGAACACTTTCTGAAAGACCTGATCAAACCTGTCCAGCAGGCCTTCGTCTTTCACGTAAATTGCGCGCGCAAGGTAGTAGAAGTCCTCTGGTCGCCGCTCGATCACGTCGCTGTCCAGCGCCTCCAGCAGCGTGAGATGCTCTTTCAGGCTGGCGCGGATGCCAGCGCTGCGAAGTTCCTCGAAGAAGTTGAGCAGCACGCTTACGAACCCCTCAGCGGTTCTCGCGCCGGGCCATGAAGGCAAGGCGTTCCAGCAGCATTAAATCCTGCTCGTTCTTCAGAAGCGCGCCATGCAGCGGAGGGATAGCTTTGGTGGGATCTCGGCTCTGCAGCACGTCGAGCGGCATATCCTCCACCAGCAACAGTTTCAGCCAGTCCAGCAATTCGGAGGTCGAGGGCTTCTTCTTCAGGCCTGGTACTTCGCGCACCTTATAAAAAATTTCCAGCGCCTCGCTCACCAGGCGCTTCTGGATATTGGGAAAGTGTACGTCGATAATCTCGCGCATGGTCTCCCCGTCGGGGAACTTGATGTAGTGGAAAAAGCAGCGTCGCAGGAATGCGTCTGGCAGTTCCTTTTCGTTGTTCGACGTGATGACGACAATAGGACGTTCCTTCGCCGCAATACGCTCACTCGTCTCGTAAACGTCGAACTCCATTCGATCGAGTTCCTGCAACAGATCGTTCGGAAACTCGATATCGGCCTTGTCGATTTCGTCGATCAACAAAACCGGCAGTTCAGGCGAAGTGAAGGCTTCCCACAGCTTGCCTTTCCGGATGTAATTGGAAATATCGTGAACCCGTTCATCGCCTAGCTGACCATCACGCAACCGGGCCACCGCGTCGTATTCATAAAGGCCCTGCTGCGCCTTGGTAGTGCTTTTCACGCCCCACTCTATCAGCGGCGCGTCAATGGCCTTGGCGATTTCGTGCGCCAGAACCGTCTTGCCGGTTCCCGGTTCACCCTTCACCAAAAGCGGGCGCCGCAGGGTGACTGCAGCGTTGACCGCAACTTTCAGATCATCGGTTGCAATGTAGTCTTCGGTACCGGAAAAGCGTTGTGTCATAGTCTCGCCTGATTTGCCTATCTGCGTGCTGGGTAGATACCGCAGCGCAACATGGCAAGATGCAGTCAGTCTGTGCCAGCGAGGGAGATTGCTCGCATGGCCAACAGTTCAAAGGTGCTCTGGTCAACTACGGCTTCTGCGTCGTTCCAGCTCATGGTGACGGCCACCCATTCACCGGCGGAATCGCGTAACAACCAGCTCAAGTTTAGCACACCCGGTTCGGAACCGCCCTTGTAACCCACGTAATCCCAGCTTTCCCGCATCCCTTCGGTCATGGAAGGATTGACCGTCATGATATCCAGCGTCGTTTCATCTTCCAGCCGGGTTATGCGTTCGAAGAGGCGGGCGATATCAGAAGCGGAAGCGAGCCATTCGATATCGATTGCGACGGGACCGCCGGTGAAAGCGGCCTGAATGTCATCTACGCTCCGATCAAGCCGGGCAAGTTCCTGTAATACCGCGAGACGTTCCGCCGTTCCTGCGGCTGCATATTGACCCAGGTTCTCGATCTCGCCCGACTTCAATACAAACAATTCGCGCGTGGTGAGGAAGGGAAACATACCTTCCGGATCAGCATGTCCAGCGGCGATGACTTCGGCTTCCACCGCATCGCGGCCAAGCTCTGCGATCAACTGGTCGGTGGCGGTGTTGTCGCTGTTGGCAATCATCAGCGTTGCCAGGGTTTGCAGCGTTATCGGCGCGCCTTCGGGCCAGTCCTGAAGCTGGCCACTGGGATAGCTGCGTTCGGACAGCGTTACCACGTCCTTCCACTCGCGATCACCGGACGCAATCGAGTGCGCAAGGGTGGACAGGACATAGAGCTTGAAGGTGGAACCGATGGCAAACTGTGTATCGGCATTCTTAGAGACGAGCGGCTCGGCTGCGCCAAGTCTTGTAACCAGCACCCCCGTTTCACCCGGCAGCGCTTCGATATCGCTCAGCAACTGTTCGGCGTTATCTCCGATCGGGCGCACGTCATTCAGCACGAAGCCGGTAATTTCGTAGGGCTCTGCAGCCTCGAGTGTAAACGATCCGCTCGCCAATCCGCGCTCGAGCCGAATAGCGATGGTGGCGCCGCTAGCCGACACAGGATCGAGCGCTTCGATGCCGACAAGCGGGCCGAACTGCGCCTCCATCTGGTTCTTGATCGCCAGGAAACGTGCCTGCGATACGGCGTTCACGAACACATCTGCGAACACAGCATCATATTGCGCATCGCCCGCCATGGCCGCCAGTATGTCATCACCGCGCCGGTCAAGCCGCGCGGCTTCCTCCGCAGTCTGGGCGAGGGCAGGGGTGGAGACGAACGCGGCAAGAGCGCCTAGTAATGCGAGAATAGAGCGTTTCATTCCGGCACCTTGGCGCAGAATCACGCGTCGATCAAATCGCGATCAATCTCGCCTGCGCGGTTCTGGATGAAATTGAAGCGGTGTTCCGGGTTGCGACCCATCAGCTGGTCCACCAGTTCCTTCACCGCAAATCGCTGCTCGTTCTGTTCGGGCAGGGTGATGCGCACCAGCGAACGGGTTGTGGGGTCCATCGTCGTTTCCCGCAATTGCTGCGGGTTCATTTCGCCAAGGCCCTTGAAACGGCCAACGTCCACTTTCTTGCCCTTGAATACGGTTGCTTCCAGTTCGGCGCGATGCGCGTCATCACGGGCGTAACGGCTCTCCTTGCCCACGGTCAGGCGATAAAGCGGCGGCTGGGCGAGGTAGAGATGTCCCTTGCGCACAAGGTCGGGCATTTCCTGGAAGAAGAACGTCATCAGCAATGTGGCGATATGCGCACCGTCCACATCGGCATCGGTCATGATGACCACGCGGTCATAGCGTAGCGCCTCGGCATCGCAATCCTTGCGCATGCCGCAGCCCAGCGCCAGAGCCAGGTCGGCAATTTCGGAATTTGCGCGGATCTTGTCGGTCGTTGCGCTGGCAACGTTCAGGATTTTGCCGCGAATGGGCAGGATCGCCTGCGTCTTGCGATTGCGCGCCTGTTTTGCGCTGCCGCCAGCGGAATCGCCTTCCACGATGAACAGTTCTGTCTCGCCATCTGTCTCGCCGCTGCAATCGGTCAGCTTGCCGGGCAGGCGCAGTTTCTTGGCGTTGGTGGCGGTCTTGCGCTTGATCTCGCGCTCTTGCTTGCGCTTCAGCCGCTCTTCCATCCGTTCCATCACGGAGCCCAGCAGCGCCTTGCCGCGATCCATGTTGTCGGACAGGAAATGGTCGAAATGGTCGCGCACGGCGTTTTCCACGAGGCGGGCGGCTTCGGGAGAAGTGAGACGGTCCTTGGTCTGGCTCTGGAACTGGGGATCGCGGATAAAGACGCTAAGCATGATCTCCGCGCCCGTCATCACGTCATCGGCGGTAAGGTCCTTCGCCTTTTTCGTGCCGGTAAGATCACCAAAGGCGCGCAACCCTTTGGTCAGCGCAGCACGAAGGCCCGCCTCGTGCGTGCCGCCGTCGGGGGTGGGCACAGTGTTGCAATACCAGCTGGTAGACCCATCGGACCACAGCGGCCAGGCCACCGCCCATTCCACGTTACCCATTACCTGGCCATCGTCGTTCTCGGCAAAATCCTGCTTGCCGGTGAAGAAATCGGTGGTGACACATTCGCGCTCCCCCACCTGTTCCCTTAAGTGATCGGACAGGCCGCCGGGGAACTGGAACGTCGCCTCGGCGGGAACTTCCTCACTCGCCAGAGAGGGGGCGCATTTCCAGCGGATCTCGACGCCGGCAAACAGGTAAGCCTTTGAACGCGCGAGCTTGAACAATCGCTTCGGGTTGAACTTGCGATCCCCGAAAATCTCCGTATCGGGCACGAAGGTAACGCTGGTGCCGCGACGGTTGGGGGTATCGCCCACCTTGGCGATCTTGCTTTGCGGCAGACCCTTGGAAAACTCCTGCGCGTAGACTTCCTTGTTGCGCGCCACATCCACCCGCGTGTGGCTGGAAAGCGCGTTTACCACTGAAACGCCAACGCCATGCAGGCCGCCGCTGGTGGCATAGGCCTTGCCCGAAAATTTGCCGCCCGAATGCAGTGTGGTCATGATGACTTCCAGCGTGGACTTGCCAGGAAACTTGGGATGCTCGTCCACAGGCATGCCGCGCCCGTTATCGGTGATGGTCAGGCGGTTGCCTTCCTCCAGCAGCATCTCGATGCGGTTGGCATGGCCGGCCACCGCTTCGTCCATCGAGTTGTCGAGAACTTCGGCTGCGAGGTGATGCAGGGCACGGTCGTCCGTGCCGCCGATATACATGCCGGGTCGGCGACGGACGGGTTCCAGCCCCTCCAGCACCTCGATAGAGGAGGAATCGTAATCGCTGTCGCCAGCGGGCATCTTTTCAAACAGGTCATCACTCATGGCGTAGATATAGGCACGGGGAATCCCGGCCCACAAGCAGCACTGCGTAACTTATCCGGTGTTAGAAGCCGCTGGGTGCAGGATCGACGACGGTAAAAACGCCGTTGCCCACCTGGCGCACTTCCATCGCGCGCTCCCCGATACCGTTGCTGTGGAAGCGGATCGCACCGTCCAGCCCCAGGAAGCCGCCATCATCCAGCAGCAGCCCGGCCGGAAGATCGGTACCCGGCCGCCAGTCGCGCGTTAGCCGCAAGGTAAGCAAAACGGCGTCATATCCCAGCGTCGCGATGCGATAGGGCTGCTCACCAAAGCGCGTCTGATAGCTGGTGGCGAACTGGCGGTACCGATCATCCGGAACGGCGGAGAACCATGCGCCGCGCATCGTATCATCGTTCAGCAGCGAATCCTGCCTGCTCCATAACTCCGTCCCGATAATCGAAGGCAGAGCGTCGCCTGCATCTTTCAGGCGCGGTGCGGCCATTGTGGCAAGGCGCGCATTGTCCGCGATAAGGACCGTGTCGAATTCGCCGGCGGCCCGCAATCGCTCCGCTGCGCTGATGATCGAGGTGTTACCCCGATCGTAGCGCTGCACGCTGACGACGGTGCCTCCACGGGTCAGTATTGCCTGCTCTGCTGCAGCCGTCGTGCGGTTGCCGTAATCCCCGCGGGGTGCCAGGATCGCGAAACGACGCGCCCCCTCGTCCGCTGCGAAATTCACGGTGCGTTCGACGGATTGTTCGGGAATATGGCCCATGACGAACACGTCTCCGCGAGCGATGGTCGTGTCGTTGGAGAAAGTGATAAGCGGCACATCGTTGGGCCGCGCCTGTGCCAGAACCGCGCCCACATTGTCGCGCATCAAGGGGCCAAGGATCAGGCGATTACCGTCATTTACGGCGCGGCTAGCAGCGGCACCTGCGCCCCCACTGGTATCATAAGTCGTGATGCGCAGGTTTTGCGCACCCGTATCCAGAAGGGCCATGGTGGTGGCATTGGCGATGGACTGGCCCACCTCTGCGTTGGATCCGCTCATCGGCACGAGCAGCGCCACACGATGTCGACCCTCGTCATCAGGCAGTACGGCGCGATCGGGTGTAGTCCGCTGATCGATAACCGGGCCGCTGCGGTCGGGGGCAGGGGCATCCCCGCCCGGAATGACCTGACATGCGGCCAGCAACAGACTGCCCATGCCAACCGCCAGAATGCGCTTCAAATTACCCAACATGCTTGATTGCTCCGCTGAACCTGGTCCATGGCCGCGGCTGTGAGCGAACCGAACGAACCCTTATCTCCCGGCCTCTATATAGTCGCGACGCCGATTGGCAATCTCGGCGATATTACTGTGCGCGCCAGCAAGGTGTTGTCGCAATGCGATGGCATCGCCTGCGAGGATACGCGGGTAACGCAGAAACTTGTCAGGCACCTGGGAATATCCAAGCCGTTGTGGCGCTATGACGACCATTCCGCCCCGAACGACCGCGCACGGCTGATCGAATCGATGCGGGACCGGGCCGTGGCCCTGGTAAGCGATGCGGGGATGCCGCTGGTGTCCGACCCCGGATTTCGACTGGTGCGCGAGGCGCGCGAGGCTGGCATACCCGTAACGGTGCTGCCCGGAGCCAATGCACCGCTTACGGCGCTGGCACTGTCAGGCTTGCCTAACGACCGCTTCCTGTTCGCAGGCTTCCTGCCATCGAAGGACAAGGCGCGAAGAGAAGTGCTGAAGGAACTGGGCATCGTACGCTCTACCCTTATCTTCTTCGAAACCTCTCCTCGCCTCGCCAAGAGCCTTTCCGCCGTTGCCAAAGTGCTGCCGGGCCGGGAGGTCGCGGTGGCGCGCGAGTTGACGAAATTTTACGAGGAATGCCGCAGCGGCACGGCTGAGGAACTGCTCGAGCACTACCAGTCGCACCCACCCAAGGGCGAGATCGTCCTGCTGGTTGGACCGCCGCCCGAAATTGAGCACGACGCGGCAGACGCCGACGAGATGCTGCGTGAACTGCTTGAAACAGAAAAACCGTCGCAGGCCGCTGCGCAGGTGGCGAAGGTGACGGGGCTGGACCGCAAGATGCTTTATGCTCGCGCAATGGAGCTGAAGGCGCGATGAAACGCCAGCTTGCCGAACAGCGCGGTCGCAAGGCCGAGGACGAAGCGGCACGCTGGCTGGAAGGGCAGGGGTGGGGTATCGTCGCCCGCCGCCGCAAGACCAGGGTTGGCGAGATAGACCTTATCGCCAAGCGTGAAAGGTTGATCGCTTTTGTCGAGGTCAAGTGGCGCCAGCGCGCAGCCGATCTCGACCTTGCCATCGACGAACATCGTCTCTCCCGTGTCGCTGCCGCTGCCGAAAGCGTAGCGCACGAATATGCGACGGATGGCGAAGATATGCGGATCGACGTGATCTTGCTTGCACCCGGAGCGCCGCCTCGCCACATCGAGAACGCATGGATGCCCTATTGAGGAATACACGATGAGCTTGCGCGTTGCCGTCCAGATGGACCCTATCGAATCGGTCAAGATCGCCGGGGATTCCAGCTTTGCCCTCATGCTGGAGGCGCAGGCGCGCGGCCACTCGCTTTGGCATTACGATGTCACGACACTGGCGTGGGAGGAGGGCCGGATCACGGCCTGGGCCAAACCTGTCACCGTGCAACGCGTGGAGGGCGACCATTTCAGCGCCGGCACGCTGGCGAAGATCGACCTGGGCGATGATATCGACGTTATCCTAATGCGGCAGGATCCGCCGTTCCACCTCGGTTATATAAGCGCCGCGTTGCTGCTGGACAGGCTCAAGGGAAAGACCCTCGTCAGCAACGATCCGCGCGAAGTCATCAATGCACCGGAAAAAATGTTCGTGCTGGATTATGCCCGCTTCATGCCGCCCACGTTGATTGCGCGAAAGCTGGACGACGTGCTGGAATTCCAGCGCAAGCACGGCGCGGTCGTGGTGAAGCCGCTGCACGGCAATGGAGGCAAGGCCATATTCAAGATCGACGAAAGCGGCACCAACACCTCCGCCCTGTTAGAGGTGTTCAACCAGACGTGGCCCGAACCGCACATGGTGCAGCCATTCCTCCCCAGCGTTGCCGAGGGCGACAAGCGCATCGTGCTGGTGGATGGCGAGGTGGCGGGCGCCATCAACCGCAAGCCGGGCGAGGGGGAGTTCCGCTCCAACCTGGCGCAAGGGGGCTCTGCCGAGGCAAGCGGACTGACCGAGCGCGAGCAGGAAATATGCGGTGCAATGGGGCCGGAGCTAAAGCGCCGTGGCCTTACCTTCGTGGGCATTGACGTGATCGGCGGTGAATGGCTGACCGAAATCAACGTCACCAGCCCCACCGGCATCGTCGCGATCGACAAATACAACGGTACTAACACGGCCGGCATGATCTGGGATGCGCTGGAGCGGCGCCATTCGGAAATGTGACCGGACCGATTGCGCAGGTAGCGGGTTAGTCACCCATGGACACCCTTATCATCGACCTGATCGAGCGCGGCGGATATTTCGGCATTTTCCTGCTGATGGCGTTGGAGAACATCATCCCTCCCGTGCCCAGCGAAGTGATCATGGGTATCGGCGGTCTTTTAGTGCAGCGCGGGTCGATGGAATTCTGGCCGCTACTGCTAATCGGCACGCTGGGCACGGTTGCGGGCAACTACTTCTGGTACTGGATCGGAGACAAGTGGGGCTACGAGCGGCTCGAGCCCTTCGTAAACAGCTGGGGTCGCTGGCTGACGGTGGACTGGGAGCACATCGCAAAGGCGCAGGTATTTTTCGTCCATCGTGGGCACTGGGTCGTGTTTTTCCTCCGCTTTTCTCCGTTCCTGCGAACGATTATCTCGCTCCCCGCTGGTCTGTCGCACATGCCGTTGGCGCGTTTTTTCGGCTATACCTTTGCCGGATCACTGATCTGGAACGCCCTGCTTATCAAGGGTGGGGAGTGGCTGGGGCACTGGCTCGAAGATTCGCAGCACATCATCGGCTGGATCATCATAGGCATGATCGTGCTGACTGTAGTGGGATATGTCTGGCGGTTGCTTACCTGGACCCCCCGTGCCGATCGCGAGGAGGGCTAATCGCTTTCTCTTGGATGGGCCGAGCGGTAAGCGTCCAGCATCTTTGCCGCGTCCACCTGGGTATAGATTTGCGTCGAGCCAAGGCATGCATGACCCAGCAGTTCCTGAAGGCTTCTCAGGTCTGCGCCAGCTCCCAGCAAATGCGTTGCGAAACTGTGCCGAAGTGCATGGGGCGTGGCGGTGGCAGGCAGGCCCAGCGCCTTGCGCGCCCGCGCCATCGCCTTTTGTATCATGCCTTGTGATAGTGGACCGCCCCGCGCGCCCCTGAATAGCGCCTCGCCCTTTTCGATAGGGTATGGGCAGGCTTCGGCATAGGCGGCAACGGCTTCCCGCACTATCGGTATGAGAGGCACGACGCGCTGTTTGTTACCCTTTCCGGTAACGACCAGCGTATCTCCTAAAGGCAGGTCAGCATTCGTGAGGGAAAGCGCCTCTGCGATACGCAGGCCAGCGCCGTACATAAGCAGCAGCACCGCCGCATCGCGTAGGCCGATCCAGTCCTCGGTTGCAGTGGATTGTACCATGGCGGCCAATCCGGTTGCTTCGTCCGGTGTAACCGGGCGGGGCAGACCTTTCTTCACGCGCGGTCCGCGCATTCGCGGCGCGGTTCCCGGTTCGGCGCCAACCTGTTCTCTCGCATAGCCGATAAAGCTTTTCAGAGCCGACAGTTCGCGCGCGGCAGAGACATTGACAATCCCCTCCGCCCGGCGCGCAGCGAGATGGCCGCGCAGATCGCGTGTCGAGATTGCTGCCACCGCATTCCAGTCCGACAAATCCAGCGCCAGCAGCAGTCGCTCAGCGGTCACAACATAGGCGCGCACGGTGTGCGGACTGCGTCGCCGTGCCGTCGCGAGATAATCGCGCCATTGGTGGAGAAGGGCAGACGCGCTCATGCCGAAACCAGTTCGTCCGCCACCAGGTCGGGCAACAGGGCGTCCAGCAAGGGCATACCCGCAGGCGCAACGCCAATGCGCGGGCCATCTGCCCACACCAGTCCGAGGTCGACGAAGTGCAGCAATCTGTCGCGATTTGTTAGCCCGTCGGCATCGATTCCAAACCGTGAGGTGCACTTACGCAAATCGACTCCTTCGCGCAGTCGCAACCCCATCAGCAGGGCCTCGGACGCCTGCTCGGGCAGTCCCAACTCGCGCTCTTCCTTCAATCCGTGGCCATTGCGTGCAACAGCATCCAGCCAGTTCTCCGGCTTCCTGTGCCGCAAGGTTGCCATACCGCCTCGCCGTCCGTGCGCGCCGGGCCCGATGCCCGCGTAATCCTCGTACCGCCAGTAGGTGAGGTTATGACGGCTCTCCTGGCCGGGGCGCGCGTGGTTGCTGATTTCATAGGCGGGGAGGCCGGCATCACGGGTCAATTCTCGCGTCACATCGAAAAGGTCTGCCGCAAAATCATCATCCAGCGGAATGAACCCGCCGCGCCGAACATCGCTGGCAAAGCGGGTGCCCGGCTCGATGGTGAGTTGGTAAAGCGAAAGATGCCCGGTGCCAAAACCCAACGCGCGTGAAAGTTGTTGTTTCCAATCGTGCTGCGTCTGGCCCGGCAGGGCATAAATCAGGTCGAAAGATACGCGCTCGAACACACTTTGCGCAGTTTCCAGCGCCTTTAACCCCTCGTCCACATTGTGCAGCCGACCAAGAAACCGCAGCGCCGAATCGTCCAGCGATTGCAGGCCGAGCGAAACGCGATTGACGCCTGCCGTCGCCAGCGCTGCAAAATTTGCAGACTCCACCGAGGACGGATTGGCCTCCAGCGTGATTTCGATATCCGGCGCGAAACCCCACAACTTCTGTGCCTCGACCAGCAAGGTTTCAACCAGCGCGGGCGGCATCAGTGACGGGGTACCGCCTCCGAAGAAGATCGAGTGCAGCGGCTTTCCGCCGGCAACCCCTGCCTCGTGCCGCAGATCTGCCAGAAGCGCCGCTTGCCAGGCTTCCACATCCACCCGGGCGCGCACGTGCGAGTTGAAATCGCAGTACGGGCACTTCGCCAGACAGAAGGGCCAATGGATGTAAAGTGCGCGAGCCATGTTGCCTGTTTCAGCATGGGTTAACCGGCACAAGTCAAGTTAAGTGTTATGAAAAAGGGTCGGGTCATTGGCATCGCAATCGCGGCTTTGGGATCAATATGTGCTGTCGCCTCGCCACTTTCGGCGCAGCACCGGGAAAGGATAAACCCCTTCGCGATGGATCTGCTGGAGGAGCACAATCGGGCGCGCGCGCAAGTGGGCGTGGCGCGGCTGGAATGGAGCAGCCGCCTGGCCCGCGAGGCGCATGAATGGGCGCAGCATCTTGCCCGCGAAGGTCGCATGATCCATGCTAGTCGCGAACAGCGCGGCGGTAGTGGCGAGAACCTGTGGATGGGCTCGGCCGGATACTACGGCGCGGATACCATGGTAGGCGGATTTCTGGCCGAGCGGCAGCATTTCCGCAACGGCGCTTTCCCGCAGGTATCCAGCACCGGCAACTGGCGAGATGTCGGTCACTACACGCAAGTAATCTGGGGCAGCACGCGCGAAGTGGGTTGCGCCGTGGCGCGCGGGGGCGACAACGATTTCCTCGTCTGCCGATATTGGCCAGCAGGCAATATCTACAATCAGCGCGTGTTCTAGCCGCCGAACTGGTCTGCCTTCAATTTCGCAAAGGCATCGGCGCGGTGGCTGATGCCGTGCTTTTCCTGCGGCTCCAGTTCGGCAAAGGTTTGTTCGCGGCCCACCGGTACGAACACCGGATCATAGCCGAAACCCATCGTGCCGCGCGGTGGCCAGGTCAGCGTACCATCGGCGCGGCCTTCATATACCGCGTGTTCGCCATCCGGCCATGCCAAGGCAAGGGTGCAGGAGAACCAGCAATCGCGTGGTGTCTCTGGCCCGTGCGCCTGCAACATACCCTCTACTTTGCCCATCGCCATGTACCAGTCGCGGCCCGGTTTGCCTTCGAAGAACTGCCGCTCGGCCCAATCTGCGGTGTAGACACCGGGTCGACCATCAAGAGCGGCAACCGACAACCCGCTGTCATCGGCGAGGGCGGGAAGGCCGGAAGCCTCCGCCGCCGCGCGCGCCTTTATCAATGCGTTCTCGACAAAGGTATTGCCGGTTTCGGGAGGTTCGGGAAGGCCCAGCGATCCTGCCGATATGCAATCGAGCCCGTAAGGCTCCATCAGCTTGGCAATTTCCTTCAGCTTGCCCGCATTGTGCGTGGCAATAACCAGCTTTCCCGATCCCAGCTTCCGGCTCATTTCACCGCTTCGTCCTGTGCCTTGAAGATTTCGGCGCAGCCCATTTGCGCAAGCCGAAGCAGACGCAGCAAGCCTTCTTCGTCGTAGGTCGCGCCTTCTGCCGTGGCCTGCACCTCTGCGATCTGACCGCCTTCGATCAGCACGAAATTGGCATCGGCGTCGGCATCCGAATCCTCGATATAGTCGAGGTCCAGAACCGGCGTGCCCTTGTGAATGCCGCAAGAAATAGCGGCAATCTTGGCCGTCAGCGGATCGTCCTTAATGGTACCCGATTCCATCAGCTTGTTCACGGCGAGACGCAAAGCAACCCACGCGCCAGAGATGGAAGCGGTCCGCGTACCGCCATCGGCCTGTATCACGTCGCAATCCAGCGTTATCTGCCGCTCGCCCAGCTTTTGCATATCGCATACGGCGCGCAAGGATCGACCGATAAGGCGCTGTATTTCTTGCGTGCGTCCGCTCTGCTTGCCCTTGGCAGCTTCCCGGTTCCCACGCGTGTGAGTAGCGCGGGGCAGCATGGAATATTCGCCGGTGACCCAGCCCTGGCCTTTGCCGCGCAGCCACGGCGGAATACGCTCTTCTACACTGGCGGTGCACAGCACGCGGGTCTCGCCAAAGCTGATCAGGCAGCTGCCTTCAGCGTGCTTGGTAAAGCCGGTTTCGATGGTGATGGCGCGCATTTCGTCTGGCGCACGGCCGGAAGGTCGCATGTATTTCTCCGATGGGATGTTTGCGCCAGACGCCCTAGCGACTAGATAAGGTGCTGTCATGGCTTCTCCACCGATCAATGAACTGACCAGCCGCGCACGGGAGATATTCCGCCTCGTGGTGGAAGATTATCTCGCCAGCGGACAACCGGTGGGTTCGAAAACGATCGCGCAGCGGGGCGAAGTCGATCTTTCCCCTGCCTCGATCCGTTCGGTGTTGAGCGAGTTGGAAAGCTTCGGCTTGCTCGCTGCGCCGCACACCAGCGCAGGGCGGCTGCCAACCGATCTTGGCCTGCGCCTGTTCGTGGACGGTATCATGCAGGTGGCAGAACCCACGCAGGCAGAGCGCTCCGCCATTGAAACGCAGCTTGGCCAGCCCGGTCCGATAGAGGAGGCGCTGGCCAACACCAGTTCGCTGCTTTCCAACCTTTCCGGCGCAGCGGGCATGGTAATGGTGCCGCAGCGAGAAGCGCAGCTATCACAGATCAACTTGGTGCCACTGGACGATCGCCGCGCCTTGGCCGTTCTGGTGGGGGAAGACGGGCATGTCGAGAACCGCGTACTCGATCTCGACGGTCCCGTTTCACCCAGCATCCTGCAAGAAGCGAGCAACTATATCTCCGCCCGTCTGCGGGGACGCACGCTGGCAGAGGCGGCAAAGGCAATGCAAGCCGACATAAATTCGGGCAAAAGCGAACTGGATGAGGCGAGCCAGCGTCTGGTGGAAGCCGGTATAGCAACGTGGAGCGAAGACGCGGCCAAGCGCCCGGTGCTGATCGTGCGCGGGGCATCCAATCTTATCGACGAAAGCGCCGCGACGGATCTGGAACGTGTGCGTCAATTGCTCGATGACCTTGAAAACAAGCAATCGGTGGCGCAATTGCTCGACAGCGCGCGGCAGGCGGAATCGACCCGCATCTTTATCGGTGCGGAAAATCGACTGTTCGCGCTTTCCGGCTCGTCCGTCATTGCCGCGCCCTATCGCGATCGAGAGGGTAAAGTGGTTGGCGTGCTGGGTGTGATCGGACCGACGCGGTTGAATTACGCGCGCGTCGTTCCCATGGTGGACTTCACCGCCCATTCCCTGGGCAAGAGATTTGGTTAGCGAGACAGATGAGCGACAATGAAAATGGCCGCGACGAAGCGGTTGACAAGGAACTTGAAGGCGTACCCGAGGAACTCCTGTCGGACGACGAGGACACCGAGGACGAAGGCCAGGATTTCGAGACGGAACTGGCGCGTTTGCGCGAAGATCTGGAAGCTTCGAAGCAGGAAACGCTTTATGCCAAGGCCGAAGCGCAGAACCAGCGCCGTCGCCTCGAGAAAGAGGTTCAAGACGCACGCGCCTATGCAGCCACGGGCTTTGCCCGCGATATTCTGAGCGTGGCGGATAATCTAGCGCGGGCGATTGACGCCATTCCCGAAGACCTGCGCGAAGACAGCAAGTTCAAGGGTCTTGTTGCCGGTATCCAGGCCACCCAGCGTGAACTGGACAAGGTCTTCACCCAGAACGGCATCACGCGTATTGCCGCCATGGGCCTGCCGCTGGACCCGAACCAGCACCAGGCCATGATGGAAGTCCCCACCGATGATGCCGAACCGGGCACCATCGTGCAGGAAATGCAGGCAGGCTACATGATCAAGGATCGGTTGTTGCGCGCCAGCATGGTTGGTGTGGCCAAAAAGCCTGACTGAAGCAGCAAGAGCGGAACCAGCACGTCGGTCTGATCGTAACCCCTTGGACACAGGGGCAAAGGAGACCGAACATGAAGAAGTTTTTGATCGCGCCCGCACTGCTTGCGTCGAGCCTTGGGCTTGGCGCTTGCGCAGAGAATTATGCTGTTGAAGGCGGCTTGGCCGGTGCTGCCGCCGGTGCAGGCGCCGCCGCCCTTCTTGGCGAAGACATCGAGACTTACGCTTTGGCTGGCGCTGCCATTGGCGGGGTGATCGGCTACGTCTCCGACAAGGATGACGATTGTGACGGTTATTATGGTGATGGGCGTTATGTCGATGACGACTGTCGTTACGACGACGATTACCAGCGCTATTTCTAGAGCCGGACACCGTCAGTCTGACGAAATATCAGGGCGTCGTCACTTCGAGTGACGGCGCCCCTCGTCAATACAACAACGCTTTGTTCATTCCACTGGCGGTCCGTGGGCCGGTGATCCCGGTACGGGTTTTCAAATTTCTCGGCTGCCTCGCGACGGCACTTACGCGGCGGGTGATGGAGCCGTATCGGTTGCTCCCGGAAAATTCACCAGTACATCATATGCAGCCGGATCGGCCACGCCCGCCAGCTTGAAGCCGTTGCGAAGCAAAAACGCATGTTCAACGATCCGCGCCTGTTGTTCGATACCATATTTGTCCAGCGGGCATCCGGGTTTGAGCGTGTAATCGTATTTCGCCCAGGGCATCCGGTTAAGCACTAGATACCAGTCACCGCGTGTCTGCGTCTGCCACACATGGGTCATCTCGTGGATAAACAGTGCCTGTCGCCTGACCGGCGCGGCGGCGAAATCCTCGCAGTAGGCCTCCCCCGCCGGGTGAAAATGTATATGGCCTTTCGGGGCCATCGTGATGCGTTTCGGCTGGAAAAAGGCCCACTTTCGGCGCCTGATCCGAACCTTGGCATAATCGATGGCGTTGCCGAACATGCTGCGGGCGAGCGCGACCTCCCCCTTGCGCAGTGGTCGCTCACCACCAACGGGGCAGGAGGTCGCATTCGTGTCGCTCATGACAGACTTAGGCCAACGGTCTTACTGCTCGTCGCTGACCGGCGCGTCACCCGCCGCGCGTATCGCGACCGGGAAGCTGCACTTGTCGCCGCGTACGTCCGTAAGCGTGACTTCCCCCTCGCTGCCTGCCGCCATATCGGCGGGCAGGCCCATCACCATCACGTGCTTGCCGCCGGGCGAAAAGCTCAGCGTCTCGCCGGGCTCGATTGACTGCTGGATAAGCTCCTGCATATCCATCTTCCGGCTCCACTCCGACGTCTCATGCAGCATCGCGCTCTGCGCGCCAAGCAGATCGGCGCTGCGGATCGTCCAGGGCTGGGCGGTGGTGTTGGCGACGGTGAAATAGGCAGCCGCAGGGTTACCTTCGACCGCAGGCAGCGAAAGCCAGCCGTCAGTCACTTCGATACCCGGCACGCAATCGGTATCTGCGACAACCTCGGCCTCATCCGCAGTATTGTCTCCGCAGGCGGCGGTGCCGAGCACGAGACCCAGAGCCGCGGTGGATGCCAAAATACGCTTGCTATTCATCATAAACCCCTTCGAAAGAACGGGCGGATTTCTAGAGTGCGCAGTCCCTTGTGCCAAGCGAAAGCGCACCTATATCCGCCCTCGATACACAGCTTTTATCGAGTTGCGGCATGGGTCTTGCCAGTCATGGGAGGCCGAACGCGCAACGTCCAACTTTGAAAGAGATGGGGAATTATGAGTAAGATTATCGGTATCGACCTTGGCACCACCAACAGCTGCGTCGCCGTGATGGAAGGCGGCAAGCCCAAGGTTATCGAAAATTCCGAAGGCGCGCGCACGACGCCGTCTATCGTGGCATTCACCAAGGATGACGAGCGCCTGATCGGCCAGCCGGCAAAGCGCCAGGCCGTCACCAATCCCGACAACACGCTGTTTGCCATCAAGCGACTGATCGGTCGCCCGTTCAACGATCCGACCACCAAGAAGGACATGGATCTCGTTCCTTACGACATCGTCAAGGGCAAGAACGGCGATGCGTGGGTCGAAGCGGGTGGCGAAGAATATTCGCCCAGCCAGATTTCCGCCTTCATCCTGCAGAAGATGAAGGAAACCGCTGAGAGCTATCTTGGCGAAACCGTTTCCAAGGCCGTGATTACCGTTCCGGCCTACTTCAACGATGCGCAGCGCCAGGCGACCAAGGACGCCGGCCAGATTGCCGGTCTTGAAGTGGAACGCATCATTAATGAGCCTACCGCAGCGGCGCTGGCCTATGGCATGGACAAGGACGATGGCAAGACCATCGCCGTTTATGACCTTGGCGGCGGCACGTTCGACGTTTCCGTTCTGGAAATTGGTGACGGCGTTTTCGAGGTGAAGTCCACCAATGGTGACACCTTCCTGGGCGGTGAGGATTTCGACAACGTGATTGTCGACTATCTGGCCGAGCAGTTCAAATCGAAGGAAAACATGGACCTGAAGACCGACAAGCTCGCTCTTCAGCGTCTGAAGGAAGCTGCCGAGAAGGCCAAAATCGAGCTTTCCAGTTCGCAGACCACGGAAGTGAACCTGCCCTTCATCACCGCGCGCATGGAAGGTGGCTCGTCCACCCCGCTGCACCTCGTCGAGACGATCAGCCGTTCCAAGCTGGAGCAGCTTGTCGGCGATCTGATCAAACGTACGCTGGAGCCTTGCAAGAAGGCACTGGCCGATGCCGGCGTCGACAAAAGTGGCATCGACGAAGTGATTCTGGTCGGCGGTATGACCCGCATGCCCAAGGTACGCGAAGTCGTGGAAGAATTCTTCGGTTCCAAGCCGCATACCGGCGTGAACCCCGATGAAGTCGTGGCCATGGGTGCCGCCATTCAAGCCGGTGTCCTGCAGGGCGACGTGAAGGATGTGCTGCTGCTGGACGTTACCCCGCTCTCGCTGGGTATCGAAACACTGGGCGGCGTGTTTACCCGCATGATCGACCGCAACACCACGATCCCGACCAAGAAGGCACAGGTCTATTCCACCGCCGAGGACAACCAGAGCGCTGTGACGATCCGTGTGTTCCAGGGCGAGCGTGAGATGGCGGCCGACAACAAGATGCTCGGCCAGTTCGACCTCGTTGGTATTCCGTCCGCACCGCGCGGCGTTCCGCAGATCGAAGTGACTTTCGATATCGATGCCAACGGCATCGTGAACGTGTCCGCCAAGGACAAGGGCACGGGCAAGGAACAGCAGATCCGCATCCAGGCATCGGGTGGCCTTTCGGACACCGATATCGATCAGATGGTTCAGGACGCCGAGAAGTTCGCCGACGAGGACAAGAAGCGCCGCGAGGCCGCCGAAGTCCGCAACAATCTCGACAGCATGGTCCACTCGACCGAGAAGCAGCTGGAAGAGAACGGTGACAAGGTCGACGCCAGCCTGAAGGGCGAAATCGAAACCGCCGTTTCGGAGGCCAAGGAGGCTCTTGAAAGCGACGATCTCGACGCAATGAAGGCCAAGAGCGATGCCTTGACACAGGTTGCCATGAAGATGGGCCAGGCCATCTACGAACAGGATCAGGCGACCGGCGCAGATGCCGCTGCCGATGCCGCGGCATCTGAAGATACCGCTTCTCCCGCCGAGGAAGAAGAGGTCGTCGATGCCGAGTTCACCGAAGTGGACGACGAAAACAAGTCCTGATCGGAAACATGATGGACAAACCAGCCGCCACCGACGCAACCCGCGCCGGTGGCGGTGAGGTTTGGGGGTTCACGAATGTCTGCGACTGAAGTCGATTTCTACGAATTGCTGGGTGTATCCCGGAACGCCGACGGGGCGGCGGTAAAATCCGCCTATCGCAAAATGGCGATGAAGTACCACCCGGACCGTAATCCGGGCGATACCGATGCAGAAGCAAGGTTCAAGGCCTGTAGTGCCGCCTACGAAGTGCTGAAAGATCCGCAAAAACGCGCAGCCTATGACCGGTACGGCCACGAAGCCTTTCAGCAGGGCATGGGTGGCGGTTGCCAGGGCGGCGCCGAGTTCAGCGATCTGGGCGATATTTTCGAAACCATCTTCGGCAGCGCGTTCGGCGGCGGTGGCGGTGGGCGAACCCGCGCACGGCGCGGTGCCGATCTTCGTTATGACATGCAGATCAGCCTCGAGGATGCATTTCACGGCAAGTCTTCGCAGATCACCGTGGAAGTCGCGGCGACCTGCGATACTTGCGAAGGGTCCGGTGCGGAACCGGGTACTGGCAGGCGCCGTTGCGAACTGTGCCACGGCCACGGCAAGGTTCGCGCGCAACAGGGCCTGTTCGTCATCGAACGCCCGTGCCCCACGTGCAGCGGCCGCGGTGAGGTATTGGAGAAGGCCTGCTCCGATTGTCGTGGCGAAGGCCGGATCGATCGGGAACAGGTCCTCGACGTGGAAGTCCCACCCGGCGTGGACAATGGCACGCGCATCCGCCTTTCAGGCAAGGGCGAAGCTGGCCCGATGGGTGCACCTCCCGGCGATCTCTACATTTTCGTCCATATCAAGGAACACCGTGTGTTCCAGCGCGAGGGCACGGCATTGTTCACCCGTGTGCCGGTCAGCTTCACCGTGGCCGCCCTTGGCGATACGATCGAAATTCCCGGTCTTGATGGCGAAACCCACGCAATAGATATTCCGGCTGGAATCCAGTCGGGCAAGCAGCTGCGCAAGCGCGGAGCTGGCATGCCCGTGTTGCAGGGGCGCGGACGTGGTGATCTGGTGGTGGAATTGATGGTGGAAACACCCACCAGGCTCTCATCTCGCCAGAAGGAAATCCTGCGTGAGTTCCGTGAGACGGAGACGGGCGACGAATGTCCCGAAAGCCGTGGCTTCTTTGACAAGTTGAAGGATGCGCTGGGGAGCTAGGCAATTCGCAGGCTGATGTCAGTCTTCGCCCAGTTTGCGGATAATTTCTTCGCGCAGGGCTGAAACCAGCCTGCCGCTGCAATTGTCACGCGTGTTTTCTTCGTCGCAGATCGCCAGAAATGCGTCTCGCTTGACGGCAAGGCATTCGGTCTGATCAAAACCGCCGGGAACGGTAGAACAGACAAGGTCGATCATCCTTTCTGCGCCATGCAACCGGCCCCACAAGTAATCGTTCTCGCGGTAGGCACGGCTGAAGAATGCGCCGAAGTTGAAAAACTCCGTCCCGCGTAACGTTGCCGACGTGCCACCATCGCGTATGGCCGTTGCATCTTCCGGACTGATGCGATCTACCTTTACCGGGTCGAACTCGGTCAGACCCTCGTTGCGAAGGAGGGGGAGGGTGGCAACATCGTAAAACGGAAAACCCAGGTAGGCCAGCAGCGCCCGCCTGCGCAGATTCTTGGGCATTGCTTCCAGTGCCTCGCAAAGGATCTCTTCGGCAGCCTCGTCCGCTTGCCGCAGGGCGCGCCTCTCTGCCAGCGCATCCAGAAACGCACCGGGCTGCTGTATCACCTGCGCTGCAATGTCCGCGAAATCCGGGCCGAGATTCTCCGGATCTTCCTTGGCAAAGTAGAGCCGCAGGGCGCGGTAGACCGCATCGCGCGCATCCTGCAACCTATCTTCCGGAATGTCGGGATCATGCTCCCAGTCGCGTGACAGGCGCCGCGCCAGCAGTCGCAGCCGGCGAATACGAAAGGCCAGGTCGTGGTCGCGAAAGAAGATGATAGCCAGCTCGCTCGCCCCGCCCCCAATTCCGGCGCTTAGATTGCTCATGTCGCGCGCCTCGATTTCTTCGCGCAGGCGCGCGGCGATTTCGGGTATGGGCGGCAGGTCAGAGCGGTTTGCCGCCTTGCATGCCAGATCAGCCAGCCTATCCAGTATCCCACTGAACTTGGCCTGTGCATAGGAGTGGAAAGCATAACCTGCGTTTTCTGCCGCCGCCTGTTGCGCGCGTCCGCGCCATGCCGCCAGACGCTTTCGATTGGGCCGGTCGAGAAATAACGTGTAACCGAATAACTTGTCGACTGCGCCTTCCACTTCGGGCCGCAGCGCGGCCACCATCTTGCGCAGTTCCTCCGCCTCGCGTGTTTGCTCTTCCAACAGTTCCAGGTTGTCGCGAATCGGCTGCTCTCGCGGGATGGCCGAAAGCGAACCGGCGATGGCGCCGAAGAAGCTTACCGGCTTGGGCTTGTCACCTTCCGTGGGTCGCGGGCGACGGGGGGAGGGGTCTATATAGACAAAGCGCCTGTCCACTTCGCGCTGTGCAGGTCGAACGCTCAGGGCCTTTATCGCGCCTTCGAAAGGGGCGTTGTTGAGCACCGAACCATCGACCAGCGCGACGTGGTCCACCGTTCCGCGTTCCACATGGGTGGGCATGATTCGTTGCAGGAACCTGTCTCTGCTGTCCCAGTCGGCGCCGCATGCCGTATCGATCTCCGCGATGCGCAAGGGAGGGAACGCGCCGGGGAAGCTTGCCGTCGCACGCGCTGCCAATGTCAGCTCGCACAAGTGCGCCAGGTCGTGCCCGCCTTCAGAAGGGGTGTGTGCGCGGAAACCGATGGGCATGCGATGTTCGGGTTCTTCCACCTGGGGCGGACTATTGAGGCGCAGCGTTTCCAGCCGCCCGCGAAAGTCGGTCGCCGTCACCAGCAGGTCAAGCGGATGGCGCGAGGGAAGAAGCGGAGCCTCGGCAGGGCCATACGACATTGCCATAAGAGCACGGTGGATCAGGCGGCTGAACCCCGAACCCGAGAATGGCGGCTCGAACCATCGACCGCGCACCAGACTGGAAATCTTGCGCCGCACCTCGTTGCGCGTTTCCACGGCAACGGTTTCCGAAACCGTATTGCCCGGTGCCCGCGTCAGATACCAGACGATCGGCCGCATATAAACGCGCGCGGCCGGTGACCATGGTCGCGCTTCGGGTTCCACAAGTTTCTCGACATCGGCATTGTTCAGCCACAGCTCGGTCAACGGTTCCAGGCTGCGGCCTGAATGGATGGCCTGAGCCAGGAACACGGCGTTGATCCCACCAGCGCTCGCGCCGGTGACGATATCGGGCAGCACGCGCAGGCGAAGATCACGCTCCGATTCTATGCGTTGCAGCAGCGAGAGATAAACCCCCTCCACGCCATCGACATCGTCGTGACCGGAAGCATGAAAGGCGCGACTGGCACGCGCCAGCTTCCATATCTCCTTGGTGACGCCATGCATGTAGACCGCCAGGCTGACACCGCCATAGCAGACCAAGGCTATCCTGAGTTCTTTTTGCCGCATCGCCCACGTTGATGGCAGAACCACGCGCCGCTGGCCAGATGCACGGTTACGGGCACTTGCGTTCCGCTTTCGTTCCGATTAGCAGTTGCCGCATGGCCAAGCCGAAAAAGCGTTTCATCTGTACCGACTGCGGCAGCGTATCCTCGCGCTGGCAGGGACAATGTCCGGACTGTTCCCAATGGAATACGCTGGAAGAAGACGTGCCCGACACCAAATTCGCCGCGAAGCACAATCTGGCTAGCGGCGGCAGGGCGATTACCTTCGAAGCTCTGGATGCGCCAACGAAGCCGCTTGCGCGCAGGACTACGGGCATCGGTGAGTTCGATCGCGCGTTGGGCGGCGGGCTGGTGCCTGGCGCGGCAATCCTGATGGGCGGGGAACCGGGCATCGGCAAATCCACGCTCTTGTTGCAAGCTGCGGCAAAAATCGCACAGGAGGGTGGATCGGCAGTCTATGTAAGCGGGGAAGAGGCAACCGGGCAGGTCCGTATGCGTGCGGCGCGCCTGGGCCTTTCCAAGGCGCCGCTGAAGCTGGCGGCGGCAACATCCGTGCGCGATATCCTGACCACGCTGGGACAGGACAATCCGCCGGACCTGCTGGTGGTCGATTCGATCCAGACGATGCATTCCGACATGATCGAAGGCGCCCCCGGTACGGTCAGCCAGGTGCGCGCCTCGGCGTTCGAACTGATCCGTTTCGCGAAGGAGCGGGGCACGGCGCTGGTGTTGGTCGGCCACGTTACCAAGGACGGCAACATCGCCGGTCCGCGCGTGCTGGAGCATATGGTGGATACGGTAATGAGCTTCGAAGGAGAGCGCAGCCACCAGTACCGCATCCTGCGCTGTCTGAAGAACCGGTTCGGGGCGGTTGACGAGATCGGTGTCTTCGCCATGGAAGGCCATGGACTGGACGAGGTGGGCAATCCATCTTCGTTGTTTCTGTCAGGGCGGGATGAGCCCATCGCAGGCGCAGCGGTTTTCCCTGCACTGGAAGGCACGCGGCCCGTGCTGGTGGAGATACAGGCGTTGATCGTACGGCTGCAATCGGGCGCGACGCCGCGCCGCGCGGTGGTGGGATGGGACAGCGGACGACTGGCCATGTTGCTGGCCGTGCTCGAATCGCGCTGCGGCCTCAGCTTTTCGACGGCAGAAGTCTATCTTAACGTCGCGGGCGGTTATCGCCTTTCCGATCCTGCAGCGGACCTTGCCGTTGCCGCCGCGCTTATCAGCGCGCTGGCCGACAAGCCCTTGGCTGCCAATGCCGTATGGTTTGGCGAAGTTGCACTTTCAGGCGAAATCAGGCCGGTAGCTCACGGTAACCTGCGCCAGAAAGAGGCGGCAAAGCTAGGGTTCGGCAAGGCGTTTGGACCGGCCGATGGCGGCCAGAACGTAACTGGCTTGCGATATGCAGATGTGGGCGCAGTGTCCTCTCTCGTTGACCGCGTGATGGCATCGGCATAAATCCATGTGCAGATGACGGGGTTCGATCTCATTGTGCTGCTGATCGTGGGGTTAGGCGCGATCGGAGGCTTCCTGCGCGGCTTCGTGCAGGAAGTTCTCTCTATCGCCGCGTGGGTTCTGGCCATTTTCGCCATACGCTTCCTGCATACAGACCTTACCGCGGCCATCCTGGATTTCATGGGCTCCCCCATCACGGCCTCCATCCTCGCTTTCGCGCTGCTGCTGCTTATTCCCTATGCCGCGATGAAACTGATCTCGAGCGTCGCCGGACGGTCGTCACGCAATTCCGTGCTAGGCCCGGTCGACAGGGTGCTGGGGTTTGCCTTCGGCGCGCTTAAGGGCATGCTAATCGTCGTTGTCGCATTTTCCCTGCTGGTGCTGGGGTATGATACGATCTGGGGCGCCAAAGGGCGGCCCGTATGGATCGTCGAAGCGCGATCATATCAGTTAGTGGATGCGGGATCGCGCGCGATGGTACAGATCATCGAGGAACGTCGCGCTCGCCTGCAGGACGAAGATGCGGAATGAGCGCCGAGCGGCTCTACACCCCCGCAATGCTTTCTGCTGCGGTCGAACTGGCAAGCTATCCACCGCTTGGAACCGCGCAAATGCATGGGTCGGCTCGCTCTGCGGCATGTGGTTCCACGCTGGAGCTGGATATGGACCTGGATAGCGACGGGATCATTGCGAACGTCGGCCTGAAGGTTCGTGCCTGTGCTGTCGGTCAGGCTGCCGCCGCCATCTTCGCGCGACACGCTGAAGGGCGGACGCCGACAGAGATTGATACCGTACTCGCAGACCTTGTGCACTGGCTGGAAGAGAATGGCCTGCAACCCGACTGGCCCGACCTTGCCCTGATTGCACCCGCACGCGGTTATCGCGGGCGGCACGGTGCCATGCTGTTGCCGTGGAAGGCTGCAGCAGCGGCTCTTTCCAGCGCGGCTGCGGCAAGCTAACGGTCTGCCTCGAACAGTTCGCGGGGGAGAGTTCATGGCGACAGCGACGGCAAGCACCGTTCACGAACCGAGCAAGAATGAAATCCGCCTCGTCATCGCAGCCAGTTCCGCCGGCACGGTGTTCGAATGGTATGATTTCTTCATTTACGGGACGCTTGCCAGCCTGATCGGTGCAGCCTTCTTTCCCAGCGGTAATGAAACGCTGCAAATACTCCTTGTATGGGCGGGCTTTGCGGTGGGCTTCGGCTTTCGACCGCTCGGGGCGATATTGTTCGGCTATCTGGGTGACCGGCTTGGCCGAAAATATACATTCCTTGTTACCGTCACCTTGATGGGCGTAGCGACGGCGGGCGTCGGCCTTATTCCAACGGCGGCGACCATCGGGATCGCTGCCCCCATCATCGTGTTGCTTTTCCGCATTCTGCAAGGATTGGCTCTGGGCGGCGAATATGGCGGCGCGGCGATCTACGTGGCTGAGCACGCTCCGCCCGAAAAGCGCGGGTTCTACACCAGCTTCATCCAAGCCAGCGTGGTGGGTGGCTTCGCGCTTTCCATCGTCGTGGTGCTGGCCTGCCGCGCCCTGATCCCGCCGGAGGATTTTGCCACATGGGGATGGCGCGTGCCGTTCCTGCTTTCGCTTATTCTGCTGGGTATCTCCTTGTGGATGCGTTTCAAACTGTCGGAAAGCCCGGTGTTCAGGGCGATGAAGGAAGCGGGCGAAACCGCTGGCAACCCCTTTGTCGAAAGCTTCACCTACCCCGGTAACAAGAAGCGCATCTTCGTGGCGCTATTCGGTATTACCGGAATTCTCACTACGATCTGGTACACGGCGTTCTTCTCCAGCCTTTCCTTCCTGCGCGGGCCAATGCGGGTGGACGAGCAGGTGGTCGAAATCATCATGCTGCTGGCGGGCGCGATCGCCATGGGGTTTTATCTGGTGGTTGGTCGATGGTCGGACAGGGTCGGCCGCAAGAAGCCGATCATAATCGGTGCCGTGGCCACCTTGTTGCTGATTTTCCCGCTGTTCTGGGGCATGGGCTATCTCGCCAATCCCGGCCTGCAACGCAGTGCGCAGGAAGCTCCTGTGTTGGTAAGCGGCAACAATTGCGACTTCGATCCTTTCGCTGAAGTGCAGGAAACGCGTTGTGGCCGCGTATTGCAGGATCTTACGGCGCTTGGCGTACCCTACGATATCCAGCCACTCGTCACCCCGATCGACATTCGGCCAGATACTCCGGGTCTGTTTCTGTCGGCTGGCGGGGCGAGCACAGACTTGCGTGCCGACGTTGCCGAAAGCGAAGAAGGGCGCGTAGCCGTCCGGTCCTTCCTGGAAAGCAACGGCTATGACTTCTCGGTCCAGACACCGCCATTGGCGAACATCTTCGGGATCATCGCCCTGCTGCTGTGTTTCGGGATGCTTTCTGCGCTCACCTACGGTTCGGTAGCCGCGCTTTTGGCAGAGATGTTTCCTCCCAGAATACGCTATTCCTCTCTCTCCATCCCCTATCATATCGGCGCGGGGTACCTGGGCGGGTTTCTGCCCCTGATCGCCGGCTATATCGTTGCACGCAGCGGGGATGTGTATTCCGGGCTGTGGTACACCTGGGGCGTGGTGGCCTTCGGCCTTGTGGTAGGCATGGTGGGGCATTCCGGACGGACCGCCACGCGATTTCCAAGATGATCTTGCCTGATCTACCGCCACCCACGCTGCGTCTGCGGATAGATACCGAGGCACTGGCCGCCAATTGGCGCGCACTCAATCGGTTGTCCGGCAATGCCGAGGCAGGAGCGGCGGTAAAGGCGGACGGCTATGGCCTGGGCGTCGATCATGTGGTGCCAACATTGCTATCGGCCGGCGCGCGCCAGTTCTTCGTGGCGCACTGGAGCGAAGTGCCGGGCGTCCTGCGGCATACCGACGGGAAGAACATCGCCGTACTGCATGGCGTGACGAACCAGCAGGAAGCGAATTTCGCAAGAGCGACCGGCACGATCCCGGTAATCAATTCACTGGGCCAGGCGCAAATCTGGCTTGAATCGGGGGGAGGCCCTTGCCATCTGATGGTCGATAGCGGGTTCAATCGGCTCGGCATTGCACCCGGCGATCTTGGCGCGCCGGAATTGCAACGGCTGGAAGTGGACACGCTGCTGTCGCACCTTGCATCTGCCGATGAAACCTCCGACCAGAACGCCCGGCAGCTAGAGATCTTCAGACACGCCGCCACACGTATAAGCGCCCGGAACCTGAGTCTTGCGAACAGCGCGGGTATTGCGCTTGGCCCGGACTATCATTTCGATATCACGCGCCCCGGTATTGCGCTCTACGGCGGTGTTCCGCGATCCGAACTCGCTAGCTACATCCGTGAAGTCGTACGAATAGAAGCCGCGGTGCTGCAAATTCGCAAGCTCTCCGCTGGAGACGCTGTCGGCTACAATGCGACCTGGCATGCAGACAGACCGACGCGGGTAGCCGTCCTATCCCTGGGGTATGCGGACGGTTTCTTGCGCAGTTGGGCCAGGAACGGTGCATTGCAACATGGGGGTCACAACCTGCCAATTCTCGGACGCATTTCTATGGATATGGTGATCGTCGATTGCGGGGATACCGAGCTGAAGGAGGGCGATTTCTGCCATCTTATCTACAGTTTACCGGAGGCCTCGGAAATTACGAAGTTGTCCCAATATGAACTTCTCACAATTCTGGGGCGCAGGTTCGACAGAGTTTCCTGACGGCCCGATTGCATATCCCATGCTGCAAATGCTAAGATTGACAGCAACTTAAGTGGGAACCCGCAAAATGGCCGACAAGAAAACGTCTGACGGTGAACCTATCGTCATCAAGAAATACGCCAACCGGCGTCTCTACAACACGCAGTCTTCCAGCTATATCACGCTGGACGACCTTGCGCGGATGGTTCGCACAGGCGTGGATTTCAAGGTCCTCGATGCCAAATCGGGTAGTGATATCACCCATGCCATCCTGACCCAGATCATCATGGAAGAAGAGACTCACGGAGAGCAGATGCTGCCGGTCAGTTTCCTGCGTGATCTGATCTCGATGTACGGCAACTCGATGCAGTCGATGATGCCTTCCTATCTGGAAGCGACGATGGAGAATTTTCGCACCAATCAGGCCAAGTTGCGCGAGGCGTTTCAGCCCGGATTGGGCGCAGGCGCTTTTTCGAAAATTGCTGAGAAGAACATGGCCATGTTCCAGGCCGCAGCCGGTGCCTTCATTCCCGGCAGCAATGCTGGCACGGATGCCACTCCGGAAACGCCTGCATCGAAGTCTGACGATATCGACGCGCTGAAATCGCAGATGGCCGAAATGCAGCGCAAGCTGGACAAGCTGGGCAAATAGGCCCTCTTCAATAACGCCGTCATACAAACTCAGGCGCAAGCTCTCGACACGGCGTCCGCTCGGCGTCATGGGGGTCTTCACGCCTGTCTGATCCACGGAAAAATATTGCCATGTCTGCCATTCGCCACGCCTTGAAGACTAAGCGCGAAGACGATTTTGCCTCCTGGTACCAGGAAGTTGTCTCAGCCGCCGATATGGCCGAGGAATCGGGCGTACGCGGCTGCATGGTGATCAAGCCCTGGGGCTATGGTATCTGGGAACGGATGCAGCGCCTGCTGGATGATCGGATCAAGGCCGCTGGCGTGCAGAACGCCTATTTCCCGTTGTTCATTCCGCTGAAGAATTTCGAGCGTGAAGCAGAGCATGTTGATGGCTTCGCCAAGGAAATGGCCGTCGTCACGCACCACCGCCTTATCGCTGACGGGGAAGGCGGCCTCGTCCCCGATCCCGAGGCGAAGCTAGAAGAGCCATTGGTGGTGCGCCCGACGTCGGAGACGATCATCGGCGACGCCATGAGCAGATGGGTGCAAAGTTGGCGCGACCTGCCGTTGCGCATCAACCAGTGGGCCAACGTCGTGCGCTGGGAAATGCGCACCCGCATGTTCCTGCGCACCAGCGAATTCCTCTGGCAGGAGGGCCACTCCGCCCATGCCACCGCCGATGAGGCGAGGGAAGAGACGATGATGGCGCTGGAAATGTACCGCGCCTTTGCGGAAGAGGATGCCGCCCTCCCGGTGATTGCAGGCGAAAAGCCCGAAAACGAGCGTTTCCCCGGCGCGGTCGAGACATGGTCGATCGAAGCCATGATGCAGGATGGCAAGGCGCTACAGGCCGGCACCAGCCACTATCTCGGCACCAATTTCGCACAGGCCGCAAACATCCGATACCAGAACCGGGAGGGCCGCGAGACGCTGTGTCATACCGTAAGCTGGGGCATGTCCACACGCATGGTGGGCGGCCTCATCATGACGCACGGCGATGATGATGGGCTGCGCGTCCCGCCTGCGCTCGCCCCGTTCCAGGTGGTGATACTCCCCATGCTGCGCGAAAAGCCGGAAGATGATGCGCTGCTAAACTATTGCGAAGAGCTGCGCGCGGCCATTGCAGGCCAAGGCGCGCTGGGGGAGCCGGTGCGAGTACTGCTGGACAAGCGGCCGGGCAAGGCTGCGGCCAAGCGTTGGGACTGGGTGCGCAAGGGCGCTCCACTGATACTGGAAGTTGGTGGCCGCGACATGGAGAACGGCGTCGTCAGCATGCTGCGGCGTGATGCGTTGTGGAACATGGAAACCGGCAAACCCGCCTTCCAGAACCCCGACCGCGACCTGTGCGCGCAGACCGTGCCCACGATCCTGGCAGACATGCAGAACGGCCTGCTTGTGGAAGCGCATGAACGGCGCGAGGCGAACATCCGCCGCGACATCACCGACATGAATGCCCTGGCAGAGCACTTCAGCCGCGAGGCGAAATACCCGGGCTGGGTGGAAGTGCAGTGGTCGAAGCCCACGGGGGAAGGCTTGGCCAAGGTTGTCGAGACGCTGAAGGACATGCGCCTCACCTTGCGCAACGTTCCGCAAAACGCACCGCCCGCCGACGGCACCTGCATCTTCACCGGAGAGCAGGCCGCCGAGCGGGTATTCGTCGCGCGCGCCTACTGAAGGTGCCGGGTCGCTGCTGCTGCGGCAACCCGGCCTGGTACCTCAATCCCGCGGCAACCCTTGCTCCAGATCCTTCTGAAATGCCTCGAACGAGATGTCGCGGCCTACAAAGTCGCGCACCAGTTCGGCAGCAGGGCGCGTTCCGCCCGGTTCCAGCACGAGACGGCGATAGTCGGCGGCGGTTTGCGGGTTTGTCAGGCCCTCGGCCTTGAACCGGCTGAACATGTCGGCTGCGATCACGCGTGACCAGCCGTAGGTATAATAGGCCGCGCCATAGCCATCCAGATGGCCGAAAGCGGCCTGGAACTCCGACGTGGGTGACGGCGGCACCAGCGAATAGGCACCGCGCCATTCACGCGCGGCATCGCCGAGATTTGCAGGTACCGGCTGGGTGTAGAAATTGTAGGAGGTGGCCGTCAGTCCAAGCTGCCCCATCTCGAACATGCCCTGGTTGAAGTGACGCACGGCGTTCATGCGCTCCACAAGGTCGCGGGGGATGGTTTCCCCTTCGGCATTCACTGCAAAGGTGGCCAGCGTGTCGTAATCGTAGACCCAGTTCTCCAGGATTTGCGAAGGCGCTTCGATGAAGTCCCACTCTACGCTGATCATGCTGGTGCCAGCATATTCACGGCGACCGCCGAAGATGAAATGCAGAATGTGACCGTATTCGTGCAGGAAGGTGGTCACCTGCCCGTGTTCCATCAGCCCGTCGGGCATGTTCTGCACCAAAGCTGCAACAGGCACTTCACCATCCTGCGGAGAACCGACGAACAGCGGCAGCACGTTGGCATGGGTGTATTTGCCGGGACGCGGGTGGGAATCGAGGTAGAAGCGACCGATCACGGTGCCATTCTCGACCAGTTGGTAAGGCTCCACGTCCTCATGCCAAACTGGCGTATCCCATGGCTGCACCTCCACCCCGAACAGCTGTTTCGTCAGGGCGAATATGCCGTCGCGGACATTGTCGTGCTGGAAATACTGCCGCGCTTCCTGCGGATCGTAGTTGTAGTTCGTCTGCTGCACCTTCGGGCCGAGCCAGCCGAGCTGATGCGGCTCGATCCGTTCAGCGCCGGGGCGAAGCTCCTGCAACATCGCCAACAGTTGCGCATAATCGGCCTGGGCCACGGGGCGCGCTGCGGCATCAGTCTGCGCGATGAAATTCTCCACCTTCTGCGTGGTATCCAGCATCCGGTCCGCAAATTGCAGCGCGGCATAATTCTCATAGCCGGTGAGCTGGGCCAGTTCCTGCCGCAATGTGAATATCTGGCGCAAAACCTCGTCATTCGCGGGCCAGGCGCGTTTGCTGTAAACTTCGGAATATCGTTTGCGCAGTTCGTCGCTGTCGGCATAGGTCATGACCGGAACATAGTCCGGACTGGCGGTGGTCAGGGTTATCATCCCGTTCTCGCCTACTTCGCGCGCGTCGATGTAATCCTGCGGCAGGCCGACCAGTTCCTCCGGCGACACTTCGATCGTGCCAACGTCCTCCGCTATGTTTTGCGCAAATTGCGTGCTGAGCGCGGCGAGTTCGTCGTTGATTTCCTGCACGCGGGCGCGGCCTTCGTCATCCAACGCCACACCGCTGCGGCGAAAGCTGTCCAGTGTATCGTTGTAATAGGTCTGCGTAACCGCATCGGCTTCTGCGACGTCCAGCGAGGCGAGGCGATCGTAGAGCGGGCGCGAGAGGTTGATCTCGCTGATGAGGCCAGCCATGCGCGCTGCACAGGCACCGCCTGCGGCGCGAAGCTCGGGCGTCAGCAACACCTGCTGATAAAGCCCGCTTTCGGACTGCGCCGTCAGCAACAGTGCCGCGATCTCGTCATAACGCCCCAGCGTATTGGCAAGGGTCGCTGCCTCCGCATCGCCCATCAGCGCATCGCGGCGCAGGTCTATCTGGTCTGCATAATAGTCGCAGCGTTCCGCAATCTCGGTTTCGCTGGGATCATGCATCACCGGGCCAAGCAGGTTGTAGACGTCGCCAGCCTGCGCGGGTGCCGCGAGGATAGTGGTGGCAGCCAGTGTCAGTGCAAGATTTTTCATTGGATATGGACCCCTGTTGCCCGAACGGACGAAAGGCGAAGACTAGTTAGAACCGGTTGCGCCTGCAATTGAGTATCTTGCATTGCTGCGAACTATCGGCGATCTATCTGCAAATGCGCAAAATTATTCTTCCTGCGACCATGATCGCCGCCGTCTGTGCCCCTGCCGCTGCCCATGATCCAGCCGCTGATCCTGCAGCGCCCGTATCCGCCGAGCGACTGCAAGATGATGTCGAGACAATGGTATCATTCGGCACCCGTCATACGCTTTCCAGCCTAGACGATCCCGAACGCGGCATCGGTGCCGCGCTGGATTGGGGTAAAACGGAATTCGAAGAGGCGAGCGCTGCATGCGGTGGCTGCCTGGACGTGAGTTTCGTGGAGCGCGAAATGAGCGGGCGCCGCATCCCGGAGCCTGTGCTGATCCGCAATGCCATCGCCATCCAGCGCGGTAGCGAACGCCCGAACGAGGTCGTCATCATCCAGGGCCATATCGATAGCCGCGCGTCCGACGTGATGGATGCGACCAGTGAAGCCCCCGGCGCGAATGACAATGCCAGCGGCAGCGCACTTGTGCTGGAAGCGGCCCGTGCGCTCAGCCAGAATGATTACCCCACCACCATCGTATATGCGCTGCTGATGGGCGAGGAGCAGGGCCTTTACGGTGGAAACCTGCTGGCGGATTACGCGGCCGAGCAGGGCTGGACGGTGAAGGCCGTGCTCAACAACGATGTCGTTGGCGGCTCGTGCGGGTCGGACGGCGTGTGCGATGCAGAACATGTGCGCGTCTTCTCCGAAGGCGTGCGCGCTGATGCTGACGATGCCACCCGAGCCGCCATGCGCAGCCAGGGCGGCGCGAACGATTCGCCGAGCCGCAATCTCTCGCGCTTTCTTGACCAATTGGCCGAAGGTGAAACCGGTGGCCTTGATGTGCGGCAGACTTGGCGCAGTGATCGCATGGGGCGGGGCGGGGACCACCTGCCGTTCCTCGATCACGGCTATCCTGCTATCCGCTTCAGCGTGGCCATCGAGGATTACGAGCACCAGCACCAGGACCTGCGCGTGGAAGACGGCGTGACTTATGGCGACACGGTGGACGAGATGGATTTTGCGTTTCTGGCCGATGTCACTCGCCTCAACATCCGCGCCGCCGATGTCCTGGCCCGCACGCCGATGCCGCCTGTTGCAACCGTCGATGGCATTGTGCGGCCCGATGTCGAGTTCGACTGGGCACCGGTCGCAGGCGCTTCGGAATATCGCATTTACAAACGCCGGACGGACGCGGCCGATTGGGAAGCAGAGCCCGCAATCAAGATTGTTCATCGAGATCGCCCAGCTGGAGAAGTGCCTTTGTGCACCCAGGCCCTCAACGATCCTGATGCGTTTCCGCGCATGTGCTGGTCAGCAGAGAGGGTGAGGGTAATCATGCCGCGATTGCGCGGCGATGACTGGATCTTCGGCGTCAGCTCCGTAGCGGCGGACGGGGCGGAAAGCCCTGTATCCAGCGCGGTGCCGGGCGGCCAGTTTTATCCGCTACCCGTCGACAGCGAGGAATAGCGCCCCCATATGGCGGGGCATATGAATAAACCGAAAAACACAAAGAAGTTCGCCAAGGAGTTCCAGGGCCTGCCCAATAAGGATCAGGTCATGGAATTTATCCGCAGTTCCGACACCCGTGTCGGCAAGCGCGAAATCGCCAAGCATTTCCGCCTGAAGGGGCAGGAAAAGATCGCCTTGAAGGCGTTGCTGAAAGACATGGCCGAGGAAGGCCTGATCGACGGCAAGACCAGCGCCTATCACCGCATGGGCGGCGTGCCGCGCGTAACCGTGCTGAAAATTGTCGAGATAGACGATGGCGAACCCATCGGCGTGCCCGAAAGCTGGGATCCCGACGATGGCACTGCTCCCCCGCGCCTGCGGGTGATCGAGAAGAAAAAGCAGCTCGCACTGCGTACCGGGGACCGTATCCTCGCCCGTACCGAGGAAAAGGGTAGCGGCTGGCTGGCGCACCCGATGAAGAAGCTGGCTGTTGCCGAAGACCAGATGCTGGGCGTGATAGAAATAGACGGCGGCGGCAAGGCGTGGCTGGCACCGGTGGACAAGCGTATTCGCAATTCCTTCGCCGTGTCCGATCGGGGCGAGGCGGAAGAGGGCCAGCTTGTCGTTGCCGAACCCACAGGTCGCGGGCGCAATGCCAGCGTGAAAGTGACGGACGTATTGGGCGATCCGCTGGCTCCGCGCAGCTATAGCCTTATCGCCATTCACAAGTTCGGCATTCCCAACGTCTTCTCGCAAGAGGTGCTGGACGATGCGGAGAAGGCCGCCAAGCTGCCTTTGAGCGAGGAGGACCGCGAAGACCTGCGCGACCTGCCCATCATCGCCATCGATCCCGCCGATGCGCGCGATCATGACGATGCCATCTGGGCCGAGAGCGATGGCAAGGGCGGCTTCCGCGCGCTCGTCGCGATTGCCGATGTTTCCTATTACGTGCGGCCCGACAGCGCGCTGGACAAAGAAGCGCGCAAACGCGGCAACTCCGTCTATTTCCCGGACCGCGTCGTGCCGATGCTGCCCGAAGTGCTGTCTGCCGACGTATGCTCCTTGCGCGAGGGCGAGGACCGCGCGGCAATGGCCTGTCACCTCACCATCGATGCCGATGGCAAGGTGACGGACTGGCGCTTTACCCGCGCTATCGTGCGCATTCACCAGGTGATCGCCTACGAGGATGCGCAGGCCCAGATCGACGAAGGCAATGCGTCCGGCCCGATCAATGCGCTGTGGGCCTGCTGGAACTCGCTGGCGTCCGCGCGCGATGATCGCGATCCGCTCAATCTGGACCTGCCCGAAAGGCGCGTGGAACTGGGTGAGGACGGCCGGGTCAAGGGCATCGCCGTGCGCGAACGGCTGGATGCCCACCGCGTTGTCGAGGATTTCATGATCGCGGCCAATGTCGCGGCGGCAAAGGCGCTGGAAAGCAAGGCCAGCCCTGTCGTCTACCGCGTGCACGAACCGCCTACCCGCGAAAAGCTGGTCGCGCTGCGTGAGTATTTCGAAAGCATCGGCAAGAATCTAGCGCTGGGGCAGGTCATCACGCCGGGCCTGTTCAACCGCATGATAAAGGATGTGGCCGACGAGAGTGAGAAGGCGCTGGTGATGGAAGCCGTGCTGCGCAGCCAGACGCAGGCCTATTACGGACCGAAGAACGCCGGCCACTTCGGCCTTGCGCTGGGTTCCTACGCGCACTTCACTTCCCCCATCCGCCGCTACGCTGACCTGCTGCTGCACCGGGCGCTGGTGGATGCTTACAAGCTGGAACAGCCCAAGCCGAAGGATCGAGCGATACCTGCGCATTCCGGCCTGTCTGACCGCGACAGGGACGATCTTGGCAAGATCACCGAAGCTATTTCCATCACCGAACGGCGTGCAATGGAAGCGGAGCGCGACACGATCGACCGCTATGTGGCGGCGTGGCTTTCAGCCCGCGTGGACGAGATTTTCCCCACGCGTATCACCGGGGTGCAGAAGTTCGGCTTTTTCGCGACTATCGTTGGTCTGGGCGGTGATGGGCTGGTGCCCGTCAGCACATTGGGCCGCGAGTATTTCACCTATGACGAGGCCGCACACTCGCTGGTGGGAGAAAACACCGGCACCAGTTTCACCGTGGGAGACAAGCTGGACCTGCGGCTGGCGGAGGCAAATCCGCTGACTGGTGCGCTGAAATTCGAACTGCCCGATGGTGAAGGTGGCAAGAAGGTAGAGCCACGGGGCAAACGTCCGGAGAAGAAGCACCGTAAGGGTGGTTCGCACATGGGTGGGCCTCGCAAGGCTGGCGCGCGAAAGGATGACAAGGGCAAGCACGCGGTCGGCAAACGCGGCCGGCCCGGCAATATCCGGCATCAGGGTCGCAAGAAGAAGTAGCGGAACAGGCGGGAGGCCAGCATCGTTGGGTGGGCAAAGGAGAATTCAATGCTCAAGCCCGGACAGAAAGCCCCCGACCTCGACTTGTCGCTGACAATCGACGCGCGCTTCGTCCTATCGGACCAGACGCCAGACACCTTCACCATGCTGGTCTTCTATCGCGGCAAGCACTGCCCGATCTGCAAGAAGTACCTGGAGGAACTGGGCGGTCGCCTGTCCGACTTCGGCGATCGCGGCGTCAACGTGTTCGCGATCAGCATGGATAGCGAAGAACGCGCGATGGTGGTGGACAAGGAGTGGGAAACCCACGACCTGCCGCTGGCCCATGATCTGTCGGAAGAACAGGCACGCGAATGGGGCCTCTACATTTCGCAAAAGCGTGACGGAAGCGAAGAGCCGGAGAAGTTTAGTGAACCGGGCCTGTTCCTGCTGAAACCGGACCGCTCGATCTTCTTCGCGGTCACTCAGAGCGCACCCTTCACACGTCCGTCGCTGGATCAACTGCTGGAAGGCATCGATTTCGTGACGAAGAACGATTATCCGACGCGCGGCACCCTAACTTAGCGCGTCGATCTCTTCGTTGCTGAGGCTGCCGGGCACGATGAAAAGCGGGCAGTGAAGGCTGCCAACATGGGTGGAGAAGTGCGTCACCAGGGGGCCGGGCGCACCCTCCGCTGCTGCACTCAGAACGAGGGCGGCGACTTCGGGATGCTCGGCCAGGTATTCGGCCACCACGGTCTTCGCATCGCCCACGCGCACCGCGATCTGCGGCATCTTGCCTGATTCGTACATCAGCTCGCCCGCCGCAGAGTTGGCGAGCACCTCGGCACGGTCGCGCGCTTCTTCCTCGATAGTTGCCTGCACGCCGCCAAAGGCGTTGAACGTCTGGCGCGGAACCAGCGCCAGCAGGTGAACCATGCCGCCCGTTCTGGCCGCACGCCGCGCGGCGAAGCGCAGGGCGGTGCGCGCCTCCTCCGTTTCATCGACAATGGTGAGATAGACCCGCATATTTCGTTCTCCCCGCCAGATCGTATCGGGGGAAAGAAGGAAAACCGCAAGATGCCTTGCCCCGCGCTGCCAAATTGGCCAGAGAGAAAGCCACGCGACACCATGCTTTCAGGGAGCTAAGCGCCTCTATGCCGATTGCCATCAAGATGCCCGCCCTTTCGCCGACCATGGAGGAAGGTACCCTTGCCAAATGGCTGGTAAAAGTGGGTGACACGGTTTCCTCTGGCGACATCATGGCCGAGATCGAAACCGACAAGGCGACAATGGAATTCGAAGCCGTGGACGAGGGTACGATTGCCCATATCCAGGTGGAAGAGGGAACAGAAGGCGTGCAGGTCGGCACGATAATCGCCACCTTGGCCGAGGAAGGCGAGGATGCAGGCGATGTTGATCCTATGGAAGACGGCGGATCGTCCCCGGCACCAGCGGCCAGCAAGGAAAAGGCAGAAGACGCCCCCGCTGAACCAGCCAAGGCCGAACCAAGCGAGAATGCCGAGCCGGCCCGCACTCCCGTCAGTGCAGAAACCGAAGCCGGCCCTGCGCCTACGAAAGATGGGAAGCGTATCATCGCATCACCGCTGGCACGCCGTATCGCAGAGCAGAAAGGCGTCGACCTTGCTGGCGTGAATGGCACTGGCCCCAACGGGCGCATCATCAAAAACGACGTGGAGAACGCCAAGCCTGGCGAAGCCGCCGCTCCGGCTCCTGCAGCCAGTGCACCTGGCCCTGCACCCGCAGCGGCGCCAGCCAGTGCCCAGGATTTCGGCATTCCGCACGAGGTCGAGAAACTGTCCTCGATGCGCAAGGTCATCGCCAAGCGCCTGACCGAGAGCAAGCAGACCGTTCCGCATATCTACCTGACTGTCGATATCCGCCTCGATGCCATGCTGAAATTGCGCAGTGAACTGAACGCCGCGCTGGAACCGCAGGGCGTGAAGCTTTCGGTCAACGACATGCTGATCAAGGCACTGGCCAAGTCGCTGGAGCAGGTTCCGGCCTGCAATGTGCAGTTCGCGGGCGACACCATGCTGCAGTTCAAGCGCGCCGATATTTCCGTCGCGGTGTCCATTCCCAATGGCCTTATTACCCCCATCGTGAAGGATGCGGGCGCCAAGGGGATGAGCAAGATCAGCGCCGAGATGAAAGACCTCGGTTCGCGCGCGAAAGAGGGCAAGTTGGCTCCGGAAGAATACCAGGGTGGGACTGCCAGTCTTTCCAACATGGGCATGTTCGGCATCAAGCAGTTCGAAGCCGTCATCAACCCGCCCCAGGGCATGATCATGGCCATCGGTGCTGGCGAAAAGCGGCCCTATGTGGTCGACGATGCGCTCCAGATCGCCACGGTGATGAGCGCCACGGGCAGCTTCGACCACCGTGCGATTGATGGCGCGGACGGCGCCCAATTGATGAAGGTTTTCAAGGAACTTTGCGAGGCACCGCTGGGACTGGTGGCTTAGGCATATCCTACAGTCCGATCACCGCTCCATACCAAGGGTTTCGATGATATCAGTGAGGTCATTCTTGTTTCGCATGGTGTTAACTTCGCAATCCGCAGCTAACTTTCTGGTATCGCAAAATTATATACAAGATTGCGCCATCGTTACGATGTCGACTTCGTCATCTTCGCATGACTGATCGAAACCCCGCCATGCGCGTTACCGCGATGCCCGCCGATGCCAACGCCTATGGCGATATCTTCGGCGGCTGGCTGATGAGCCTGATGGATTCGGGCGCTGGCCTCGTCGCCGCGCGGCGGGCGAAGGGCAGGGCAGTTACCATCGCGATGGACGGGGTGGAGTTTCACAAGCCGGTAAAGGTGGGTGACGAGGTTTCGGTCTATGCCGAGCTTACCCGCGTGGGCCGCACCAGCATGGTGATCGCCACGCAAGCCTGGCGGCGAGAGCGCCATTCGGAGGAGGAGCAACTCGTCACCTCCGCCAAATTCATATTCGTAGCGATCGACGATGCGGGCAAGCCGCGCGCGGTCGAACAACAGGAGCAGCAAAGTGGCTGAAAGCAATTACGACGTCATCGTTCTCGGTTCCGGCCCCGGTGGCTATGTCGCGGCAATCCGCTGCGCGCAGCTTGGGTTGAAAACGGCAATCGTCGAACGCGAAAATTTGGGCGGCATCTGTCTCAACTGGGGCTGCATTCCCACCAAGGCACTGCTGCGCTCCGCAGAAATCCTGCATTACGCTCAGCATGCCAAGGATTACGGTCTGAAGATCGCGGGCGCAATCGAGGCGGATCTGGAAGCCGTTGTGAAGCGCAGCCGCGGCGTGGCGAAGCAACTCAACCAGGGCGTGACGCACCTGATGAAGAAGAACAAGATCGCGGTTCACATGGGGGAGGGCACGTTGACCGGGCCCACCAGCCTGACGGTGAAAGGCGAGAAGGGCGAGGAAAAGCTGTCGGCCAAGCACGTGATCGTCGCCACTGGCGCACGGGCGCGCGACCTGCCTTTTGCCAAGGCCGACGGCAAGCGCATCTGGACCTATCGTCATGCCATGACGCCCGACGAAATGCCGAAGAAGCTGCTGGTCATAGGATCGGGTGCAATCGGGATCGAGTTTGCCAGCTTCTACAACGACATGGGCGCGGATGTTACCGTCGTCGAGATGCTCGACCGCGTGGTTCCGGTGGAGGACGCAAACGTTTCGGCTTTCCTGCAAAAGGCGCTGACCAAGCAGGGTATGACGATCATGACCGGAGCGGGTGTCGAGGATATCAAGGCTGACGGCAAGGGTGTGAAGGCCAAGATCAAGGGCAAGGACGGAAAGGTGGCCGATCACGAGTTCAGCCACTGTATCGTCGCCATCGGTATTCAGCCCAACACGGAAAACGTCGGCCTGGAAAAGCTGGCGGAGATGGACCGCGGCTTCATCCAGATCGACGACTACGGTCGGACGAAGTCCAAGGGGCTATGGGCCATCGGCGATTGCACGCCCGGCCCGTGGCTTGCGCACAAGGCCAGTCATGAGGGTGTTACCACGGCGGAGGCTATCGCGCAGGAACTGGGTAACAAGGATGTTCACCCACACCCGCTCAACCGCGAAGCCATCCCCGGATGCACCTATTGCCATCCGCAGATCGCCAGTGTCGGCATGACTGAAGCCAAGGCGAAGGAAGCAGGGCATGACGTAAAGGTCGGCATGTTCCCCTTCATCGGCAACGGCAAGGCCATCGCGCTGGGCGAGGCGGAGGGCTTCACGAAGACGGTGTTCGACGGCAAGACCGGCGAATTGCTGGGCGCGCACATGATCGGTGCCGAAGTAACCGAAATGATCCAAGGATATGTCGTGGCCAAGACGCTGGAAACGACAGAGGCGGAGCTGATGCAAACGGTATTCCCGCATCCGACGATTTCCGAATCGATGCACGAAAGCGTGTTGGCCGCCTATGATCGGGCGATACACATCTAGGCAATTTCCTGCGACGAACCGCTGATCGCAAATACCGGAAAACAATCACCTCTCGCGCGTTTTTGTTTCGAGAGGTGATTGTCATGGAATACGAAATTTCAGATCAGCCGCAGGAAAACTACCGTCCAGAACGCGTCGCGATGCAGCCCGAACAGGTTGATCAGCACGGAGAGCTTGCGTCGAACACAGATGGACAACCGGGATAGGCGATCTGGTAAATTGGCGGACAGGGTGTCCGCCTAACAGCCTTTCACCGGCCTTCCACGATCACCAAGAAAGCGCCTATATCCCTTGGTTTCTGTCTTGCTGCATTTCGTTAGCCTTCATCCGCTTTCGCTTGCGTTCCCTTAAAACCAGCCTACTGTTAGGGGAACGGTAAAGGGAACAAAGGCCAAACCATGCCCCGGAAGGTTCACAACGCGCTATCGCCGCTCACTGTCAAAAATGCGAAGCCTGGACGATATGCAGACGGCGGCGGGCTTTACCTGCTGGTGAAAGCGAGCGGCGCGCGATCATGGGTCTATCGTGCAACCGTGGCAGGCAAGGTGCGGGACGTAGGGCTAGGCGCGGCGGCTGGGCCTGCCGCTGTCACGCTGGCCGATGCGCGCGAATTGGCGAGGGACAAGGCGCGGGAGGCGGCAGCTGGCGAGGTTCCTGTTTCCGATCGCCGCAAGCGCCAGCAACAGGCGAAGGCAGCGGCGCAAGAGGCCAAGGTGCGCGGCACCACGTTCCGGGATGCTGCAAAAGCCTATATCGCCCTGAACGAGAGCGGCTGGAAGAACGATAAGCACCGGGCGCAATGGCGCAGCACATTGGAGGCATACGCCTATCCGCACTTTGGCGACGTTCCCGTTTGCGACGTTGCAGCCGAGCACGTCATGGCGGCGCTCAAGCCTATTTGGAGCGAAAAGCCGGAGACTGCCAGCCGCCTGCGCGGCAGGATCGAGAACATACTGGACGCGGCCAAGGTCGAGGGCTTGCGCGAAGGCGAGAACCCGGCGCGTTGGCGGGGTCATCTGGACAAGGTGCTGCCGCCTTCCGCGAAGGCGAAAAAGCGCCGCAATGCCAACCTGGGCAGGTCCGGGCACCATGAAGCCATGCCCTATACTAGCGTGCCGGCCTTCCTAACGAAGCTGGCTGCGGTGGATGGGATAGGCGCGAAGGCGCTGGAATTTACCGTGCTCAATGCAACGCGCACCGGGGAGACGATCGGCGCGACATGGGGCGAGGTCGATTTAGAAAAAGCAACGTGGACGATCCCCGCCGATCGCATGAAGGCCGAAGCTGAGCATAGCGTGCCATTATCACCGCGCGCGGTTGATATTCTTAAAGAGGTCCAGCCGCTCACCAATGGCCGGAGTGATGCTCCGTTGTTCCCGTCCACGCATGGCGGAGCGCTGTCCGATATGGCGATGCTCATGCAGCTTCGCCGCCTTATTCCTGCCGAAAAGGACAAGCCGCGCCTGACGGTGCACGGTTTCCGCTCCAGCTTCCGCGATTGGGCAGCGGAACGCACCGGCTTCGCGCACGAGGTTTGCGAAATGGCTTTGGCTCACACGATCGGTAACAAGGCTGAGGCGGCATATCGGCGTGGCCAGCTATTCGACAAGCGCCGCAAGTTGATGGATGCATGGGCAACCTATTGCGCCAACCATTGCGCGGCCAATGGACAGGTGACCCCAATTCGAAAAATAACATCCTGAATGCAAAGAAAGGCACTAGGCACGCATTACGACTGAGATTGCTCGTTTGCGCATTCTCCCAATATTCGGCCTATCTCAGGGTCAGTCGCGTCTATCGATACGTCGATGGCAGGATAACCAGAGAGGTCTTGGACGCTACCTATATCGGACGTGTCGCGCGGCGCACCATAGACGAAACGAAAGTCCATCCGAGAAACTTCCTTCACCGCCAAGCGTGACATAAGTTCCGCTAGGTCGAAGCTCGCTTGGGTGAAAGGCCCAACGCGGTCGCTAAACTGACCGGTTCTGTAAAGGATGTCACCAGTGCCTTGCCTCGTGTAGATCGATGCTGAATTGTCGTTTATTTTGTATAATAGAACGTCAAAAAATCGCGGTCTGGCGTATTCGTTTCGGCTAGCGTCAACAAGAGATGTGGCAATAAGCCGAAATTCATTTGGAAACCGATTATCTCGACTTCTCACACACTGGAACTGGACTTCCAAATATTGGCCACGCTGTGAGTCTATCCAGAATGAGCCGTCAACATATGATTTAATCGCACCGGCAAAATCGTCGGATTCGCTCCAGTAGGATAGCGTTCCAATCTCTAATTCCTCGTCGGCATCTGCCGTTCCCGTGATGTCGCTGCAACCACTTCCTAGAGCCAGCGAGGCGGCGCTTGCGACAACAATCAGCTTGATATGTTTCATTCGCATCGAATCCTCTAAATTACCGACGGACTAAGTTTTCCCCAGCGGTCAAAAACCATCGATGGCGAGACGAGGCAACTTTTGTGTAAGTCTTTCGTGGGGATAGGTAGGCCAGCCGATAAGCGCGCATCCCACGCGCTTCCCCGCCTTCACCATGGGAGCCGCTTGGGAGGCGGGATGGACGACGAATGGATTCTACTACCAGAGGCGGTGGAGGTTGTCCGAACCGCTATCGGGCTGGATGACATTACCGCGCGCGGGATGCTGTTCGATTGGCTGAGCACCGCTGCCGTAGGTTCCAGAATCGGCGTTGAGGTGAATGGCAATTACGGCCAGCCTGATCGCAACAAGCCCATGTTGGGAACGTATTGGACCGATCTCGAAAACTTGCATGGCAATTGGTGGACGACCGGCAATGCAGAGTGGGATGATAATTACGCTTGGCGAGGCATCCAAATTCACGCCGGAGATTTGCGGATCAACATCGGCCCTAAGGGGAAGCAAACACGAGTTGAGTTGCAACCGGTTGCACCGAGCTCGTCTACGGACGAATTTCAGGAAGCGCCGCGAGATTGGCTCGAACTTTGGCAGGGGCCGCTCAATTTCCGCGCGACGTATGACAAAGGCAGTTTTGGGCCGGGGCACTCGATAGAGCGCATCAACCAATACGGTAAGGAAGGTGCAACTGGAGGGGGGCGACATGAGCCAATCTACAATGTGCGGCTGGACCCCAATGACGGTGCTGTTGTCATTGAGTGGTTAATCGGATTGCCTGGACAGCCGCCCCCCTTCCAAACCTCCCGACACTATAATGGCGGACCCGGTCGAATCAGTTACGATCGTGTGAGGGAAGACCCCGTAGCCCGCGAATTGGCGTTTCGACATCTCCCCCCTGAACATCGAGACAGAGCCGTGGGGGCCTATGCTTGCGCCAACTCGATCCGGGGGTGGGCAGAGAGCGAGTTTTTCAACGCTATCCACGCTGAGTATTGTGAGGTCTGGGCGCGCGTGGGAAGCAGAGTGGCCCCGTTTCGCCGTATCCCTGCCGACATTTTCCGTTCCTATGAGATTAGGAGTTGGGGATACGGGAAGCCCGGAGGCGCGTGGGCTGACCTAGAGGGAGCAGAGCCGCTTTTCTCGATCCGCGTTGCCGCATCCGCGAGCTACGAAGGTCCAATTCAGCCTGTCATTGAGGAGCAGCGTTTTACCTATGAGGAGGTTGTTAGTTGGTCCCGGGAGTGGCTTGATGGCGGTAGAGGCAACGGTATGGATAAGGCGTGGCTAGCCTTCAAGAAGCTGTCGCGAGCGAAGGGATGCGCGCGCGACACTGTTTTTCGGCCCGCTTGGAATGAGGCCAAAACAAAGAGCAATTAGCTAAGCCACTAACGCGGTATATCACGCGAAGCTTCACGCGACGACACGCCGCGCCCTGCATTGGCCGCGTAAATTTTTCACGCTTCAATTCGCCCCGGTTCCAGCAAACACGGAGGCGAACCATGGAAAATAATACCGTCCCGCTCAGCGAGGCGTTGGCCTACTCCCCTAAGGAAGCGGCTCGCGTTTCAGGTTTGGGTTTAACAACCGTCTATCGCCTTATCAACGAAGGCACATTGGAGCGCCGTAAGATCGGCACCCGTTCCCTCATCCCGGCGCGTTCACTCCGCGCCCTGATCGAAGGGGACGCGGCATGAGAGGGCTGAAAGTAAAACAGGCCGGGGCGGCTGCAACCGCTCCCGGCCCGAATGTTGTCAAAGCTGGTGGCCTGACAACTTCCGATAACCCAGCACGAGAATGCGGGCAACCAATACCGGCTCTCATCGCGATCCATCTGGGCACGGCGTTTTTGGAGCGCCGGGAAGGAGGTGCACTATGAGCACCTATCCTGAAACTCCCGGCAGCAAGGGCACGGACGGCACTTCGCAGGAAGCCGCCGCATTCATCGCCCCCCACGTCACCGGGATGCGCCGCAAAGTGCTCGAAGCCTATGCCGATGCTGGCGAGGCAACGGCTCTGGAAATGGTCGAACGCACTGGCATGGGCCGGTGGAGTCTCCAGCCGCGCGTGAGCGAATTGCGCCGAATGGGAATGCTCGAAAGCACCGGGCAGCGCCGCCGTAACCCGAGCGGGCAAAGCGCGGCGGTCCAGCGCATCACCCAGAGAGGAATGGAGGCGTTGAAATGAACGAACACGTTTCTGCCTTCCTCGATTGCATGGCTGCGGCTGGTATCGCGCCAGTCGAGCCTATAACCGGTGCGCTCGCAACGGGAGAGCCGGTCCGGTTTCAGGCGAAGGGCGACCGGAAGGGTCGAAAGAACGGCTGGGCCATGCTGCACCTAGACGGCATCCCGGCTGGCGCTTTCGGGCATTGGCGCATGGGCATCCGCTCAACCTGGAGTGCCGGGGGAGGCGAAGGTGGCCTTTCGCGGGAAGATCGGCGCAAATTGGCCGCGAAAATACGGGGGGAAAACGCGAAGCGACAGCGCCAGCTTGCCGAGCAACACCGGGAGGCGGCGGCGCAAGCCGTAGCTGCATGGAACGCCGCTGGGCGTGCCGACCCCGCGCACCCTTATCTTGTGTGCAAGCGTCTCCAGCCGATCGGCATTCGCCAGCATGGTTGCGAACTGCTAGTGCCAATGCTCGATAGGGGCTGGCGCTTGTGGAACCTCCAGCGCATCCGTCCCGATGGCTTCAAGCTGTTTTGGAAGGGCGCGCGGACCAAGGGCCTTTTCTGGCACCACGGTCTTGTCGATAGCACTGGCCAGCCGAGCACTGGGCCTTTCGTCATTGCGGAGGGTTTCGCCACGGCGGCGGCAATCCACCGTGCGACCGGCCATGCCGTTGCAGCCGCCATGAGTGCGCGTAACTTGGCGACCGTGGCAGGCTCGCTGCACAAGGCATATCTCGGACGACATTTTATCGTCGCAGCCGATGACGATTGCCACCTGTCGGAGAATATAGGCCTAGAAGCCGCTGGGAAGGCCGCTGAGTCTATTGGCGGGCTGTTGGCTGTCCCATACCCTCCTAGCGTTCAAACGCGCTCAGCGTCCGATTTTGCGGACCTGAGCGATAACGAGGTGCGCGAACGCATCGGGGAGGCGCGCCATGCATAAGGCTATTGACTTGGCCGACAACGACGCGGGCACGATCGAACGCATAGGTGCGCCCTGCCTCCCGGCGCTAGATCTGATTGAGCTAGCCAAAGTGCGCGCTCAGCCAAAAGCGTTCGCCATTTCGCATCTCGCTCCGCGCGGAGAGGTAACGCTGTTCACCGGGCCGGGAAGCGCGGGAAAGAGCCTGTTGGCGCAGCAAATGGCAACGGCGGCGGCGGCTGGCATCGGGACGCTGGGTTACGACTTGGACCCGGCTCCCGCGATCTATCTCACCTGTCTCTTATACACATCTGACGCTGCCGACGAAGAG
>OJBY01000054.1_pt1 | contig 75607 bp, 81 predicted proteins | sample 1591731 | NCBI WGS metagenome assembly OJBY01 (sample SAMN05416837, study PRJEB24817) | seawater metagenome | isolation source: Sea water | place: Canada:Atlantic | collected 2013-07
CTACCCTCTTCGTCGGCAGCGTCAGATGTGTATAAGAGACAGATACCAGCAGCGATAGCCCCGGTCCGGCACGGTTATTGGGCGCGGATGTCACTGCAAGACTGCCGATCTTCAGCGGCGGCGGTGTGCGAAACGCCATTCGCGCTGCCGAAACGCGGGTTCTGGCTGGGCGGGCAGACCTGCGCGGCACTGAAAGCTTCCTGTTCACACAAGTTGTGGCCGCTTATATGAATGTCATTCTGAACGAGGCGCTTGTCGCCCTTTCAGCCAATAATGTTTCGGTATTGACCACAAACCTTGAAGCCACCAGCGACCGGTTTGAAATCGGCGATCTTACCCGCACCGATGTCGCCCAATCACAAAGCCGGCTGGCCGTGGCGCAGGGTGATCTTCGCAGCGCCCAGGCCGATCTGCTGGCCGCACGGGAAGGTTACATCGCGATCGTCGGTGCCGCGCCAGATAATCTTCAACCACCGCCACCACTTCCCGGCCTACCCGCATCTCCCGATGAGGCGGTTGACGTGGCCTTGGAACATAACCCCGATCTCATCGCCGCACGGGAACGCGCTGAAGCGGCCGGATATGATATCCGTGTTGCCGGGTCGGGTCGTTATCCGCGCGTCGAATTATTCACCAATGGCTCTTATGACGATTACCTCGACTCGCTGCCTTCCTCATCGTCCATCATCACCGCCAATTCTGCCAGTTCAGCCACTGCCGGGGTGCAGATCACCGTGCCGATTTTTCAAGGCGGGCGCACGGCCGCACTGACGCGACAGGCACAGGCAGGCGCATCGGCCGCGCTTGAGGATGTGATCGCCACCGAACGCAGTGTCATCGCCGATGTGCGCGCTGCATTTTCAAGCTGGCGCGCCGCCATTGCCATTATCAGTTCCAGCGAAACCGCGGTCGACGCTGCTGAGCTCAGCCTTGAAGGCGTGCGGGCAGAAAATACTGTCGGTAATCGCACAGTGCTCGATATTCTCGATGCCCAGCGCGAATTGCTGCGGGCGCAGGTGCAATTGGTAACAGCACAGCGCAATGCCTATGTCGCCGGTTTCGCCCTGCTGGCAGCAATGGGCCGGACAGAGGCGCGTGATCTCGGCCTGGACGAAGGCGGCGTGCTGTATGACCCGATTGACAATTATAACCGCGTGCGCGGTATCGTATGGGATTGGCAGAGTGATCCTGATCCGGTGATGCAGAGCTCCCGTACCGTTGACATCGCGGCACCGGATGGTGAAATTCCCACTTCCAATTCACCAATGGATCTTTTGGGGGACTGAATGCGTCAGATAGGCGAACCGTCGGTCGAGGAAATCCTCGAATCCATCAAACGCGTGATTCAGCGCGACAATGCCGATGCCGCCCGGAAGACCCGTCGTTTACGCGAATCGGGAGTGGCGAGTGATGCACAGTCACCGGAAGATACGATCAGCGCATTTTCGCTTGGTGCCAATGGCTGGGATGAAAGTGAAGATGTGCTCGACCTCAGCGAAACAGGCGCTCCACTTGATGAGCAGCTTGATGAAGATTTGAATGGCACCTCCGATAGCGCCGCCATGGATGGTGACGCTGGCGATGATCAGGCAAATGCCTCGGCCGCTTCTGGCCCTGCATCAGAGAGCCTGACGAATGATCGCGCCGCCGATGCGATGCGCCAGTCTCTTGCCGCACTGGCCATGCTGTCAGACCCACCAGCGAAGCCTCAGATTGTCCGCTCTGGCGAAACTTCGCTGGAAGGTCTTGTGCGCGAATTGCTGCGCCCGATGCTGGCAGAATGGCTCGACACCAATTTGCCCGACATTGTTGAGCGTCAGGTCAAGGCAGAGATTGCCCGAATTGCAGGAAAGAAACGCTGACCAAACGCAAGGAAATCATCAAAGCCGAAGCGGCTCTTGCCAAGATTGATGGCCAAAGCATCGAACAGCATATTTTCCTGTGCGGCGTGTCGGACAAGCAGAAGTGCTGCAAGCACGAGGTTGGCGACAGTGCGTGGCGCTATCTCAAGCGGAGGATGAAGGAATTGGGCCTTATAGGGCCCAAACGCACCAATGGCGGCGGTTTCCAGCGCAGCAAGGTCAATTGTCTGCAAGTCTGCGAGGCGGGGCCCATCGCGCTCGTGCTGCCAGATCGTATCTGGTATCACTCTTGCACTGAAGATGTGCTTGAACGCATTTTGCAGGAACATCTGATTGGCGGGGTCCCGGTGGAGGAGTTCCGTCTGCGGGGCGAAACTTAGCCGACCTTGTCATCCGCATCGTCAGTTTTGCCCAAATCATCGAGCGAATTGTCGACCGCTTCGTCATGCCCCGTTCCGCTCGACAAGAAGACCAGCCCCATCAGCGCGCTCATCAACAACATTGAAAACCCAATGCCCAGCGCAGTCGCAATGAAGAAGTGCGGTGAAACATCCTCCACTTCCTTGTAAATGATCACCATTGCAATGATCACCACACCGGTGGTGATGCCGAACATCAATCGCATCAGGCGCTTATAACGCGCCCAGGCGTGCGCAGACTTTTGCGGATCGTCGAGCGGGGAAGGGCGGACCATAGCCCGCCTCATGCCCGTGCGGACCCTGTCTGGCAACGGAATGGAGACAATCATTTGCCCGAAAGCGGTCATTCGTGGCACAATCGCGGGGAACGTCGCCAATGGGGCGCGTCAATTTCGCGGGAAGGAAACAGACATGACCATCGCCAAAATCCTGGAGGACCGTGAATTTTCGGTCGTGTCATGTTCTGCACACGATGGCATCCAGCATGCTGCGCGGCTGATGACAGAAAAGAAGATCGGTGCCTTGCCCGTCATGGACGGGGATCGCGTAGTCGGCATATTTTCAGAACGCGACCTGCTCTATTGTGTCGCCAAAGAAGGCGCAGAAGTGCTAGATCGCACCGTCGGAGATATCATGACTGCGCCTGCCATCACGATTACACTTGATGAAGGCGTATATTCCGCCCTTTCCATGATGACTCGCCGGCGCATCCGCCATCTTCCGGTGGTGGACGGCGACAAGATGATCGGTTTCGTATCTATTGGGGATCTGGTGAAATACCGCATGGTGCGGATCGAGGAAGAAGCCGAGCAAATGCGCGAATATATCACTACGGCCTGAGCCTGGGCTTGAGCAAGCTGGCCGCGCAACCTACATCACATATATGGCAAACTCCCTCACTCTCAGCGCCGCTGCGGCCGAACGCGTGGCAAAGATCGCAAGCAAGATGGGCAAACCTGCCGTGCTGCGCCTTTCAGTGGAAGGCGGAGGCTGCTCGGGTTTCCAGTACAAGTTTGATCTTGGCGAAGCTGAAGGAGAAGATCTGATCAGCGAAACCGACGGTGTGAAACTGGTGGTGGATCCGGTCAGTCTCGATCTGGTGGACGGCAGCACGGTTGATTTCATCGAATCGCTGGGGGGTGCCGCTTTCCGGGTGGAAAACCCCAATGCCGCAGCCGGTTGCGGTTGCGGTTCCTCTTTCGGGATCTAGGGACCGCTAGATGCGGATTGCCAGTTTCAACATAAATGGAATCAAGGCACGTCTGCCGCGCCTGAAAGAATGGCTGGCCGAAACGCGCCCAGCGGTCGCCTGCCTGCAGGAGATCAAGACGCAGGACGAAGGTTTTCCCGCCGCCGAGTTTGAAGATATCGGATATCACGCCATCTGGCATGGCCAGAAGAGCTTTAACGGCGTCGCAATCCTGACAGACGGCGAGGCGACCGAAGATCATTCGAAGGGCTTGCCGGGTGACCCGGAGGACGAACAATCGCGCTTTATCGAATGCGATTTTCACGGTGTTCACGTGGTCAATCTGTATCTTCCCAATGGCAATCCGCAGCCTGGACCAAAGTTCGATTACAAGCTTGCGTGGATGGATCGCCTCCGCACACGACTGAAAGAATTGCTCGCGGCCGAAATACCGACTGTCGTGGTGGGCGATTTCAATGTCATCCCTTACGATCGCGATGTCTGGTCGGTGCGGGCGATGGCCAATGATGCGCTGATGCAGCCTGAATCGCGCGATGCCTATGCCCGCTTGCTCAATGATGGCTGGACCGATGCACTCGGCACTCTCAATCCGCGTGGTGGTGTGTGGACATATTGGGATTATCAGGCCGGCGCATGGCAGCGCGACCATGGTTTCCGCATCGATCACATGCTGCTGTCCCCCGAATGTGCGGACAGGCTGGTGGCAGCGGGTGTCGACAAGGAACATCGCGGACGCGAAAAGGCCAGCGATCATGCCCCTGTCTGGGTCGAGCTGAGAGATTGACGATCAGACCCTGCCGCCACGAGGCGCAGGACAGGATCCAAAGCCGATCAGCGATAGAAGATGTGATTATCGATCTGTGCGCGGGTCGTCATGCGGTTCGCCCAGCGCGGACGCATATGTGTCGCATGAAAATACAGCGCGTCGTCTACCGGGCTTTCCCACTGGTCACGATGCGCAATGCGCGCAATGGCAACCGCGCGATCCCACGCCGCACTGCTGCGATTGGGCTCGGGAATATGTCCACCTCGGACAAAGGAAAACTGTGAACGCTGCGTCACGACCGAGCAATAATCATCCGGGAACACATTGCTTTCGGCCCGGTTTACTACAACACGGGCGACGGCGAGCTGGCCATCAAGCGGTTCTCCGCGCGATTCAAAATAGACTGCCTGCGCCAGGCACATGACTTCGCGAGACAAGGAAACATCGGTGTCGACCGTTGTGACCAGCTGGCGAAGAGAACCCGCGTTAATTGCCACCGTTTCGACAATTTCAGCTTCTTCCGGAATGTCCTGAACCACTTCTGTGGCGACAAAGCGGACTTGCGGTTGGCTGGCACCTACTGGTGCTTGAATGTCTGTCTGGGCCGTTTCAGTCCCGGATTGCGATCCGTTAGACTCCGACTGGTCCTGAGCGGTTGCTTCGCTTCCTGCGACTCCGAATGATCCGGCGAGCAAAGTTGAGGCCAGGGCGATTGCCCCGAACCGTTTGGCAAAAGTTTTCATCGATCCCGTAACTTGAGGCGGTGAGAGATCTTACAGGTCTGCGGTCGCGGCGAAATTTTATGCCGTTTAACTACCGCGATCCGTCTCTACGGACCTGCTGATCGTCTCCCCGTCTGCGCGCTGCCATACACCACCGTATTGTGATGCGGAACAACATACGCTTTTTCGGAAGGTCGCGGGGCAGATAGCCGTGGTCGGATGATTGTCAAGTTGTGCGGTGCAACATACCGATAAACCGTTCTGCATTTGCGATGTCCAATTCCACGATCCAGAGATCGCTGTCCTGTTGTCGCCTTTTTTCGCAGAAATCTATGAATTCCTGCGGATTTTCAATGTCTTGCTCGCGCGAAAGTGACCATGCACGCGTTCCATCTGCCCGTGGCATTTTTTCATAAGCACGCAAGTTTGTGCCATTTTCACAACATATTACCATCAATGTGCCGGCATCTCTTTCACCTTTGGCCATTACGGTGGCGAAGCCGCCCTCAGCCTGTACGGCACGGATAATGCCGCCAACTTCGAGATGTGCGGGAAGCCTTGCCTGGGTCATGTCACTCAGGCTGACGGTAGCCGTCGAGCCCCGATAGCGCGATGTGGGACCGCATGAATGTGCCTGTTCCGCGGCCAATCTCCTCGCCCTCTTCATCGACAAGATGCGCCTCTGCAACGAAGATGCGGCGCTTTCCGCTGATCCATTGACCTTCGGCTATCACGCGGCCAGTGCGCACCGGTTTGGTGAAATGGAGATTGAACCCTGTAGTCAGCAGAAACCTGTCGGACACCAGTGAATTGGCGGCATAGAAAGCTGCATCATCCAGCATCTTGAAATAGAGTGTGCCATGTGTCGCTCCAGCCGCATGGTGGAATTTCTCTCCGGTATGAAACACGATGCGCGCGCGCCCCGGCGCAGTAATTTCCAGCCGCGAATCGAACACAGAGTTTACTGGCGCGGAGGCATATAGTTGCTCAAGCGCCCTGAAATGGACGCGCTGTCCGCGGTCATCCGCGTTCTGGGCAGCGTCAGGCGGCGTCACGATCCATCGCATTGGTAATGAGGCTGTAAAGGGCTTCAACATCGGATACGTCGAGCAAGGCGTCATGCATCCGCTCGTCACGCATGAGACGCGAGAGTTCTGCCAGCGCATGAAGATGCGTGGTCCCGCAATTCTCCGGCGAAATCAGCCCAATCACCAGATCGACCGGAAGACTATCAGCCGAATCGAAAGCTACGGGTCTTTCCAGCTTGAGCAGGGCAGCGATGGGGCGGCGGATATTCCTCATGCGCGCATGGGGAATAGCTACACCGCGGCCAAAGCCCGTGCTGCCAAGCTTTTCCCGCTCGTTCAGCCCCTCGAGAACGAGCGCCGCATCCAGATCCCAGGCATCAGCAAAGGTCTGCGAAAGAATATCGAGGATCTCTTCCTTGGATGCGGCAGCAGCGATAACGACCGATTCGGGCCTGAAGGATACGGAAAGGCTCATGATCTTTGATATTCACCGTGTTTACAGCCCGCCATCACGCCGAAGCGCGGCGCACGTGCTGTAATATCATCTGGTTTACAATCAGATCATCAAAACGGAAGCATTCCGCCCGACGATTGCTCAGGAAGGTTCGACCCAGCCAATCGACCCGTCATCGCGGCGATACACCATATTATGACGTCCGGTGCCAGCATTTTTGAAGAACAGGGCATTGGTGTGGCGTAGATCAAGCAACATGACAGCGTCTGAAACGCTGACTTCGGGCACGTCGATGCGGGTTTCCGCGATTACCGGCGGCGATTCTTCGGTTGTCTCGGCTTCGCTGTCGGCTTCCTCGCCTGCGAAAATGGTATAGGCGGCTTCTTCTTCGCGCACTGCATGCTGCGATTGTTCATGCCGATCCTTTAGCCTCCGCTTGTAGCGGCGCAGCTGCTTTTCAATCTTTTCTGCCGCCTGGTCGAATGCCTGGTGCGCATCATGCGCCTGCCCGTGGCTTTTGAGGATAAGTCCATGATTTACGTGGAGAACAATATCGGCAGCAAAGGCGCTGGCTGGAGCCTTGCCAAATGTCACAGTGGAGGAAATCGCCTTGCTGAAGTGCTTGTCAACGATGGTGGTAATTCGATCCGATGCATGTTCCTGAAGGGCTGCACCTGTATCGACTTGATGTCCCGACACGCGAATATCCATGGGCGGTAACTCCTTCCCTTATCGTTTTTCGTCAGACCCAATGTGGTGAGCATTGCTCAAGAGGTCCATAGGGGACTTTGCAAAGATTCAAGAAATTCCCTGTGCCGGGCGAGTTCTGCAGCACTGGCGGCGTGCGGCCGGGGTGCGCGATATTCGCCGAGGCGTGGCTTGAACACTGCCGATTGAGTGCGGGAAGCGTCCGTATTATCGGCCGCGAGTTGCAATCCGATCTGCCGCCCGCCTGTCAGTTCGACATAAACCTGCGCCAGCAATTCGGCATCGAGCAAAGCGCCGTGGAGCACACGATGCGACCGGTCCACGCCATAGCGAGAGCATAATGCATCGAGAGAGTGCTTTGCTCCAGGGTGGCGGCGGCGCGCCACAACCAGTGTATCCACCATCCGGTCGTGGCCAATGGCATCATGCCCGCAAAACAACAGCTCGTGGTTAAGAAAGCCAAAATCAAACTGCGCATTATGGGCGATGAGCGGCGAATCGCCGAGAAAGGTCAACAGATCCTTAACCCCATCGCGAAACAGTGGCTTGTCCGCCAGGAAAGTCGCAGAAAGCCCGTGCACCCTTTCCGCCTCGGGCGGCATATCGCGTTCGGGATTGAAATAGGCGTGAAAGGTCTGTCCGGTCGCGACGCGATTGACCATTTCGATGCAGCCGATTTCAACCATCCGGTCTCCCGTGGCAGGATCCAGGCCAGTCGTTTCAGTATCAAAGATGATTTCGCGCATGTCGCCTTATCGCCCGATGCGATTCATCCGCGCAAGCCGGGAACGAGCTTCTCCACCAGCTCTTCCACCGCCTTTTGCGTTTCTTCCAGCGACGTTCCGGTATCGATCACGTAATCGGCCCGTGACCGCTTCGCCACATCGGGCATTTGCAAATCGAGGATGTGGGCAAATTTCTCCTCAGTCATGCCTTCACGGGCCAAAACGCGGGCGCGCTGGGTTTCTGGCGGAGCAGAAACAACCACCACGCTATCCACGTCCTTATCGCCCCCTTTTTCAAACAATAGCGGGATGTCGAACACCACCAGTGGTGCCTTGGCATGCTGCGCAAGAAAGGCACGGCGTGCTTCGGTAACTGCGGGATGGACAATCGATTCAAGTCGGGCGAGCGCATCGCGATCGTCAAAAACGAAAGAACCGAGCAATTGACGGTCGACGCCATCAGGGCCGGTCGTGTGGGGGAAGGCTGCCTCTATAGCGGGCAGAAGCGCGCCACCTGGCCCCTGCATCGCGCGCACTTCGCGATCGGCATCGAATACCGGCACACCCAGCGCTTCAATCATGGCGGCAACCGTGCTCTTGCCCATGGCGATAGAGCCGGTGAGGCCCATGACAAATGGCCGGGGCTCGCCTTCAGCCGTCATTGCGCCAGCAATCCGCGCAGTTCGCGATCACCGTCCTCGCGTGGAGGGGGCGCATCGAAAAGCCGCTCGAACGCAATGGCCGCCTGCCCGATCAGCATTGCATAGCCATCTATCGTGTCGAGGCCCGCAGCCTCTGCATCTTGCAGCAATTGCGTATGCAATGGGTGGGTAACGATATCATAGACGATGCTTTGCGGAGGTGCATGGCTGATGTCAAAGGCAAGGGGAGGGCTCCCATCCATGCCCAGCGGGCTGGCATTCACCACCAGATCAAGGCAGCCTTCGCGGTCATCAAAACCAAACTCTGTTGCCTGCGCAAAATGATCAAGCGCTGTGGTATGATGTTCGCCTTCAGGATCAATCTCATCAAGCAAAGCGCGGGCCTTGGCAATATCGCGCCCCGCCACCACCAGTGTGAACCCGTGTTCAGCCAGTCCTGCGACAATGGCGCGCGCTGCCCCGCCTGTGCCGATAATCCTGGCCATGCGGAAATAATGTTGCTGTTCCAATAGGGCGGAAAGCGGCTCCAGAAAACCTCCGACATCGGTGTTGATGCCGATCAACGCGCCGTCACGACGCCGGGTAACGGTGTTGACCGCACCAACAAGCTCGGCACCGATTTCCAGCCGGTCGAGATGCTCTACCACCGCCTGCTTATGCGGCATTGTGATATTGCAGCCGCACCAATCAGGATCGCGGCGACGGGTGGCGATATAATCGCCCAGCTGATCCGGCGTGACGTGGCATTTGCGATATTCGGCATCCAATCCCAGCTTCCTGAGCCAGAAGCCGTGGATCAGCGGCGATTTGGAATGCGCGATCGGATCACCGATTACTTCGGCATAGGCGCGTCCGGGGCTGCTTCCAAAGTTCATCGGTCAAGCTCCCCCATATCGCGCAATGCCGCCAGAACCGGTAGCAGGGGCATGCCGAGCACTGTGAATTGATCGCCCTCAATCGTTTCGAACAATTGCACGCCGAGCGCCTCTATACGGAACACGCCGACACATCCGGCAACGTCGGGCCATTCGCGTTCGAGATAGCTTTCAATGAATGCATCGGACAAATCGCGCAATTGCAGGCGGGCCATGGCGGCATGATGCCAGCCAATTTTGCCGCCGACCGCAATAGCTGCGGCGGAATGGAGCTGCATCTCGTGGCCGGAGAAAAAGCGCAAATGGGCAGCAGCTTCGGAGCGGCTTGCCGGCTTGTCGAAGCGGCGGCCATCCACCACCACCAGCGAATCGCTACCCAGAACGGGCAAGCTTTCCTCACCGGTCGCCAGCGACTTGGCCTCTGCCAGTGCCAGTGCAACGCTTTCTGGCCGGGCGTCTGCCATGTCAGCTTCTATCGCACGCTCATCGAGATCGGCAGGCCTGGCGATGAAAGCCACGCCTGCGCTTTCAAGCATCGCCTGTCGCGAAGCGGATTTGGATGCCAGCACGATCATATCGGCTTGGTGCCGCGCTGCGCGGGCCGGTCCCGTGCCTCACGCTCCTGATAAAGACGTATGACAGCAGCGGCTGTTTCTTCGATCGAGCGACGCGTCACATCAATCACCGGCCATCCATTATCGGCGAACAAGCGGCGGGCGAACGCCACTTCCTTGGTCACCCTCTCGCCATCGACATAGGATGTCTCGGTGCTTTCATTAAGGGAAAGCAGGCGATTCCGCCGGATCTGAACCAGGCGTTCGGGCGCTGTGGTAAGGCCCACAACCATGGGTTGGCGCAGGTCGAACAGCGATTTAGGCGGCGGGCTTTCCACCACCAGCGGAATATTGGCGACCTTGTATCCGCGATTGGCGAGGTAGATGCTCGTCGGTGTTTTCGATGTGCGTGAAACGCCGGCAAGAATAATGTCGGCTCCTTCCCAATTGTCCCAGCCGATCCCGTCATCATGAGCGATGGTAAACTGGATTGCATCGACGCGGGCGAAATATGCTTCGTCCATCGCGTGCTGGCGACCCGGGCGACCCTTGGCTTCCTGACCGAGGCGTTCTTCCAGCGCTTCTGTCACAGCGTCCAGCGCATCAACATGTTTCAGTCCAAGTGCGGTGCAACGTTCTTCCAGCCGCTGCCGGATCTCCTCATTGACCAATGTATAAAGAACCAGGCCGGGCTTGGACTTGAACTCATCGACAATGCGTTCGAGATGCTGCTGCGAGCGGACCATCGGCCAGAAATGACGGGTGACATCGCTATCTTCAAATTGCGCGAGCGCAGCCTTGGCGATCATTTCGAGCGTTTCGCCAGTTGAGTCTGACAGCAGGTGGAGATTGAGTTTTGTCATGTGGATAGACTTGCGCATAAACCACGGGAGAGATTGGCTAACAAGATGGTGATTGAATTGCATCCCCGCTGCCGGCCGTTTTGCAAGGAGAGTCATGCGCAGGCTGGCCCAATCTTCCCCAGCCTGTGGGTAGCGGGGAGAAGCTTCGCTTGACGCGGCAGGCCAACGAGTCGATGCGGCGGTCAAGATTGCCGATTGCGGGATATCTCCGGTGATCCACCGGTATCCCCGCAATCCACAGGCCCTACAAACTACAGAATCCTCTTAATATATATTTATTTATTGGATTGGACCCATTCAGGATGCCCGGACCCCTACTTGAAAACCTGCTAGGAACGCGAACCCAGAAGCGTCCGGTGTGGCTTATGCGACAGGCTGGGCGCTATCTTCCCGAATATCGTGAATTACGGGCAGAAAAGGGCGGATTTCTGGAACTCGTCTACGATAGCGAGGCCGCCGCCGAAGTTACCTTGCAGCCGATCCGCCGTTTCGGGTTTGACGGGGCGATCCTGTTTTCCGACATTCTGATCGTGCCGCATGCGCTGGGGCAGGATCTGTGGTTCGAAGCGGGGGAAGGGCCTCGCCTTGCCCCGCCGCTGGTCGATGGTGTCTGGCAAAAACTGGGAAGCGCGCATCACCATTTTGATCCGGTTTATCGCACGGTGCAATTGTCGCGCGCCCGGCTGGATGAGGATGTCACCATGCTCGGTTTCATCGGTTCTCCGTGGACTGTGGCGACATATATGGTGGCAGGTCAGGGTTCGAAGGATCAGGGCGTAGCCCGCGCGCTGGCCTATCGTGATCCTGCCGCATTCCAGTCTTTGGTAGACGCGATTGAGGCGGCCAGTCTGGAATATCTTATCGGACAGATTGATGCCGGTGTCGAAGCGGTGCAATTATTCGATAGCTGGGCAGGATCGCTCAGCCCGGACCAGTTTGAACGCTGGGTCATTGCGCCCAATGCGAGGCTTGCCGCCGCCATTCACGATGCACGGCCGGGCATACCGGTCATCGGCTTTCCGAAGGGTGCAGGGGCCAAACTGCCAGCCTATGCGCGCGAGACGGGTGTCGATGCGATTGGCGTGGATGAGACTGTCGATCCGATCTGGATAGCCTCTGAGCTGCCCGACAACATGGCTGTGCAGGGAAATCTGGACCCAATGCTACTCCTGGCAGGCGGAGAGGCGCTGGATACACAGGTGCGCAAAATTTGCGAAGCCTTCGCTTCGCGTCCCCATATTTTCAATCTAGGTCACGGGATCAATAAGGAAACTCCGATTGCGCATGTCGAACAATTGCTTGGGGTCCTGCGCAGTTGAGGGGTGACGCAGGGCCGGAGTTTCACTAGGAAAGGGCCATGCAGGAATTTCTCTCCATGACCTATTACTGGCTGAAGGCCGGTCACATTATTTTCGTGATCTTCTGGATCGCGGGCCTCTTCATGTTGCCCCGCCTGTTCGTTTATCACCAGGAAGCGCCAGAAGGTTCTGAAGAAGCTGCACGTTTCGTTGATCGTGAACGGAAGCTGCTGAAGATAATTCTTCTGCCTTCGATCATCGTGGTCTGGATCTTGGGGATCGCATTGGCAATTGCGCTGGGTGCGTTCAGCCAGGGCTGGCTGCATGCCAAGTTGCTGCTCGTGCTCATCCTGTCAGGCTATCACGGCTATCTTTCAGCCTATGCCAAAAAGCTGGCTCGTGGTGAAAGGCCGCTCAGCGGAAAGCAATTGCGGCTGTTGAATGAAGTACCGGGTGTGCTTGTGGCGATCATCGTTATCCTGGCCATCGTCAAACCGTTCTAGCTTACGCCTGGCCTTACGGGCGGCAGGGCGTTCAGCATTCCGGCTAGGAATTGCAGTCGCGACGATTCATGAATTGACCGCGCCGCGCGGCTCCCATATTGCGTGTGTCATCACCGGCTGAAGGTCGCGCTTTTCAAGCGACCGCGTCTGCTTTCCCCAAGCCCATACGGCCCGCCGGCACCCCAGATTAACTACAGAAAAGTACACTGAACATGCATTTGAAAGAACTGAAACAGCGCGCGCCGGCAGAACTGGTCTCCATGGCGGAGGAAATGGGTGTCGAAGGGGCATCAACCATGCGCCGCCAGGATTTGATGTTCGCCATCCTGAAGGAAGTTGCTGAAGACGGGGAAGAAATTCTCGGCATTGGCACGATTGAGGTTTTGCAGGACGGTTTTGGTTTCCTGCGTTCGCCCGAAGCAAATTACCTTGCCGGACCGGACGATATTTATGTCTCTCCTAATCAGGTCCGCAAGATGGGCCTGCGCACGGGCGATACCGTCGAAGGTGAAATCCGCGCTCCGCGCGATGGCGAACGCTATTTCGCACTGACCAAGCTCAAGCAGGTCAATTTCGAAGACCCTGAGGCTGTGCGCCACCGTACCAATTTCGATAATCTGACGCCGCTCTATCCCGACTCGCGATTGAATCTCGATACGAAGGATCCGACGGTCAAGGACAAGTCGGCTCGCGTCATTGATCTCATCAGCCCGCAAGGTAAGGGCCAGCGTGCTCTGATCGTTGCTCCGCCACGTACAGGTAAAACCGTTCTCTTGCAGAACATGGCCAAGGCCATCACTGATAATCACCCCGAGGTGTTCCTGCTGGTTCTGCTCGTGGATGAACGCCCTGAAGAAGTCACCGATATGCAGCGCAGCGTGAAGGGCGAGGTCATTAGCTCTACCTTCGATGAACCCGCTTCGCGCCACGTCCAAGTTGCTGAAATGGTTATAGAAAAGGCAAAACGCCTGGTCGAACACAAGAAGGATGTGGTCATCCTTCTCGATTCCATCACGCGCCTTGGCCGGGCCTATAATACCGTTGTGCCAAGCTCCGGCAAGGTGCTGACCGGCGGTGTCGATGCCAATGCCTTGCAGCGTCCGAAGCGCTTTTTCGGCGCGGCCCGGAATATTGAAGAGGGCGGTTCGCTTTCCATCATCGCTACTGCGCTGATCGATACGGGCAGCCGCATGGACGAAGTAATCTTTGAAGAGTTCAAGGGCACCGGCAACAGTGAAATCGTGCTTGACCGCAAGGTTGCAGACAAGCGTATCTTCCCCGCTCTTGATGTCGGCAAGTCCGGCACCCGCAAGGAAGAATTGCTGGTGGACAAGGAACAGCTTAGCAAGATGTGGGTCCTGCGCCGGATCCTGATGCAGATGGGCACCATAGATTCGATGGAATTCCTGCTCGACAAGATGAAGGATTCCAAGACCAATGAAGATTTCTTTGCGACGATGAACCAGTAGGGGGCCATGTTATGCAGGGGTCGCGATTGCACCAACTGGTCTACGTCAGCACCGCCGCAAAACTGGATGAAGGCGATATTGCCGCCATCCTTGCGACTGCGCAGCGCAGAAATGAGTCGCAAGAGATCACCGGTTTCCTGCTGTATAATGGACGCAATTTTCTTCAGCTTGTTGAGGGTGAGGAAGCGCGGCTGTTGAACTTGTGTGCGCGTCTGGCCAATGACCCGCGGCACACTGGGATGGTCATCACTTCCAACATTGCGATAGAAGAGCGGGCCTATCCCGACTGGACGATGAATCTTATCGGATGGGTCGACGATGTTGATACACGGATGGCCCGTATCAGCGAGAGAATTGGCGATCGGCTGAATAATGACGTTCAGCGACTTGTCCTTAATTTTGCAGCGTTGAATTAAAGACTTGGGTAGCTGCGCCTGCATGGCGGGCGAAGGAAATGTCGTGCCGTCATGAATAGAGGCGGGCAGGATGGCGGGGTTCTCATCCCCCGCCATCGCCTGCATATTTAAGCCAGATGTTCCGCGAAGAATTCAGCCGTGCGGCTATCGGCGAGCGTAGCGGCCTCTTCATTGCGACGCTTTCCGAATTCAGTGGCAAAACCGTGATCCTGTCCCTCGTAATCGTATAGGGTTATCTTTGGATCGCGATCGAGAACCTCATGCATTTTTGCCTGCGTCTCAGCGTTCACAAAGCCATCGTCACTTGCAATATGCAGCATCAGCGGATGCGAGATTGCGTTGTGTTCATGCAGCAGGTCATCCAGTCCCACCGCATAATAGCCGACGGTCGCATTCACATCGGTGCGTGCCGCGGTCATATAGGCTAGCCGCCCGCCAAGACAGTATCCTACCGCACCGACCTTGCCGCTACTTGTCATGGGGCGGACATGTTTGATGGTCGCTTCGATATCACGAATTCCTGCGTCCTGATTAAACTTGCCCATCAGATCGAGGGCGGTCTGAAAGTTCGGCTCATTGTCGGGGTTAAGCTCGACACCCGGCGTCAATCGCCAGAACAGATCTGGTGCAATGGCCAGGTAGCCCAGATCGGCCAGACTGTCGCATTTCTGGCGGATGCCTTCGTTTACACCGAAGATTTCCTGTATCACAACGATTGCTGATTTGGCCTCTCCTCTGGGTGCTGCCAGATAGGCATTGAAGCTGTCATCACCAGAAAGGGTGGAAATGCTCACTGTCTCACTCATATAAGACTCTCCCGATTGATAGATAATGCATATAGCATTCTACGCGGCAACGCAGGAAAGGTGTCGGAAAAATGAAGGTACACGTCGAAATCGACTGCACGCCGGAAGAGGCTCGCCAGTTCATGGGTCTGCCCGATGTTGAACAGGCCAATGCAATTTATGTCGATACGATTGCGAGCGCGATGAAAGGCGTGACCAATACTGAGCAGCTTGAGCAATATGCAAAGCAACTGGCACCCATGGGCCAGATGGGGCTGAAGATGTTCCAGAGCTTCGTAGAGAGCGCAGGAGGAGGTTCGGCAGCTGGTGGAACGAAGGGATCGGGTGGGAAAACGTCTTCCTAGGAAGAACAAGCCACTGGAAATGGAAACTATTTTCGCTCTTTCGAGTGGTACTCCGCCTGCCGGAATCGGCGTCATCAGGCTAACCGGACCGCAGGTTCGCTTGGCCCTTCAGGCCTTGACGGGCTCAGTCCCCAAGCCTCGCCATGCGACTAGGGCGAAATTTCGCAATGCGAGTAACGATGTGCTCGATGATGGTCTTGTCCTGTTTTTTGCCGGGCCGCATTCTGTCACCGGAGAGGATCTGGCTGAATTCCACTGCCACGGGGGCCGCGCTGTCATTACCGCTATTGAGAAGGCGCTGGCTGAAATCGATGGATGCCGTTCGGCGCAGGCAGGAGAGTTCACCCGTCGTGCTTTTGCCAATGGCCGGATTGACCTTTCCGAGGCAGAGGGCCTTGCTGACCTGCTCTCGGCGGAAACCGAATTACAGCGCCGCAGTGCAATGGAAATGGCGAGCGGATCATTGTCCCGCAAAGTTGACGATTGGCGTGAACGCTTGCTGTTGCTGTCGGCCCAAGTGGAGGCAGTTCTTGACTTTGATGACGAGGATGATGTGGGCGGCTTGTCGCAACGTTTCAGCGATAGCTTATCTTCCCTGGCTCAGGACGTGACCGATGCGTTATCCGCGCCTCACGCCGAAACCTTGCGAGAGGGCTACCGCGTCGCTCTGGCAGGTCCGCCCAATGCGGGGAAATCTACCTTATTCAATGCGCTGACTGAAACTGAAGCTGCCATCACGGCAAAGATCGCCGGAACCACGCGCGATGTCCTCACCCAATCGGTCGCGTTGGCCGGTATCCCTTTCACCTTTGTCGATATGGCTGGCTTGCGCGAAGCGGGGGAAGACGAGATAGAGGCAATCGGGATTGAGCGCGCCGGGGCTGAAATTGCCCGCGCTGACCTTGTGCTTTGGCTGGGGACGGAGGGTGAAGGTCCGCCGGGTTCTTGGGGAGTGGAGGCGCAATGTGACAGGGCTGGCCATGTGCGCAAATGCGAGCATAAGCACCGCGTTTCTGCAGTGACCGGCCAGGGGCTTGCGGAACTGCGCACTGCGTTAATCGACCAAGCGCGAGGGGCAGTGCCAAAACCCGGCTCCGCCGCCCTCAACATGCGCCAGCGCGCACGCCTTGAAGAGGCATTGGTGGCTTTGCAGCAAAGCACGGATACCCCTGATCCATTGTTGATTGCAGAGAATTTACGCGTGGCTCGCTTGGCCTTTGATGCTTTAACCGGACAAACATCGACTGAAGACGTGCTTGATGCTTTGTTTGGCCGCTTCTGCATCGGAAAGTGATTGTTCCACGTGGAACATTGCCGCCTGAGCATCAAGGTTTTGACCATCAGGGCTTAGCCACGTATCGGGCAATCAATGCCCCAGTTTGATATTATCATCGTCGGAGGAGGACACGCCGGTTGCGAAGCTGCAGCAGTAGCGGCGCGCATGGGTGCGCGCACGGCGTTGATAACTTTCGATGCGACAATGCTCGGTGCGATGAGCTGCAACCCAGCGATTGGCGGCTTGGGCAAGGGTCATCTTGTCCGAGAGGTTGATGCATTTGATGGCTTGATTGGCCGCGCCGCCGATGCTGCGGCAATCCATTACCGCATGCTCAACAGGTCGAAGGGTAGTGCGGTTCACGGACCACGCGTTCAGGCTGACCGCAATTTATTCCGGGCGAAGATACAGGCGACGCTCGGCCAGCTTGAAAATCTAACCGTGATCGAAGGCGAGGCCGCGTCATTGCTCCTTACCAAAGGGAGGGCATCGGGGATATGCCTTGCCGATGGCAGCGAAGTTAGCGGAAGTGCGGTTGTTCTGTGCACCGGCACATTTCTTGGTGGTACGCTTTTTCGCGGGGAAGAGCGGCTGACCGGGGGACGTATTGGGGAGCAAGCGGCGCAGCGGCTTGCTGAACAATTGCGCGGTGCAGAGCTCCCGATGGCGCGACTCAAGACAGGAACGCCACCCAGATTGGATGGGCGGACAATCGATTGGTCTTGTTTGGCGGAGCAACCTTCAGACTGCCAGTTCTGGACGATGTCCCCGCTTACCCGCAATCGTGTAAATCCGCAGATCTTTTGCGCCATTACGCGGACGAACCAGCAGGCGCATGACATTATCGCCGCCAATCTTGATCGCTCTCCCTTGTTTTCAGGGGCAATTGATGCTGTGGGTCCTCGATATTGCCCGTCTATTGAGGACAAGATTCACCGTTTCGCTGATCGGGATGGCCACCAGGTATTTCTTGAGCCAGAAGGTCTGGATACCCATCTGGTCTATCCAAACGGCATCAGCACCTCTTTACCGGTGGATGTCCAGCTTGGCATGCTACACGCGATGGAGGGACTGGAACAGGTTGTCATGGAAGTGCCAGGCTATGCGGTCGAATATGACCATATTGATCCCCGCGCGTTAGGGCAGGATCTTCAGCTCAAGGTAATTCCCGGTGTTTATTGTGCAGGTCAGATCAACGGCACAACGGGGTATGAAGAAGCGGCCGCACAGGGCCTGATTGCCGGTATGGGTGCGGCTTGCGCGATTCTTGATAGAGAGCCGCCCGCGTTGAATAGAGCGAATTCTTACATGGCCGTTATGATCGACGACCTTACCCTTCATGGTGTGAGTGAGCCCTATCGCATGCTAACGGCACGCGCCGAATATCGCCTTCGTCTACGTGCAAACAATGCCACAACTCGCCTCACCAGACTTGCGATGGACATTGGCTGCGTCGCAACCGATCGCCGCGAATGGTTTGAAAAGCGTTTGAATACGGCCGCTACTTGGGAAACTGCGCTCGACCGCAAGGTTCCAGCTACGCAAATGCATGATGAGGGGTTGTCGGTTCGCCGTGATGCAGGGCGCAAGGCTCTGCGTGAATGGCTCACCCTTCCTGACATTTCTCTTGAAGCTCTTGCAGAATGGCTTCCAGCAGACTGTGACATACATTCAGAGCTTGCCGGTGAGTTGGTCGAAGACGCAGCCTACGCACCATATCTTGCGCGCCAGGATGCGGAATTGCGTGATTTGCGCAGCAGCGAAGGTCTCGAATTGAGCGATGATTTCCCTTTTTCCGAAGTGCCGGGCCTTTCGAATGAGATGGTAGAACGCCTATCGACCGCACGGCCGCATAATCTTGCGGCTGCCGGCAGGATTCGTGGCATCACCCCCGCTGCCTTGGCGGCTTTGCTGGTCCACGTGAAACGCCGTAGCCGCGCCGCATGATGGATAATGAAGAGCAGGCTAGGGCGTTTTGCGATGAGCGCGCGGATGCCAGCGCTATGCTACGGCTCGAGCGCTTTATTGCGATGCTGGCACAAGAAAATAACCAGCAAAATCTTGTTTCAAATTCCAGCTTAAACTTCGTGTGGCAGCGGCATATAGCGGATAGTTTGCAGCTCCTGGATCATGTTCCACGTGGAACATCTCCTTGGCTGGATCTAGGTTCGGGCGCGGGGATACCGGGCCTCATTCTCGCAATTGCGCGCCCAGACATGCAATTTGTGCTCGTCGAATCACGTCGAAAGCGAGTCGAATGGCTGCAACAGGTCAAGACAGAATTTGGACTCTCGCACTGCACAATTCATGGTAGTCGCCTAGAACTTGTGGAAAGTCACGAAATGGCGGTGATTACAGCGCGGGCCTTTGCTCCAATGCCTAAGTTGCTCAACTTATCCGCCCGTTTTTCCACACGCTCCACATATTGGGTGTTGCCGAAGGGGCGCTCGGGGGCGCAAGAACTTAAAGAGTTGCCCGAAGCCATCCAGAAAATGTTCCACGTGGAACAATCAGCTACGGATGGTGAGGCGGGCATCTTAATCGGCACAGGGAGGCCTCCGCTCGGATGATCGTAGTTGCGATAGCCAATCAAAAGGGCGGGGTCGGGAAGACTACCACGGCCATCAACACGGCAACTGCAATGGCAGCAAGTGGGTGGCGGACATTGCTTGTCGATCTAGATCCGCAGGGGAATGCGTCAACCGGTGTGGGTCTTGCTGCCGCTGATCGCGATCTTTCGAGCTATGATGTTCTGATAGACGAAGTACCTCTCTCCGAATGCGCTGTTCCATCGACGATTCCAGGCCTGGATCTGGTTCCTGCTACGGTGGACCTCAGTGGAGCAGAAATTGAGCTGGTCGGCGTGGAGGAGCGTACTTTTCGCCTGCGCAAGGCGATCGAGCAGCATCAGGGACATGATATCTGCTTCATCGACTGTCCGCCTTCGCTTGGCTTGCTCACGCTGAATTCGCTTTGCGCTGCCGATACCTTGTTGGTTCCGCTGCAATGTGAATTTTTCGCTTTGGAGGGGTTGAGCCAGCTCTTGCAGACGGTCGAACAGGTTCAGCAGCGCTTCAACCCTGATCTGGGCATCGTCGGCGTGGCTCTGACGATGTTCGATCGCCGCAATCGCTTGACAGATCAGGTGGCGGACGATGTGCGTGAATGCCTCGGGAATCTTGTTTTCGATGCAGTTATACCACGCAATGTCCGCCTTTCCGAAGCCCCAAGCCACGGCCTCCCAGCCTTGGTGTACGACCATTCCTGCACCGGTAGCCGCGCTTATATGGCGCTGGCACGCGAACTGATTTCGCGTCTTCCCGCACAAAGGCAAGCCGCATGAGCGATAGTGATAATACTCCGACAAAGTCTCCTGCTGCAAAGCGGAAATTGGGCAAGGGGCTGGGCGCCTTGATGGGGGAGGCGCGCCGTGAAGAACCTCTGGTCGCGCGTCGTCCGGCTGCAGGTTCTGATAGCGTCGAACAGACGAATGGCACCGCCGCTCTGGATGGTCAGACGCGCAATGCCGGTCTGGCGACACTCTCCGTGGCGGATATAGAGCCGCATCCCGATCAGCCGCGCCGACATTTCGATGAGGAATCGCTGGCCGAGCTAGCGGCCTCCATCGCCAGTCGCGGTGTGATTCAGCCGGTCATTGTTCGGCCCATGGGGCGGGGCAAATACCAGCTTGTTGCAGGCGAACGCCGCTGGCGTGCCTCCCAACGAGCGCAATTGCATGAGATTCCCGCATTGATTCGTGATCTTGAGGATCGCGAAGTGATGGCGCTCGCGCTGATCGAGAACATACAGCGCGAAGATCTCAACCCCATTGAAGAAGCGCGGGCCTATCAGCGCTTGTCTGAAGAAGAGGACATGACGCAGGCCGAAATTGCCACCTTGGTTGAGAAATCGCGCAGTCATGTCGCCAATTTGCAGCGTCTTTTGTCGCTCCCGTCCAAGGTTCTCGACTTTCTTGAGGCCGGCAAGCTCGACATGGGGCATGGCCGTGCGTTGATTGGGCTGGATGCGGCAAAGGATATCGCGGAACAGGCGGTCGCGAAAAACCTTTCGGTCCGGGAGGTCGAGAAATTGGCCCGCAAGAGCCGCAATGGCGGTGAAAGCCCAGCCCGCAGACAGGCGCGACCATCGCGGGATCCTGCGCAGGATGCCGATATTGCCGCTGTCGAAAACCATCTGGAGGAATTTCTTGGTCTGCCGGTCAAGATCGCGACCGATACTGATCCGCGCTCTGGCGCAGTCACTGTCCGGTTTCGTACTCTCGACCAATTAGACCTTATTTGCCAGAGGCTTACTGGCGGCGGTATCTAGGCAGACAAGCCAGGCACGACGCAGGAAAGTCGCGCTGCTCAAGTTCCCGCAGTCCCACTACGCCTTGCGCAGCGATCAGCCGATAGGAGTAATTTTACCTTGTGGTGCAGATGACGGGCGCGGTGTGACAATCTCTTCCTCGATCCATTCTTCTGTCACTATTTCGTTGCAGACGCGGCAATCTTCGCCATTTCCGGGGTGGTGCCCGTGCGAGCCGTTGCTGCGGGTTGAGGATACGACTTTGGCTCGATGCGCATGACTGCGATAGCCCCAGCTTCCGCCTCCCATTTCGTAGCGGCGCAGATAGGCGTCGCAATAGCGTGCAGTCCATAGTTCATTGCGATCAAACTCGTCTTGCGCATCAGAATCGACAGCCGAACCGATGGCCGCCCCTGCAACCCCGCCAACCCCTGCGCCAATCAGTGTGCCGCCAAGGCGACTGCCGCGGCCAGCAATGCGATTTCCCGCCACACCGCCAACCACCGCGCCCAGCAGTCCGCCGATTAGACCGCTGTCGCGCTGCCCCTTATCATAAGGGGTGCCATCTGCCATAAGATAGCGACAATCCGCCAGCCATGCTTCGCGTTCAGCCAAGGTATAGCCCAGCCGCCCATCGGGCGATGCGCCGAGCGGGCCGCGGGCGCTATCAATCAGATGGTGTTCGCCGCGTGCATGCTGTCCACCGTGACGATAGGTGCCGGTCCATTCACCTTGCCAGGTCTGCTTATCGGTCCAGTCGCCTTCCCAAGCGCCATCATACGCCGCGCCGGTGTGGCTTTGGTACTGCTGGGCGTGGTGATCTCCGAGTGCTTCATCAACATGTTCCTGCGCGAAGGCAGGTATGGCCAAAGTGATGCTAGCTATGCTGGCCAACAGAGTGATGGTGCGGATCGACATTGCAGCAATTCCCCCGGAATCAGATGGGCCAAGCGCCCCGTTAACCCGGTATTTACCAAGGTAGGGCGCATGAAACCAAGAAGCTCCGTCGATCCGTCCCGTTACGGGGCGGTATGTCTCAGATCCGATGCGAAAGCATGGCGGCCAAGGCCTCTACCCCTGCCTGATCTTCATCATCGAAGCGCGCTTCGCTAGGGCTGTCGAGATCTATCACGGCGATCACCGCATCATCACGAATGATGGGCACTACCAGTTCGGACCGGGTGAGCGCATCGCAAGCGATATGGCCAGCAAAGGCGTGGACGTCCGGCACGAGCTGCGTTTCGCCCTCTGCCGCTGCCCCGCATACGCCCACACCAAGCGGAATGCGAATGCAGGCGGGCCGTCCGACAAAGGGGCCGAGCACCAATTCACCGTCGACCATGCGGTAAAAGCCCGCCCAATTGCAGTCTGCAATGAATTCACCCAGCAAGGCGGCCGTGTTCGCCATATTGGCCACAGCATCCGGCTCATCAGCGGTCAAAGCATCTGCCGCTTGCAGCAAAGCGGCGTAAAGATCCGGCTTGCTGGCCCCGGTTGAGGAGAGAAATCGAACATGCGCGAGTATCTAGCCCAGCGTTGCTGCCAAATCCATTGCCGCATCGCGCGGCCTCGCTTATCTAAGCGCCATGCGTATTCTCAAGAAGATCATTATCGCCGCCCTTATCCTGCTGGCCATCGCAGGCATTGCCGTCTGGTGGATTACCCGCCCGGATGTGGCAGATTATGCATTTGAGGAAACTGCCGGAACAGATCCGGTCCTTGACGAGCCCGAATCGGAGCTTGTCCCCACCGTCGACATCGTCAAGCCCATAGGCTGGGGCGAGGGGGAAACGCCGATTGCGGCAGAAGGGCTGGTAGTCACGCGCTTTGCCGAGGGGCTGGACCATCCGCGCGTGCTTTATACATTGCCTAATGGCGATGTTCTGGTGACGCTGACCAATGCGCCCGATCGTGAACTGGCGGGGGGCTGGCTCACCAATATGATCGCAAGTTGGCTATTCAGCGAGGCGGGCGCGGGTGAACCGTCGCCAAACCAACTGGTATTGCTGCGCGATGCCAATGAGGATGGCGTCGCCGAGGAAACCCGTATTTTGCGCGAGCAGGATATGGATTCGCCATCGGGCATCGCCTGGCATGACGGAAATCTTTTCATCGCCAATCACGATGAGGTGCTGCGCTTCGATTATGCATTGGGCGCCGAAACTGTTGAAGGAGAGCCGGAGAAAATTGCCGATCTTCCGCCTGGCGGCAATCACTGGATGCGCAACATCATCCTGTCTGAAGATGGCACGCGACTGTACGTCGCGGTTGGATCAGCCTCCAATATCGCAGAAAACGGAATGGCCCTGGAAGAGGGGCGCGCCGCAATTCATGAATTCAATCTGGAAAATGGAGAATCGCGCGTTTTCGGGGCCGGGATGCGTAACCCCAATGGCTTGCAGTGGAATCCCTGGACCGGAGAACTTTGGACCACGGTAAATGAACGCGACATGCTCGGCAGTGATCTGGTGCCTGATTACATGTCCAATGTGCCCATTGGCGTCCATTACGGTTGGCCTTGGGTGTACTTCAACGATGTCGTGGATGAACGGGTGGAGGCGCCGATGCCACGCTTCCTCACAGAATATACGCGGACGCCGCAATATGCGCTTGGCGCACATGCTGCGGCGCTAGGCATGGTATTCACTCGCGAAGGTTCCACCATGGGCGATGCATTTGGCCAAGGGGCCTTTATCGCCCGCCACGGCTCCTGGAATCGATCCCCGCCCGCCGGTTATGACGTGGTGTTCGTCAAATTCGACGAGCGCGGGAATCCTGTGGGTGCGCCTGTCCCGGTGCTGGAAAGCTTCCTTACGGGCGACGGCGATACCTATGGCCGGCCGACTTGGGTCGCCTGGGACCGAACTGGCGCATTGCTGGTGAGCGATGACACCGGCAATATCATCTGGCGCGTTACTTCGCCCGGCGCGGCGGGCTCCGCAGCGATCGAGCGCAATAGCGGAGAGCGTTTACCACCGCAGAGAGAATTGCAGGGGGATCCGGCACGGGCTTTTGAAGAAGGTGCAATTTCACCGCAGGACATTATGTAATTCCGCGCAGGGCAAACCCGGGCAGGCCAATTAGATACGCCGGCCCGCACGCCCGGCCAGTTCGGTGATGAAATGCCATGCAACGCGGCCTGATCGTGCACCGCGTCGCTTTGCCCATTCAAGTGCCTCAGCCTCATCAAGATCCAGACCGTATTCCCCTGCATAGCCGCGCAACATTTCCAGATAATCATCCTGGCTGGCATTGTGAAAGCCCAGCGAAAGGCCGAAACGGTCTGCCAGTGCCAGATTATCGTCCACGGCATCACGAGGATTGATCGGATCATCTTGCTCTGCCGCATGGCGCGCAAGGATAGCGCGCCGGTTGGAGGTTACCGCCAGCCTTACATTTGGCGGTCGGGCCTCAACCCCGCCATCAAGCCAGCTGCGCAAGTGCCTGGGCGTGGCATCGTCACCTTCGGCGAAGCCAAGATCATCGATGAAAACCAGAAAATTACGCTCTATTTCATGCAATGGGGCGAATAGTTCGGGAAGTGATGCCACGGCGTCAGTTGCAATTTGGACCAGCGCGATCTCTCCGCCCGAGCTTTGCGCATCGGCCACAGCAGAGCGAAGAAGCGCTGATTTGCCCATGCCCCGTGCACCCCACAGCAACATGTCATGCGCTGCATCGCCCTTGGCCAATTGTGCAATATTGGCGGCAACCGCGCGCTTCTGCTTTGCGATACCGCGCAGCAGGCTGAGCGGCGGCGCATCGATCCGATTGACGGCCCGTGCGCCGCGGCCATCCCAGACATAAGCAGGTGCTGACTTCCAATCGGGCATGATGATCGGCGAAGGTGCGATTCTTTCCAGCGCCTCGGCAATGCGGGCGAGCAGTTGAGCTTGGTCTTCCATGGCGGCTTTCACTATAGGCACAGGCAATGACCGGCAAGGAACCACAGATAATCGCGCCTGATACGGCGGGAATCGCGCAGGCGGCAGATCTGTTGCGTGCCGGCCATTTGGTAGCCATCCCGACAGAGACGGTTTACGGGCTTGCGGCCCGCGCTGACAGCGCTGAGGCGGTGGCGCGTATATATCGCGCGAAGGGAAGGCCCGAATTCAATCCGCTAATCGTGCATGTCGCATCCTCCGCAATGGCCCGAGAACTGGCTGATTTCGATGAGCGGGCAGAGCTTTTGGCGCAGCGATATTGGCCCGGACCGTTGACGCTGGTTCTACCCGCCAGGATCGGCTCGCCAATTGCGCCTGCGGTTACCGCCGGCCTTCCGACAATTGCGCTGCGCCAGCCTGCCCATCGCGTTGCCGCAGCCATATTGCAGAAAGTTGGCCTGCCGCTCGCCGCGCCATCGGCCAATCGCAGCTATGGGGTCAGTCCAACGCGGCCCGATCATGTGCTGTCTTCCTTTGGCGAGGACGCGCCGCCAATTCTGGACGGCGGGGCAAGCACGGCGGGACTGGAATCGACCATTGTTGCCTTGCGTGAAGATGGTGGCTGGTCGGTCCTGCGTCCCGGGCCTGTCATGCAGGAAGAACTGGAAGAACTGCTTGGTCCGTCGGAAAAGTTGCGCGGCGCAACGGGCGATATGATCGAAGCACCAGGACAAATGGAGCGCCATTATTCACCTGGCAAACCGCTTCATTGCGATATGCAAGTTGCAAGGGCAAATAGTTTCATGATCGGATTTGGCCAAATTTCTGGCGATATAAGCCTCTCGTCGCAAGGCGATCTGGCAGAGGCTGCAGCGCGGCTTTATGAATGCCTGCACATTGCGGCAGCCGCCTCCAAGCCGGAAATTTCTGTGGCACCCATTCCACATGTCGGCATGGGCAGGGCAATCAATGATCGGCTGGCGCGCGCTGCCAAGGGCTAACGCACAAACTCAGTCATCGTCATCGCTTTCAATCGGAACCGAAGGCCGCAGATGATTGATCTCATTGCGCATATGAACGGCTTCGCGACAGGCGGAATCGTCACCATCGAGGCAATCTTCCTCCAGCTCGCGATAATCATCTTCCAGGCGGCCGAGCCGTTCTTCGCGGCGACGGATCTCACGTCCGCGTTCCCGGTCCGCTTCATCCTGGCTGGTGGTCGTCCAATCGACCACCTTGCTGGCGGCGCGGACAGGGGCCGTGGCCGCACCCACCACGGTCTTTGCGACGCAACCGCCAAGGATGAGGGCAAGGATTGGACAAATAAAAATGGCAGTGGGGCGCATGAAATCACTCTGTGCAAGGCAATCAGAAGGGTATGGCGAAGGTCTACCCCTAACGCCTTCCAAGGTAATATCAGAACGTAGCTACAAAATGAACATCGTGGAAATGCGAATGGGTCAGGCTGCATCCTCATCGGGATCAGCGCTATCTTCGCATATCAGGCTTCCAGATCCCGACGTGCTGATCGTGCAGCTGGCCGATCCGCGCACACGCACATTGCCCGATCCGGCAATTGTTGCATCAACCGTGCCATCAGAAGCGAAGGATGCATTGCCCGAACCACCGATATTCACGTCAGCATCATCGACCTGCAACACGGCCAGGTCAGCTGTTCCGCTGCCGCCTATGGTGAGATTGAGAGATCGGGTGCGGCCCGACGCGCGCACGCGTCCGCTCCCGCCAATGCGGACGTCCAGAGTATCCGCATCGACATTCAATGCCACGATCTCGCCGGCTCCGGCGACGGCTAATTCCGCATCATTGGCAACCGCGTCGCTGGTAATGCGGCCAGATCCGCCGATGAGGATAGAGGAAGGTGCAGGCATGGTCACACTGACCGTGGCGTAATCGCCATCGCGCGAGAAGCCGTTTTCGCGCCCGATTGCCAGCGTTCCATCCCTAAGGTCAAAACGCATGCGATCCTTTGCGGCATCGCTGCCAGCCATCTCGATTTCGAACGTGTCACCGGTGGTGATCACAACCATGTCAGGACCGCCCAACGCTACGCCGTCGGGTGCATCGCCCGTCTTGTCGAGATTCGCCAACGGCTTGCCGTCTCCGCTACCAAATCGCGCATTCATGTCACCGCAGCCTGAAAGGCCGGCTGCTGCTACCATCGCGATGCCCGGACCTATGGCGCGAAAAATTCTGCCAACGACCATGATTTTCCTCCTATCGTGTATTATCAGTATAATACACAGGGGGCCAGGAATGCAAAGTCGCCGGTCGGTTGCGCATGTTGGTTGATCGAGAGCAAGATCATAGATGGCAGACACGAAAAAGGGCCGCACGTACGCTGCGAACGGCCCTTCTGTAGTGTTGAGGCCCGGTTAGGCCACGCTCAGTCTTCTTCGGGATTCTCGTAATATTGCGGCGCATGCTCCTTCAGAACATCTAGAATCTTTTCCAGCGCAGTCGGCTCATCAGTCTTTTCCATTGCCGCCAGCTCACGGGCGAGACGGCTGGAAGCTGCCTCGAAAATCTGGCGTTCGGAATAGCTTTGTTCGGGCTGGTCTTCCGGGCGGAACAGATCACGTGTTACCTCGGCAATCGACACAAGATCGCCGGAATTGATCTTGGCTTCATATTCCTGTGCACGACGGCTCCACATGGTGCGCTTGACCTTGGGTTTGCCCTTCAGGGTTTCCATCGCCTCCTTCAGCGTTTTGTCACTGGAAAGCTTGCGCATGCCGATGCTTTCGACCTTGTTGGTCGGTACGCGAAGAGTCATCCGCTCTTTTTCAAAACGGAGCACGTAAAGTTCCAGCTGCATGCCGGCGATTTCTTCGTTCTGCAGCTCGATAACACGGCCAACGCCATGCTTGGGGTAGACGACATAATCGCCAACTTCAAAAGCGGTCGCTTCAGCGGCCATAAAGAATCCTTTCGTTCACAAACCCCTGTGCCGCATGACAAAAGCATTCCGCCCGCTGTATAACAGCAGCTCGAAACCTATGCCTGTTGGGAAACAGCGACCTGCCTTTCTACCAATCTGCTGCCTATCGTGAGGCGAACAGTTGTGTAAGTATATAACAGATTCGTGACACAAATACCACCCGAGAAACTATTGGGCAACCTTCGCGCTTGGCCTAGGGATTTTCTTGCGCGCGCGCTGCAGCAAATTCCGCTCCCAGCAGAAGCACGTAAGCGGAGAGAAAAAGCCAGGTCAGCAAGACGATGACTGCACCGAGCGAACCATATGTCGCGTTGTAATCGCTGAAATTGGCCACATACCAACCGAAAAGTGCTGTCAAGAGCACGATGCCCATCCCGGCGAACATGGCTCCGGGGAAAACTGCCGCCCATTGCGGTTCCTGTGATGGCGGCGCGCGGCGGTATAGCAGGGCAGCACCGATTGTTCCGCCAGTAGCCAGAATGGCGTAACTGGCAATCTGTGCGAGCAATTGTTCGGCACCGGAAATTCCCGGCACAAGGTCGGCCAATGCGGCGGTAACGGTCATCGCCAGCGCCACCATTCCCACACCGGCAAGGCCGGCAAGTGTCACCGCCAGTGCGACAATGTTAGATCGCAGCATGCTGCGTCTTTCGGTGTCGTTAAATGCCATGGAAACTGCCGTGACGATAGCAGCGGAAGCATTGCGTGCGCCGAACAGGGCAACAGCCAGCGAAAGCAACAGGCCAACGCCCTTTGCCGAACCTGAGGTCTGCACAACAGCCTGCAATTGTTCTGCAATCAGTTCAGCGGCGGAGGCGGGCAGGCTCTGCGCCATTGCGGCGATGTGGCGTGCGACTGCCTCCGGTTCGGCCAGCAGTCCGTAACCCAGCACTGCGGCTGCCAGTAGTGGCATGATCGCCAGAAAAACATAATAGGCGACCCCTGCAGCAAGGATCGAGATATTGTCTTTGCCGGATGCCGCGAAGCCGCGTTTAATCGTATCAAGAATGCCCATGACAGCCCAACGCTCCGCAGGCCCTGCGGTTCAACGCGGGGAGACGTTATTGCGTCAGATCAATCGCCTTCGCCGGGTTCTGCGGTGAAGAATTTTTCAAACTTGCCCTCTTCGCCCTTATGCTCATCAGCATCGGCGGGCGGGTCTTTCTTCTCTGTGATATTGGGCCATTCCGCTGAAAACTTGGTATTCAGCTCAAGCCATTTTTCCAGATCGCTTTCGGTATCGGGCAAGATGGCTTCGGCGGGGCATTCCGGCTCACACACGCCGCAATCGATGCATTCGGACGGGTTGATGACGAGCATGTTCTCGCCCTCATAGAAACAATCCACGGGACACACGTCGACGCAGTCAGTATATTTGCATTTAATGCAGGCGTCGGTAACGACATAAGTCATGGTGGCGTAGGTCCCTTTCTGTTGCTTGCTGTCCCTATGGCGATTGGAGCGCCAGCGTCAAGTTCCGGCGCCTGCGATACCTGCCAAGTTGTGGTAGTGCGTGCGCGCCTCGCCGGCAGGTCCACGCCTTTCGGGAAGCGCATCAATCGCAATAACCTGCACCCTTTTGCCGATCGGCAGGGTGAGGACATCACCTGCCGCAACCGGTCGATCATTGCGCGTTACTCTCTCTCCATTGCAGCGGATATGCCCTTCACCGATCCATCTTTGTGCAAATCTGCGGCTTTTTGCAAAGCGTAGACGGCACAGCAACAGATCGATTCGCATTTCAGCCTTTCAGCAAGTCCGCCAAACCGGCCAGCGCCTTTCCGGTTGCGGGCTGGTTCGTCGGCTGGCGAGAGCTGCCCCTGTCGGATTTTTCCTGAGGTTTGCCGGATGCTTTGCCACTGCCGGCGTTCCTGCCCTTGTCCTGCTTGTTATTGCGATGCTTGTTATTGCGCGGAGGACGCGAGTTTGCCAGCCTGTCCTTGCGCGGGGCCCGCCATGTCCAAGGTATGGGGCGCGGTGGGCCGAGCATTTTTTCTGCCATCTCGACAGGCTGGCCCTGTCTGAATCCGGCATCCTTCATCAGGCTGCGAAAATTCTCGGCGCTCAGCCCCATGCTGGTGGCCAGCGCGACATTGACCGGGAAGCCCCGCGCACCTGCATCATCCGTCGACCGTGCGCGCAGCTCATGTGCGGCGCGAAACAGCTTTTCGGCCATGTCTACGCGGATCGCCTGCTGGCCGGCTCGCCGATAACCGGCGGGCAAATTCTTCGCCCCGCCGATCACGGCTTCCATCTGCTCGCGCACCTCGCGCCCGTCTATGCCAAGGTCGCGCAGAAGCCGGCGCGGGCCAGGTTTGAGCAATGCGGGCATGAACACATCGAGCGAACCGATGGTGACGCCGAGGCGGCGCAGGAAGGGCCGCTTTTCCTTGGGGACATGCGCCAGACCGGCATCCTCGCGTCGCACGGAGCCATTGCGGTCTGCCAGCGTAAGCAGCAGGGCCCGCACCTCTGTTCCGGCCTCCGGGTCTTCCGCCGCCTCTCCCAGTTTGCGGAGCGGGGCGAGCGGGGCAAGCTGCTGATCAAGCCAGAGCTGCAACGCTCCCTGCAGCCGCGATTTATGCACCGGTTCCATCTGGCCAAGCTCTTTTGCCACTACAAGCCGCGGAGTTGCTGCAGATTTGCCCTTTTCCAACGTAGCCACGATCTGATCGCCGCGGCGGACCGCGCCATTTGCGATGCGCAATTCGCCCAATTCATCCGCAATCAGCTTTTGCGCCTTTTGCGCCAGCAGGGCGGACATATGGCGTTCCGCCGCAGCCAGCATCAGCTTGCGATCTTCCTGGCTGGCATCAGCATCGACCACGAATCGAAAGCCTTCCAGGTGACCGATCGCCTGCCCTTCGACCGTGACCTGTCCATCATCTTCAAGTTGTACGCGCAAAAGCCCAGCATCCTTTCCCATTCCGCGCATCAATACAGCGGTTCTGCGATTGACGAAACGTTCGGTGAGCCTTTGGTGCAGTGCATCGGACAATTTTGCCTCTGCAGCGCGTGCCCGCTCCGCCATTTCATCGCGTGCCAGCACCCAATCGGGCCGCTGGCAGATATAGGCCCAACTGCGAATCGCCATAAGCCGACCCTGCAATGTGTCGATGTCGCCTGCGGTCTTGCCCAATTCGAAAATGCGCGCAGCCACGTAATCAGCCCCGATATGCCCAACCTGTAAATCGCTCCACAACCGGGCGACGAAGCGGGCATGGGCCTCCGCGCCAAGCTGGCGGAAATCGGGAAGCTGGCACGCTTCCCAAAACCGGCGCACCTGACGGGCCGAGGTGAGCGATTGCGTGATGCCATCCTGTTCGGCAAGGCGTCGCAGCACGGCAAGATCTATGGCCTCGGGCGCTGCTGCAAGCCCATCTTGCTGCGGGCGCGCTTCAAGATCGCCAATCAACATATTGAGCGTGTCGGAACGCGGGTCTGGTTCACGCCAAAACAGCTTGGTAACAGGAGCGAAGCGGTGTTGCTCAATCGCAAAGACTTCCTCCTCGGTGAATTCAAGCGGTGCGCCCGAGCCGCGTCTGCCACCGCCGCCGGATAGCGTGCCGAAAGTGCCATCGGTCTGATGGCGGCCGGCGCGGCCTGCGATCTGCGCCATTTCCGCAGGGGTCAACCGGCGCTGGCGCACCCCGTCAAACTTGGACAGTGCCGCAAAGGCAACATGATGAAGATCGAGGTTGAGGCCCATGCCTATGGCATCGGTCGCAACGATATAGTCCACTTCACCAGATTGGAACAATTCAACCTGCCGATTGCGCGTTTGTGGTGATAAAGAGCCCATAACCACGGCCGCTCCGCCACGGAAGCGGCGGAGAAGTTCCGCCACCTGATAAACCTGTTCGATTGAAAAGGCGACGATGGCGGAGCGAGGCGGCAGCCGGGAAAGTTTGGTTGATCCGACATGTGACAAGGTAGAGAAACGCGGTCGCTCCTCCACCTCAATACCGGGGATCAGCTTGCGCACCATTGGCTCCAGCGTGGCTGATCCCAACAGCATGGTTTCTTCACGTCCGCGAGTGTTGAGCAGCCGGTCCGTAAAGATATGTCCGCGCTCCCGGTCTGCCGCGAGCTGCGCTTCGTCAAGCGCCAGGAATGCTTTTGCATCCGGCCCTCTTCCGCGCGGCATAGCCTCTGCAGTGCACAGATAGTAACGCGCGCCGGGCGGCTCTATCCGCTCCTCTCCGGTGATGAGGGCGCAAGCATCATCACCCTTGATGGCGCGCACCTTGTCATACACCTCGCGCGCCAGCAGCCGAAGTGGGAAGCCAATCGCGCCGCTCGAATGGCCGCACATCCGCTCAATCGCGAGATGGGTCTTGCCGGTATTCGTCGGGCCGAGGACGGCCCGAATCCGGCTATCGTTGAAACGGGTGGTCACGATGCAAAGATCATGGCCCTTCGATGCCTGTCGCGCAACCACCCGACAAGCCCAACAAGTCATCGCGCGCAGGACTCAGTTGGTCGACGTTAAGCGCAAATTTACTTTATGAGTGCAGGAATACAGGCAATTACGCTGGCCAGGGCCGGGTTGCACGGCATCCCATTTGAGGGATGCGATTCGCGCGACCACAAGGAGGGCGCGCTTGTCCAAGGATCGCAAAAGCGAAGGTGAAAACCAGACGGGGGAAGATTGTTCTCCCGCCGAACTTTCGCTCGCTCATGCGATTGATGGACATGGCAGACCGCTGGAACGGCCGGGCGCAGATCAGACCGGTAAAGATCAGTCGGGTGAGAAGCGGGCGAAGCATGTGTCGCGCCGCCGCATCTCTCGCACCAGTTCTTTCACCAGTCGGTATGGTGAATGGCGTTCGCGCGCATCTTCTGCATTTAATTCTGCCGATCTTGCCCCAGACCTTGCCCGGGATATCGGATCAAGACGCTGGCTTCGCGGTGTTGCCACGCTGATTGGCCTGTCTGCTGTCGCCGCTGCCGGTTGGCCGGGCTTTTCGCCGGTAGAAGCAGCCCCCGCAATGCGGATCGAAGACCGTGTGCGGGATGAATTTCGCAGCCAGATGATCATGCCGCTGGCGCTTGGTGCAGATAGTGGCAGACACATGGGCGCTACCTTCGCCGTGGCGGAACTGGAAAGCGCACCCGAACGCCCGCGGCTCGATCTTGTGGCAACGCTGACATCGGGCGACGGGTTCGATCGCATGCTGCGCCGCGCGGGCGTGGGAACTGCTGAAGCGACGCAGATCGCCCGCATGATTGAGGCAACATTGCCCATGTCCGATATTGCGCCCGGCACGCAGGTCGATATCACGCTGGGACGGCGCTCATCTGCGGATGAACCGCGCCCTGTCGATGCATTGTCATTCCGTGCCCGCTTTGACCTGCAATTGGCTGTCGAGCGGCGCGATGGCAGGCTCGTCCTCGACCCGCGCCCAATCATGGTCGACGCAACGCCGCTGCGCGTGCGCGGCGCCGTGGGTGAGGGCCTCTATCGTTCCGCCCGCGCATTAGGCGCCCCGCCGAGCGCGGTGCAGCAATTCTTGCGCATGATCGGCCGCGAAGTAGACCTTGACGGTGAAATTGGCGCGACCGACGAATTTGACATGATCATCGATTACCGCCGGGCCGCCACCGGCGAAATCGAAGTGGGCGACCTTCTGTATGCCGCCGTCATCCGAGATAACCGTCCGCGCGTTCAACTTATGCGGTTTGGCCGCAAGGGCGAATTTTACGATGCTTCTGGAGAAGGCACGATGCGTGAAGGTCTGGTTGCACCCGTACCCGGCCGAGTCACTTCGCGATACGGCATGCGCCGCCATCCGATCCTGGGGTATCGGCGGATGCACTCGGGCCTTGATTTTCGCGCTCGCCACGGCACGCCAATCTATGCTGCCACCGAAGGCATCGTCAATTTCGCCGGACGTAACGGGGGTTATGGCAATTTCGTGCGCATTCGGCACGGTGGCGGATTGGCGACGGGCTATGCCCATATGAGCCGCATATCGGTGCGCAATGGCGAAAATGTCCGGCGCGGGCAGGTAATCGGCTATGTCGGTTCCACCGGTCTTTCAACCGGGCCGCACCTGCATTATGAAATGTATCGCAATGGCCAGAAGATCGATCCGGCCAGCGTCCGGTTTGTGACCCGCGCACAGCTATCGGGCTCCCAGCTTGCCAACTTCCGTGAACAGCTGGTGCGCCTGCAAATGGTAAAGCCGGGTGAGGCGCTATCCGATCTGGCCCCTGACCCATCCATCGCAGAAGATCCCGTGCGCGAAATTGACAGGATCGAAAACCGTCGCCGCGTCGACTGATCAATGCGCGCTGCGGCAGCGTATTCTTGCCCGATTCCCGCTTTTGCGGCAAGGCATCCCGCCATGAGCAGAAGCTATCCCAACACACGTTTGCGACGCAGCCGGGCAAGTGCCTGGAGCCGTGCAATGGTCCGCGAAAACGTCCTGACGCCTGCGGATCTCATCTGGCCGTTATTCGTGACGGATGGCAAGGGCGTGGAGGATCCAGTTGCAAGCCTGCCCGGCGTATCACGCTGGTCAGTCGATAATATCGCGGCTCGCGCGAAAGAGGCGGTTCAACTTGGCATTCCGTGCATCGCGCTTTTTCCACAGACACAGCTCAATCTGCGCAGTGAGGACGGGGCAGAAGCGCTCAATCCCGACAATCTCATATGTCGCGCTGTCCGTGCGGTGAAGGATGCGTGCGGTGATGATATCGGTGTGCTGACCGATGTCGCGCTCGATCCCTATACCAGTCACGGGCAGGATGGGTTGGTCAATGCCGCAGGATATGTCGTCAATGATGATACTGTCGCTGTTCTCGTCGATCAGGCGATCAACCAGGCGGAAGCGGGTGCCGATATCATCGCCCCTTCGGATATGATGGATGGGCGCGTGCACGCCATTCGCATGGCGATGGAAATGAACGGCCATCCCAACATGCAGATCATGGCCTATGCTGCCAAATATGCCTCCGCCTTTTATGGCCCGTTTCGCGATGCTGTGGGTTCGGGCGGAAGGCTGGTGGGCGATAAGAAGACCTATCAGATGGACCCGGCCAATGGAGATGAAGCGCTGGCAGAAGTCGCGCTCGACATTGCAGAGGGGGCGGACAGCGTGATGGTTAAGCCTGGGCTCGCCTATCTCGATATCATCTGGCGCGTGAAGCAGCGTTTCGAAGTGCCGGTTTATGCATACCAGGTCAGCGGCGAATATGCGCTTTTGGAAGCAGGCGCGACGGCAGGCGCCGGAGACCGCGACGCCTTGCTGATGGAGAAGCTGATCGCCTTCAGGCGCGCCGGATGCAGCGGTATTCTGACCTATCACGCACCGGTGGCAGCACGCCTGCTCAATGGCTGAAGGCAATAGGCCTTTTCGGTTTGAGACCTCTCGATTGATCCTGCGCGACTGGCGCGAGGAAGATTGGCCCCTTTTCTGGGAATTGACCAATACCAATGCGGTGATGCGCTGGTTGGGTGATGAGGCTGACGAGGACATTCGCACCGCCGCGCGCCAGCGGATCCAAGGGTATCGGCAGAGGCACGGCCACACATTCTGGCTGCTTGAGCGCAAGCCTGATGGCGGGCACCTCTCAGGTGAAGTACTGGGGTTTTGTGGGCTTAAGCGATCAAATGCTGAGGGTGAGCGCGTCGAAGGCATGATGGAGATCGGCTGGCGTCTGCGCGAAGATGCCTGGGGTCACGGTTACGCGAAAGAAGCCGCAATCGCATCGCTCGACATCGGCTTTGACCGCTTCAAAGCGGACGAAATTGTTGCGCTGACAGTTCAGGGCAATGAGGCAAGCTGGGGATTGATGAAAAGGCTGGGCATGGATCGGCGTAGCGACCTTGATTACGCCAATACTGATTTCGATCCGGGAAGTGGTATGATCATTGTTTACGCGATCACGCGCGAGAAGTGGCAAGGGCAAGGCCGTGTCTGACGCACGCCGTTGGCTGTTTACCCTCACCATTCTTGCAGGGAGCTTCCTGCTGTTTCTGATGCAGCCGATGGTTGCGCGCATGGCCCTGCCTCATCTGGGCGGTGCGCCAAATGTCTGGAACAGTGCGATGCTGGTTTATCAGGCATTGCTGCTGGGCGGATATGCCTATGCCCATGCGATGGGCCGGTTTTCACTGGCGAAGCAGGGTTTCATCCACATCGTGGTCCTCTTGATGGGCGGCCTTACGCTGCCATTGGCGCTGGCACAGATTGCTCCACCTGCGCCAGGCTGGGAGGCATTGTGGGTGCCGTGGCTCTTCATGCTTACCGTTGGGCCCGCTTTCTTCGCCATTTCGGCTCAGGCACCGCTGATCCAGCGCTGGTTTGCGGCCCATCCCGATGCGGGCAATCCTTATCCCCTATATGCCGCATCCAATCTTGGCAGTTTTGCCGGCTTGCTTACCTATCCGCTGCTGGCGGAACCGCTGCTTCCCCTCGGGCAGCAAAGCCGATATTGGGCGATTGGTTACGTGTTGCTTATCATTTTGGTGATTGCCGTAGTGCTGGCGCGGCGCGGCGCGGTGGCTGGGCCAATACCCCGTGCGGCCCCGGCCAATGTTGCGGGCAAGGGATCACGCCATCGCACTGGCTGGAAAACTATCGGCCTGTGGCTGGGTCTGTCAGCTGTGCCTTCGGGTCTGATGCTGTCTACCACGACGTTTCTCACCACCGATATCATGGCCATGCCGCTTTTGTGGGTCATTCCGCTGGGTCTTTATCTGCTCAGTTTTTCTATCGCATTTGCCGGCAATCGTACGCTGGCAACGCTATTTGTGTTCCTTGCGCCTGTCGTATTGCTGGTGGATGGCAGCCTCGCCATGTTCGCCGCAGGTCGTGCCGATCTGCTGGCTGCCGTGGCAAGCGTGATCATGTTGTTCGTTGTGGCCGTCGCGCTCCATGCGCGCCTTTATGAAAGCCGCCCAGACCCATCTGAACTGACGCGTTTCTATCTTGTTATGTCAATCGGCGGAGCGCTGGGCGGGCTTTTTACCGCACTTATCGCGCCGGTCGCATTTGACTGGACCTGGGAACATCCACTGCTGATTCTGGGCGCTGCCGCTTTATTGCCTCTCGGCCCATGGGTAAGGCTTATCGGCAATCGCATCGGCAACCCGCGCGTTTTGCGGATCTTGCTGGTTGCTGCGCTCATGATTGCATTGAATGCCGCGCTGGCGCTTTTCGTATCCAGTGTTGCCAATGCCAATCTGTCAGCTCTGCAATGGGCTGCATTGCTGGGCATACTTGCCCTTTCGCTGCTGTTTGCAGCGCGCCGCTGGTCCTTTGTCGCGGGCACGGCGGTGCTGCTATTGTCGCTTGGCGGTGCTGCACATCTTTATACGATGGTAGATGGCCAGCGCGAACGCAGCTATTTTGGTATTTATTCTCTGCGTGAGAGGGATAATGGTGATCTGCAATTGATGCATGGCACGACAGTGCATGGCATCCAGCGCGCCGGGAACGATCTGGCGACAGAGCCGACCACCTATTACGGGCGCACATCGGGCGTAGGCCTGGCGCTGCGCCAGGCTGATGCAATGTTCGGACCGGGTGCCCGCATCGGCGTGGTGGGACTGGGAGTAGGCACGCTGGCCTGTTACCGCGAGGAAGGGCAGGACTGGACCTTCTTTGAAATCGACCCGGTCGTACTGCATTTCTCCGATCGCGGCGAATTTACCTATCTCTCTCGTTGCGCACCCGATAGTCCGGTGATCATCGGGGATGCCCGGCTTAAGCTGGAAGGCATGGCGGAAAACCGCTTCGATATTCTCGTGATCGATGCCTTCAGTTCCGATGCCATTCCACTGCACCTGCTCACCTACGAAGCGATCGGCATATATCGCCGCGCGCTTGATGATGATGGCGTATTGGTGATGCATATTTCGAATAATTACATTCGTCTCGAGCCTGTTATTGCCCGGCTGGCAGCCAGCCACGTCCTGCGCACGATTATCCGCAAGGACGGCCATGACGATGCGACCAGTCAATACCCGTCGAGCTGGGTTGCGCTGGCAAGGGACGACGCCCATCTTGCGAAATTGAAAGAGGCTGGCGGCTGGGAGGAACTGGCACCGCCCGAAGGCCGGGTCTGGACCGACGACTACGCTTCTATCCTGCCTTATCTTGTTTGGGAGAACTTCCTGTGATGACCGATCCGCGCTTTCCTGGTGCCCTGATCATGCCGTTCGAAGGCAAAATTCCGCAAATCGACGACAGCGCCTTTGTCGCCCCAGGTGCGCGTATTATCGGCGATGTTACTATCGGGCCGGAGGCCAGCGTCTGGTATAATTGCGTGCTGCGCGGTGATATTCACCGGATTGTGGTGGGTGCGCGCTCCAATGTGCAGGATGGCAGTGTGTTCCATGTTGAAGGCCCGCGACCTGAAACCGAAGGTGAACCCACGATCATCGGTGATGAATGCGTGATCGGGCACATGGCGGTGGTGCATGGCTGTCAGCTGGCCGACCGCGCCTTTGTCGGCATGGGCTCGGTGGCAATGGATGGATCGCGCATTGCCGAAGGCGGGATGTTGGGAGCAGGCGCGCTGCTCAGCCCCAATAAGATGATTGGCAAGGGGGAGATATGGATCGGCAGGCCGGCCAAATACTATCGCACACAAAACGAAGCGCAGATCGCGAAAATCAAGTTTCAGACTGATCGATATTGCGATTTGGCGCAGAGTCATCTGGCGCAACAACGGGGAGAATAGTCGCGCGGCGCAACTAGGCGAAAGCAATTTCGCCTGTGGCCGGAGGCGCTAGTCCCTGATCAGCGCCCTTAGCGCCGTGATACGGTCTGCCTCATGCGCGGGCTTTTCCCAACGGATCCGGTGGATACGGGGAAAGCGCATGGCGAGGCCGCTCTTGTGGCGCTTGCTTTCATGCACGCTGTCAAATGCAACTTCGAACACGAGCGATTTATCCGTTTCGCGCACCGGACCAAAGCGATTCAAAGTACTTTGCCGCACATGCTTGTCCAGCGCCTTGAGCTCTGCATCGGTAAAACCGGAATATGCCTTGCCCACGGGCAGGAGATCTGCCCCTTCGTCGGGGTCGCCGTTCCAGCAGCCGAATGTATAGTCCGAAAAGAAGCTGGAACGTTTGCCGCTGCCGCGTTGGGCATACATGAGGACACAATCCACCAGCAGCGGATCGCGCTTCCATTTGTACCATAATCCGGTCTTTCGGCCCGGCACATACAGGCTGTCCCGCCGTTTAAGCATCAGTCCTTCAATGGCAGCATCGCGTGTACCTTCGCGGATGGATGCCAGATGCTCGAAATCGCACGCGTCGACCAACTCGCTGAGATCGAATTGGCTTTGCGGCAGGCGTGGGACCAATTGTTCCAGTCGTTTGCGCCGCCTTGTCCAGTCCAGGCTGCGCAAATCCTCTCCATCCACGCCAAGAACATCATAGAGCCGCACGAAGGCAGGACTTTGGGTGAGCATGGCCTTGCTGACCGTCTTGCGTCCTAATCGCTGCTGCAGGGCGTTGAAGCTTGCCGCCCCGCCTTGGCCCGCGCCCTTGTCAGCGCCGCCCTGCGCCGCGCCGCGCACCAGCAATTCCCCATCGAGCACGGCTGGCCTGTCGAGCGCGTCAACCACTTCGGGAAAGGTAGCGGAAATATCGTCTCCCGATCTTGAATAAAGCCGCGTTTCCTCTCCCACACGGACCAATTGCACGCGGATGCCGTCCCATTTCCACTCGGCCGCATAATCGGCGAGGTCGACTATTGTATCATCAAGCGGATGTGCGAGCATGAAGGGGCGGAACAGGGGGATATTTGCCGTATCGGGCGGATCAGCCCCGTCTGCGCCCCATGCGAAAAGGTCTTCATAAGGTGGCGAAAGCGCGTGCCAATACTCCTCCACTTCGTCGATATCGACATCAAATGCCTGCGCGAAGGCAGTCTTGCCGAGGCGTGATGAAATGCCGATCCGCATTCCGCCCGTCGCCAGTTTCAGCAAGGCGTAACGGCCCTGCGCATCAAGCCTGTCGAGCAGGGCGGGCAATTGCACAGTCACCGTTGCCCGGGTCATGCCAGACAGTGCCTCCACCCCCTCGGCCACGCTTGGCGATGGGGCTATATCGCCAACAGGATCGGGCCACAAAAAGCTCGCAGTTTCCGCCGTATCGCCCACGAAATCGCGGCTGAGGCTCCACAATACCGGATCGACGCGATCCTTCAGCAAATTGCGAATGGTGGAGCTTTTTACCGCGGGGAAATCCAGCCCGTCAGTCAGCGCCGCAAGCGCCCAGCCACGTTCGGGATCGGGCTTGGCGCAAAGATATTGTGCGATCAGGCGCAATTTCTCATTGCGGCTGCGCGTATAGACCAGCGCATCGATAAGGGCCGCGAATTCCTCCACCTATTCGTCCTCGTCCTCACGTCCGACCATGGCCAGCGCACGGGCGCGGCGCTGGTGGAGCTGGTGCCAGCGCAGCAGAGCTTCCTCGCGTCCGTGGGTGATCCAGGTTTCCTGCGGATCGACCTCCACGATCGTGCGGGTGAGTTCGTCCCAGTCGGCATGGTCGGAAATCACTAGCGGCAGTTCGACATTGCGCTGTCGGGCGCGCTGTCGCACGCGCATCCAGCCACTGGCCATGGCGGTAATCGGTTCGGGCAGCCGGCGGCTCCAGCGATCGTTCAGTGCCGAGGGCGGCGACACGATGATATGTCCGCGCATGTCATCTTTTGAATGATCCGCCACGAGCCGCAATTCGCCTAGATCGACGCCGAATTCGCCATAAAGGCGGCACATCTTCTCCATCGCTCCGTGGAGATAGATGGGATCATGATGTCCCGCCGCGCGCAATTCCGCGATAACGCGCTGCGCCTTGCCCAATGCATAGGCGCCCACCAGGACACAGCGATCGGGATAGGCGGCCAGCCGGTCAAGCAGCTTAGCCATTTCATGCGCAATCGGAGGGTGGGTGAATACTGGCAGGCCGAAAGTCGCCTCTGTTATGAAGATATCGCAGGACGTGACTTCAAATGGCGGGCAGGTCGGGTCGGGTCGGCGTTTGTAATCGCCGGTAATGACAACGCGTTCACCCGCATGTTCGAGCAGGATTTGCGCGCTGCCGAGCACATGGCCAGCGGGAATATAGGTCGCATCAACCCCGCCGCCCAGGCTGACGGTTTCGCCATATTCCACGCCCAAAGCGCCTTCGGATGTGTTGTATCGCAACTCCATGATTGCAAGCGTCGCAGGGGTCGCAATCGTTTCCCCATGTCCGCCGCGCGCATGATCGGCATGGCCATGGGTGACGAGCGCCCTGGCGACAGCTTTGGATGGGTCGATCCACGCATCGGCAAGCACAACATGCACGCCATGCGGTTCAGATCGGATCCAGGAAAACGGTGCAGCCATCGCTGAGCTAATCCCCCGCACCCATGCGAGGTTCCGGCGTGGCGGAGGTGGTCCAGCCGCAGTCCGCCCTAATCCGTCCCGTCGATGGCCTCGTCATACCTGAGGATACGGTTGTGCGGGTCGATAAGGAAATGCGTGTCTGCATCGCCAAGATCAACGCGCGCCGAGCCATCGGGCATGGCAATCCGGCGCAACTCGCCATCCGTTTGCAATTCTAAAGGCATGGCAAAATCGTGGTCAGAAGGTGTTTCCCACCTCAGATCCAGCCACCGCCCTTCGCGCTTGGCGATGAGGCGAGGCAATGCCGCCCTGTAGAAATAGGCATCAAAGAACCATGCAAGATCATCGCCAGTCATGTCTTCCAATATGGCGCGGAAATCATCGGTGGTGCGCAAGACCGGGGCAATTTCGCCCGGTTGAGGATTGTTTGTGCCATAGGTCAGTCGCGTCAGCGCGGGAAACAGCACATCATCGCCGACCAGAAAACGAAGGGAGTGCATGACCCATGCACCCTTGTAGTAGATATCCGTGCCCCACCCCGAATCCCGATCATTGTAATCGGGCAAAGTGCCATCGCGGGAGACCAATGGCACCCGATTGTGCAACCTCTGGCGGATGCGCCACATTTCAGCATCATGCAGCATCCTGCCGCGCGCCCATTCAAGATAGAGCGGCTGCATCCACTGGCCGATACCTTCGTGCAGCCACATGTGGCTTATGGTGGCATTGGTGAGCTGGTTGGCGAACCATTCATGTGCAAATTCATGCTGGAGCAGCCAGTCATAACCCAGAGGGTCACGACGGAAGCGATTGCCATAGGCGTTGATGGTCTGGTGCTCCATGCCCAGATGCGGCGTTTCGGCGACGCCCGCCTTTTCATCGGCAAATGGATAGGGTCCGATGCGGGCCTCGAAAAAATCGAGATAGGTGGCCATTTCCGCAACCAATCGGTGCGCGCCGTCCTTGCTTTCAGGCAGGTGCCAGAAACGGATCGGGATGATATTGCCAAAGCGGCTGTGGTAATCGCGCGACGCCATTTGATACGGCCCAATCTGGAGCGATACGCCGTAATTGCTGGGATCGCGTGCACGCCAGTGGAAGGTGATCGTACCATCGCCATGATCGCGTGTTTCGATCAAGGCGCCATTGCCTGCCGCAATCAGCCCGTCTGGCACCGTGACAAGAGTATCGATCACGCCAATCCGGCTGGAGGAATGATCGATACAGGGCCAGAAAAGGTCGCATCCTTCGCCTTGGACAGCGGTAGCGATCCATGGCTCGCCCGATGGCGTGCGCTCCCAGACGAAGCCGCCCTCCCACGGAGGGTTTAGCGCAATGTGTGGCGCACCTTCCCACGCGATGAAGACATGCGTGGAAGTGCCTTCTGCCAATGGGGTATCAAGCGCAATGCCGAGAAGGCCATCGGGATTTGCCCATTCGGAATTTTCCAGAGTGCGCTGACCGATCCTGATTGAACTTATTCGAAAGCGTGGATCGAGATCAAAAGCGAGACTCTCCAGAGTTTCGCGCGCTTCAACGAGATAACGCGCCTCACCCGATATTGATCGATTTTCTGGATCAACGGCGATGGCCAGCCGCACTTCAGGCAGCAGCATGTGCGCGCGCGGGCCATCCAGGGGCAGATCAGTTTGCGCAGTGCGTTGTGCCAGTGGAGGCGGCGATTGGGCCAGCACGGCTTTAGATGGTACACCCACACATATCAGGAGCAGAACTATCAATCGTGACAGCGCAGGGAAGCGCAGCGTCATAACGTCAGTCTGACCTGCGCCATCAATTGCGCCTGAAGGATCTTTCCTGTCAGCCTTCGCTGCCTGTATCGCTGTCCTTGCCGTCTTTTTCATCAGCAGATGTTTCAGACTTTGGCTCAGCAGACTTTGCCTTCTTCGATGCAGTCTTGCGCTTTGGTTTGGCCTTGGGCGGGGATGGCGTGAGTTCGAAGGCAAGCCTGTCCTCCTTCACGCTGACATGCACCTCACCGCCAGAAGCCAGTTTGCCGAACAGCAATTCTTCTGCCAGCGGTTGTTTGACCTTTTCCTGGATCAGGCGTGCCATTGGACGAGCACCCATCAACTTGTCATAGCCGCGTTCACCAAGCCAATCACGCGCATCACCGTCAAATTGGATATGCACATTCTGTTCGCCCAGCTGCAATTCGAGCTGGAGGATGAACTTGTCGACCACGCGGCTGACCGTATCCGTGCCAAGATAGGCGAACGGCACGATAGCATCGAGGCGGTTGCGGAATTCGGGGGTGAACATCTTCTTCACCGCTTCCTCGCTCGCTTCGGTCTTCTGCCCGGCGCCAAACCCGATGCCCTGCTTGGCCGCATCCGATGCGCCTGCATTTGTCGTCATGATGAGGACTACATTGCGGAAATCCACCGTCTTGCCATGATGATCGGTCAGCTTGCCGTTATCCATCACCTGGAGCAGGATATTGAACAGATCGGGATGGGCCTTTTCGATTTCGTCGAGCAGCAACACACAATGCGGGTGCTGGTCGATGGCATCGGTCAGCAAGCCGCCCTGATCGTAACCGACATAGCCCGGAGGCGCGCCAATCAGGCGTGAAATGCTGTGGCGTTCCATATATTCGGACATATCAAAACGCTTGAGCTCGATGCCCATGATGCTGGCAAGCTGGCGCGCGACTTCGGTCTTGCCGACGCCGGTCGGGCCGCTGAACAGGAAGCTGCCGATAGGTTTGTCAGGATCGCGCAGGCCAGCGCGGGACAGCTTCATCGCAGTTGAAAGCTTCTCGATTGCAACGTCCTGCCCGAACACGACCCGCTTGAGGTCCTTCTCGAGCGAGCCAAGCGCCTTCTTGTCGTCCTTGGACACCGATTTCGGCGGGATGCGCGCCATTGTCGCAACGACCTTCTCGATCTCCTTTGCGGTGATCGTTTTGCGACGGCGACTTGGCGGGACGAGCATCTGCATCGCGCCCACCTCGTCGATCACGTCGATTGCCTTGTCGGGCAGTTTGCGATCGTTGATGTAACGCGCGCTCATCTCGACCGCGGTCTTGATCGCATCGGGCGTGTATTTCACCTTGTGGTGTTCTTCAAAGGCGCTGCGCAGGCCTTTCAGGATCTTGACCGTATCCTCGACCGTAGGCTCGTTCACATCGATCTTCTGGAACCGGCGCAGCAAGGCGCGGTCCTTTTCGAAGTGGTTGCGAAATTCCTTATAGGTGGTTGAACCGATGCAGCGGATCGTTCCGCCAGAAAGAGCGGGCTTGAGCAGGTTTGATGCGTCCATCGCCCCGCCACTGGTTGCACCGGCGCCGATGACGGTATGGATTTCGTCAATGAAAAGAATGGCTTCCGGCATTTTCTCGAGTTCATTCACGACCTGCTTCAGCCGTTCCTCGAAATCGCCGCGATAGCGGGTGCCCGCCAGCAATGCGCCCATGTCCAGCGAATAGATGACCGCAGGCTCCAGCACTTCTGGGACATCGCCTTCAACGATCTTGCGTGCCAGCCCTTCGGCAATCGCGGTCTTGCCCACACCGGGATCGCCAACGTAAAGTGGATTGTTCTTTGAACGGCGACACAGGATCTGAACGGTGCGGTCAACTTCAGGTCCACGTCCGATCAGCGGATCGATACGACCATCCAGCGCCTTTTGATTGAGATTGACGCAGAACTGATCGAGTGCGGAATCCTTCTTCTTTTCGGGCTTTTCCTCACCGCGCGCCTGCGCTTCTTCCCCAGCCCCTTCGGTAGAGCGGCCTTCAAGCTGGCGACCGCCCTTGCCGATACCGTGACTGATGAAGCTGACCGCGTCGAGCCGGCTCATATCCTGTTGCTGCAGGAAATACACCGCATAGGAATCGCGTTCCGAAAACAGCGCCACCAGCACATTGGCACCTGTCACCGTGTCCTTGCCCGAAGACTGGACATGCAGAATGGCGCGCTGGATCACGCGCTGGAACCCGGCGGTGGGCTGCGGATCGGCTTCATCCTCTGTCTTTAAGGATTGATATTCCTGATCGAGATACTGGCGCACAACGCCGGTCAGCTCATCAGTGTCGACCCCGCAAGCATTCATCACCTCGGCTGCGTCGCTATCATCGACCAGCGCCAGCAGGAGGTGCTCCAGCGTGGCATATTCATGGCTGCGATCAAACGCATGCTGGATGGCGACGTGAAGGGTCTTTTCTAGGCTTTGCGCGAAACTTGGCATCGTGGTCCTTGTTCTGGCCCCTTGGGCCTCGCGTTGCGACATTTGTCGGGCTGCGTAAAAGGTGCGACGGCGATGGTTAACATCGACCTAACGCGACGGGTTGATGGGCGCATTGGCATGCGCTGGTTGGATTTATCATCGATATGGTGCGCGCCAGCGCAGTTTTGAAGGGTTTGAAAGAGCCAGACAGACGGGCCTGTCACTTAGTATCTTTCGGCTGGAACAGGGCATCGGCGAACCTGCGGTGATCCTCCGCCTTGCCATGATGCGCCTTTACGCGGGCAATTTCCGCTTCGAGCAGGGCAATACGCCCGATCAGCTCCTCCTGCGAATAGCTGTCGAGCGGCTCTGCCCGAAGCTGGTTTGCGGCATCTGACCGCATCCTGGGAAGGTTATCGTCTTCCATCGCACTACAACATTCCCTTGCACCGGCTTGCTGTCAATGGTGCTGATCCCTAGGAGCGGGGAAATTGACGGGGAATTGGCAGGCCTGTGGCCTGGCAATCACACAGCAGGAAGATGGGGACACTAATGGCCAGCGAAATGCCAGAGATCCGATTACCAGACCAAATGTCGGCGATGGAAATCAGCGCGCCGGGTGGTCCTGAAATGCTGCAACTCGCCACCCGTCCCGTCCCGCGCGCCGAAGCGGGCGAAATACTCGTCCGGGTGAGCCATGCAGGCGTAAATCGCCCCGATTGCCTGCAAAGAAAGGGCGTCTATCCGCCGCCTCCGGGTGCTTCTGACTTGCCGGGGCTGGAAGTCGCGGGCGAGGTGGTGCAGCTGGGCGAAGGTGTGGACGAAGGTGAATTGGGCAAGCGTATCTGTGCATTGGTCAATGGTGGGGGCTATGCGCAATATTGCATCGTGCGCCCGGAACATTGCCTGCCCGTCCCCGACGACATGGAGATGGAAAAAGCTGCGGCGATGCCCGAAACGTTGTTTACCGTGTGGCACAATGTTTTCCAGCGCGGCTATGCCCGCGATGGCGAAGTGCTGCTGGTTCATGGCGGCACGTCGGGTATCGGCACAACCGCGATTGCGCTGGCCAATCTGTTCGGTCTGACCGTGATCGTCACCTGCGGGACGGATGAAAAATGCGCCGCCGCCCGAGATCTGGGCGCAGATCACGCGATCAATTACAAGACACAGGATTTCTCCGCCCGCGTGCGTGAGATTACGCAAGGGGCCGGTTGTGATGTGATCCTTGATATGGTTGCAGGCGATTATACGCAGCGCAATCTCGATTGCCTTGCCGAAGACGGACGGCTTGTCGTGATTGCGGTGCAGGGTGGCACGCGGTCGGAGATTGCCATGCACAAGCTGATGATGAAGCGGCACACCATCACCGGATCGACCCTGCGCCCGCGTTCCAATGTGTTCAAGGGCCTGGTGGCGGATGAATTGTTTCGCGAGGTCTGGCCGCTGGCCGAACGCGGGCAGTTGCTGCCGCAGATGGACCGCGTCTTCCCGCTGGCTGAGGCGGCCGCCGCCCATGCCCGGATGGAAGCGGGCGAACATGTCGGGAAAATCGTGCTCGCCATGCCCTGAGCGAGTAGCTGCTGGCACAAAGCACTGCCTCACAATGTTCACATTGTCGCCCAATTGCCGCGAAACTGCGATTCGTATGTCATAATTCACGTGCATCTACCCGAAGCTAGGAACGCAGCTTCAGGGGGCATGGCAATATGTTTGGCGGCTATCTCGCAGGCGAAATTGGTAATAGCGGTTTATCAGCCAATGAAAGGGCCATGTCTGCGGACAAGGGCGCTGCGCTGGCTGCACTGGCCGATATTGCGGCGCGCTCGCCCTCTGTCCCGGAACGATCACCACAGGGCAGGCGCAAATATCGTACCGTGTGGATTTCGGATGTCCATCTGGGTACCAAGGGATGCAATGCAAACCTGCTGATAGATTTCCTCGATAGCGTCGATAGCGAAACCATGTATCTGGTTGGCGACATTATCGATGGATGGCGACTGAAGAAGAAGTTCTACTGGCCGAGCGAGCACAATGACATTGTCTGGCGGCTGCTCAAGCGCGCGCGGCGCGGCACGCGCATTGTCTATATTCCCGGTAATCATGATGAGATGTTTCGCCAGTTCACCGGGCTGAACTTTGGCGGCATAGAAATCCGTCGCGCCGCCTTTCACGATACCGCCGATGGACGGCGACTGATGGTGCTGCATGGCGATGAATTCGATGCCGTCATGCTGTCACACCGCTGGCTCGCCTTCGTGGGCGATGCGGCATATCACCTCGTGATGGGCCTCAACCGCTGGGTCAATCTGACGCGCCGTGCGCTGGATCTGCCTTATTGGTCGCTCAGCAAGATGGCCAAGCATAAGGTCAAGAACGCGGTCGAATTCATCGGGAAATATGAAGAGGTGGTTGCTCGCGCCGCTGGCGAACGCGGCGTGGATGGCGTGGTCTGTGGCCACATCCACACGGCCGAACACCGCATGTTCGAACATGATAACCGGCACATCGAATATTGGAACGATGGCGATTGGGTTGAAGGGTGCAACGCTCTGGTCGAACATGCAGACGGGCGGATGGAAATACTCCACTGGCCCGATGAGGTCGCCCGGCGCGAGGCGGCCCATGAAGCGGACCAGCCCAAGGCTCCGCCTGTCATGGTGGAGGCGGCATGAGAATCGCTCTTATTACCGATGCATGGCATCCGCAGGTCAATGGCGTGGTGCGCACGTTGACAACGGTGATGGGGGCGCTGCTGCAGCGCGGCCATGTCGTGCAGGTGATTGCGCCCGATCAGTTTCGCAATATCGCGGCCCCCTCCTATCCTGAGATTCGGCTAGCTCTTACAGGCGCGGGGCAAGTAGGCCGAAAAATTGCGCAATTCGCGCCCGATTCGATCCACATCGCGACCGAGGGGCCGCTGGGCTGGGCAGCGCGGCGCCATTGCCTGCGCGAAGGCCGGGCCTTTACGACCGCCTATCACACGCAATTTCCCGAATATCTTGCGCGGCGCACGCATTTGCCTGCCAGCGCGTTCTGGCCAATGATCCGGCATTTCCACCGTCCGGCAGAGCGGATCATGGTGGCGACACGGACAATCCGCGATCAGTTGCGCAATCAGGGGCTGGACCATCTCCACCACTGGAGCCGCGGGGTCGACATAGACATTTTTCATCCTGATCACATGCCTCCGGACATCTATTTCACCTTGCCGCGCCCGATCCAGCTTTATGTCGGGCGCGTCGCCGTGGAGAAGAATATCGAGGCGTTTCTGGCCAATCGCCACCCGGGGTCCAAAGTGGTGGTCGGCGATGGCCCGGCGTTAGCGAAATTGCAAGCGAGGTTTCCGCAGGCGCATTTTCTGGGCCCGCGTTCAGGCAATGATCTTGCCGCATACTATTCCGGGGCAGATGTGCTGGTATTTCCCAGCAAAACCGATACCTTCGGACTGGTGATGATAGAGGCACTGGCGTGTGGCACGCCCGTTGCTGCCTATCCCGTGCCCGGGCCGCTGGATGTATTGGCGGACGACAGCGGAGCGATGGCCGACCAGATCGAAAGCGCCATCGAAAGGGCGCTCTTGCTGGATTGCGATAGCTGTCTTGCCCATGGGCGCAGTTTCAGTTGGGATGCGAGCGCGGACCAGTTCCTTGCAGGCCTGGAAACACTCCGCGAGCCTGATCGCCTGTTCCAAATGATGGCCGCCGAAGCTTTACGGTAAGACCGGTCGCATGCGGCCAGAGGTGGACTGCGCCCGAACGCTTGCCCATCGGTATCAAACCCTGTAGAAGATCACCGACGATGGCCGTCCCGCAAGGGGCGGCCCTTTTATTTCGGAGACATATCGTGGCTAATCAGCCCAAGCCCCTAATGCCGCATGCGACCGCCAGCTGGCTGGTGGACAACACCGCGCTGAGCTTCACCCAGATCGCAGATTTCTGTGGCCTGCATATCCTCGAAGTTCAGGCCATGGCGGATGATCTGGCCAGTTCCAAATATACCGGTCGCGATCCGGTGCATTCGGGCGAGTTGACGCATGAAGAGATTGAACGCGGGCAGGCCGATCCAGACTATCCACTGGTTATGCAGAAGGCTCCGGTGGATGTCAGCCGGACCAAGGGCCCGCGTTACACGCCGGTCAGCAAGCGGCAGGACAAGCCCGATGGCATCGCGTGGATTCTGCGCAATCATTCGGAAATTTCGGATGCGCAAATTGGCCGCTTGATCGGCACGACACGCAATACGATCAATGCAATCCGAGAGCGCAGCCATTGGAACATTGCCAATATCCAGGCGAAAGATCCGGTAACGCTGGGGTTGTGCTCTCAGCGGGAACTCGATGCAGCCGTCGCCAAGGCGGCCAAGCGTGCTGGCCCCAGCGAAGAAGCGGCAAGCGAGGTGGAAATTGCTGCTCCTGCCGATCCGCGCAATGACAAGGAACGGTTGATCGAGGAATTGCGCCGCGAACGCGAAGAGGCAATATCAGCTGCCGCCCGCGCAGCGCAGGAAGCCGAGGCCGAAGCATGGCTTGAAGCCAAGCGCGAAGCCGAGGCCAACCCCGAACCCGGTCCGGATTCGCTCTAAGCGGGCAAAGAAAGGGGGCGGCCTGCATAGGACCGCCCCTCCTCTCCACTGTTTGTTAATGCTCTTGGTTGGCGTCAGCCAGCGAGCGAAATAGTGCTATCTTTGTCTTTCGGGCCGGCTGTCTTGGGCGACTGCCCCTGCGCTCCTTCTTGCGACTGTCCCTGCGATCTCTTTGAACCAAGCGGGGCAAAGCGCCCTTCAACCTTGGCACCCTGTTCAATTGTCAGCGTTTCGTAGCTGACATCGCCATCGACAGCGGCGCTCTTGAGCACGACAAGGTCACGCGCTTCGATGCGGCCTGAAACCTGGCCGGAAAGACGTGCGCTCTCGGCCTTGATCTCACCTTCGATACGGCTGCCTTCGCCCTGCATCAGCGATGCGCAGGAAATGTCGCCAACCACCTTGCCGTCGACATGAAGGTCTACTGTCGCCTCTACATTGCCGCGTATGGTTACATCGGGTCCGATAACGGAGAAGGTGCCTCCTGAATTAGCCATCGGTCGCTTCTCCATCTTGGTTGCTGGAATGGTCGGGTGCGAAATCTGCTCTGGCTTCTTCGAGAACATGGGGGGCTGTCTCCAGGAAAGGACGGGGGTTTACCGCACGTCCATTGATGCGCACTTCAAAATGCAAATGCGGCCCGGTCGATCGGCCTGTGCTGCCGATGGCGCCGATCACGTCGCCAGCGGAAACCTTGGCACCGACGCGGGTGTTGAAACGCGACATGTGGGCATAGCGCGTAACCATGCCCGAACCGTGGGTAATCTCGACCACTTTGCCATAGCCCGAATTGACACCAACAAAGCTCACGCGGCCAGCGGCGGCGGCATGGATCGGCGAACCATGTGGGGCGCGAAAATCAAGACCGCTGTGCATCGCTGCCGAGCCGTTGAACGGATCGCTGCGATAGCCAAAGCCGGAAGAGATGGAATTAATGTCAGCCGGCATCACTTGCGGGATGGTTTCAAGGCCACGCTCAAGCGCGCTCATGCGGGCAAGCGAAACGCCGAGGCGTTCAAAGCGGGGATCGATTGTCCCGTCGGCTTCAGTGAAAAGGGATTCGAACGGACCGCCCATTGCGGCGCCATTCGTTGCGGCGATGGAGCGCGGGTCAAGGCCCAGCGTGCGCATCGCTTCTTCAGCGCGGGCCGACCGGCGATCGGCATAGGATGTCAACATCTCTACCATGGCGAGCTGGCGCGCCTCGACTTCGGCAAGGCCCAGTGCTTCGGGGAAGACATTGCGGATCATGCTGATCAATTCTTCGGATTCCGTGCTCGAATCGCTCACCGAGCTATCGGCATCGGAGACGATGTCCGCAGGCAGGACCGAGATCATTTCCTCCAGAAAATCCTGGCGGCGCTGGAGGTCGGCGGCGGTACTGGCGATATCGTCTCGATAGGCGACAAAGCGTTCTTCGGATTGTGCGACCTGCGCTTCGCGTTCCAGCAGCATATTGCGCTCGTTGGAAGACTGATATTGGCTGAATGCCGCGCCAGCCAGGGATATGGCCCAGGCGAGACATATGGCTGCGGCAAGGCCGACAGCAATCATCTGCATGCGTGTGGTAATCGTAATAAAGCGAATCTGGCCTTGCGAGCGCATGAAAAACTCACGCTCGGGAAACCAGCTCCGCAGGCGGTTGTAACCGCTGCCATCTAGTAGCTTATGCAAAACGAACCCGCCCATTGTTTTTTTCAATGGCCCCGGCATACCTTCCAAATGCTTAAGGTCGAGTCCAGCACCCGTTGGTTTGGGGCGAAACGATCTCCCCCCGCGTTGAATCGTTCCGCCGTGTGAAATAATTCTACTTTTTATGGAACGAATCCGCTTCAGCCTGTTTTTGATCGACCTGTAAATGAACCCTGACAGGCCTTGTTGCGGCTGGTAAGGCGCGCCACATGAACGACATGACCACAAAGATAGATAGCTCCGAAACCCCCGAAAAGCTTGTTGAGAGGCTGGCCGAAAAAGGCCGGGCCGCGCAGCGCAAGCTTGCCCGCGCCAGCGATGCGGAAAAGGCCGCTGCCTTGCGCAGTGCCGCTGCCGCGATTCGCGATGCGCAGGGCGAGATTATGGCCGCCAATGACAAGGATATTGCGGCGGCAGAGGCCAATGGACTTTCGGGCGCAATGCTGGATCGGCTCAAGCTTGACGGCTCGCGTCTGGAAGCAATCGCCTCTGCAATTGAAAATGTGGCTTCACTGCCCGATCTGGTTGGCGAAGAAATAGCCCGGTCCAAGGCGCCCGCCGGGATGACGCTGGTACGCCGCCGCATTCCCATTGGCCTGATCGGCATCATTTATGAAAGCCGGCCCAATGTTACCGCAGATGCTGCTGCCCTGTGCCTGCGGTCCGGCAATGCCGCGCTTTTGCGCGGAGGCAGCGAGGCGGTGCATTCCAACCGCGCATTGCACGCAGCCTTTGCCAAAGGCGTTGCGAGTGCCGGTCTGCCTGTCGATGCCATCCAGCTGATGCCAACACAGGATCGCGCCGCGGTTGGCGCAATGCTGAAAGCCGCCGGGTTGATCGACATGATTGTTCCACGCGGTGGCAAGGGGCTGGTCGCGCGTGTGCAGGCGGATGCCCGTGTGCCCGTCCTCGCCCATCTCGACGGTATCTGCCACACCTATATTCACGCCGCTGCCGATCCTGAAATGGCGCGCGAAGTGGCTGTTAACGCCAAGATGCGCCGCACCGGCATTTGCGGTGCGATGGAAACCCTGCTGGTCGATGCCGCCTTCCCCGCCAGTGGCGAAGTGCTCGGCGCGCTGCTTGATAGTGGCTGTGAATTGCGCGGCGATGCCCGCGCGCGAAATATCGATTCGCGCATTAAGGCCGCCACTGCAAAAGATTGGGATACCGAATATCTCGATGCCGTGCTGTCGGTTGCCGTGGTGGATGGCCTGGATGCCGGCATGGCGCATATTGCGCAGCATTCCTCAGGCCATACCGATGTGATCGTCAGCAATGATGAAGATGCGGCGCAGCGCTTTCTGGCGGAAGTCGACAGCGCCATCGTCATGCATAATGCCTCCAGTCAATTTGCCGATGGTGGCGAGTTCGGGCTGGGTGCTGAAATCGGTATCGCCACCGGACGGCTTCACGCCCGCGGCCCTGTGGCGTTAGAAGGGCTGACGACATATAAGTGGCAGGTGCTGGGGCAGGGCCAGGCTCGGTCTTGAATCGGATCACTGGTCTATTGGGCGGGAGTTTCAATCCCGCCCATGCCGGCCATCGCCGCATAACGCTGTTCGCCATCGCTGCGCTGGGACTTGATGAGGCATGGTGGATGGTTTCGCCCGGCAATCCGCTGAAGCCGAAGGAGGGCATGGCGCCGCTCACCGCAAGGGTAAAATCGGCCAAGCGGATGAGCCGCAATGCGCCCATCCGCGTCACTGCGATTGAACAGCAATTGCGCACTCGCTTTACAATAGACACTCTGCGCGTCCTGAAACGCCGCTACCCCAAACGCCGTTTCGTGTGGCTTATGGGGTCCGATAATCTTGCCCAGTTTCACAGGTGGAAAGACTGGCGGCGTATCGCGCAGGAAATGCCCATTGCCGTGATTGCGCGGCCAAGCTATGAAGATGATGCAATTGCGAGCCCCGCAATGGCCTGGCTGCGGAACCACCGGTTGTCCGCTGCTGGATTCAGAAACCGGCGCGAATGGAGCGCACCTGCGCTGATAGAACTGCGTTTCGATCCCGATCCGCGTTCGGCAACACAGATACGCCGGGCGGATCCTCGCTGGGCAGACGGCTATCAAGGCCCTGTGCCCCGGGACGAGGTGACGCATTCCCTTATCTTCGACCAATCCGGAGGAAACGCGGCATGACGCGGCATTTCCTTGCGGAACAGGCCGCCATTCCCATCGTTCCAGGAGCATGATCACAAGCGATGTCCAAGGCCAGCACCCCAGCGCCCTCTGGCGCGAAGACGCCTGCCCATATCACCGCTTCAACACTGATCCCCACCATGCCTGATACTATTGAAACCATTCCCGCAGAGCCGGGTTCATTGCACGAAATGATCCTCCAGCAACTGGATGACGACCAGGCGCAGGACGTGGTCTCCATCCCGCTCGAAGGCAAAAGCTCGATTGCCGACCACATGGTCATCGCTTCGGGCCGTTCCACGCGGCAGGTTGCCGCCATGGCCCAGAAACTCGCCGAAAAGATCAAGCACAGGGGCGAACCTTCTCCGCGCGTTGAAGGTCTGCCAGCAGCAGACTGGGTCCTGATCGATGCCGGCGACGTGGTGGTTCACTTGTTCCGCCCCGAAGTACGCGGCTTTTACAATCTTGAACGGATGTGGGGCTTTGGCGAGGAACCGGATGCCAAGCGCAAGATGGGCAGTGCCTGAAATCTTGCGGGCAGGGGGGGCCTTGCCCGCATCAGCCGCTTTGCCAACGGGCTTCGTCTAATCGGCTTCAGTACCACAAATAGGTTCACGCTGCTTCTTGGCGCTCTATAGGTGCGTCATGCTTCTCCATGTCATCGCCCGCGGCAAGATTGCCCGTTCGCCCGAAGCGGAGCTGGTGGATCGGTATGCAAAGCGGCTGACATGGCCCAACAAGCTCACCGAATTGCCGGAAACCGGCAGTCGCATTCCCGAACCGGTTACGCCGTTCAAGACCGTGTTGCTGGATGAAAGGGGCAAGAATCTCGGCTCGCAGGATCTTGCGACTACGCTGGGAAGCTGGCGCGATTCGGGCATGCGCGAATGCCGCTTTGTTATTGGCGCGGCAGATGGGCATTCGGACGCAGAGCGGGCGGAGGCCGATCTGCTCATCTCTTTCGGCAAGGCCACCTGGCCACATTTGCTTGCCCGCGCCATGCTGATGGAACAATTGTTCCGCGCCACCAGCATACTTGCGGGCCATCCCTATCATCGGGCAGGATAGGCAGGTGCACCGTGCCCTTCTCCTCGCAGGCTCCGCCCTCCTGTTTGCCGCTGCGGCCTGGGGGCAGCGCGCGCCGCAGTTCGATAGCTCTGCTGAAACGCGTGAGGCATTGGTGCAGGCGCTGGCAGAGAGCCGCGCCGCCGAAGCGCGTTCGCAAACACTGGAGGCAGAGGCGGCACTGGCAGAAAATTCTGCAGAGCGCGCCGCGCGCGAATCGGCCGCACTTGCCGCGCGAATCCAGCAGGCCGAAGCAGGCATTGCTGCCGCCCGCGCCCGCATGGCCATCGTTGACAAGGAACGCGATGATCTGCGGGAGATGCTGGGCGAGGAACAGCGCCCACTCGTCCGCCTGACAGCCGCGCTTCAGCAATTTTCGCGCCGTCCTGTCGCGCTATCGGTGCTGAGGCCGGGTGAAGTGCGCGATCTCGTCTATCTGCGCTCCATGCTGCACAATACGGTGCCAAGGGTGCGGGAAAGCACTGCGGGATTGCGCAACCAGCTCGCCCGGGCGGCTGAATTGCGCCGAGAGGCAGGGGTCGCAGCCGAGACGTTGAAGGCAGAGGAGCAGTCGCTGGGTGAGCGCCGCGCCGCGCTGGCCGAAGTTGAAACGCGTGAACGTCTTGCCGCGCGCGCAGTCGCCAGTGAAGCTAGCCGGGAGGCAGACCGCGCGCTCGCTCTGAGCGAACAGGTGCGCGATCTGGATGGGCTGGTTGACGAACTGGATCGCGCTGCTGCGCTGCGCCAGCGCCTCGCCGCGCTGCCAGGGCCAAAATTGCGCCCCGCTGCACCAGAAGGCTCAGTCGTGGTCGATGGAGGTATCACTGACGTCGCATCCGATGCAGGCGATAGCAATGCGCCTTCGCCCTACATCCTGCCGGTGACGGGGCGCACGCTTGTCGGCTTTGGTGCGCCGCTTGATGCGGGCCTCAGCCAGGGGCTCACGCTTGGTCCGCTCGCCGGGGCACAGGTGGTCGCGCCCGCCAGTGGGCGCATTGCCTTTGCCGGACCGTATCGCGGATATGGCCAGATCGTCATTATCGAGCATTCTGGCGGATGGACCAGCCTTGTCACCGGACTTGCCGGCAAAACCGTGACTGTTGGAGAGGAAGTCGTCCTGGGATCGCCGATCGGCGTTGCAGGCCCGAGTAGGCCAAGCGTGTCGCTGGAACTGCGCCGTGGCGGAGAGCCGGTCAATCCGCTGCATTACACCGGCTGATCCAGTCAGACCCTTTTCAGCCCCTTCTGGCCGCTGTGTGATCTTGCACATCTGGCGTTAAGCACTGCCATGCGATAGGACGAAGCTGGGACATATTCCTGACAGGAACAATCAAGACTATGAAATTCGCTCCCGCAATCCGCGCCGCTGCCCTGTGCACTGCTGTCGCTCTCCTGCCCGCCACAACGGCTGGCTTCGCGCAGGTCGAAGGCCGTGCATCGCCGGAATTCGCTCGTCTGTTTGCGACCTATCAGCGGATCAAGGCCAGCTATGTCGAACCGGTAGAGGACGAGGTGCTGATTCGCGGCGCGATTGACGGGATGCTGGGCGCGCTCGATCCACATTCTTCCTATATCGATGGTGCTGCGATGCAACGCCTCAACACCATGATCGACGGCAATTACCAGGGTCTGGGCATATCGGTGCAGATGGATGACGGCGCGGTAAAGGTTGTTTCTCCCTTCCGTGGCAGTCCGGCCGATCAGGCGGGGATCAAGGCGGGCGATTACATCACCCATATCAATGGTGATCTGATTGTCGGACTGGAAATTGATCAGGCCGTTGCGCAAATGCGCGGCCCGGCGGGTAGCGACATTGAACTCACTATCTTCCGCCCCGGCCGTGAAGACAGTTTCGAACTGACGGTGACGCGCGGCGTGATTGAGCTGGAGCCTGTTACCTGGGACCTGAAGGACGGCAACATAGGCCACATCTCGGTCAATGAATTTTCCGCAGATGTCGGCGCCGATGTGCGCAAGGGCCTGCGTGAATTGCAGGAACAGGCGACCGGGCATTTGGTCGGGCTGGTGCTCGATCTGCGCCGCAATCCGGGCGGGTCGCTTGATGAAGCGGTGGCACTTTCAGACCTGTTCCTGTCCGACGGACAGATTGTTTCGCAACGCGGGCGCACCAGCCGCGACACCATCTTTTATGATGCCGAAACCGTCTATCGCGGCGATGTGGCAGAAGATTTGCCGATCATTGTTCTGATTGATGAAGGCTCTGCCTCGGCAAGTGAGATTGTTGCAGGCGCGTTGCAGGATCATCGTCGCGCACTGGTGATGGGCGAACGCAGTTTCGGCAAGGGCAGCGTACAGACGCTGCTTCCGCTGACCCGTGATTCGGCGCTGAAGCTGACTACGGCGCGTTATTACACGCCGTCTGGCCGCAGCGTGCAGGAGGGCGGCATTGCACCCGATATTCGTGTGCCGCAATTGTCCGATCCTGACGCTGAAAGACGTCAGCGGCTAGCCCTTCGAGAAAGCGATCTGCGTGGGCATCTGATCAACGAAATCGGCGTGGAAGACGATGCGCTGATGCGTGACAGGCTGGATGATCCGCGGTTCCAGCTTACTGCTGCAGAGCTTGAAGAAATGGGTGTGGATGATTTCCAGCTTGATTACGCTGTGCGCACGCTCCGCCGAACCGGTGGCACCAATATCGCCAGGCGTCCGTAACGGGCTCGCTTTGAAACAACTCTTCGAGGGGTTGTGAATGGCTGTGTGAAGGCCGATAGATGCGAGCATGGATGTGACACTTGATGCCTCCGACAGGCTTGCCCGGCTGCTGGCATTCGCCATCCCTGCCCTGCTGTTGTCAGGAGCCCTTATCTCGGAACATGTTTTCGGCCTGTATCCTTGCGAAATGTGCTGGTGGCAACGCTATGGCCACATTGCGGCCATCGGCTTGGCTTTTCTTGGCGCCATAGCGCCGCAACCGCGCCTGTGGGTCGGCTTGGCAGCGCTCGCCATCGCGGTCTCCGGATTGATCGGCGTGGCCCATGTTGGTGTGGAATATGGCTGGTGGCAGGGCATCACCACCTGCTCTAGCGACGATTTCAATTCCTTCGTCCTCGTCCGCTGCGACAAGGCCGAGTGGACCTTATGGGGCATCTCGCTGGCCGGATGGAACGCGCTATTCTCACTTGGTGGAGCAATGGCCATCTGGGCGTTGCTACTCGTAAAGGAGAAAGCCGCATGACCATATCGAAAGACCGTGCAAGGATGATTCGCGTGGATCAGGCCGGTGAATTTGGCGCCACGCGTATTTATGCCGGCCAATTGGCCGTGATGGGCGATCGCGGGCCGCAATCGGCAGAAATCCGCGGTATGGCAGAACAGGAAGCGGGCCATCGGGCAGAGTTTGATGCACTGATGGCGCGGCGCGGCGTGCGCCCTACAGTGCTCGAACCATTCTGGAATGTTGCGGGATTTGCGCTTGGCGCAGGAACGGCTCTGATCGGCCCGGAAGCGGCGATGGCATGCACGGTTGCGGTCGAAACCGAAATAGACAATCATTATTCGCAGCAGCTGGACGAGCTGGAGAAGGATGATGACGACCCCGAGCTCGCCGCCATGATTGACCGTTTCCGCGAGGATGAGCGGGAGCACCGCGATGCGGCTTTGGCGGCAGGGGCGGAAAAAGCGCCCGCTTACCCCTTGCTGTCCGCCGCTATCCGGCTGGGATGCAGGGCGGCCATCCGGCTGTCCGAACGAATCTGATCTTACCATGGAAACCAGCGTGCTTCATCGCGCGTTAAACCCACAAGGCGCTGTGTGAGCGCCAAGCCAATTTGCCGAGGACCGTCATGACCCGTTTGCTTACTCTTTCCGCCGCCACCGCAATGGCTTTTGCGCTATCCGGCGTGCCCGCCGCTGCGCAGGACCAGGGCGGAGACAAGGTCAATCAGGTTATCATCTTCGGCGAGGATGAATGCCCGCAATCCGATGGTGACACGATCACCGTCTGCGCGCGGCTCGATGAAAGCGAACGTTATCGCATACCGCCGCGCCTCCGCCAGAGCGGATCGCCCGAAAATCAGAGCTGGACCCGCCGCGCCGAAAGTCTTGAAGCGGTCGGCGATTTCGGTCCGCTAAGCTGCACACCTGTGGGTGCAGGGGGCGATCTTGGCTGCACAATGGAAATGATCGAGAAAGCCTATGCGGAGCGTGCGCAGGGCAGCGATGTGCGTATGGCGGAATTGATCGCGGCTGCTCGCGATGAGCGTCTTGCCGAAATTGATGGTGAAGCAGCCGCGACGCAGGCCCGCGTGGAGGAATTGGAGCGCGCCGAGTTTGAGCGCCGCCGTGCCGCGCACGAAGAGCCACTGGAAGGCGAGGGAGCGGATCTGCCGGAACTCGTCGATCCCGAAGATATCCCCGCTACGCCCCCGGCCACCCCGCAACAGTAACACTGCTAACAGCCGGTCTGCGGGTTTATCGCAAAGCCGGCTGAAGATGTGCATTCGTACGAAACTCGTTACCCACGGGGGATGGTGGAGCATCCGGCTCAGGTGAGCGCGATATCCGGCGCGTCTTCCTGCTTCATGCCTACAACGTGATAACCCGCATCGACATGGTGGGTTTCCCCCGTCACGCCCGATGAAAGATCGGAACACAGATACAGGCCAGCACCGCCCACGTCTTCGATCGTCACGTTGCGGCGCAGCGGCGCATTCAACTCGTTCCATTTGAGGATATAGCGGAAATCGCCAATGCCACTGGCGGCCAGCGTCTTGATCGGACCTGCGCTGATCGCGTTGACGCGAATGTTTTCAGGCCCCAGGTCATTGGCAAGATATTGCACGCTGGTTTCCAGCGCCGCCTTTGCCACACCCATGACATTGTAATGCGGCACAACTTTTTCAGCGCCATAATAGGTCAGCGTCACGATGCTGCCACCGTCACGCATCAACGGACGCGCACGCTTGGCCACGGCCACCAGCGAATAGGCAGAGATATTCATCGTCATCAGGAAGTTTTCGAGACTGGTATCGACATATTCGCCGCGCAGTTCGCTTTTGTCCGAAAAGCCGATCGCATGGATCAGAAAATCCATCTTGCCCCAGCGTTTCTCGATCTGGGCAAAGGCTTCGTCCATCGCGCCCATGTCCGATACGTCGCAATCGATCAGGAAATCGCTGCCTACCTGCTCTGCCAGTGGAGCGACGCGCTTTTTCAATGCCTCTCCCTGATAGGAGAAAGCCAGTTCGGCACCGGCTTCACGCAGCTTTTGTGCAATGCCCCAGGCCAGCGATCTGTCGTTGGCCAACCCCATGATGAGACCTTTTTTGCCTGCCATCAGCCCCGTCATGCATCAATGTCCTTCTCGTCTCGATTCATTGTGATTTCTGTTGCGCCGCCGCCCAGGCGGACACCTTCTTCCTCTGGCGTTTCCGCCAGCGCAGCATTCAGTTCTGCACCGGCAACCATTCCTAAGCCTACCAGCCAGAAAAAGAAAAGCGCGATCATGAACCCGGCCAGCGAACCATAGGTCAGATCGTAGGCAAACAGGCTGCGCAATACCGGCGGCAGAGCGATTGTCACCATTATCCACCACACCGTCACCAGCAAGGCACCTGGCCATTTGGGATAGCGTTTCGTGCGATATTTGCTGGGTGTCAGAGCGATGAAAAGCATGAAGAGTGAACTGTAAAGACCAATGGCAGGAATGATGCGTGACCAAGCCAGCCTGCCCAATGCCTTCGTCAAATCAGGAAAATAGGCCGCGATGACCTCCTGCGCGGCGCCAATCATGACCTGCGCGATAAGTGACAGCATCAGCAGCAATACTGCACCGATAATGATCCCGCTCGACAGGATGCGATATTTCCAGAAAGCCTGTGAAGGGTGTGTTCCGTAGGCGCGACGGAGAATATCGCGGATCGTCTCGATCAGGCTGCCCACCGTCCACAAACCCACTACCCCGCCGACCCACAATAACCAGCCGCTGCGCGCTTCAACTACGTTGCGCGCCACCGGGCCAATCACTTCGCCGACCACGGGGGGAAAGGCTGTAATAATGGTATTGATGGTTGCGGCGCGATCGGCCTCATCACCGATGGCGGAAAAAATGGCAGCGGCCGTGATGAAAAACGGGAAAATGGCGAGCACGGACATATAGGCAAGGTTGCCTGCGTGGATTGTGCCATCATTATAAATCCCGACAAGCACTCGTTTGGCGACCTCGAAGGTGCTCCTGGGAAGGGAGGGTTCGTCGAAAGCTTCCTCTGCGCAAGCGCCAGCCAATGCCACCTTGCGGCGCGCCTCGGGCGAATAATCGGATGGGCGCGATTTCGCCTTTGCTGTCTGTTCGATTGGTCCGGACACTGCCATCGCCATAGACTTCTATCAGGCCGCAAGCGCGTGTCGAGCGCGCATCATGCTCTGCCAGTGCAGAAGGAAAGCCTGCCTCAAACGCCCATATCGGCACGAGGATTTCCTGTATCGCGCCAATCCGACAGTTTTTCGGTTAGTTGAGTGAGATCATCGGGAAGCTGAATTTCCAGCGTGACAAGCTGATCCCCGCGACTGCCCCCCTTGCGAGAAAAGCCCTTTCCTTTCAACCGCAGCACCTTGCCCGAGCTGGAGCCTGGAGCGATTGTCAGCATCACCGCGCCATCTACCGTCGGCACCTTCACCTTGCTACCGTTCACCGCCTCGTCCAGCGTGATGGGCAGATCGAGCCTTACATCGTCTCCGTCACGCCAGAAGTAGGCGTGTGGCTGGATACTGATGACTACGATACCGTCACCAAAACCGCCCTGTCCCTGCTGCCCCTTGCCCTTGAGGCGCATCTGCGTACCGTCTTCCACGCCTTCCGGAAGCGAAAGGTCTATTGTCTTGCCATCGGCAAGCGTGATGCGCTGCTTGGCGCGAGAGGCGGCATCAACAAAGGGTACGTTCAGCTTGTAGCGGACATCTGCTCCCTTGCGTGGCGGTGGCGGCTGGCGAAAACCGCCTGCATTTCCGGCACCACCCATACCGGCGCGCGCATCACCTGGCCCGCCGCGCCCGAACAGCCCTTCGAACAGGTCGCCAATATCGAGATCGTCCGCGCCAAATCCCTGGAAATCGCGCGAGGAATAGCCGTTTGGCCCACCACCGGGGCGCCCTCCGCCAAAACCGGCACCAGCACCGCCACCTGCACCACCCATGCCAAAAGGCATGGCGGGGTTGCCGTCAGCATCGATTTCACCACGGTCAAATTGCGCCCGCTTATCCTTGTCGGAAAGCAGATCATAAGCGTGGGTGACCTTGGAAAACCGTTCGGTCGCCTGCGGATTGTCTTTGTTCTTGTCGGGATGCAATTCCTTGGCGAGCTTGCGATAAGCGGACTTGATGTCCTTTTCGCTCGCGGAACGGCTCACACCGAGAGTTGTATATGGGTCTGCCATAGCGTGTTAGCTAGTTATGACAGCACATTGTGGCAAGCCGTAACACTTTCCTGTCGCGCAGCAGCGGGCTAGAGACGCAAGGATGAGGGCAATTTTTGCACAGGTGAACTACCGCATATGACCAGAGCTGATACATCCATTCCGGCATCCGTCGATCCATTCGATCTGTTCGATGAATGGTTTGCCGAAGCGCAGGGCAGCGAGCCCAATGATGCCAATGCCATGGCACTTGCCACTGCCACGCACGCAGGGGCGCCTTCGGTGCGCATGGTGTTGCTGAAAGAACATGGGGCAGGTTTGGGCGAAAACGGCGGTTTCGTGTTCTACACTAACGCGCAAAGCCGCAAGGGTGCTGAAATTCGCGCCAATCCGCAGGCAGCCCTGTTATTCCACTGGAAAAGCCTGCGCCGCCAGATCCGTATAGAAGGCGCTCTGACCGAAGTGAGCAGCACGCAAGCTGATGCCTATTTCCAATCTCGCCCTTTCGTCAGCCAGGTTGGATCAGCTGCAAGCGACCAGTCGCAGCCGCTTGATGACAGGGAAACTTATCTAACACGGGTGCAGGCGCTGGAGAAGCGATATGCAGACGCGGGGCGGGTTCCTCGCCCACCGGAATGGACAGGTTTCCGCCTTGAACCTGCAGGAATGGAGTTTTGGCGGGACCGACCCAATCGCCTGCACGAGAGGCGTAAATTTGTCCGCGGCGAAGCTGGTAAATGGGCCAGCACCTTATTGTATCCATGAGTAACGACAGGGCCTCTCTGACACGAAGCGCTGCCTTTGCATCAATTGCGATGGCGTTGTTCCTGGGCGCGCTGAAGGGGTGGGCCGTCTGGCAGACGAGTTCGACTGCCATGCTTGGCAGTCTGGCCGATACTGCGCTCGATTTCGTTGCCAGTCTTGCCACGCTGGCCGGTGTGTGGATTGCCGCGCAACCTGCGGATAATGATCACCGGTTCGGCCACGGCAAGGCGGAATCGCTGGCAGCAGTGTTCCAGGTGATCCTGATCGTGCTGTCAGCTAGCGCGATAGCCTTTCGCGCTGTCTTGCGATTGGCCCAAGGTGGGGAAACGCGCGCGGCAGAACAAGGCATCACGGTTTCCATCATCGCCATTATCGCCACGCTGGCACTGGTTGCCTGGCAGCGGCACGTGGTGAAACGCACTGGTTCCATCGCCATCCACACGGACAGCGTGCATTATCAATCTGACTTGTTTCTCAACATGGCGGTTATCGCCGCACTTGTTCTGGACCAGTATATGGGAATGGCGATGGCAGACCCGCTGTTCGGCCTCGCCATTTCGGCATGGCTCCTGTGGAATGCCTGGTCCGCTTCCACCGAGGCAATCGACAATTTGATGGACAGGGAATGGCCGGAAGATCGCCGTCAGGCCTTTGTCGAGCGGGCAGCGGGCCATCCGGAGCTGGCCAAGATGCATGATCTGCGCACGCGCACCAGCGGGGCACAGGATTTCGCGCAGTTCCATGTGAATTTGCCAGCCGAGATGACGGTGGAACAGGCCCATGATATTATTGAAAGGGTGGAACATGATCTGCTGTCCGCCTTTCCCAATACAGAGATCCTTATCCACATCGATCCGGACGGCCATGTGGACGAACCGAATAACCAGCTTGTCGAACAGGATGAATTCAAAAGGCTGAAAGAAGATAAATGAACGGACGCGGTTCCATACCCTATTGGCACATCGATGCCTTTGCTCTCGCACCACTCGGCGGAAATCAGGCGGCAGTGGTCATCCTGGATGCCTGGCCGAGCGATGATATGATGCGTGCCATCGCTGCCGAAAACATGTTTGCGGAAACCGCCTTCCTCGTCGAAACGCCAGAAGGGCAGGCCGATTACGCCTTGCGCTGGTTCACCCCGACCGTGGAAGTGGCCCTGTGCGGCCATGCCACGCTCGCATCCGGACACGCCATATTGTCGTCTGACGATCGCCGCGACAGCGTGACTTTCTCAACCCGACAGGCGGACACATTGGAAGTGGTGCGTGCGGCGGAAAGTTATGAACTTGCGCTTCCGGCCATTCCCACCCGTCGGGAGCCATACGTTGTGGCCGCTGCGCTATTGGGAGCAGAGCCGCTGGAAGTGTGGCGTAATCCCGATGGTTACAACATCTTCCTCTATCCCGATGCCGAAGCAATCCGCGCGCTGCAACCCGACCTTCGCGGCCTTGCCAAACTGGGAGAGGAACAGTTTATCTGCACTGCGCCCGGACCTGCCGGTTCGATCGATGTCGATGTCGTTAGCCGCGTTTTCGTTCCCGGTGCGGGTGTTGATGAGGACAGCTTCACGGGCTCCGCCCATGCTGTGCTGACACCTTTCTGGACCGCGCGGTTGGGGCGCGAAGAATTTACCGCTTTTCAGGCGTCAGAGCGGGGCGGACATGCAACCTGCCAGCTGGAAGATGATCTCGCCATACTGGGCGGCGACTGCTTTACCATGGTTGAGGGACGCTTCTATCCCGAAGGATAAAGCGCGAAAATCTGCGCCAGCTCGTCCATCAGGGCTGGCCGCTGGGAATCGTTGGTCTTGCCCAGCCTGACGACGGTCAGCCGCTGTTGCGGCGATACAATGACATATTGGCCTTGATGGCCGACCAAGGCAAAGGCGGTGTCTGGTCCCTGTTCGGCAAAAAGATGATCGCGTCTCGTCTCTGAATCGCGGTTAAGCCATAGTTGCGCGCCGTAATCCGGGGCCGCTGGGCTGGGCGTGCGCATTAAATCAATCCAGCCGCGCGGAACGATCTGCGTTCCCGAAGCGGACCGGCCATCGCGCATGAATTCACCAAATCGCGCCCAATCGCGCGCCGTCGCCCATACACTGCTTCCGCCCTGCAATGTGCCTGATGCATCGAATTCTCCGACCAATGATGGCATGTCGAGTGGGACAGCCAGCCGCGCGTCGATAAATTCGCTCATGGCCTCTTGCCGCTGCGTTGCCGTGCCTTCGGGTGCGATCAGATCAGTGGCAATATCGGCGAGTATGACGCTGGTGGGTGTCGAATAGTTGAACGTTGATCCCGGTTCATGCGCCAGCGGTTGCGCCTGCGCCCATGCGGCCATGTCGTCACGGCCATCCATATACATCATGCGCACTGCGGCAGAATTGTAGACCGGTTCTGACATCTCGTCATGCTGCAGGCCGGAACGCATCTGTAACAGGTGGCGCAGGGTAATTTCCCCGCGCGGATCGCCGCTGCGTTGCCAGATCGGCACGGGCGCCGGGTCATTCAGCCGAAGCCTGCCATCTGCGACCATCATCCCAATGATGACGCCGGTGACGGTCTTTGCCATCGACCAGCCGACATGGCGCATTTCCGGATCATAGCCATCAGCATAGCGTTCCGCCACGATTTCACCCTTGTGCATGATGACAACCGCGCGCGTTTCACCCAGTCCGGGCAGGACGAAGAGATCATCCACGGCGCGGGCCAGCGCCTCTCGAGAGATGCCCGGTTCCACGACAACGGTTTCCAGCACCTCGGGATCTATCGGCGGTTCAGGGGGAGGTCCATCCTGAGAACAGGCAGAAATCGCCAGCACCAATGCGCTAGCTATTGGCGTAAAAGCAAAGAGGCGGCTAGGGGGTGTGCGGCGCGGCATGAGCGCGCATCCTTTCCAGCAGGACCAGGCGAATGGCAACCGCAAAATGGACGAAATCGAAAGCCGGCGCAATCATTATGCGGATAGTGCTTTTTGCGGCGTTGGCCACCGGACTGATGGCGTTTTTTTATGGCAAGGCCATAGCTGGCTTCAGCCAAGCGGGCACTGGTTATGCCGCCAAAACCGCCTGTTCATGCCGCTATATCGCCGGACGCGACATGGATAGCTGTTACGCTGATTTCCGGCCCGGCATGTGGGCAATCTGGTTGACAGAAGATGAAGACGCGCAAAGCGTGACGGCCACCGTGCCGCTGATCAAAAGCACAACCGCTACCTATCGCGATGGGCCAGGCTGCGTCCTGGAACCTTGGGACGGATAATTCCCAGTGCCCGCTAGACGGCTGATGTCGTCGAATCGATCCAGCCGCCGCCCACCACGCGGTCATCTGCATAGATCACCGCTGCCTGGCCCGGCGCCACTCCAAACTCTGGCGTGGCGAAACGGATTGAAACATTGCCGCCATCACCCAGCTTGCCTTCCAGCGTGATCGGAACGGGTTTTGCCAGCGATCGGACTTTGGCTGACAGCGGCTGATCGGGTAGCGAGCCGATGCGATTGGTTTCGACCACCAGAGCTGCACCGACCGCAAGCAGGCGCTTTGGCCCTACACGCACTTCAGCTTTGTCCGCATTGAGTGCGACGACATAAAGCGGTTCAGGCTGTCCGCCCACATCCAATCCGCGCCGCTGGCCGACGGTGTAATGGATGATGCCCGGATGTTCTCCCAGCACCTCGCCCGATTCGGCATGGACGATTTGTCCGGCGCGCCCGCCTTCGGGGCGCATCTTCTTGACGATACTGGCATAATCGCCATCAGGTACGAAACAGATATCCTGACTGTCAGGCTTGGCTGCCACGGCCAGTCCAAACCCTTCTGCGATCGTGCGAACTTCGCTTTTGGGCATGCCACCGAGCGGGAATCGCAGGTAATCGAGCTGTTCCTGCGTTGTGCCATAAAGGAAATAGGACTGATCACGCGCCGGATCGAGCGCGCGGTGCAAGTGGGCGCCACTTTCGCCCATGATGCGGCGCACATAATGGCCCGTAGCCAGGCAATCGGCGCCAAGTTCACGCGCCATGCGCAGAAGGTCGGTAAATTTCGGCCCCATATTGCAGCGAATGCAGGGAATTGGTGTGCGTCCGGCAAGATATTCGTCGGCGAATGTTTCAACCACGTCTTCACGAAAGGCGCTTTCATGGTCGAACACGTAATGCGCCATACCAAGCCTGTCTGCCACCATCCGCGCATCGCGAATATCATCGCCAGCGCAACAGGCACCCTTGCGTCCCGTAGCCGCGCCATAATCATATAGCTGGAGCGTTATGCCGATCACCTCGGCTCCGCTTTTTGCAGCGAGTGCTGCCACAACAGAACTGTCCACCCCACCCGACATCGCGACAACAATCCGGCAGTCTGCAGCTGGTCGCGGCAGGTCGAACAGGGCTTCGGCGTTAACCGAAACCGGCAATTCGGGAATCGTGGCGGTAGTGCTGCACATGGCGTGCCGCCTACACGTTTAAAGCAAGCTGCAAAAGCCCGACAGGATCAGCCGGAAAATTTGTGACATAAGATAATGGCGGCTTTACCAGATTTTGACGGTTGCCGCTTAAAGCCCATTGTCATGTTCGAAGGAAAGCTCCCCCTGGCGTCCGGCATAAGTGGCGAAAAACGCGGCGAATCGGCCCCGGAAGAGCTATGCTCGATCGAATGGGCGGAGCTTGTCGCCCGGCTTGCTGCTGCTCGAGATTTGCGCCGTGAACTTGGCCAAGGCGATGAAGATGCACTTGCCAGCTTCGATGCACATTGCGCGCGCCAGATTTCCGGCAGTCACGATAATGCGCCTGAAGAATCCAAACGTGGCGTTAACCCTGAAGATTTAGGTAATGGCAAAGAGCCTCGCCCCATAAGCGGTCGACACGCTGAAGGCGTCGATACGGCCAACCGAGGAAATACATGATCGAGAACCAGAAAATTCGACCGGCGCAGGTTATCGGCCCCCTTGGAGAGCCGTTGACCATCGATGATTTGCCGTCCCCCAAGACCAAGCGCTGGGTTGTCCGTCGCAAGGCGGAAGTTGTTGCTGCGGTCAATGGCGGTTTGCTCACGATTGACGAAGTTCTTGAGCGCTATGGCTTGACGCTGGAAGAATTTGCCGGGTGGCAGCGCGCCGTCGATCGTTCGGGCATGCAAGGCCTTCGTGTGACCCGCATCCAGCATTATCGCGACCTCTACGAACGCCAGTTGAAATACTGACATCAATGCCGTCCAGATAAAGCAATCGCTGCGTTGCCGGAATGGGAAGCCCTGATATCGTTTGGAACCGCTTTGGCAGTTCGACGTTAAACCTGCAGAGCCCCGATTTGTGGGTTAAGTGAGGAGAACAGGGTTATGGGTTGGATTGCAACTATCATACTTGGCGGCATCGCTGGCTGGCTGGCCAGCATGGTAATGAGCCGTGATGCATCGATGGGCATTTTCTGGAACATCATTGTTGGCGTGATCGGTGGCATCATCGGTAGCGCGATTGGCAATGTCACTGGATTCCTCACCGACGACGCCGGTTGGATCATGTATCTGATAACAGCATTTGTCGGCGCCGTTGTGCTGCTCGCAATCGCAAACCTCGTCCAGCGTGGCAGGGTGCGCTAATACGCGGTAGTTCCTTCGGAACACAGAAAATAATTAGAAGAAGGGTGGGAGCTTCGGCTGTCCCGCCCTTTTTCGTTACAGTTGCAACAACGTCCGCCGGGCCCCATTGTGGCTTGGCAGATTGTTGCGTTGTGCAAATTGCGCGTAAGCAGCTATGGCAATCTACGGCCATAGGTCGCGGTTCGCGCGGATAGGGCATCTGTGATACGATTTCAGCCGACCTAATGGATCAGGCCCTGCAAAGGCAAGTCTTGCGATGAATTTCGAAACGAGTGTGACGAACACCGATACACCGCAGACTATCGGGGTGGATGTCGGTGCTGAAACGGACGCCCTCGCGGACGATGGGCAGCGCGCAAGCAAGCGCCGCCTGTGGGTCGTCATTGCATTTCTCATTGGTGGCACGATCATTGCTGCATTCATGCTTTCAGCCGGGGAGGAGGAAGTGCCCTTTGCCCCTACCGAAGGCAGCACGCTTCCGGCCGTGACAGTGCTGGTCCCTGGCTCGGGCACGCTGCAAGGCGTGATAAATGCAACTGGTACGTTGGCTGCGCGCCGGGAAATGCCCGTGGGCGTTGTCGGCGAAGGCGGGCGTGTGGCATCCGTTCCCGTCGAGGCGGGCGATTGGGTGCGCGCGGGACAGGTGCTCGCCGTGATCGATCGTTCAGTTCAGAATCAGCAGGCCGATGCGCAGCGCGCTCAGGTAGATGTAGCGCAGGCGGATGCCGATCTGGCGCAGGCCAACCTTGATCGCGCGCTGCAATTGGTGGAGCGCGGCTTTATCAGCCAGGCGGATATCGACCGGCTGACCGCTACGCGCGATGCCGCCGCAGCGCGGGTGCAGGTGGCCCGTGCACAACTGGCGGAGCGCCGTGCACGCAATGCCCAGCTTAACATCGTTGCTCCGGCAGCAGGACTTCTGCTCACCCGCAATGTTGAGCCCGGTCAGGTTGTCAGCCCCGGTTCGGGAACGCTGTTTGCGATTGCGCGCGGTGGGGAAATGGAATTGCTCGCGCGCGTCGGAGAGGGCGAGCTGGGCCAGCTTTCTGTCGGTACCGGGGGCACGTTGACGCCGGTGGGGACAGAGCAGACATTTGCTTGCCAGATTTGGCAGAAATCGCCCGTTATCGATGAACAAACCCGCCAGGGAACGGCGCGCTGCGCGCTTTCCTATGATCCGGCGCTGCGCCCGGGCGGTTTTGCCAGCGTGCAATTTGCCAGCGGCACAACCACTTCGCCGCGACTGCCCGAAAGTGCGATCCTGTCTGATGACGCCGGCTCCTACGTCTTTATTCTCGATGAGCAGAATATCGTTGTACGCCGCCCGATTGAAATCGGATCGATCAGCGATGCCGGTATTGTCGTCGCTTCCGGCCTTTCGGGCGATGAACGGGTGGTGTTGCGTGCTGGCGGTTTCCTCACCGAAGGTGACGAAGTGCGCCCCGTAACCGAAACGGCGGATTAAGGCCGGCGCACATGAATTTCCGCAACATCTCTGCCTGGTCGATCCGCAATCCGATCGTCCCCATTCTGGCCTTTATTGGTTTGATGCTAGCGGGTCTCCTGTCCTTTTCACGGATGGATGTTCAAAACGAACCGGACATTGAATTTCCCGTTGTCGTCATCAGTATTTCACAACCTGGTGCCGCGCCCTCCGAAGTCGTGAACCAGATCACCCAGAGGGTCGAGGCAGCGGTCCAGACACTCGATGGGGTGGAGAATATCAACTCCACAGCTTCAGAAGGCAGTTCCTTCACCTTCATCGAATTTGCCATCGGCACTGACATCGCCGAATCGGTGAATGAAGTGAAAAGCGAGATAGACAATATTCGCGGCGAACTGCCCGACGGCATATTGGAGCCGCGGGTGAGCAAGCGACAGACAAGCTCTCAGCCAATCGTGTCTTTCGGCGTAACCGCTGACGATATGACGCTTGAACAATTGAGCTGGTTTATCGACGACACGGTGACCAAGCGCCTGCTTTCGGTCGAAGGGCTGGCAGAGGTTACCCGCAGCGGCGGTGTGGATCGCGAAATCCTTGTAATTCTTGATCCGGCGCGGATGCAGTCGCTTGGCGTGACAGCCAGCCAGGTGAACAGCGTGTTGCGCCAGCTGAACATCAATGCGGCCGGTGGACAGGCCGAAATCGCGGGATCACGCCAATCGGTACGGGTGCTGGGCAATGCCGATGATGCCTATGATCTTTCGCAAACGCTCATCAATCTGGGGGGCGGCCGATCAATCAAACTGGCCGATATTGCGCAGGTCAAGGATTCTGTCGGTGAAGTCCGCACGCTTGCCAAGGTCAATGGCAAACAGGTTGTCACATTTTCCTTCACGCGTGCCCGCGGCGAAAGCGATGTGCGGGTGTATGACGACGCAATTGAAGTCCTGCAGGAATTGGAAGAAGCCAATCCGGGTGTAACCTTTACGCGCCTTTTCACACAGGTGGATTATACCAAGGCCCAATATGCAAGCTCCATGGCTTTGCTGGTCGAGGGCGCATTGCTCGCTGTGGTGGTGGTGTTCCTCTTCCTGCGCGATTGGCGCGCAACCATGATCGCGGCGCTCGCTATCCCCCTTTCTGCAATCCCGACCTTTTATTTCATGGAGGCCTGGTTCGGCTTTTCCCTGAATACGCTGTCGCTACTGGCGCTTGGCCTTGTGGCCGGGGTGCTGGTCGATGATGCTATCGTGGAAATCGAGAACATCGTTCGGCACATGCGCATGGGCAAAAGTGCATATCAGGCGAGTATCGATGCAGCGGATGAAATCGGCCTTCCGGTTGTCGCCACCACGCTATGTATCGTTGCCGTCTTCCTTCCTGTGGGCCTTATGCCCGGCATCTCCGGAGAGTTTTTCAAGAATTTCGGCCTTACGGTCGTCGCCTCTGTTCTTATGAGCCTAGCCGTCGCGCGTCTGATCACGCCAATGGCTGCTGCCTATTTCCTCAAGGCTAAGGGGCACGCCGTCCATGGCGAAGGTCCGATGATGGACCGCTATATGAAAATCCTGCGCTGGTCTGTCGATGACAGCAGCTTCCGGGCGATGCGGCGCCGTATTGGGTATTCACCCACGCGCTGGCAATTCCACATCGCCTCGCTTGCGATCGGCCTGTTCCTTCTTGTGATCCTGCCCGCCCTGCTGGCTCCCGAATTTGAACTGCCGGCTGTTCTCATGATTCTTTTACTGGCGTTGCCTTCATACATCATCGGGGTGCTGATCAGCATGGTGCTGGGATTGTTGCTGGGCCGGATGATTGGCTATGATGCCAATTCCTACGTCGCGCGCGCCCGCTATACAGGGGCGAGATTTCTCGATCACCGTATCTGGATGATGCTCGTCGGCGTGGTCGCTCTTGTTCTAACGGTCATTATCGCTGCCAATGTGCCGCAGCAATTTTTTCCTGACAATGACAGCGATTTCAGCCGGGTCAGTATTTCAATGGTCCCCGGAACGACGCTGGAGCAAACCGAGGTGGTGGTTGATCGCGTATCCGCCCGGTTGAGCGAGGAACAGGAAGTCGCACTGGCTCTGGGCACATTCAGCGAAGGGTCGGGCCGCATCAGCCTGGTCCTGCGCGACGATCGTGAGCGAAGCAGTCTCGATTTCGAACGCGAACTCACGCCAGTGCTGCAGAACATCCCCGATGCCCGCATCAATTTCCAGAACAATCAGGGCGGCGGAGGCGGCACCGGGCGCGCAATTTCGATCATGCTGGCTGGATCGGATCCCGAAGCCCTTACCGAAGCCGCAAATGTTCTGGTCGAACAGATGGCGACTGTCGAAGGGGCAGTGGCGCCCCGCATCGATTACGATCTTCAGCGGCCAGAGCTGATTATCACGCCGCGGGAGGATCTGGCCGCCAGCCTAGGCGTGACAACATCGGCCCTGAGCCAGGCGATCCGCATTGCGACGCTGGGTGACATCGATCAGAACGCTGCCAAATTCTCGCTGTCTGACAGGCAAATCCCTATCCGTGTGCGCCTTGCAGAAAGCGCGCGGCGTGACTTGTCGACGATAGAAAATTTGCCTGTTCCCACGTCCACCGGCGGCTCTGTGCCGCTCAGCCGCGTGGCTGATATTACGCTGGGAATGGGCCCCACCTCGATTGAACGCTACAACCAGAACCGGCGCGTTTTCGTAGGGGTCGACATTGCACCCAACGTCGCGCGTGGTACCGTGCTTAATGCCATTAACGCCCTGCCAATCATGGAAAATCTTCCTACCGGTGTTTCAAATTTGCCCGTCGGCGCGGATGAATGGCAGGCTCAGTTGATCAATGATTTCATTATCGCCGTGGTCACTGGCCTGCTGCTTGTGTTTTCTGTGCTGGTGCTTCTCTATCGCCGGGTTGTCTCCCCCCTTGTGAACATGAGTTCGCTGGCGCTCGCTCCGTTGGGCGGATTCATCGCATTGGTCGTGGCCGGCCTCATCAAGAGCGGCCAGCCCATTCCGATTTCACTGCCGGTCTTTATCGGGATGCTAATGTTGTTGGGGATCGTCGCCAAGAATTCCATCCTCCTGATTGATTTCGCAATCGAGGAAATGGACGCTGGGGCAGACAAACTTACAGCCATTATTGAGGCGGGTCACAAACGCGCCCAGCCTATCATCATGACCACGGTCGCCATGACGGCCGGAATGGTGCCGACTGCGCTTTCGCTTTCGGGCGATTCGGCCTGGCGCGCGCCCATGGGTACGGTGGTGATCGGTGGTTTGATCTTGTCGACCGCTTTGACGCTGGTGATTGTGCCTGCGGGCTTCAGCCTTGCAGACGGGCTTGAACGAAGACTCGGCCCATGGCTGCGTCAGCGTCTGCTGACCTACAATCCGGGTGATGAGGCGGCCCATCCGATTGCGCCGCAGCCTGCCGAGTGACGCTGTGATGCCACCCACCGCCGTGGCCCTAATGCCGCCCGACAAGGCACGACGCATGCGCATCAGCGCAACAGTAATGCTGGTGGCAATGGCCGCCATTTTCTTCGGCTCGCATCAGGTTCTGGGCGTCCATCCCGCATGGGGCTATGTCAACGCCTTTGCAGAAGCCGCCATGGTCGGCGGGCTGGCAGACTGGTTCGCGGTGACAGCGCTGTTCCGCCACCCGCTTGGCCTGCCTATTCCGCATACGGCGATCATTCCCCGTAACAAGGATCGTATTGCCGATACGATGGCAGAATTCCTGCGCTCCAACTTCCTGACCCCGGTGGTGGTTGCGCGGCGCATGCGGGAGATGAACCTTGCGCAGGCGGCAGGTGATTATCTGGCCACGCGCGGCGATACAGAGCAAGGTCGCATCCGCGCCGGTGCAGGTCAATTGCTGGTGGAACTGCTCGAATCACTCGATCCGGACCGCCTTGGCCTTCAGGTGAAAGCTGGCCTCGCGCGGCAGGCCAAAAGGCTCGATATCGCGCCGCTTCTGGGCCGCGTGCTCGAAACCGCCATTGCGGATAATCGGCACCAACCGTTGATCGACAGCTTCATCCGCTGGGCTGGCGTAGCGCTGGAAGATAATGAGGAGATGGTCCGTGAAATGGTGCAGGCACGCGCCAATGCACTGATCCGCTGGACCGGACTTGACGAGAAACTCGCCAATTCGGTGCTGTCGGGCCTCTATCGTCTGCTGGCAGAGATACATGTGGACCCGGACCATCGCGTGCGTATCAAGGCAGCAGAAGCGCTTACCAGCCTCGCCCATGATCTCCAGCATGATGCTGCGATGCGCGCCAAGGTAGAGCAGATGAAGGACGATTTGCTTTCCAATCCCGCCGTATCCGATTGGTGGATGGGTGTGTGGGAGAGATTGCGCCACGCATTGATAGACATGCTGCGCAATCCCGATCGCGTCATGTCGGGGCAGATTGGACACAGCCTCGCCGAACTTGGCGAGACGCTGCAAACCGACACAAATCTGCAGGTGCAGATCAACCGTTTTGCGCGGCGTAGCCTTGTCGGACTGGTCACGCGATACGGTGAACAGATTGTCAGCCTGGTCTCCAACACGGTGAAAAGCTGGGATGCAGATACGATCACCATGCGGATAGAGCGCGCTGTGGGTCGCGATCTGCAATTTATTCGTATCAATGGCACGCTGGTTGGCGGGCTGGTGGGCCTGTCGCTGCATTTCCTGACCGAGGTTATGTGACCTTCGCGCCAATGATCGTGACAGAGCGGCTGGAACTCTGGCTGCCACGGGCGGCAGATTTGAGGCCCCTGTTCGACATAATTTCCCAGCCCGAAACAATGCGGTTCCTCGGCCCGAGCGCCACGATTGAAGATCATTTCATGCGGTTCTGCCGCAATGCCGGTAGCTGGCAGCTTTACGGCTATGGGATGTTCATCCTGCGTGAACGGGGCGCGCAAGGTGGCAAATCGCCGATCATCGGCAATTGCGGCATATTCTATTCAATCCGCGGCATCGGAGAGGATTTTGATGATCGCGCAGAAGCCGCCTGGATAATCGGCGCCGGATTTGCCGGCCAGGGTTATGCGGGCGAGGCCATGCGGGCCGTGCTGGATTGGTTCGATGCTGAACGTCGGGCCGAAGTCATGTGCATGATTGCACCGGGCAATGCGGCGTCGCTGCGGCTGGCAGACCGTCTGGGCTTCGCGTCATTGCACGATAGCAGGCTGCCGGATGGCGATGAGGTACGGCTGTTTCGCCGCCCGCCGCCATCCGGCTGTTCTCAAAGTTTCTGAGTGAGTTCTGGCACTGCGTTGAAGAGGTCTGCGA